>Ga0210246_100162_pt1 | contig 56670 bp, 28 predicted proteins | sample ChrtobMetaP3_8mM_FD_155469 | JGI IMG/M metagenome (GOLD analysis project Ga0210246, IMG submission 155469) | Chrysochromulina tobin associated microbial communities from unialgal haptophyte culture, Seattle, Washington, United States - P3_8mM | ecosystem: Host-associated > Algae > Haptophytes >...
GACGCCTGATGCCGACCGGCTGGGCCAAGCGCAAGGACACCAATCCTTTCAAGCGAGCCAGTGCCAGACGGATGCTCAATGAGACAGCGGTGTACCAAGGAAGGTAAAAGGAGCCACCGTTTTCGGTTCATGGTGGTACCGGTACGTGTGAGTGAAGTGGTTGTTGAGTTCATGAGTTACACAGGCCGGCTGCGTGTTGTGTTAACGTTCACAGCTCCCAAACTGGTCGGTACCTTGTGTGTCGATTCAACTGACCCTTTCGCAAACTGCATCATCTTCCTACTAGACCCCAGCGCAAATGTCGCAACCTATCATTCCTCACGTCTGCGATCACTTTCTTCAGGGGCGCTGCCGCAACGGCGTCAACTGCCGATACAGCCACATCGTGCAGGCTGGGCCGCCGCACCCTGCCGACCCGCGCCGCCCACTGCCGCCTCCGCCGACCATGGCGCCGTTCAATATGGGTCCGATGGGCATCGCACTGCCACCAGTGGTCGGCCCACTGCCACTGCCTCCACTGCCGCCCGGACCGCCGCCAGCGTCAGCACGGGTGCAGCCGTTGCCGCCGCCAACTGCGATGCCGACTCAGCTCGATGCGCGGCCGCCGTGTATGTTCTTTGCCAAAGGAAACTGCCGCGATGGCGACAAATGCCGGTTCAGCCATGTTCTTGTGGCGCCGCCGCCGCCGAATGTCGGCCGTCAACCGTCCTCGGGCGAATCGCCACCGCCGCCACCACCAGGGTCGTCGCTTCTGCAGCCGCCTTCTGTGCCGCCGCCGGCAGTTGCGCCCGCTGCCGCTCCGCCAGCTGACTCTCGCCCGCTGTGCACCTTTTTCGCCAAGGGCAACTGCCGCGACGGGGCCGGCTGCCGCTTCAGGCACACCATCGGGCCGACAAGTGCTGTGCGCGCCGCGCCGCCGCCGACCGTAGTCACCCTGTCGCCGGACCTACCGGTAGTGTCCATCGACGTCGAGTGCGTAGCGACTGGAGTGCAGCACCATGACCGTTCCGTGGCGCAGATCTCTCTTATCGACTCGAGTTGCATGCCCCGTCTCAACCTGTACGTGCGGCCGGAGCGGCCGGTCGCGTCGTACCTGACGCCCCTCACCGGCGTCACAGCTGAGCTCCTCGCGGCGCAAGGTGTGCCACTGAGCCTGGCGATGGCGACGCTGCGCGCGGCGCTTCCGAGGAATGCGGTGCTCGTCGGCCAAAACATCGCCAAGGACGTCGAGTGGCTCGGGCTTGTTGAGGGCGTCGACTTTGGGCAGATGGTCGACCTCGCCGCCCTCCTGCGCTGCTGGAATCCCAATTTTGGCTCGTACACGTATGCGGCGCAGGACCACTACGCGAGCGTGTGGCTGGGGGTCCAACGCACCGAAGCCGACGCGCACGATGCCGTCGCCGATGCGGTCATCTCGATGCGCCTCTTCCACGCATACACGGCCATCCAGCACGACGCCACCGCGGTGGCTGCCATGGCCGAGCGCGTGCTCGCGACGACGCCCAAGCCCTCCTTTGCAAAGCTCCACCCCGAGTTTGAGGGGTGCTGCATGGGCAACCGGCAGACGTGCAAGTGCGGCGCTCCGTTTTTCTCGTGAGAGCCGAGCGCTGCCAGGGGCGGAGGTGGCACCCGCGAGCGCCGTGGTGGGGGCGCCTTCGAGCGCCGTGACGGGCGCATCATCGAGCGCCGTGGCGACGTACCCACGAGCGCCGTAGAGGGCGTGCACTCGGGGGAGGTGCGGAGTTTCGCGTTCACGGCAAAAGGACAGTAAAGTTCCCGAGTTCATGGCGGAGTGAGCGCGGGAACCGCGACGAAACTGACTGAAAGTTGTAAGTTCACGATCGTCGCCGACCAGCGTTGCGTCCCTAGCAAGCCAACGGCAAATTCCTTCTCCACATCGTCGCGGAATGGCTGACGACCTCTCGGCTTGGCTCTCGGATATCGCGACCAAGGACCAGTACCTGCGCTCGGCCGGAGCCGCGGTGGCCGTCGACTCGTCGGTGCTGCCACCCGTGCGTGGCGAGAAGGCTTTTCCTCCCGCCAAGAAGCCTCAGGCAGCACCTACCAAGGCTGCTGCGCCTCCGCCCAAGCCGGCGGCGCCTCCACCCAAGCCCAAGGACGAGGCAGCCATCTGGGACGCGGATGAGCTCACTCCTGTACCGGGCGCCCCGTCGGCTCCTCCGGTGGCGCCGTCCAATGCTGCCGCTCCTGCCACCGCTCCCAGCAACAAGTACACTGCCAACAAGAGTGACACAAAGCCGCGACACATGCACGTTGAGTCAGGACGCGAGTACTTCAACAGGTGGGACGCGTTCGATGTCGAAGGCGAGGTCGCCAAGCTCGAGGAAACCCCCGCCAAAGACGCGCAGGACGAGGCCGACATGCCCGCCGCCGACGGCCTGCCACCCGACCTGACGGCGGCAATGCTGGCCAAGATGCCAGCGGTCGAGGTGGAGCGGCGTGCGGTCAACGAGAAGAACAAGGGCAACGAGGCGTACAAGGCCAACGAGTACCGCACCGCCATCTCGCACTACACCTACTCGCTGCGCCTGCAGCAAAACAACGCTGTCGTGTACGCGAATCGCGGCATGTGCTACCTGAAGCTGAAGAACTACCGGCAGTGCCTCGCCGACTGCACGGCGGCGATCCAGATCGACGACAGCTACACGAAGGCGTACTTGCGCCGCGGCATCGCGCACCGGCGCCTCTCACAGTCGTCTCAGGCCCTCAAGGACCTCGACATCGTGCTGCACCGCGAGCCACACAATTCGGAGGCGACGGAGCACCGGCGATGCGCACTCATCGAGTTGGAGAAGGCGGAGCGCGAGCGCAAGGAGGCGGAGGAGAAGGCGCCCAAGACGATCGCGGGTCGTTCCGCCTCGGGCAAGAAGTCCTCCGTCGTCATCGAGGAGGTCGACGGCGACGAGGACGATGAGGAGGAGGTACCGATCAAAAAGGCGAGCTCCAAGTCAGCTCCCAAGGTCGCAGAGGATCCGGCGGCAGCGGCGGTGCGTCGGCTTCAGGAAGAGGAGCGGGCCAAGGATGCGCGCGAGCGCGCGCGTGCCGAGCAGGCGGAGCGCATCGGGCGCGAGCGCACCGGTCCCGCCGTGGACCCTCAGGCGAAGGAGGAGAGCGATGCACTCCTTGAGTCCCTTCAGATGATGAACATGGGCAGTGCGTTCTCGCAGGAGTTGAAGCCGAAGGCGCCCGAGAAGAAGCCGGAGGTGCCGCCCAAGCAGCCCGACAAGAAGGAGGCGCCGCCCGCCAAGCCGATGCGCCGCCTTGCGATCGAGGAGGACGAAGATGAGGACGAGGACGAGGAGGAGGTGCCGATCAAGCGCATGCCGAACGTCATCGACGGATTCGACCCGGCCAAAGCGTTTGGTGGCGCCAAGCCCGGTTGGGTCTTCAAGATGGGTGGGCACGGCCTTGGCTACTATCGGGAGGCCGCAGCCGCTCCGGCTGCCGCTGCCCCGGCCGCCGCCGCCGCACCCGCCGCCGCACCCGCCGCCGCACCCGCGCCGGCTCCGACGATGAAGAAGCTCGCGATTATCGAGGACGATGACGAGGAGGAGGCGGCAAAGGCTCCGGCCCCGGCTGCCGCCAAGGGTGGCATGCGAAAGATGGCCATCGTCGAGGACGACGATGAGGAGGAGGAGGCGGCAAAGGCTCCGGCGCCGGCTGCCGCCAAGGGCGGCATGCGAAAGATGGCCATCGTCGAGGACGACGATGAGGAGGAGGAGGCGGCAAAGGCTCCGGCGCCGGCTGCCGCCAAGGGCGGCATGCGAAAGATGGCCATCGTCGAGGACGACGATGAGGAGGAGGAGGCGGTAAAGGCGCCGGCGCCGGCTGCCGCCAAGGGCGGCATGCGTAAGATGGCCATCGTCGAGGACGACGATGAGGAGGCGCCGGAAGCGTCCAAGCCCGCCGCGCCCACCGGCGGCATGCGAAAGATGGCCATCGTCGAGGACGACGATGAGGAGGCGCCGGAAGCGTCCAAGCCCGCCGCGCCCACCGGCGGCATGCGAAAGATGGCCATCGTCGAGGACGATGAGGAGGAGGAGGCGGAGGCGGAGGAGGTGGAGGTGCCCCTGAGTGAGGAGGCGGCGGCGGCGCTCTCCCGTGCGGATGCTCTACGTGAGGAGGGCAACACGCTGTTCAAGAGCGGCCAGTACGATCAGGCCATCGAGCTTTACTCACAGGCTCTTGGCACCATCGAGGGTGAGTCGACGGCGGAGGTGGAGCTTGCGGCCAAGTGCCTCAACAACCGGGCGGCATGCGCGTGCCAGCTACAGCGCTACCGCGCCGCAGTGGACGACTGCACGAAGGTGCTCGCGCGTGCCCCGCGTGAGGCTAAGGCTCTGATGCGGCGCGGCTTTGCATACGAGTCGCTGGAGAAGTATGACGAGGCGCTCGCCGACATGCGGCTCGTGCAGAGCATCGAGGCATCGGCACAGGCGAGCGCCGCATGCATTCGTCTCGAACGGTTCGCGCGCCAGAAGGCGGCGCTCTCGGCGGCTGATGCCGCTGCGGCCGAGAAGAACCCGGCGGCCAAGGCCAAGGCGGCGGCCGACAAGGCGGCGGTCGAGGTTAAGGCGGTGGCCGACAAGGCGGCGGCCGAGGCTAAGGCGGTGGCCGAGGCTAAGGCGGCGGCCGAGGCTAAGGCGGCGGTCGAGGCCAAGGCGGCGGCCGACAAGGCGGCAGCTGCACAGAAGAAGGCCCCTGCTGCGGCCGCCGCCTCGGCACCCACGCCCCCTCCGCCCGCGGTTGACGCGGAGGCCGCGGCCAAGGCGCTCGCAGCCAAGGAACGCGGTACCGCAGCCCTCAAAAAGGGCGAGTTTCGGGCGGCCGCCGAGGCGTACCGAGATGCTTCGAAGTTCGCGCCGTCAGATCACACGCACTATTCGAACCTCGCCCTGGCGCTGCTCAAGTATGGCCAGCCGCAGCATGCGGCGACCGCCGCGCGCCGGTGCATCGAGCTGGAGCCCAAATTCCTCAAGGGCCACTTCCGACTCGGCCAGGCGCTGCGGGCGAGCGGCGAGGCGCCAGCGGCGGTGGAGGCGCTGCAGGAGGCGCTGCGTCTTGCGCAGGCCGAAGGCGCCAAGGAGGCTTCCGAGGTAGCCAAAGAGCTGAGCGCATGCAAAGAGGAGGCGGCCAAGGCGGCAGCACCCAAGCCAACAGGGGCCAAGCCCACGGCGGCGGGCGGTGGGCCACATGGCATCTCGATCGTGCCCAACGCGGCCGATGATGATGTCGAGGAGATCTCGACCTCGCCGACGCGCGGCAAGCCGGGCACGATGAAGGTCATCAAGCCCGCGACTCTGAGCAGCTCGGCAGAGATCGAGCGTAAGGCAGCCGAAGTGGCAAAGCGCGCGGCCGAGATCGCCAAAGGTGCGCCCGGCAAGGGCAGCAGCCTCGCCGGCGCCAAGGCGAGCCTGTCTGCCTTCGAGCGCGAGTTCCAAGGGCTGTGGAAGCAGGGCAAGGGCGCCGCGAGCACACCCGCGAGCGTGCTGTGCGACCTGCTCAGCCAGCTGCCCGCGACGGCTGCCGAGATGAGCCGCTTCATTGGCGAAGGGCTGAGCGAGGACTTACTCAGCGGGCTGGTGCTCGCGACAGCGCAGGCTGCCGAGCCGCCCGTGACGGCGGCTGCGCGCCTGTGCGCGCTCACGGCAGTGCGACGCTTCGACATGTGCTGGATGTTTGTGGGCAAGCAGGAGAAGGCGGCAGCGACGGCCGTGCTTGCCTCGGCCAGCGGAGGTGAGCTCGCCGACGAGGTGGCGGCTGCCGCCAAGAGATATGGCGTGCAGCTCGCGTGAGCGAGATACGGCGCGTAGGCTAGGGAGGGCGCGTCCTCCTTGCAAGGGCGTGCAAGGGCGTAACAGCTGGATGTGACGCATGCTCGTCCGTGGAGGACTGGAGGTGGAGAACGATGGTCGATGCCAGGTCGCAGATGGTGCGGTGGCTGGCGGCTTTAGGAGCGACGGTGAGACAGACATTCGCCCTCAGGCGTTTCGGCCCGGTGACTTTGGTCGGTCGTTTTTAAAACAAGCTTGCATGTCCGTTGAGAACTGCGCGAACGAGAAGTTGCGAAAGGTAGCTTTCGCCTTTCCTCCTCAGCGCGCCCCCCGCGGCGGCCCTCCTTCCGGCGCGACACTTTCTGCGGGCACTGGGGCGGGTGCGAAGTGGAGTTCATCATCATGCGGCCGGACGACGTGCCGCATCCGGCGCGGTGCCGACGGAGCTCACGCGCCGCGGCTGAATGTGAAGGCCGCCGACATTTCGACGGAGCCTGCGCGGCCGTGCTGGCCGTCCTCGCCGGGCAGGCTCGCCGCGTAGTCGGGCAGGACGACGTCGCGGAAGAAGTCGTGGATCGCGGCCTTGCCGCCCGCGGCAACGACCGCCGGGACGAGCGTAAGCGGCAAGAGAACGAGGAGCGGGCCGCCCAAGTGCTCGGTAACACACTTGTCGAAGAAGCGCGCAGCCTCGGCCGCGCGTGGCGCGACGAGCATCATCATGGGCATGTGCTCGTAGGCGGTGCACGCGCACACCTGCGCGGGGAGGACGGCGTGGCCGCCGAGCGCGTCCTCGCGCAGCGTTGTGAGCATCGAGCAGAGCACCTCGATGGTCGACTGGCCGTCGGGGTGCGGGTTGTAGTGGTCGGCCGTGGACACGTTGAGCACGAGGATCTCGCTGCCCTGCGCCGCGGCGTGGCCCACCGAGTACATGAAGCAGAGCTCGTTGTTCGGGTCCAGGACGCAATTCACGCGGACCGTGCCGCAGGGCGGGGCGTCATTGTTGACCATTTTCGTGAGTGTTGCGCGGGAATGCGGGCGGGAGCGGCGCGAAGACGGCGCGAATGTAGAGTTGACTTACCAGTTACTCGCATGCAAAGGGACACACGCTTTGAAACTGCCTTCCCATTTTATGTTCGCTCGCGGTGAATGGCGACCTCGTCCTCGTCGACCGTCAAGGCGTACCCCTACCCGCCCAAGATCTGCTGCCTCGGCGCCGGCTACGTCGGTGGCCCAACCATGGCCGTGATGGCCAAGATGTGCCCCGACATCAAGGTGACCGTGACAGACCTCAATGAGCGACGAATCGCCGCATGGAATTCAAGCTCTCTGCCCATCTATGAGCCGGGCCTGCAGGAAGTCGTGGAGGAAGCCCGTGGTCGCAATCTCTTCTTCTCGACCGACATTGATGCCGCCATCCAAGAGTGCACCATTATCTTCGTCTCCGTCGCCACGCCGACCAAGACCTCGGGCATCGGCGCTGGCGAGGCAGCCGACCTCACGTACTGGGAGCTCGCCGCGCGTCGTATCGCGGCCGTGTGCAACGCGAGCTCCAATATGTCGCCCAAGATCATCGTCGAGAAGTCGACCGTGCCCGTCAGGACCGCGGACGCCATGGCGGCGGTGATGGCGGCGAGTTGCAAGGGCACCGACTTCCAGGTGCTCTCGAACCCCGAGTTCCTCGCCGAGGGGACGGCGATCGATGACTTGTTCAAGCCGGACCGCGTGCTCGTTGGCGGGCCAGTGACGCCGCAGGGCCACGCTGCCGTCCAGTACCTCGCTGACGTCTACCGCCGATGGGTGCCGACGGAGCAGGTGCTCACGACCAACCTGTGGTCCGCGGAGCTCACGAAGCTGACGGCGAATGCGTTCCTAGCGCAGCGCATCTCGTCGATCAACTCGATCTCGGCGCTGTGCGAGGCGACCGGCGCCAATGTCTCCGAGGTCGCGTACGCCATCGGCGTCGACACCCGCATCGGACCCAAGTTCCTCAAGGCGTCGGTCGGCTTCGGTGGCTCGTGCTTCCAGAAGGACATCCTCAACCTCGTGTACCTGTGCCGCCAGTTCGGCCTGCCCGAGGTGGCCGAATACTGGCATCAGGTGATCGCGATGAACGACTGGCAGAAGAAGCGCTTCGCCACCAATATCGTCTCGTCCATGTTCAACACCATCTCGGGCAAGAAGATCGCCATCCTCGGATTTGCCTTCAAGAAGGACACAGGCGACACGCGTGAGACGCCCGCCATTGACGTGTGCAAGATGCTCTTCGCCGAGAAGGCCAACCTCGCGATCTACGACCCCAAGGTCGCGCGCGAGCAGATCTACTCGGACCTGGGCAAGGAGGTCATCGACAAGATCGAGATCGAGACAGATCCGTACATTGCATGCTCGGGCGCGCACGCCATCTGCATCCTTACCGAGTGGGACGAGTTTAAGGCGCTCGACTACAAGCGCATCTACAAGTCGATGCAGAAGCCCGCCTTCATCTTTGACGGCCGCAACATCATAGATATCTCCGAGTGCCAAGCCATCGGCTTCACCGTCTGGTCGGTTGGTCACGCGCTCGCCCTCGCCAAGTGAGTCAGTGAGTCGAGCGAGTGAGTCAGTGAGTCGTCGGACGAGAGAGGCCAGCCGCCGGGATTAACCGGGAGGTCCGGGAGACTGAGGGAGACGGCGAGCATCGGCTTTATGCAGTGCCGTAACACAGGTATGGTATGCCGTACGGTAACATACGGGTTACTTACCGGTAGGGTTAGCGACGAGACTGACGGCGGGTGCCGATCTCGGTTCTCGCTTAAAATGTCTGATTCCCCTCACTGTAGTGACGCACCGGAACTCCGGAAGTCGCGTGAGTCGCGTTACAGTGGTTGTCAAAAGTCCTGACCCCCCGGGTGGGGTGGGGTGGGGTGGGGTCGGCCGAAGTGGCCGATCGCGCTCTGCGCCTCTCGCGCCCCGACGCTCTCATGCCGTCGACTGCCCCGGGCAAGGCTCGATGCGCGGAGCTCTTCCCGCCCGGCGCCCGTCACCTGGTGACCTTGGGCAACGTCGCCGATCGCTACACCCACCCCGATGATCAGCCAGACCCGCCAGAGACGTTGCAGTAGGAGGTGAAACAGGTGGTGGTGATGTACATCACGACCAAGCGGCATGACGTGGAGCTCGACCGTGCGAGCATCAAGCTGGAGCTCCCCGACTTCCTCAAGCTCTATGATCCCGTCAACGCGCCCGTGTTGCCGGCGACGGTCCCCTCTAGCTCTACGCCCGTGCGTAGATCCGTCTTCGCCGATTGTGCAGGCCCGTTCAACTGCACGATCCTCAAAGGCGATGTGCTCCCGAACGAGCCACTGCGGTGCATGGAAGCCCACGATGTCATATCCTTGGTGCAGTGGGCTCAACGATTGGGGATGCAGCCCATCGCAGAATTGGATGCATGGCTGCAGCAGTGCCCTCAGCGCACGAGGCGCAGGACAGCGAATGGCTCCAACACAGTGCAGAAAGCGTCGCATCAGCGGCTCACGACATGTCGGGGTCGCCTCATGGGATACCTCGACCGGGCTGATTATCAGAGAGCATCACACTGTTCTTCCGTTGGTGTAACGTTGTGCCATAATGACGGATAACGCGTGCGGTCGTGTGGTCGCACATGTTAGGATCTCTGTGATGCATAATAATCTCCAGGCTTCCGTACGTGTAGGGTATGCGTTCTACGCCGGACAATCGCTGCAGTACGACTAGGATTAAGGGTGGGTTACCGAGAATAAACCTGTACGTTACCGAGAAATCACAAGAGGTGGCACGACTCGCGTCTCGCGTCTCGCGTACCTGAGACGAATCCCGTCATTGAAACGCCAGTCCTCGAAACCGCGTAGAAAGACGATCGTGAGTGCGGTCTGTTGGTGCCACACCGCAGGTCCCAGTCGATCGTGCTACGGTAGGCTAGGCGATCAATGGCCGTCTCATCGAGTGCCAAGATCTCGTCGGTAGAGAAGAAGGTCATCATCTCTTTGAGCCAGGCGCGCGCTCGATCCTCGTCGCGCCTAAGAGCGAGGTGCTGTATGCGCTGGCGGCACAAGTTGTGCGCATGCAGCACGCGGCATAGCGTGGGCAAGCTCACCCTCTCGCCCGAGGTAGATAAGGGCGTGTTGTTTGCCGAGTGTTGTCGTCGGGGAGTCGAGTACACGCGTCACGAGATCGAACTCCTCATCCTTGCTAAGTGCCCTCGGGCGGCCTTGAACTCCTCTCTCCGGCGGGAAGACGTCGCCGGTCTTCTCGAAGGTCGACAACCAGCGCTTCTGGCTCGAGGCTGAGTTAGGTGACCTCCCTGGTGACTTGCAAGTGTTAGGTGACCTCCCTGGCCGTCAGCCCCAAGGTCGTGCGCTTGAAAACAGCGAGCCACCGGATCGCTGCGACGCGCTTGCAGCGCGAATCGTCGGGGAGAGAGAGAGACATGAGAGCAGAGCGAGACGAGGAGCGCGCGACGTTTTCGCGGACCCCACCCCACCCCACCCCACCAGGGGGTCAGGACTTATGACAAACACTGTAACGTTCACACCCCCTCCACATTTCAACCCGCCAAAGTCGGAAGTCCATCTATGGCGGCGGCATCCGGTTCGTACGATGCGGCAGCTTGGGAGGCGGAGCTCAACGCACTCGAAAAGACGCTGAAGGAGTGTCTGAAGGTTAGGGCCAAGCCACTCGTCGACGAGGTCCTCACTCTGAAGAGAGCGTTCAAGGCGTTCGATTTTAATGACTCTGGCCAGATCGAGTACAAAGAGTTTGTGCGAGCGTTGGAAAAGTTTGGCATGTCACCGACGCCTGCAGTGCGAGGGCTCTTTGATCGGTACGCACAGGTAGATGGGAATGCGAAAGATGGGAATGCGAACGGTATCTCGTATGCTGAGTTCACCGCAGGGTTCTTTGGAGAAGCGAAAAACAAGCCCCCGGTGCCGCCCAAGCCCGACCGCGATGCCTGGTTCATCGATGGAGATTTTAGGCAGCTGCGCACGGCCCCGGCTAATAGCTGGCAGGGCTCGTCCGCGGAGAAGATCCAGAGCCCGGAGCGAGTCGTGAAGGCTATTTCCATTACAAGCGAAAAGTGGCGTACCATGGCACCACCAAAGTGGGAACCAGGCCCCGATGGCACGTGGAAACAGAGCCCCGGGGATGGCACGTGGAAACCGACCAGATAGACGTAGAAAGCCGTACTATTCGAGACGTGACTCTTAAACGTGACGACCAATCTGTGGTGCTCCAAGCGTTCTTGATCAGCATTTGTAACTGCTAACTCGTCCTCGAATTGGTTTTCGACGATACGATATGGGGGTTCTTTGCGGAAATTTTTTGCACACGCGTGTATTAGCTAATCGAAAGTATAATGTGAGAACAGTACACGGTTCACACGGCAGCGGTCGCCCCGGATGGTGGCGGTCCCGCGGTCGCCAACGCCTGCAGCAGCTGTTCCGGACCGGCCCAGGTGCAGGTCCGCGGTCCCCGTGTCGCGTCGCATTTTATGTTGCGACTCGACTCGCGCGCCTCTCGCCTCTCTCCCGGGTTCAAGTGACGGTATTCGCGGCCAAAACCTCCTCACGTCGCGTGGCAAGCACCGAGTAGAGAACGCCCATGACGACGGCGTCATCCAAGACACCCTCGAGCGCATTCGCGTCGGCGGCAATGCGATGCACGGCTGCCAGCACTCGCGGCTCGCCCCCTAGGAGCGCGCCCACCTCGGCGCGGCCTAGCCAACGTATCTCATCCTGTTGCGGCTGCTCATCCGCATTGCCGACCTCCTCGTCATCATCCTCAGCGACGCCGCGTGCCGTCGCGTACGCCGCCGCCATCTGCTGCAGCCGCTCGACGGCAGCGCCGCTCTCCATCTCCTGAAACAACGCCGCCTCCATCTCATCCGTGGGTGCGCCAAAGTCGGGAGGCACCGCCGTGGCGTAACCACCTCCGTCACCCCGAGGGGCCGGCGCGCCCATCGCCGCCGCCGCCGCCGTCCCAGCCGCCGTCGTCGTCGTGCTCGCCGTCGAAGCTGCACCATCTGCACCTCGATATTCGAGATCGCCGCCCGAGAAGACAGCTCCCTTCATCCCAGCGCCGCCCGTCTCCATCCCCTCCACTAGGAGGTCATACGCAGCCTTGACCGCGAGGAACTTTTCGGCCGCCTCCTCTGCCTCCTCTGGTCGCACCTTGTCGGGGTGGTACCGGAGCGACTGCATACGGTACGCGCGCCGGATGGCTTCGCGAGTCGCAAGCTTGCGGGGGGGAAGTCCGAGGATCTCGTACAGCACCTGATGAGGGAGGCCATTCGATACACTCACAGGAGGCAATCAGAAGCACTCAGAAGCAAGCAGAGACACTCAGAGGCACGCAGAGGCACGCAGGAGGCATTCAGAGGCCCTCAGAAGCACTCAGAGGCACTCAGAGGCCCTCAGAGGCACTCAGAGGCGCTCAGAGGCACTCAGACGAAACTCAGAGGCACTCAGAGAAACTCAGAGGCACTCAGAGAAACTCGATGGCCCTCAGAGAAACTCAGAGGTACTCAGGTTCACTCCAACCCAACCCAATCAGGGGCGCTCACCTCGTATCCCTCGATACCCGTCTTGGCACGCAACTGGCTCTCCCACTCGGCGCGCTTCTTCGCCTTCTTCGCCGCATAAGCCTTTTGGCGCTTGCGCTCCTTGTCCTTGTCAAACTGCGCCCCGATCTTGCGGTCCTTCTCCTCGCACTCCTCGGAAAAATGGCCCTCCTGCCCGCAGAAGCGGCACCGCTTGTTGGGGCAGTCCTTCTTCGTGTGTCCCCACTTTTTGCACACGTAGCAGTGCTTGTTCGGGTCGTTGTCCGGCTCAATTGCATCCGTAATCTGCACATCCTTGTGGCCGTACTGTGCCCTCCATGCCACCTGATGTGCCGCTGCGCGCTCCGCCTCCTTCTTGGCCTGCTCCAGCACCTGCGTCTTCATAAACGCGTCGAGCGGGTCCTCTTCCTCCTCTGCCGGCCGCTGCTGTGGCTGCGCCATCCGCGCCGTCGAGGTGGCAGCGGCGGCGGGGGGAGGGTCGCCTCGCTTGTCGGCCTCCAAATCGAGTTGCAAGGCGCGCAGCCGCTGGCGCCGCTCCTCCTTGAGCGCCTCCGCTCGGCGCGCCTCGTCATCCACGTAATCACCAAAGAATGCGGCGGCTGCGGTGGCGGTAGCGGTGGCGGCAGAGGTGGGAGCGACGGCTCCGCTGGCGACAGAGGCAGCGGCTGGCCGCGCGTCTGGCTGAGCAGAGGCAGGCGCGGGTGCCTGCGCCACGGGCGCGGCGTCGACTGGCGGCTGCTGCTCGGCCAAGAGCGCACGCGCGGCCTCGAGGCGTTTCCGCCGCTTCGCCGCTGCATCCTCGGCATCAGCTGCAGCTGCTGGGGCCGGCGCAGGAACAATCCCTTGAAGCTCTTGACGGCCATAATCGCTGCTCGAGTTCCTCTCGCGCTGCCCATCGTCACGCCCGCGTCTATCCTCCTCTCGCTCACGGTCGTAATCGCGCCGGTCGTAATCGCGCCGGTCAAAGTCGCGCCGGTCGTCGGACTCACGCCTGTAAGAATCGCGCCGGTCATAATCTCTGTCTCGCCGATCCACATCTCGTCGATCGCGACGGTCGTAGCCACGGTCGCGGCGGTCATCGTTGCGGTCGCGGCGGTCGTAGTCGCGACCACGGCGGTCGTAGTCACGGCGGCCACGATCATCCCCGTCGTCGCTCATGGCTGCTGCCAGCTGCTCAACACAACGCGCCGCGAGCACAGGAGCCACTATCACCTTGGTCGGAGGTGTGGCCGACACAGCCCGTGATAACCGTCGCTCGTGCTGATGCTGTTCAACACTACCTGCGCCACTATCACTATGGACGCGGTCGGTGCAACGGTACGTTGTAGCGTCGCGAGGCCGTTAGGCGTTACGTTAGTCGGCATGCTGTGGCTGTTCACGACCCCGGGCGGCAAATTCGGCGCTTCTTTTATACTACCGCTGGACAAGTGCCGGTGAGAGTGTGGTGTGCGAGATTTCTATTTCAACATGGCCGCCACCGCGCCCATGCTGGAGCGTGTGGCTTTGGCCGCCGCGCCGCCAAGTTTCGTGCCGACGCCCTCCGATTTATGGACGAATCGCGACTTGTCGACCTGGGCGACGAGGGCCTGCACAGTAGCCTGTGAGGCGTCGCGCTGTTGCCTCAGCTCGTCCTGCTTCTCCAGCAGGGCGACGAGCTCCTTGTTGCGCGTGTCGATGATGCGTGAGAGGATGCTCGCCAACTCGCGTACCTGCTCAACGCTCATCCGCTCGCCAGCCTCGGCCGTGAACTGTGTTTCCGCGTCGATCTCCTGTGCAGCCATCGAAGCTGACGTGTTGAACTTCGAGGCGCCCTCGCTCATGTGCCGCTTGTGCTTGCTCGCTCGGGCGTTCGAAAGAGTCGTGCCAGGAGAGGCGGCTGACGCAGTTGAAAGCGCGGATGCAGCGGGCAGCGGCGAAGTTGGCGCGCTCGCCGGCATCGTGCGGGGTCGAACTCTCGGTTGGCCATCGGCATCCCCGCGTGATGCTATTTCGGCCCCGCTGATTGTCTGGCGACGGCTGGCCGTGGCGATCCCAGGCATGGTCTCGCCAGTGACGTGATGGTTGTACTTGTAGTGCGCCTCCGTGAACGCATCCTCGAGGGAGGGCAACTCGAAGAGGGCGCGCATTTTGCGCAACTCAGCTTCTTCCTCGCGCCTGCGCGCAGTTCGCTCCTCCGTCGCCTCGTAGAGGAGGCCGAGCGCCTTCTCTGGCCTATCGGCGAAGTATTTGTCAACGTGGGCGAAGAAAAGATCGCCGAAGACGCGCCGTGCACGAATGCCGCGCCAGACGCGCTGCACGTACCTCACCGCAATGTCGCGTTCGCGCACGGTTTGCTCGGCCGTCTTGAGAGCTCTGATGATGTTCGTGGCTGTCTTCGTCTTCTGCAAGCTCGACCTCATTTCAGCCATGTTCTGCTGTGTGCTTTTATTCACATTCACACTCACCGTTTTCACGACGGCCAGACCCGTGAGATACCCGAAACGACATAAGAACATACTGAGCTGCTAGTATACAAGTGTTTCGAATTACATACAATTTCTCATATAAGGTGTGCCTCCGCCGCAGCGGAGAAGATCTTTGGAGCGACAGAGCACGTGATCAAGACGCCCATCACGTCCATGACCACTTGGATGGTCGTCGATGCGTGCGCCGCGTCCACGCGCAGCTTCGAGAGCAGCAGCGGCAGCATCGTGCCAAGCACGACAGAGGAGCTCACGATGATAAAGAGCGAGGCAGAGATGGCCGCAGCGTCCACGAGCGTCGTCCCATCGAATGCGATGACGCGCAGGAAGCCAGCGACCACAAGAATACCGCCGAGCGCGAGAGCGCGCCGCATCTCGTCAGAGACGATGGCCCTCGTGCGCTCTGTCGGCGACGGGTCCACCTCGCCGGTTGCGAGACCCCGGATGATCCTCACCGCTGCCTGATTGCCCGCGTTACCGCCCGCGCCCACGAGCATCGTCATGAAGAAGATGACTGTTGGATGCTCCAGCAGAAGCGCCTCGTTGTCGGCGAGTACCAACGACGAGAACGACTGGCAAATCAGCAGCCCTAGAAGCCACGAAGCACGAGTGCCGAGGGAGCTGGTCCACCCGCCGCCATCATCCAGAACCTCGCAAAGGCCCTCAGTCCTTTGCACCTGTGCCTCGAGCTCAGCCACGCGTTGCCGCAGCTGCTCATTCTCTGCGGCGAGGCTGCCCTGAATGTCGTTGGGTCCAAGTGCTACCATGAAAGTCGGTCGCAGCAGGGCCGGTGCCGTTCTCGTTGCACAGGCAGGCAGCCTTCGCGGCTGGAGGTGAAAGGCCGACAGCGTGGTGCTCACAGTGAATAGGAGCGCTGCCATTTGGTGCGGTACCCGGTAGTGCTCAAGGACGCAATCACCAAGATGTAGCGCGACCTACCACCAAGATGTCGGTCGTTGACGTTACCCGGTATGGGACGTTTACCTCGTGTACCATTGACCTGTACCCCCCGTAGGCCCCCCCCGGCACCGACGGGCCCACATCAAGCAAAGATGCATAATCGGCATGACAAGTTGAAAACATGCCGCCGCGCGAGAATTGCTCACAAGTAGCGGTTACGGACGCTCACGATGGCACCCCGAGCCTTAATGACCCTCTATTCCTGCAACACCTGAACACCCAAATCGAGGTATCAGGTCATGGAATACGGGCCGAGTGTTCAACACATCGTGTGAATTTTGTGGGATTTAGAGTTTGCACCCCTCTACATCTCTAACACAAGACTACATGCAACATGTCGGGAGACGAGAGAGATTTGTAACTGAAAAGATGCGGACTGGCTCATCCTCATGGGAGCCGCGCAGTGGCGCACTCTAAATGTCCGAATTGTCGTGTAGTTGTAGAGGTCTATTGTGCTACGTGGTACTAACAGCTGGGGGATCCTACAGTGGGATCCTACAGTACAGGCGAGATGTGCTTCCCGGGCGCCAAGGGGCACGCGCGCCGCCCGCTTACGCCCTTACGGGGGGTCTTCAGGCTCTCTCCCCAGCCGCTGCTCCCACACATGTGTGGCGCACGTGGCGTCCGCGGCACGCCGCGCACGACCCGTCGTAGGGTCGCGTGGCCCTCCGTTGCTCGGCCTTGCGCGCGGCCTCGGCCGCCTTGAGCGCGGCCTCGGCCTGCGTGCGTGCGGTCTCGGCCCGGGAGGCAGCCTCGCGGTTGGCTTGCTCGAGCCGCTCGTGGGCCTGGAGATGACCAGCGACCACTGAGGCGCGGAGCATCGCCTCAAGTCGTGTGGGCTCTGCGAGCAATATGGGCAGCCGCGCCTCGAGGAAAGCGAGCACCCGCGCAGCACGCGCCTCGTCGCCCTCCGCCGCCGCGCCCTTCGCCGCACCCTGTGCCGTCTCGGCACCGGAAGTCTGGTTCAGCTCGCCGAGCACCATGCAGGGGATGGATGCAAAGTCGAACCAGAGCCGCTCGCCGCCATCGAGGTGCACGCGGTGCTCAATCTTATCGACCAGACGTCGCACCTCGACCACCTCGCCCACAAACCAGCTCTTGTGCTTCAGCCGGTAGACTTTAACACGCGTGCCGATGGGCACTAGCTGCATCTTCATCGCTGGATCAACCACTGGATCTGGATCTGGATCTGGATCTGCCACGTCAGCCGCAAAGTCCGTTGCCGACTTACGCACGCGCTTGGCCCGTCGGCGCCAGTCCGAGCCCTCCTCCTGCCACGAGAACCAGTCGTCCCACTCATCGGAGCCGTCGGGCAGCACGATGCGGGCCTGGAAGGAACCGTCGACGAGAACGGTGAGGACCTCGGCCGTGACCCACACTGCCGGTGCGTCCTCGCTCGCCGCCACCTCGACCTCAATCGTCTCGCCCTCCATAACCCACCGCCAGCCGTCGGGCGGCGGTAGGGAGACAGGCAGAGCCCCAGACCCTGTAGAGGAAGCAGGGCCCAAACCCTGTGGTAGATTAGGGCCCGCACCCCGCCCGTCGAGACGCCACTCCTCCTCGTCCAGATCGAGGGCCTCGACCACGTCATCGTCCACGTAGCGCACCTCGTGCTGCTTCGTCTCGTGGCTGTACCCAGTCACGACCGCCACGTACCATGCTTCGTCCAGCGGCCAATGCACCTTGATCCGCTGGCCCACCAGAGCGTCGCCCGTCTCTTCCTGGTCCGCACCCTGTGGCGGCTGCTGTGATAGCCTCTCGAGGCCCTCGTCGCTCTTCTGCACCTTGACATGCACTGGCGCCGTTCCCTCCTCCCGCGCAGCCCGGCCGGCTACCTGCGCCTCGGCAGCCTCCTCATCTCGTGGCGACCCGCGATCGACCGCGGTTGCTCGTCGCTCTGCGAAGCCAGGCGGTAGCACTGGAGCCGTATCGGCGGTGCATCTCGGCGATCTCGGTCGCCCCTGCGCCTTGCCCCCCGCCACGCTCTCCGCCACGCCCCCTGCCATGTCCTTGTGTGCCTCACCCTTGTGCACGTTGCCATCCGCAGTGCATCCCTTAGCCGCACCCGCCTCCCACTCGCGGCGGATGATATACGGGTAGACGGTGTGAAGAGAGGGTGGGAGCAGCGTGCCGCGCGTGGCGTGTGGCGCATGACGGAGCCAGCCGAGCTTGATGACGTCACACGCGCGCCGCACGGCTCGGAGCTTGTCACGCCGCGCGGCCAGGCAGCTCAAGGCTGCAGCGAGCTTGCCGGCCGCCTGTCCATCGTCCGCCGCTGCTTCCGAACCTCGGGCTGCTGCCGCCGTCGCCGGTGCCGGCGCCAGTACAGCGCCTTCCGAGGAGGAGGCCGTCGCCCCGGCCACCTCGTCCGGGAGATCCGCTCTCAATGCCGGGAGATCCGCTCTCAATGTCGGGAGATCCGCTCTCAATGTCGGGAGATCCGCTCTCAATGTCGCGTCATCCTCGTCCGCAACCAACGGCTTGGTGTCCCCTTCGTCTTCGCCCTGGTCCTCACCCTTGTCCTCGCCCTTGTTCTCACCCTGGTCCTCGCCCTGGTCCTCGCCCTGGTCCTCGCCCTTGTGCTCACCCTCGCCCTCGTCCTCGCACTTGTCCTCGCCCTCGTCCTCGCTCTCGGCCGCACGCCCAGCCGCCGCACGCCTGGCCGCCTCTTCGACCAATCCCTTGGTGATCACGGCTGGAGCGCGGCTGTGGCCGACGGCGAGCAGCACCAGCTGCACCGCCTCCATCTCCGCGTGAGTCCACGCACTCTCAGCCGGCTCATCCGCCGCCGCCTCGTCCTCGTCGTACCGCATCCTCATCCTCTTGGTCCGACCGCTAGAGCGGTGCCTACTCTCGATCGCATCTTCTTGATCCGACTGCTTGAGCGGCGGTCCACGCAGCCGCTCTGCACCGGAGGCGACGACGGGCACCTCACCGGTCTGATCAAACAGAAGCGCCTCCGTCCGGCTGGTGAAGCAGTAAGTGGTGATCCGGTACCAGAAGTGACCCTTACCGTCTCTCTCGAAGACACGCCAGCCCTTCGCGTGCGCCCCTTCGTAGAGCCGCGCATCGGTACGCTCCTGTGATAAGGACCCTGCGATCGAGTCGGCGAGCTCGAACCGGCCCTGGGTCCCGTCTGGGTACCGTCTCCCGCTGCCGCCGCCTTCGTTGGTGCACACAACCTCGGGCTCAAACCGAGGGAGGCTCTCGGGCTCAAACGGTGGCAGCATCTCATCTGCGAGCTGCGAGTGGCTGGGCTCCCGGAGGCTGTGCGCCTGCTGCAGACGACCGTCGCACAGCTTCCAAAGGGCGGCCTGCAAGCGGCGCTCATGCCATCCGCGGTCGTCGAGCGCGCGCGCGAGCGCCTCGGCCGCGTCAATGCCCATAAAGGCGCTCCACTCGCCCTCCCTCCGGGTACCGTCTACATACCGGTCTCGCCCTCCCTCTACAACGGTCCCCGCGTGCATGCCCCCCCCCGTTTGCATGCCCACCCCCGTGTGCAGGCCCACCCCCGCGTACATGCCCACCCCCGCGTACATGCCACCCGCGTGGCTTCGTGGGCTGTGAGCCTCCGAGGAACGTGAAGGCTGCTGCGACTGCTGCTGCGGCGACGGCTGCCGCAGCGGCGGCGGCGGCGGCTGCTGCACGGCGGCCGCTGCCGCCTGTGCCTCGCGGAGCTTGGTGTATTGGTTCGGGTGTGGCTTCTTCACGGGCGGCGGGGGAGGCGGCGGGGGGGGAGGCGCCAAAATTATGGGTCGCTTGGCCATCTCGTGTGAATGTGAATGTGAATGGCTGCGTGGGCTGTGAACGTCCGTGGGACGTGATGGCTGTGATGGCTCCGACGGCTGCACGTAGACGATCAGAGCCTCGGGGCGGTTCGCCTCGTGAGCCACAGAGGCAAAGGTCTGCGGCACGGGCGCGCGCGCGCATGCGGCGACGGGACAGTCAGCGCGGCAGAGCAGAGCCGAACTCGCGGCACGGGCGCGGCGCGCGGCGACGCAAGGCCTTGGGCGCACAGAGCGTTGCATGCAAAGCCTTGGGCGCACAGAGCGTTGCATGCAAGGCCTTGGGCGCACAGAGCGTTGCATGCAAGCCGACTGCCTCGCCGGCTGCCGAGCTGGCCACGCGCGCGCGCTGAGCGACGGGGTAATGCGTACCCAGTAACGGCGGCCCCACCGGTCCAAGCCGAGACTGAACGTCCGTGTCGAGAGATCAGCGCTGCGCTGCAAGGCAGCGGCAAGCGCAGCGGGGGATCGGTCGTCGCACAGCTGAGCGAGTAGAGCCACGTAGGCATCGTACATGAGCGTCAACATCCATCGCCCTCGGATCATGCCAAGTGGGCCCACGCCATCGATGCTCGCATCTCCCTCCAAGGCCGCGGCACGGCCGGCCGCCAGCGCGGCGCACAGCTGCCTCGTCGACGAGCCTGCTCCCCCACCAAGCAATGCCTGAGAGAGCTGTCGCTCGGCCTCCATGCGGGCCGTGCGGAGCTCGTCACGACGGTGGAGCAGCGCGTGCCGGAGCGCTTTCGCTTGGAAGAGCGTCTTGGATTGCCGCTTGCGGCCGAGCGTGTCCACGGGCATGCATTGGGCCTCCGTGTCCAGGAGGAGTTCAAGCTCGCATGCCTCGAGCTCGGCGCGTGTCAGGAGCTCCACACGCCCTTGCAGCCTATGCCGCTCCGCCGCGCGCCGCACGGTCTCCAGTCGACCAATCTCGCACAACCACGCATTGCCCTCGCTGGCCGCCGGCTGGCCGTCTGACTTGCGCTTCTTGCCCGCCGGCGCGGCCTGTCGCGCCAACTCGGCACGGATCGAGCTCACGAGGATGGCTTGATCGGGCTTGGGCTTGGGCTGCAGCTCCGCCGCCACAAGGGCGCTCTCGGCATGGCGCGCCTCCGCCGCACGTGCCGCCGCCGCCGTCTGGCTCGCTCCGTCCACTAGCATGGCCAGCAGCGCGAGCTGTTCGGCTGCAGGGAGCGCGGCATGGACCTCAACGTACGTCGTAGGACGCGCCGCCCAGATCGCCCACACGGCGCGCTGCAGGGGCGTGACGGCGTGCGCGGAGCGAGTGCCTCCCTTGGGCACCTCGAGCAGAGGCTCTTCGTCCGCCGCGAGCCACTCGTGTAGCCGAAGGGCCACAACCACGCACACGAGCGGCCAGTTGCGCTCGTTGACCGCGTCCGGCGGCAGGCGGCGAGGGGCCATCGAGAGCGACAGTGCGGCCGCATCGAGGGCTTCCGAATTCACGAGCACGGGCAGCGGCTCTGTGCCCGCGGCCCACCACTCGCCCGCCGTCGAGTCCGCGAGCAGCACGTGCAGCAGCTGCCTGTGGAGTATCTCTAGCGCCTTGGGTGACGTGGCAGCTTCGGCGCCCTCCACTGCCGACGAGCCGCCCAAAAGCGGCGCGAGCTGGCCTGCCGCCGCGCATTCCGCCGGCAGCGCGAGCGCGGGGCCGAGCGCGCGCACAAAGTCGCAGACGAAGAGAAGGTCACCGAATGCGGCGGAGGGCACGCCAGGGTTCACCTCGCGCGCCTTTGCCGGCGGTCCAGGCAGCGCACTCGCACCGGTGCGCTTCGGCAGCTGCGGCAGCATCGCATCCCACACGGCCGGGCCGAGCTGTGAATGGTCCGGCCGCGCGGGAAGCCGAAAGGCATCGTCGCAGAGCTGCTTCGGGTGCAAGCGATCCTCGGCCTCAGCCTTCTTGTCGGCGCGCACGGCCGCTCGGCGTGCTTCCCTCTCCGCAACCAATGCCGCCCGCTGCGCTTCCTTTTCGGCGCGCGCCGCCGCGCGCTCGGCCTCGCGCTTCTGACGCTGCGCCTCGCGCTCCTGACACACAGACTCGGCCGCAGGCAGCGCGTCAGGCGGTATGGGGCGAAGCGGCGGCGAGGTGGCGGCCTGCGACGCGCAGGAGGGCCAGCGCTCGGGGTTCGGGCCGCACACCCACCGCTCGCTTCTCCTCGCAATCAGAGATCAACCAGCCGCAATCAGAGATCAACAAGTCGCAATCAGAGATCAACAAGTCGCAATCAGAGATCAACAAGTCGCAATCAGAGATCAACAAGTCGCAATCAGAGATCATCAAGTCGCAATCAGAGATCATTAAGACGCAATGAGCTCACCGCACGCTTCTCCTCCTGCTTCGCGAGCTTGCACTGCTCCTTCTCCGCGTCAAGCTTGCGCTTGCCCGCCGCCTCGTCGAGGTGGAGATGGCGCACCACCTGCAGCCGAGAAATCATCTTGACGCCGTCTGGGTCGGAGTACACCTTGTCGCCGCGCGTCAAGCGCCCAATGGTCCACCCGTCGAGCATATCGGCGCTGCCGCCCGATGCAACCACCAGCTTGATGAGGAAGGCCATCTCGTCCTCGACAGACAGGCCTTCCCTTTTCAGCCTCGTGGCGGTGCCCTCGCCGTCCTCGCCCTCGCCCTCGCCCTCGCTGTCGTCGCTGACCCCGCTCACACCGTCGCCATCGCCCCCACGCTCCTCCTCCGCTTCCGCCTCGTCCTCCTCCTCGTCCTCCTCCTCCTTGTCGCTGACGGCATCGCCGACCGTGCGGCCTCCTTCGATGGTGCCATCCTTCGATGCCTCAGCTGCCCGAAGCTGTGCCTTTGCCTCCAGCGCCGCGGCGAAGAGCATCTCAAAGTTGCGCTGGGACTGCGCAAACCAGATGCGCGGGGCAGATGAGTGGCAGTACGTTGGCGAGGTGCAGGGCACGTGGCGCGTGCGCGGAGGAGGGTGCGCGACGGGGGAGACAACTCCGGCAGTGGGAGCGAGGGGCGCCGGGTGAACCTGCTTGGCTGCTTGGTGGCACTCATTCTCTGGATCCCAGTTGTACGCGAGGGCGTTGCTAAAGATGAGGCGCATGTCGGACGCAAAGCTGAGTAAGTCAGCGCTGTACTCGCCTTCGGCGAGCTTCTTACCCATTGTGCTGTAGTCCATCGGCTGCGAAATGACGGTGAGGTAGTCGGGCACATCCCCCAGGGATACCGGGTTCTCAAACCAGGCCGCCTCCTCGCGTGCATGCATCTGCCGGAGCATCCTGCCGCAGAGCTCGCCGATCGAGCCGCCCATCCGGATAGTGCGAGCCCATCCCGGGATGTGCGGCGCGATGCCAACGGACAGCGGTGCACTGCTACTACCACCGGCGCTCGTGGGCCTGGCGCCATCTTGAGCGCCCATGGCCCTCAAGGATGGCGATGCCATCTTGCCAACGGGAGCCGCCTTGCGAGTGCGAGCGGATGCCGCCGGAGCCGCTGTGGGTCCGGCAGCCTTGGGTGATGGCGACGCGTCCTTTGGCGGTGGCGCCTTCGCCTGTGCAGGCTGCTTGCGCATCTGGTCAAGCTCCCGCCACTTGGCGCCCCGACGCCTCCAATGAGGCCGGATGTGATCGGCAGGTACCCATCGTTCAACTTGGTACAAGTCCGATCGCACGTGGTACTCCGTCCCACTCGCGCTCCGGCGCGTGCCCACGAATTTCATCAGCCACCAGCCATCATCATAGAAGACGTCCACCTCATCGGAATTCGTCAGCCGCTGTGGAGCATGCAGCGCGGGCGCGTCAATACGACCATCCGCACGACAGCGCTCATCGAACATGAACATGGCTGTGCAGCCGTGAGCCGCACCTTAAGAAAGCCTTCGGGAGTCGGTGGAGGGATTGGCTGAATATTGTCCGCCGTGTGCCACTCACGCAGCAGCGCTTCCTTTGAGCCTTCCTCGTTGAACGCCTGTGAGGGGTGGCAACGGTCTCAGTGCGGCCCTCAAGCTGCCGAGCTGAGGAGGAGCGTCTCACCTCAAACTCGACGAACGCCCGGCCTTTGTCCACCTCAATCACTCGCGCAGCGTATCGACTGCCAGCAAGGCCCTCCTCACACAGGATCACCTCAACGCGCTTGCCCGGTGTACACCACGCATCCATGGGGCAGCGAGGGAGCCCGTGCGAGACTGCGCTTCTGACGCTCCTTCGCTGCACAGACACAAGACGGCTGCGGCGCAGGAGGCGCAGTGTGAACCCTTTTTTTCTCACGAACTGTCAGGTCGTGCACACATCGTGCTCCTATGGAGCGGCGCTTATTGGGAAATCTGGACATTTTCCCAAAGCACTGAGGGTGTTCTGAAATGTTCCAGCACGTACTGTACGACTGCTCAGTGATCAAATGAGGTCAACAGGTCTCTCCTTCATCCCGTCGTGATGAGCGCGCAGTCCGCAGCGCTCCGACCGGACCTCCGTCGCCTTACCTAGTCCTTCAACGTAGTATGGATACAGCAGGCCGTGGATAGCCGTGGAAGGCAAGAGTCGCCGCTCGCCGGCTCGCCGGCATGCCCGCCGGCCTCTATCGTGCCGCTGCCTAGCCGCTGTCTAGCCGCTGTCCCCCAAGCCCCAACCCCGCTCCCCGGTGTCTGCTGGCTGGCGCGCGGAACGGCCAACTGGTGCGCGGGATAGCCATGGAACTTCGCGTGCACGACCGAGCCGCGATCGCCGCAGCCTGATGAGTTATCTCATCAGCTGAGGTCCGTCCGCGAGCGTGCCGTGCTCGGCCGAGAGTCGAGCGCCAAGTCGAGCGCACGCTCAGCCTCCTGGCGAACGGATGCCAGTAGCTCGGCGAGGAGTTGAGACTCCGCCGAGCTACGCACCGGTTGAGTCGAAGGGGTGGAATGCAAGTCCGCGAGCCGGTCACGAATGCGCGTGAGTGCCGCCTCGTCCGCGCGCTGCATTCGCATCGTCGCCAAGGACGAATCACTCCCCAGAGCTGGCTTCGTTGGCTCGGCTGCTCGCAGATCAAACTCGAGGCTCGTCAAGGCGTGCTGACCACCAAGCTCCTCGAGCGCCGCGTCAATCGCAGCCAGCCTCTCACAAGCCTCTGGATCGGGCCGGTAGCCCTCACCCATTGGACCGAGGAGGTCGTCGTCATCGTCACCGGAGCCGCTACTGTCGCCCATCAGACTCTCGATGCGTGCCTCGTCCGCTACAGTGATCCATACACCACCAACACACCGACGGCCACCGACCGTAAATCGGCCGTCCTCTGTCTGCGAGAGCCCCGCAGAGACTTCGGAGTTGGAGCGCGTCGACGCGGCAGCAGCGCTGGTGTCGATGCCCTTGAGCCGGCCGATCTCCGCGTTCAGGGCACTCAACGACTCCCCGAGAGAATCGGCAGGAGCCTTGGGCGGTGACTTTGGCGCCTTGCCGCGCGGCAGCGACGAAGTAGCTCCGGGTGGCGGTGGGCGACCCGATGCTGACGTGGCGCGCGTGCCGGCGCTCGCCTCGGTCAGAAATGTCCCGCGCGTCTCGCCTTGCCGGCGCTCCGTCACCTCGAGCGCCTCATCGAGTCGCTGCATCTCGAGAAGCGCGTCCATCGTACTCGGGTCCTTGACGTGCTGGATGACCTTGGCGACGAGTGGAGCCTGCGACCTTTTCGTGGCGCGGCCATCAGCGTGGGCCTCCTCATTCGCACGCTCCAGACGCCCTCGGTCCGTCAGCTCGACCACGTCGGTCTCGAAGTCCGCGCTCCGGATGGCTTCACCCGCCTCATCCTCCCGGGAGCGGAGCTCCGCGATGTAGCTGAGGAGGGTCTCGCGCTCCTCGCGCGCTCGCCCGTCGCGGTCGTCCAGCTGCTTCTGCAGCGCGGCACGATCGCCTGCGACGGCGCGCACCTTAGCAGCCTCCATCTCGGACTGCATGCGCTCGAGAGCCTCCTCAATCCCATCCTCCTCTTCTTGTTCCGCCTTCGATTGCGCGCCATCAGCGCCGCCTTCATGGTCGAGAGGTGGTGCTGCAGCGGCACTAGCCGCGCCGCGCAGGCGAGCAAGCTCCTCGGTGAGGCCGGAGATGACGGAGAGATCCGACTCGGCAAAGGAGCTCATCGACCTGAAATGCGGCACGAGCGCTGTGCGTGTAGAGTCGTGAGGAGCCGGCCGCTAGGAGGCCGTTGTACACGCAAAGGCCTGCAGCAAAGGCCGGAGAAGTTTTGGGCAATCGATTCGAGTAGTGTGAAGAAAACACAGAGACGAGATGTGTTCTATACGGGATGTCCCGATTCTGAAAGTTTACTGTAGTGCTATTCTAGGCTCGAGTTTCGTCCAAAACCCTTGCGGACTCGCCCCTCGATTGAGCATGGCGATTGAGCTGCAGCAGGCAGCGCCTCGATACAAGTAGCCGGGGATGTCCGCCATTTTCGGAGTTTTCTCTTGGTCGGCCGCCATCGCGGAGGATAAGGCGTTCTATAGTGCGAACGGCTATGTGCACATCCGCAACGTCTTCAACTCCAGCGAAGCCGCGCTGCTATCTCGATGGGTCGAAGAGATCGGGGCGTGGCCGCAGTCAAACGAGAGCAAGTGGATGCATCACTATGAGCACACGGTGCATGGCGCGAGGCTAACTCGCACGGAAAATATCGTCTCGTACCTTCCGCAGCTTGGCCGGTGGTTGATGGCTGGCAAGCTGCCTTCGCTGGTTGGCCAGCTGCTGGGCGATGATGTTTTTCTGTACAAGGAGAAGATCAATTACAAGTATCCAGGCGGTGCTGGCTACGCAGCGCATCAGGACGCGCCGGCATACAAGCAGCTTAGCAGACACTTGACTGCCTTGGTGGCTGTCGAGCGTGCGACCGTAGCAAATGGTTGCCTCGAGTTTGCGGCAGGCCGCCACCGTGAAGGCCTCATCGGGCTGACCGAGGACGGCATCTTGTCACAGGAGGCCGAGGCGAGCCTTGACTTCACTCCTTGCGAGATGGAGCCCGGCGATGTCGCCGTCTTCTCCTCTTACATCCCTCATCGCTCTCGGCCCAACCACTCCGGCGAGCGACGCGCCCTGCTTTATTTGACATACAATGCGCAGCGCGAAGGCTACCTGAGGGATGAGTACTACCGCCACAAGCGCGCGGCACTCAAGTCGGGGCAGCTCTCCTTGATCAAGCACTTTCAGGGAGTGGCCCTGAGTTCGCCGGAGGTTCCTGATCAGCAGCCGATCACGGCCAGAGTAGAGGTGACAGTGGCGGGCGAGGCGAGCGCCTTGGCCAACGGGCAAGCACACGCAGCGCCCACTGCAGCGCCCAACGTGCTCGACGAGTTGCGTGCCATGTTCGCGACGTACGGGAAGACGATGTACGATTCCGTCGTCACGCAAGAGGAGCATGCTCTCCAGACGGCTGCCCTGGCAGAGCGAGCGGGCGCGAGTGACATGCTCGTGACGGCCTCGCTGCTTCACGACGTGGGCCACTTGCGTGGGGAGCTGGCGCCTCGGACGCACGCGCACACGCACACGCCAAACCCCGAGCCAATTGATCTGTTGGCCCCGTGACGCACACCGGCCTTATTTTGCAGTTATCGGTGGCGCGCATGCGCTTACTCTCCCGTGATCCTGTCATGTGCGCACAGTTCTCGACGAGCACATGGGCAACGATGGATTCCTTGACCACGACAAGCAGCATGAGCTTGCGGGTGCTGCCTACCTGGCGGGCCGCTTCCCAGACGAGGTCGCAGGCCCAGTCCGGCTCCATGTGCCCGCGAAGCGCTACCTGTGCCAAGCACGGCCAGGGTACTGGGAGGCGCTCTCGCCCGCATCGAAGCGCTCTCTCGAGGTGCAAGGCGGCGTCCTCTCGTCAGAGGAGGCAGACGAATTCATCAGGCGTCCACATGCTGCTGCGGCGGCGGAGCTGCGCGTCTTTGATGACCTCGGCAAGGCACGTGCGGCACCGACGCCAACCTTGGAGCACTTCCTGTCCGGAGCCGTGATGCGCGTGCTCACGGGCCGAGTCGACAAGAACGTTGCCTGACGAGTGTGGACCCGCACCAAGTGGAAGTGCCATGCTTACATGGAGCCTTTCAGCTGTAGGCGTACGTTAGGGGCCCGCGGGCGCGTATACGGCTGTAGCAGCTATGGTTGTAGCTATAATTGGTCTGACAAATAACATGATATATGGATCACCTCATGCGGTAGCAACTAACGCGTGTGCACGTTCCGCTCCGTCTAACAAGGCTCATGCCTGCTCGTCGGCCTCACAGGGCAGTCGTGTACATGGACATGCTGTTATTGGCCCCTCGACTGGCATACGACGCCTCGATATGATCATATCTTTCGTTCCTCGCCATTTCCATCTCCTGGGCGGCGCGTGCCTCGCCGCCCGCGCGACCGGCGGCACGCGCGTCGTCGCGCGCCCGTTGGAGCTGCTGCTTCTTGCCGTCCTCGGCATGCAACTGCGACTTGTTGGCGGCGTGCTTGCCTGCCTTTTGGAGCTTCCTTTGCTGCTCCTCGCGCTCGAGCACCGTGAGCTGCTTCGAGGTGTCGATGATCCCCTCGTCGCGCTCGAGGTACCGGTCGACGCCCATCATGTCAAGCTTCTTGGGGTCCACCGGGCCCTTGGGCTGCGCGGTGAGGTTGAGACCCAGGCGCGCGAGGCCTCCGCTCTTGCCCGTTCCCCCCTTTTGGACCTTGGCGTGGCGCTGCCTCTCGCGCTCGCGCTTCATCTTATGCACGAAGATCGGGTTGATCACGAGTTCGGGGTCCTGCTCCTCCATTGGTGTCATCTCGGACGAGACGAAATCGCCGATGACCTCGCGCTTCTCGCGCTTGCGCAGATTGGGCGCGAGGATCTTGCCTAAATTGGACTTGTAAATGCAGTACATGCACAGTATCAGCGCGAGCACCACAGCCCCAAGGATGAGATAGATCCAGAGCGGGTTGAACTGCTTCGAGGTCACCGAGCACGCCTCTGACGATGCTGACCAGCCCGACCACCCAAGATTGTTCTCGGCGCGCGCCATCGCATGGAAGTGGACGCCCGCGTCGAGCGCCATCTCGAGCGGCAGCGCCATGTCGCTAGAGACGAGCCCGAAGACGCGGCCACGCGCAAACGAAGACAGGGCCGGCGGCGTCTCCTCGTGCCAGAGGGTCTCGTTGAACACAACGACGCCCGCGTAGGTCGATGAGGCGAGCACGAGACGCACCTCGTACTGGAGGATCGGCTGGCCGTTGGTCGAGCTGGTCTTGCCCACGTTGACCACAAGCCGCTCGGCGGTCGTCGTGATCGAGCCATCGGGCGCCTGGCCGCCGCACGCGGGTGCGGGCGGCCGCTCGGGGACCGTGGGCAGCGTCGTCATCCACGCAACGTTCGACCACGCGCCCCAGCCGCGCTCGTTGCGCCATCGTAACACTGCCGAAAACTGCGTAGCGGGCGGCAACTGGCCGGTCGTGTTGTACGCGGTCACATCGGGCATCAATGAGATGGGCGCCGCGCCGTTCAGGCAAAGCTGCGTTTCGAGGATCGGATAGCCGTTGGTCAGCAGAGCGGACGAGGTAGGGTCGGGATTGTGCCATGCAAACGGCAGGTTCCACCGCAAGAAGAGCGAGTGGATCCGGAGCCCCTCGAGAGAGGGATCCTCGAGGCTGATGACGCGTGACGGCTGCGGCGGGACACCCGTCGTGTGCGATGGCGGCTGCATCGTCGAGTCACAGCCGGCAGAAGCAACGAAGCTCGCGCATGCAGATGAGCTCGATGGGCCCATCGCGTTGCACCCGAAGACGTCGGCACGGAAGGGTGTTGAGTCGGGCAGCCCAGTCGCCGTGTACCTGAGCGACGAGCTTACGGTCGCGTTCGGCAGCGCGGGCGCCATGTTAAGCAGCACCGTGCACCCATCGGCCAGGGATTCAGAGTGACCGAGGGTCCTCAACACCGCGCCGCTCGGGCCGAGCAGCTGCCTGATCACCGTCGGTGGTGCACCCGTGTACGGGGTTCCCACGAGCAAGATCAGATATCCAGCGAGCGGGTAGCCGTTGGCTAGCCCATCCTCCGGTCGGACGGGAGCCGTCCACTCGTACTGGATCACTGAGCCGGTGACGTTGGTCACACGCAGGTCGGAGGGCGCGTCTGGCGGCGCACGGAGCGTCGTATTGGTGGTCAATCCCATGCCTGATGAGCCGAATGAGTTGGTCGTGATCGCTTGCACCAAATACATTGTGTCTGGAGAGAGCCGCCCCTCGGCAATGACGTACGTGCACTGAAAGCCCGTGCCCACGCGCGTGCAGTAGGCGGTGTTCGAGAGGGGCAGCTGGCCGCTCGTGAATACGAAACGGCCGCCGACAACGACAGAGCCCACAAGCGTCGTGACCACGGAGATGGTGAACGAGCTGTTGGCCAAGGTGCCCGTGCCAGCGTCATCGACGGCAAAGGTTGCGGTGAGGCCGCGCGCCGAGAGCTGGGAGACCACCACGCCGGTGGGCTCGGGCGGGCGGCCGACGAGCGAGTTCTGGACGGTAGCCGTGGGCGACCAGAGGGACCAGCCGTGTACATTGAGCGCCCGCACGCGGTAGAAGTAATTGAGCGTCGTCTCGCGAACACGGCGGATGGCAGGCCAGCCGCACGGCTCGAGGGCGGGCGTCGAGTCGGCGCAGTTCGGATTGCCCACGGTCACGTTGGTCCTGTAGGCGAGCGTCCCAGTCGATGAGGTCGTCTCCTCCAGCTGATAGACGAGCGAACCGGCGTCGAAGATGCCGGGCACGGCAGTCTCATGCAGCGTGATGAGGCAGCTGATCTGGGGCGTCTCGAAGCACTCGACTGTCGGCAGGGGCGGCGCCTCGGGCGGCGCTTCGCTCGTCTCAAACAATACAGTTGCCGAGAAGGCTCCCTTGCCACAGCACTCATTAGTAGCTGCCACCGAGAAGTTGTGGCGCGTACCCGGATCGAGCCCCGCGTACACAAACTGTGACGAGCCCCCGAGGTTGTTTGGGTGGACTGGCAACGTCCTCGGCACGCCGTCGACTATGAGCGTGTAGCTCGTGATAACGGAGCCGTAGGCAAAGGGCGGGTCCCAAACCACGTGCAGCGTCGAGCTGCGCGGCAATCCCGGAAGTGGTTGGTCGATGATGCGCGGCGCGTTGCCCGCGCGCGGGCGCGCGAGCGTGAAGTACATGTCTGCGAATGTGGCCGGGACCGACCAGCCAAACTCGTTCTGAGCCTGGACGCTGATGGTGCAGTTGGCGCCAGAGGGGAGGCTGGTGAAGCTCGCACTGGGCGAGCTCGAGGCGGCCATCGTATGTGTGACGGTTGAGATGCTTAGCTGGCGGCGATTTGGGTTCGCGTTCGGCGCTGTTGAGTAGACGACCGTGACACTGTAGTTGGACAGCGTGCCGCCGTTGGCCTCGGCCACGGGGAACTCGACGATGAAGCCGCTCGTCGTCTGGTTGTACACCCGCGCCGCGGCTAGGTTCGGTGGCTCGGGAACATCCGGCGGCGGCGGCGCCGGCGGCGTGGACGACGTCGAGAAGGGCACCCACAGCGAGTAGGGCGACCAGCCATTAGGTCCGCCCACAAGACCGTTGGTGAGCGCATTGTACGCGCGCACGGAGAACTCGTAACTAAGCGCCTGCTGCAAGCCGGTCACCACAAATACGTTGCCTTGGATCGCCGCGTTGATGAGCCTCCCACCGCCGAGCGCCGCGCTCGGGTTGTTGGCGTCCGCGTACGGGCACGTGGCGCCCGGACCCGGGTTGGCCGAGACGCTCTGCGAGGTGCAGCGCATGCGCAGCTCATAGTGCTGGATGGGCATGCCATTATCGCGTGGCGACACCCACCGGACGGCGATCGACGCGTCCGTCCGCGAAGGAGCTGAGAGTTGATCGAACTCAATGCGCTCAGGCACCCACACGCTCGTGTTCAAGTAGATGAGGGGCGAGCGCGGAGAATCACCAGCTGAGTTCCGCGCACTCACCTGGAACCAGTAGGGTGTGTTCGGGATCAGGTTGCTGTACTGGACCTGGCTGACGACGGCGGGCACTGACCAGCCTGTAGGCACCAAACCCTCGATGTCGAGCATGGCCGCGAGTGAGATCAGGTTTGGCGACTGGCGGTCGAGCACAAAGGGAGTGGCCATAGCGTTCGTGTACACGGTGTAGCTTGTGATGTTGTCCCCGTTGTCGAAGTTGGCTAACCAGCCAACGCGTAGGATGTACCCTTGCGCCTCGTTGAGCACGACCGCTTCGGGCGCCATTGGTGGCGTGTAGTTGGGGCTCATCACAGCCGACCACTCGCTGTACGGGCCCCAGCCATCGCCATCGGTGTCGCTCGCGGGAGGGCAGCGCGTACCCGGCTGGCGCAGCACGCTGTTATACGCGGCGATGCGGAGCTGGTACGGGCGGCCCGGCTCGAGACCTAAGACCTCAGCGGTGGTGCCTGCCGTGCCGAGCGTGAAAGTGACGGGCGCCGACTGGACGTCCAGGTTGCGGTACTGGATGCGCCAGTTAGTGATCGGGGCCCCAAGCGTGTACGCAGTTCCCGCGGGCACGGCAGCGATGAAGAGCCGCGGAGGGCCAAATAAAACAGCCAGGCTCGCGTTTGTTGCGCTCAACTTCGTGGGTGGCTGCGGCGCGCGGGGTGCCGCGTCGCACGGCATGACGTTCATTGGTGCCGAGAACGGACCCTGACCGAGTATGTTCGAGGCGGACACCTTGAGCAAGTACGGTACGTTTGCCATGAGACCATGGAGCTGAAAGCTAGTCTGCCACGCGGGCACCACCGTTCGGAATGTCTCAGCGTAGCTGGTGCTCGTCGTGAGCTCGAGCGTGTAGTTGGTCAGCGGCAGGCCGTTGTCGTGCGCCACGAGCCACGAGACAGTTGCGTTGGTAGTGCGCAAGTCGGTGTAAGTGGGCGCGGCCGTGGGCGCGTCGGGCGCTTCGGCGAGCGTCGTGGCGTTACTGGGGAAGCTGTAGCCCGTGGTCTGGGCACCGACGCGTGCCTGCACGCGGCAGGTAACCACCATGCTTGGCGTGAGTCCCATGAACGTAGTTGTGAGCCCGGTGGCTGCCTGTACGAAGGTCACCACGCCACCAGTCTGGTTGCGGGTCTCGAGCGTCACGAAATAGCCATTGTTCGCGCCCGAGTATGTGAGCCACGACCACTTGATCGAGCGTGAGGTAGTATTGATCGCAATTGGAGTGCTCGGCACCGACTGGGTCGTAAATGTCACGCGCTTGCTCGGGAAGCCAGTGCCGAAGGTGGTGCGAGTACCGCCGCCAATGGCTAGGGTAGGTCCGCCGCCCGCGCCTCCATTCTCTGCTCGCACGATGAGCGAATAGTTCACATTGGGCTCCAGCATGCTGCCGTGCGGCCCGCTGTCAGTTACCAGGTCGATGGTGAACGTCTGGTTCGCCGGAATGTTGCAACCATCTGTCCAGGTGCGGTACAGCGTGCTGCCGCCGTCGCACATAACGCGGCGGTGGATCCACGAGCTGGTAGTGATGCCCGGCGCAGGCGCTTGGGCCGTGATCGCCTTTACCGTCACAGCGCAGTCCCAGCCAGCACAGAGCTGGTAGATGTAGCTAGAGACTGCCTGGCCGTTGCTCGCGGGCGTCGTGAAAGAGATCGTGACCTTACGGTCGAGCACACCCAAAATGCTCACAATGGGCGCGTACGGGCGGAAGTTGCCCGTCGTGCAAGTGAGCCGCGCGACAGGCACTGCATGCGGCGGCGCCCACGGACTGGTGAGCGGGTTAAATGACTGGCCGTATGGCATGACTTGGAAGAGGTACGCCTTGCTGTACAGGTAGACTGGGCTCGGGATGAACGAGGACGTGTCGCAAGCGCCGTTGGCACCAGTGAGCGACGAGTCGCAGACGGCGGCAGGCGCTGTGGCGCTCCGTGTCGAGCCGACGCGTGAAAAGGCGGCAGGGCTGGACACCGAGTCCGTGCTTCCAAGTGGTCCACGCATATAGTCGAGATTCGGACCCTGCGCGTTGAGTAGGGCATCATTCGGCCGTGGCACTGTCCATCTGACAGTGACAGTCATGGCGGGACTGCCGGTCTGGCCGCCCGAGGCAGCGTTACCCTCGACAAGGCCGCCGTCCGGCGCCTGGCCCGTGCCAGCGTAGATGAAGTCGTAGTTGGTGATGCACGCCATCGTGCTATTCACGACCGGGTCGGGCAGGGCGCGCTGCGTGCTCTGCGGCGGCTGGAACGTTGCATCGTGGGAGGTGAAGAAGCCGCCGGCCGTGTTGTTCGAGCCGACGCGGCAAAGGTACGTCGTCCCTGGCGTCAGGCCCATCATGGTGGCCGAGAGCGTGTTCGCTGGCGTGTGCTGGACGGTGTCGGCCTGCCGCCACGTGCTGACCAGGTAGTTACCGACCGGCTGGTCCTCGCATGTCTGGCGGTACGTAGAGACTGCGGCACCATTGCTCACGGGTGCGCTCCAGCTCAGTGCTAGCTGCGTCTGGTTCGGTGTGCCCACCGCTCCGAGCGGCGCGCGGTCAGGGGAGGCAATCGGTTGGGTGTGCATCAGCGCGCCAGGACCGTGGCTCCAGCCCCATGCCCCTGATCCACCATCGCAGCTGCCATAGAGTCCGTCGTCCGAGTTGCAACCGGCGTTGATGCCGTTGAGGGCAATGGCGCTCCAGCTGTATTGCAACGTGGGCATGATGTACCACGCGTTGCCCGGGAAGAGGTTGGAGCCGACGGTCGCCGTCATCATTCGCCCGGGCTCGCACGTGAGCGCCGGGTAGCAGATGGCCTCGGCAGCCGTGGCGGTGGTGCTGCTCGCACTCTGAGCGATGCTCGCGCAACTGATTTGGGCGAGCGCTCCGACCTGGAAGGGGCACATTATGATGTAGTCGTGCCCAGGGGCAACCAGAGGAGCCGTCATCGGAGCCGAGGCGTTGTTGCGACGGATGATAAGATGCGTGATGTTGGAGCCGCGCGACGCCGGTACCGAAAATCGGAACATCACATGACGGCCGTCATTGGGGGGCTGAACGATCGTCAGGTCGGCGATCTTCGCCGGCGCAATGGCTGGCATCGTCAGGTCGATGCGAAGCCCAGGCCCTCCAACGGCCCGGCCGTCAGAATTGAGAGACGCCACCCGGACCTCTGCCGTTGCACCGTTGGCTGCGCGGAGGGAAAAGCGGGGACGAGCGGGGGTCAACATGATACAAGCTCAAGCGACGCGACCCACACCTTCGTAAGTGCATAGGTGCACGAGCGTGATGCAACAAGATAAATTTCATCGCGATATGCGGGGCGCACACCTAGGGTGTAGCTGATCTCAGTCTGCACGTTCGCTGCCACGCCACTCGTCAGGATACTCTCGTTCCGAAGGACTGAATAGTTGGGAGAATGCTGAGTAAGCATCAGGCGGAAGCCGTAGGGCGCGCCGTCGGTGTTTGGAGCAGTTAAGAAGGAGAATGCGCCCGTAGCGGCGATTGCATTCTGAGACGAAACACTTCCTATGGTTGGGTGTGAGATACTCTCTGCGCACGCGATTGAAAGGCATGGGCGCTGGTTCACATTTGGCGACGTCTCTTTTGAGCGAGGTGCGCATGCGGTGGTGGCGGCTTACGAGAAGCTGCTGGGCCGAGGAGCACGAGCCACACGAGCACGCAGGGTCGCCTCATTTGGCCCACAGCGTCGCAGACCACGACCCGACCACTTCGGCCAATGAGACGGCAGAGAACTTTTTCCTACCGAATTTGGAACGGGGGCGCGTGGTTTTCACCCCGCGGTAAGCGCGAAATCAAATGGCGCACCGTATTCTACATGGAGCGGGCCTCTCATACTTGTAGCGTGGACGTGTTGCACAAACATTGCCGTTGCCCAAAAACGTCAAAATGTGTTATCGATACCCGAAAGCGGCGGCGCTTGGTGCGCATCTGATTTGCCTCAAATCATGATCCGGCCTCATGAAGACAAAGGCGGACAGCGGAGGGCCGGCCACAAGCGGAACACCTCGGCGGCAGACGGGCTGATCGACATCATCGAGTTCCTGACGCTAGCTTCGATCCCCGAGGGACAAGGTCCCGTCAGCCCGACGCGCAACTCATTTCATGAAATCAACCGCCTGGCCGCAAGGTTTGTTCGTAGCTGCACATTGGTCCCCTCGCACGCTCGCATGCACAACAACACAGCACTGACGTCAAAATGTCGCCTGTTCCTTCTCACGTGCAGGCAATCTGGAGAACCCCCACAGCCGCAGCCACCAGCATCAGCACCTGCTGCCGCACCGTCCGCACCGTCAACAGAGGAGACCGACAATGATGGCAGCGTGGGCAAGAAGATGCACAGGCGGAATCCATCGGGCGTGGCGCTCTCAGAAACTGTCACGGACACGGTGACTTGCGCCACGAGTGATGAGAGCGGCGACATCGGCGCTCTCGGCGGCGAGTTCATTGAGAGCGATGAGCGCTTCGTGTGGTGCGGCAACCACGTGTTCGATGCGCACTCGGGCGAGCTGCGCTGGACGGATCGTCCCGATCACCTCTCTCTCAAACGCGGCGATCGGGTCATGGAGATTATGAAGTTCAACGCCCGAGCGCAGCTGCGGGACCTGACCTGCACAGTCACCACGTACAAGAAAGTTTGGGGCGCCCATGTGCCCGTCTACACCAGGAAGACAAAGCTGGGCACCTACGAGGAGCAGGCTGCCGACGAGCCCCCGTACGAGTTCCACATGCCTCCCGATGACGTGCCCAACAGCTTCGCGGTCTGCGGCGAGTACAAGGTGTCGATCGCCTTCCACTCCGCCAGCACCGGTCGGAAGCCACTGCTCGTGCGCTACGCATGGAGCAAGATTTCATAATGCTGCCCAGAGCTACGGCCGTCGAGCTGAACTGCATGGTTCTAGAGATCGGGCGTATTCGCCCCGTACCATAGAGAGCGAGGATGAGGCGGGGCGATGCCGATGGTCCGATGCGCGAACCGCGATTGACGCGCGAGAGACGAGCCGCGAAAGCGATCTTACATCTTTCCATACGTAATGTACATAGTTCTAAGCTCAGAGTACTAGGGTGTACATCATTACATAGCCACGAAGGACTCTTGTTCAAGAGCATGAGAAGTAACTCTTTAAAGAGACTCTTAGCACACGGCATGATTAAGGCATGATCCGATCATCATGATGATCATGTGGGGGCATGTGATATTTGCATATTACATGACATGTACGATTGCAAAGGCTGCCGCGCACGCGGCCCCGCCCCCGGCGGCCGGACAGCACCCCCTGTTCGCTGTTGCCTGGTGTAGTTGCCTGGTGTACCTCAGTGTGTCTCTCAAAAAGAACGAAATGGAAGAGCGTTCATTCCAGAGATTTTCATCGCCAGCGGCCCAGCGTCGAGTGTGTCGACGTGTCCTCTGTCTGGATACAATAGTAGGGGTAACCCCTAGTCTGGTGCACACAGACCACATGTTCCAGTTCCTGTAGACTTGACTTGACTGACAGTTCAGTCAGTTCATGTGAACCCAACCAGGAATGGCGCTCGTCACTTGCGCCGTGATCGCAATCGTCGGCTTGATTTCGTCGCCATCGCCGAGTGCAAGTCGTAAGCAAGCGCTCGTCACGGCCGTTGCAGAACTACGGCGCGACGCAACGCCTACAAACCAACGCATCGTGCTCGACGCCGTGGAAGCGCTTGAAGCCTGCACAGACAATGAACAGAGCACAATTGACGGGCGTTGGACGTTAATATTCTCAACGCAACTAACACCGCCCAGCTCTCAGAGGCGGCGCGGCAATGTTCTGCAGCCGCTGATCGACGCCACGTACTCCACATTCTTCAAGTTTGCGCCTGCTCTCGCCGGCGCCCAACCTGAAGGCTCATCCAGTGCTTCCAACGAGCAGCTCGTCGATACGGTGGGCGGCATCGTGCGCAACCGTGTGCGCATCGCGCTGCCCGCCATCGGTCCCTTCGAGCCTCGGCGGCTCGAGATTCTCGTGGACGGTGATGCGATTCGCACCATCGGCAACGACCTGGACGTAACCTTCCGTGAGTGCACATTACGCTTCGAATCGGAGTCTGACGGGGGGCTGCGCGTGCCATTGCCCCGGCCGGTGGGCTCCTTGCGGACCACGTGGTGCGACGATGACATGCGTATATCGCGCGGAGGTCGTGGTGGCGTGTTCGTCCTGCGCCGTGTCCCGTCGAGACGGCGCGCCGAAGAAACCGCCTCGCGAGCGAGCGCTCCTGCATGGTGAGATGGACACCGAAGTGCATGAAAACTTCAAAACCCCCTAAAAATGAGGCAGACATAACTCGCAGATTCGGTGGCGCAGCTCGCACAGCGAGAGACTCAAGCGAGATCTGAGGCTCAGCAACCGGACGCCGGCTCTCATGTACTTGATCTCGGTTTTGCAACAACACCAACGATGCTGGTGACGGCGCAGAAGGCCACGGCGACGCAGATGCCAAGGCGAGGAGCAGGGCCCGTCACAAATCGTCGAAGCATTGCGATCCTGCGAATCTCCGCCTTCTGCACAGCACTTCGCTCCGCCGGTGGGATTGCAGTGAGGTCGCGGTAGGCATCGAGGTTCATGTTGTCCCACACAAGAACTCTCCGAATGGCGGCAGTGGTGCTCGATCGGTCGCGCAGCGCATAGAGCTCGTGGGTATGACAGATGTATTGCTCCGCACCCATCTCAGTGTAGCCGCGCGCACGGAGATGCTCGTAGTGCGTCTGCAGCGCTTCTGGTGCCACCGGTGCATTTTTGACTGCTTGTCGCACGCGCGCATCGAAAGTGGCATGGCACCCTTCGTGTATGAGCTCGTGCCAGGCAGAGTCCGTCGCGATGCCGATGCAACGGCGGCGCTGGCTAAAGTAGGCACCGACGGTAGAAAGATGTCTGACAAGTAGCTCTTGGGCGGCGTGAGTACCACGGGATGCGGGCGCACTAAGAGGCTGACGAAGTGACGTGTCCACGACGAGCCGATATCCGAGCCCATTCAAACGACGCACCATGCCAAGCAGGCCGGGGTGAGAAAGGGCGCAGGTGGTCGCACACGGCCACGAGGTGGGTGCAGGGAGTGTTGCTTTGGGGTCCGCACGCAACTCGAGCATCTGACCACACGACAGGGCTGCCTGAGGGATGCTGAGATGATTGGCGGCGGCGAGCTCTGCATATTCGGTTTGAATAGCCACAGGCTCTGCGATGAGATGCGGCGGCAAAACGAGTCTTTCGCTTTCTTTGACCGAAATCGGCCGCGCCGGCGGCATCGGGCCCAACACCAACCCTTCCCGCTTCTCGGGGTCGATGCGACGAGTTTGGGCGCTGAAGGCTGTGAATTCACATCCCTTATCGAGTTTTCGGCCACTAACGAGTCCACCCCGGCCGTCTTGACATGGATCTCACATACTTGAAAGACATATCACTTGCGCAACCGACACAAGACGACATGCATGGCCAAATATCTCAACTCACGCTCTCACCATAAAGGCGAGAGAGCCCTCTCCTGTCTGGAGCTGCGCACGCAGCCATCCCACACCGCCCTCTGCGCGCGAAGCTCACGCCGCCTGCGCGCAGGCGCTTGCCGTCTGCTTGCCGAGCTCACGTGGCTGGTACTGGAGAGGAGCCGAAAAGGCGGGACGCCCCTTAAGCCCGAGAGACTGGAAGAGTTCGCCGTCGGCGTCGAAGTCGGGATTTGGTGTGGTAAGCAGCTTGTCGCCGGTGAAGATCGAGTTCGCGCCAGCCATGAACATGACCGCCTGCTCCAGAGGCGAGAAGGAGAGACGGCCGGCGGAGAGACGCACCACGCTCTTGGGCATCACGATGCGCGCGGTGGCGATGGTGCGGGCCATCTGGAAGACGTCGGGCGGGCTGTAGTCTGTCAAGGGCGTGCCCTCGATCGGCACGAGCGCGTTCACGGGCACCGACTCCGGGTGCACCTCCATCGTGGCAAGCTCGGTGAGCAGGCCGATCCGGTCATCTTCGGTCTCACCGAGCCCGAGGATGCCGCCGCAGCAGACCGTGAGGCCGGCGGCGCGCACGTTGGCGATCGTCTGCAGTCGGTCGTCGTACGAGCGCGTCGTGATCACGTTCGAGTAGTGCTCGCGCGACGTGTCCAGGTTGTGATTGTATGCGGTGAGCCCCGCCTCCTTGAGCTGGACAGCCTGCTCCTTTGTCACCATGCCCAGCGTGCAGCACACCTCCATGTCCATCGCCTTGACCTCGCGCACCATCGAGAGGATCTTGTTGAACATGGCCTTCTTGCCGCCCAGCTCGCGCCACGCCGTGCCCATGCAGAAGCGCGTCGACCCCGCCTGCTTGGCACGTTTGGCCGCCTCGATGACGTCCATCACAGGCATCAACGGCGTCGCCTTCACCGACGTCTTGTACCGCGTCGACTGCGCGCAGTACTTGCAATCCTCAGTGCAGCCACCCGTCTTGACCGAGAGCAGCGTGCAGCGCTGCACCTCGAGCGGGTCGAATGACTGCCGGTGAACGGCAGCTGCGCGGAAGAGCAGTTCGGTGAACGGCAGCCGGTAGATCTCGCCGACCTCGGCACGCGTCCAGTCGCTGCGCACGACAGCCGTCTGAATGGCACTCGTCAGCCGGCGAGTCGCAACTAGCGGTGTCTTCACGCGCTTGGTGGCATTGCCGAGGATGGATCGCATTTCGCTGGTTTCTCGTGGTGCGGATGGAGGTGAGAGCTGCGCTGTCCTCCCAACCGCGAGCTCAAATTCTTGACCGTGAAAAACCTTCACCGTGAACAACAGGTGTTTTGCAAGCTCAGACGCTTCGACGGCGCGCGCGCGCTTGAACCGGGCTGGTATTTTAAGTGCTAGTACGGATACCGTGAGCTGATTTGGGCCTGCCTAGAGGGGCACGGTACGCCGGTACGCGCGTGGGCACCGCCAACGTGGTGCGTGAATGGCCCTGTTTCTATGTGGCAACTGGCTGCCCGTGGCGCGAGGAGCGCCGCACTTGCTGGCCGCGCGGGAGGAGAGCGCGTGGCGAGTTCCTTACTGCTGATTGAGCGACCTAGCGCAAGATTCTTACTTCGGTTGGCTTCACGCTTCGCCAGCATGCGATTACGCAAGTAGGCAAACTCATAGGCAAGCTGCTCGATGGGGGTCGGGCTCTGGACGGCAGTGCGCCGCAGATGCGCCAGCTCGTCGAGCGCTCCGAGCAGCTTTTCGCCATCCCGGAGGACAAATTTTTGCAGCTCGCCCATGAGAACGACGTCGTCTCGGCGCGTGAGGTCGGCCTTCATCAGTTCGGCGTTGTGCATCATCAGGTTCGCCGCCTCCGCCCGATACGCATCCGCCTGCTGCCTCTCCACAGCTGCAGCTGCCTCGAACTCGGACGCCATCTTCGCCCGATTTCGAAGTGAGTCCAGTTCCGCGAGGAGACGGGGCAGGCTCAAGTCGTTCTGCAGCTCGTGGCACTTGGTCAACTCAACTCGCAGGGTAGACGCGACTTTTTGGCAGTCTTCCCGTGCCCGCTGATACTTAACGATCTCATTGTTCAGGCTCATGCCGCGGTCCTGTGCTTCCACAGCCTTCGTCTGCGCATCGTCCTGCACCATGCGCACCTTGGCGAGCTCTTGGCGCAGGCGGCTCTCCATCTTGGAGATGTCGTCACGGGCGCGCTGGTACTTGAGCAGTTCGGCCTTTTGCTGGAACCGGGCGGAGAGCTCACCACCGCGTTGTCTCTGCACCTCAAGCTTCAGCTTCTCTTCGGCGGTGCTCCGCTGTAGCGGTGTAAGCGTCTCATACAGCTCACCGAGGCCAAGTGAGGTCAGATGCGCCTCCAACGCGCGGCCCGCGCCACGCTTGGTGGTCTTGGATGCACCTGTGTGGTCAGCGTCCACGAAGCGTGTGGCATCCGTGGGCCGATCAGGCGGCGATCGAGGCGGCGATTCGCACCGGCGATTCGCACCCGATCCGGCACCGGTTCCTTCTTTGCCGTCCTTGTCGGCGCCGAAGCGCGGCGCACGGCCGATGACGCCTCCGCGCACCGAGAGTGTGCTCTGGCCCGTCTCGTAGTCCCCTGGCCCCGGCCGCTTCGCCGGCTCCTTCCAGTGCTCTTGCGTGTCGACCACCTCCTTGGCCAGTGTCGACGCCTGAGCCCCCTTCTCGACCTCGGCCTCGGCCACGGTATCCTCTTGGATCTCTGCAAGCTCGTTCATCGGGTCCGCCGCCTTCTCGGCCGCCAGCTCCGCCTTCTCGGCGGCCATGCCGGCGACAAGCTCGTTCATCGGGTCCGCCGCCTTCTCGGCCGCCAGCTCCGCCTTCCCTCATCCGCGACTGTGCAGCGTGAAGAAAAACCAGGCTGTGAACAAATAAAGCGCGCGGCAAAAGAGACAGCTCAATGCACAATTTCGAATTCGACGGTCCGGGCGGGTCGGGTGCGGCTAAAGCCTCAGCAAAGGGCGATCGGGGGCGGCGGGAGAGTCACGGAGAGTCCCAGTCCGGGCCGCACCACTGCCCGCCCGCCGCGCCGCGCCCCGCCGCACCCTCCAGCCGCTTCGAGAAGTGTCGAAGTGAGTAGAGGTGTGAATTGAATTGAAAACGAGTGATACTGTCACCTTACGACAAAACTGGCCACTCGCGTCTGAATCCAATACACAATTCAGCAATGTCTGCGGCTTCATGCGCGCTCACACACGGCCCCCCTGCAGAGCTCGTGCCTGTGCGCCCCTCTCTCGCTCTCTCGCTCGCTCGCGTGCGCGCGCAAAGAGCGCTAGTCGTCGTCCATCGCCTCACGGTAGGCCTTGGCGGCGGCCTCGGCCTCGGCGTGCAGCGCGGGTGGCACGAGCTGGTGCATCTTGTTCGACTCGTCGCACACCCACGAGATCTCGAGCTCGATGGGCTTCTCCTTCGACGGGTCATGCTGCGAGTAGATGACCTTGGCGGCCTCGATGACGGCCTCACGCGCGGTGAGTGTGGTCAGGTCGAGCTTCTCGAGCTGTGACTTGGCGCCGTTCTTGCCCTTGCCGATCGCAGTCGCGAAGTACCGGTACGAAACGCCCGAGGGGTCCACACTGTACAGCTGCGGCCCCTCCTCGGCGTAGCTCGCGATCAGCACGCTCGCCCCAAAGGGCCGCACAGTCCTGCGGCGGCGAGGTACACGGACGCGATGGGGCGCGTCAAGCCGCGCGATCGGTGCGCGCACGCGCGAGGAGCAAGGAGGGGGGGCAGGCATTCCGGTGCGGTGCGGTGCAGCCCCGCGCACCAGTAGAGCGTGTACGTGTGCATCATCATCGAGATGCGGCTGGCGAGCACTGAGCCCGGGATCGGGCTGCCACTGAAGTCGAGGTAGCCCGTAGCCTCGCGCCGCCCGTAGTTGACAATCTGCCGCGCGTCCGCGATCATGCCGGAGATGCAGATGCCGGAGTGCTTGTCCACCGTCATGATGCGACGGTTGGTGCCCTCGACGAGCATCTTGGAGAGCTTCGGCTTCTCGACGCACATGACGACGCCGTCCTTGCATCGGATCCCCACCGCCGTGCTGCTAATGTCGACCGCCTTGGTCGCGTACTCCACTTGGAAGACGCGCCCATCGGGCGAGAAGGTGGTTGTCGACTGATCGTAGCCGGTGCCAATGGACGACATGCTGCTGCGGCTGCGGCTCTGCCGCCTGTCCTGTCGGGGCGAAGAAAAAAAAGACAAAGGGAGTCAGGATTGGGGTTTCGCCGCCGACAGGGCGCAGCGAGCGGGACGCCGCGGCGCCGACCTCTCGTCGCCACACAAAGAAGGACGCGCGTTGTAGTGGGCGACTTGGCGAATGTGAACTCGACGTCATCTAGTGTACATGTACATGTGCATGTGAGATTATGATGGCAAAGTTCCTTCGCTTCCGACAAACAGTGCTGTGTTGATTGACGTGTTCCCGCTCACGACGCCGACTCCCGCGCCAATAGAGGTGCATCATATGGAGGGCCTCGACCGGTACATTGTGCTCGAGCTTATCGGCGAGGGCTCCTTTGGCAAGGTGTACAAGGGTCGGCGTAAGTTCTGCGGTCAGGTGGTCGCGCTCAAGTTCATCCCGACCGGTGGCCGCTCTGACCGTGATCTGCAGGCTCTTCGGCAGGAGATCGAGATCCTGCGCACGCTGCAGCACGAGAACATCGTGCTCATGCTCGACTACTTCGAGACCGAGTCGGAGATCATTGTCGTCACTGAGTACGCCCAGGGCGAGCTCTTCGAGGTGCTCGAGGATGACCGCTCGCTGCCTGAGGAGGAGGTGCGCATCATCGCTCGGCAGCTCGTGCAGGCGCTCTACTACCTGCACTCGAACCGTGTCATCCACCGCGACATGAAGCCGCAGAACGTGCTCCTCGGCGCCGGTTCGCGTGTCATGCTCTGCGACTTTGGCTTCGCTCGCGCCATGTCGCAGCACACTACGGTGCTCACGTCCATCAAGGGGACGCCGCTGTACATGTCGCCGGAGCTCGTGCAGGAGCAGCCGTACGACCACCGCGCGGACCTGTGGTCGCTCGGCATCATCCTCTTCGAACTCTTTGCCGGCCAGCCGCCCTTTTACACCAACAACATCTACACGCTCATCTCGCTCATCGTGCAGCAGGAAGTGCAGTTCCCGCCGCAGATGAGCCCATCGTTCCGTTCGTTCCTCTCGGGGCTACTGCGCAAGAACCCCGAGCACCGACTAGGCTGGCCGCACCTGCTGCAGCATCCCTTCATCGCCGGAGCCGTGTCGCCCAGCCGCGGGCTGCGCGCGCCCGCACATGCGCTGCAGCTGCGCCGGGACAACCCACACATGTTCCTTTCTGTGCTGCCGAGGCTCGCGAGTAACGACTTCACCGAGGGGACCCCCGCGGCGCCCGAGCAGCCACAGCCCGTGAGGCCCGGCGCCGAGGCCGACGCTGCCACGGCAGCGGTGCACGAGGAGGAGGCGAACGCGCACGCGGCGAGCTGCAGGGCGGCCGGGGATGGCGCAGCCGCGAGCGTTGCTGCAGCAGGTGAGCGCCGACGAGGGCGGCGCGGCGCCGCCTCGCCCGCGGAGAAGCCACCTGATGAGGGAGGCAATCAGAGGTCAGCAGCGGTCATCAGCGGTTACAGAGGTCAACATGCGGAGAAGCCACCCGGCCGCACCGCACGGCGCGGCAGCGCCCTTCCGGCGGGCGAGGCAGCGATTGGCCCGGCTGCGGGCGCCGGTGCCGGTGCCTGTGGAAGGCCCGCGCCAAGGGAGGTTGCTCCCAGCTCGGCCGCCACATCCCAGCAGGCGCCCAAGCGCAAGGCCGAGGCCAGCGCGCCGTCGATACGCCCCCGACGCGAAGTCGATGCCGAGGAGAACCTCAAGTCGACTGGCGGACCGTCCGGTGCGACCAAGGGCGCTGAGGCCCACAGCTGGCCTGGCCAGCCACCGACCGCTGCCTTGGGCGCTACCGTGGGCGCCGGTGGGGCCCCAGAGAAGAGGCCGCCGGCCTATCCTGCGGCTGGCGCGGCGGCGGTGGTGGCGCCGCGCTCCAACGGCGGCTTGCAATCGACGCTCCTTCCCGCAGAAGTCGCGGCCGCCTCGACAAGCTTGCAGGGAGGCAAGGCTGGCGGCGCAGCTCCGAGCATGGCCTCTGTGGCTGCCTCGTTGCAGTCGCCTCTGTCGCCCGAGGGGGCGCGTGACACCGATGCTGCGGGCATGCTGCTCGGCACCACGCTGGGCGGAGCGGCAGTGTCGGCGGCCGTGGCGGCGACCCTAGACGGCGCCAGCAGGGGGGCGCGGACGCCGCCGCCGCGCCCTTCCACGGCGGAGCCTGCCTCGCATTCGCGCATGAGAGAGGCAGGGCAGACGGCCTCTCGGGCTGAGACGGGGGAGGAGGAGGCGCATGGGGCAGCGATCGCCATGCCACCGCCGCTGCCCCAGCGGCCCGCCTCGGCCGATGCGCGCAGCCCGTCGCAGCCGAGCTTGGAGCCGATGGAGCCCATGGCGGTGCGACCGGTCGAGCTCTTCGGCGAAGCTAGAGGCAGCGGCGGTAGCAACTGGGAGGGCTGCCCCTCGGCCGAGGCGTCACGCCTGCTGGAGCGCACTGCGACGGCGCTCGACTGGACGGGGACCGGGGCGGCTGGCGATGGCGCCACTTGCAGTGCGCCAGACCGCAGCATGGATCGTGGGCTGCAGCACATGAGGGCCGCCCGGGGAGTGGCCGCGCAAGAGGCTGCGGCCGCCTCCTTCGGCGGCCATGTGCCACTCCGCCCGCCCGTGACGACGGCCACGCCCCTGCCGCCCCCTCGGCACCTATCGCTGACCGCTGCGAGCCCAGCCTCGCCTACTATGCTCTCAGGCACCGTGGCGGGTGCCGGCGTTGCCGTGGAGGGTGTGGCGAGAGGCTCCCACGAGCCCAACGGCACTCCGCCGCTGCCCAAACATCGTGGGGCAGTGGTCGGCGCCGGGGGTGCCAAGGCCGAGACACCGACCGCTCTCACGCCCTGCTGCGCCAATCATGCGCACACCCGACTCGTCTCCCCGGACCCCACCGCGGGCTGGCAGCAGTCGCCCACGGCGTCGGGAGTGGCCCCCTCCTCCGCTAGTGCGCCCTCTGCCGGCTCGGCTGGCTCGGCTGGCGTGCACGAGACGGGTGTGGGTCGGCGCACGGCGGTGCCGCGCGCCATGGACGTGACCCCGATAGGTCGGCTGCGGCTGACCGAGGGTGCTACGCCCGAGGGCACCCCGCCGCCACGGCGTGACATTCCTTCGGTGCCGTCGCCGCTCACTACGGCGCTCACTCTGCCTTCGCTTCGCGCGCCGCCGCTTACGACCAACGCTGTCGAGCGCCATGTCGAACGCCAAGGCGACGGCGGCAGCAGCATGGCAGCGGCGGCCCTTCCCGAGCGCTTCCTGCCGTCGGTGCCACGCGCGGCCACAGCGCCGAGCGGCAGCAATGCCGCGTGCGCGGCGGACGCGGGCCTCGACGCGGCTCTTACTGGGGTGGAAGCGCGGGTGGCGAAGCTGCTACAAGCGCTCGAGAGCCCTGCCACGCGGATCGACGCGCTCACTCAACTGGAGGGGCTGCAGCGCGCCGAGGCCCTCACGATCAGCGCCATGCGCTCGCAGCTCGCGCGCACGCCGCCCGCGCTCCGCGCCCTGTGTGACCTGCTGGACGAGGCGCCCGCCTCGGCGCTCAGCCTCCTGAGCGCCGTCGTGCACACGCCCGTGGATGAGGCACCGTCGCCGCCGCCGCCGCCGCCCGCGCGCCCATCGCACGCTCGCTCCGCGGCGGCGCCCGAGTCGGACAATGAGGCTCTGGGCCCGCACTCGCAGGCGGGGCATTCACTCTGCTGCGCGGTCGGCCAGCACCTGCTTGCGTACCGTTCGCGCGTCGCCGGCTGGATGGGGCGCTTGCCTCTCCCGACTCTCCGATTGTTGCTGAGCGTGGGCCGTGCGCAGCCGGCGCTCGCTGCGGCGCTCGCCACCGACGAGCTCACCCAACTGGCGCTCTGGGGAGTGGTGACGGCTGCTGCGGAGGCGCGCCCGACCGTAGTGGCCCCCTGGAAGGAGAGAGACGAGACGGGCGGAGAGGTGGCGGCGCTGCTGGCGATGCTGCTTCTCAACCTGCTCCTCTCCCACGGATCGCAGCAGACGCGTTCCGCGGCCGTGCTGTGCTCGTCACCGCACCTGCCGACGCTCGTACGCTGGCTGGCGACAGCGCCGCCGCTCGTGCCGCCGCCCTCGCAGCCGCCCACCGCCGCCGACCAGCACCCGTTCACTTTCCTGCCCGCCATCCTCCCATCGCCCACAGAGCCGTCCTCGGCCGCCGGCTCCCCAAGCGACGGTGGCCGTGCCGCCGTCCTGGCCAGCGTCGCATCCGGCTGCCTCGCCGAGCTGCTGCGGACTGACGTGAGCGCGCACGACGTGCTCGCGGCTCTGCAGGCCGATGTGGGCGACAGCGGCGCTGTCTCTCGCGCCCTCGCGTGGCTCGAGTGGCTGCTGCACCCGGCCGCCGCCGTCGCGGCCGACGAGGCACTCCGGACGGCTGAGGGTACGGCCTTCGGATTGCCGCACACGCGCGCGGCCGATGGCTTGGCGGCGCTCCTCCAGCGCCTTCTGAGCCGGTTACCCCGCAAGCACGCGCACCTCGCTCCCCTAGGTAAGAGTTCGCTCTGGCGCGCTCTGGCGGGTGCGCTGCGCACCGTCTCGCAAGGCTCACTAGTCCACACTGGCTCCACCACCTCGGCTTTGACCTCCGGGGCTGCCGTCGCCGCCGCCGCCGCGCTCAGTGCCGCCAACGGCCCGCCGGAGCCGCCGCCGCTGCTCTCCATCGTCGGGACGCTCATGCTTGTACGCGCCGCGCACGAGGGGCTCTCCAAGTATGCAGAGGTCTCCGCTGGCAAGCTGCTTCACTCGGGGCTCCTCGCGGCGCTAATGCACCTACTCGAGCGCACCGAGCCGCTCGGAAGCACCACCGCCACGATGGGTGCCACCGCTGGCCCCTGGCGACCGGCCGCGCCGCTGCGCGAGGTGCGGCTCGTCGCGACTGCACGCGGCGGCGGCGCGGGCGCCGCCTCGGCCCTGCTCAACGCGGTGAGCTTGACACTGTATGTGCCATTTGGGTCGCGCGGTGAGCGCTCAGCACAGGCCCTCGTGGCGCTTCAGCAAGCCATGTACAGTGGTGAGCTGCTGGGGGCACTGCTGATGTCGACGCCGCTCGCGGAGCCACATGATCCTCAGGTGGCAGTGGGCTTGATGGCTCGCCTCGTGCTCGGCTCGACGCACTTTGCGCAGCAGTACGTTGCACTTGGCGGTGTGGCTCCACCTACGCTCCGGCGCATGCTCGCGCCCGCACGTGCAACGGCCACGCTCACCGACGCCCTTCTCATCCTCTGCCAGATTGCACGCATCGGCGACGCCATCGGCGGCGCGGACGGCGGCGCCGGCGCCAGGGCCAGCGGCGGCGCGAGCGGCGGCGCCGCCGCCATCGGCTTGAGTCCAGCGGTGCATGGGAGCGTGCTGAGCGAGCGCCTGCCAGCCCTCCTGCGGCATGCGGACGGCGGCGTGCGCGCCAAGGCATGTAACCTGCTCGGCAACCTTTGCAAGCACTCGGTCGGGTACTACGATGTGCTCCGGCGGGGCGCCCTGCTGCCACTGCTCAGCCGGCGCTGCGCCGACGCCGACGCCGCCGTGCGCAAGTTCGCATGCTTCGCAGTGGGCAATGCCGGATTCCACAGCGACGAGCTCTACGCGGAGCTTGCATCGTGCGTCGAGCCGCTCGTGGGGTGCCTTTCCGATTTGGACCATAAGACGCGAGCGAACGCGGCGGGCGCGCTCGGCAACCTCGCCCGGAACGGCGCGCAGCTCTCCCCCGAGCTCATCGCACGCCAGGTGCCGCAGGCGTTGCTGGCGCTCGCGCTGCAGGTGCTCGCTGCGCCGTCGGACGCGGCACCGGCACCAGCTGAGGGTGCGGCCGCCAAAGGAGGGGCCGCAGCTGGGGCGGCCGACGACGAAGGCGGTGGCAACGTCGACGTGGCCGCACGCCTGCGCTCCTCGCGCACCGCCGTCTTCTCCCTAGGCAACCTCGCCGGCCACGCCGAGTGCCGAGAGGTCATGACTCCTCTCGCTCTCGATAAGGCGCTGCTACCGCTCGTGTCCCATCCCGATGGCATGCTGCGCCAGTATACGACGCGCGTGCTGCAGAAGCTTGCTCAGCCTCAAGGTGGCAAGTAAGCGCGAGAGCGAGCCAGAGGCAGAGCCCAGTGCCCAGTGGGGCAGCCCGCGCCTCCCCAAGCCGCTCGCCCTCCTACTCGTCCTTGTCCGCATCGCCTTCATCAGGCCCTGGGGCGTGCTGCCCAGTATTGACAGGATGGCGCCTGCCCGGCCTTGGCGACCGTGGCGACACTTCGTCACCGGCCTCCTCGTCCTCTTCGTCCTCATCATCCATCGCGGCCTCAGCCTCGGACGAGATGGCTCGGATGTTTTCTCAGTTGTATCTGAGATCTGAAGATCAACCTTTAGATCAACGTTGATCTGAGATCTGAATATCGAGCCACACGGACTCGCGAAGGCTGCCTCAGCTGGCTCGGTCGGGCCTAGAAGTCTCTAGATGTTTGTCGTCTGGAGTCTCTAATTTGGCAATTCAGAAGAAAAGGACGATGAGAGAAGTATGAGAGAGCGCAAACGAGCCCAGTGAGCGTGCTCGAAATGTCCTCGGTGTTGTCTAACAAGTCCTTGCTGCCTCCGCCTGAACAAGTCCTTGCTGGCTGCTGCCTGCAGCGGTCAGGTAAAGCGATGCATCCCCGAATCGACGGTAAGCCGGCGCTGACGCCACCGCCAGAGGCTCCCAAGGCCAATTTCATCGAGCAGTCCGTCGAGAAACTCAAGGCTGTTGGCGCGGCCACAGCGGATGGAGCTGCCTTTGTGGGCAAGAAGAGCCTTGAGGGGGCCAAGGCCGTCGGCGACGGCGCGAAGGCCGTCGGTGACGGCGTCAGTAATCTCCTGGGTACAGGCCTCTATAAGGTCGGCATGACCGCGGGCTTGCGGGCTGTCTTTGACGAAGGCTTGCAGGGTGCTAAGACGGAGGCGTCATCAGTTGACGCGGGCGCCCGGGCTCGCCGCTCGGAGCTGGACGCCGCCGTGGCGAAAGTGGCCGCTTACGAGCATTACATGTTGTGCACCGAGGGCGCGACGGACGAGTTCTCCGAGTTGCTGCGATCGTCCCTCGGGGTGACGCAGCGCCAGCATCAGATGTTGGCGAGGCTCCTGCTGCATACCGAAGGCGGCCCGGTGCCCATACCTCGCGACACCGTCCAGCGATGGCTCCCCGCCTACCGCGCCATCGTACTTATCCAGGCGAGCGCTCTTTCTGCCGATTCGGCCAGCAGACCATTCCTTGCACGCCAACGGTTGCTGCTCGTATTGGCGTTGGACGGCTCGGACGGCGGTGCGAGCGTCGCAAATGCGATCGACCTGTACGCTGCCCGCCTGCTCGAGGGCCATACCGAACGCGCCCAGGACGACGTCCCACTCCCGATCGACTTTATCGCGCCGATCGATGCAGCCACGGTTGCGACGACCGCCGCAGCGGCCACCGGTGGCAACGAGTGGCAGATGGTCATCTGGGACACGCTCACGGCAACTAAGGCGCTTGGTCACCCGTGGCCGGCCCCGCTGGCCTTCCAATTGTATGCCGAGCTTGTGCGTGCCGTAGCTCTCGAGCCCTTGCTAGAGCCCGCACTCTCGCGGACTGCGGATGGTAGCGGTACCGGTAGCGCCATCGAAGGCCCCGGCGGTGGCGGCGGCGGCGGCGGCGGCGGTCATGGCGGGGTGTGGTACGAATGGCTGCCAGCCTCGAACGAGGCGCAGTCGCGCGCGCTGCCGGCGCTCCATCGTGTCTGGCCCTCGCTCCGGCTAGACGCACGCACGCACGCCCTCGCGCGTTTACACGTGCTAGTCAACGCCTTCGGAGCTCGCGTCCATGCGTTGCGGACTTTTTCGGAGGCGCATCCGCTCGAGCCCGCATGGCAAGAGCAGCTCAACACGGCGTTAATCGCGGCGGTGTGGGCGGAGCTCACGCACAGAAGCTCGGCTGACGACGATGCGGAGGCTGACGCACGCGTCGCGCACGCCGCGGCCGCCAAAGCGCGCTTGGATCACCTCTTGCCGCGCTGCGCCACGCTTGGTGAATCGGGGGCGGCGGCCGCCACACTCATCCAGCGTGCAGCGCGGGAGGCGGCACTCACCCGTCGGCTGCGCGATTACAAGACGAAATCGCGCCATCCCTGGCGGGCTGCTGATCGGCTCGCCTCGACCTCGGCCGATCTCGCCGCCGAGCTGGCTGAGGTGCTGCGCGACTTTCGATACCTCGGAGGCTGTTCCGGACGTGCTGAGCTCCCGCGGCTCGTAGGCACTTGGCGGCTGGCGACGCTCACGGCGATCGTGCTCAATCGCGCGGGGCCGACGGAGCGTGCGGCGGCACTCCAACATCTCCATGGCATCATCACCCCTGGGGCGAAGAGCGACGCGCGCCCTGCCATCTCATCTTCGGGTCGAATCGTGACTAAGTTCCACACTCTCGCCCAGGCATCAGCGTTGCGTTCGCTGCTTGGGAGCAGCGAACGCAAGGTCGAGGCGCTCACGACAGCGCTCATCGCGCGCTCTGTCGCGAGCCACTTGGAACGACTTCGTGCGCTCGGCACCGCGATGTCCCATGCGGCGCTCAGCACGGCGCTCGCGCCCGTGGCCCAGGGACCGACTAGCACGGCCGCCGCTGCGTCGCCCAACGCGCCAGTACCTCAGCTGCCCAATGATTCGTCCAAGCGCAACATCTTTGAGCAGTCTGTCGATAAAGTCAGGGCCGTTGGGACGGCCACAGTTGATGGCGCCAAGGCCGTCGGGACGGCCACATTTGATGGCGCCAAGGCCGTCGGGACGGCCACATTTGATGGCGCTAAGGCCGTCGGGACGGCCACAGTCGATGGCGCCAAGGCCGTCGGGACGGCCACTCGGGATGCAGCCGCCGCGGCGGCCACGGGCGACAAAGAGGCTGTCGCCAAGGCTGTCGCTATGGGTGCGGGCGTGACGGCCGCAACTGCCTTAGCTGTCGTGATGCTACCGGTGGCGCTGCCGGCGGCCGCGGCTGTGGCGAGCGTGGCGGCTGCCCACGCAGCTGTTGCTACGGCCGCGACGGCGACGGCCGCCGGCGCTGCGACTGCTGCGGCCGCGACTGCGACGCTGCCGGCAGCGGCAGCTGTCGTGGTCGGAGCCCACGCGACGGCAGTCGCGGTCGGCGTTGGTGCGGCCGCGACGGCTGGCGCCGTCGCTCTCGGCAAGAGCGGCATGGGCGCGGAAGGCTTCGAAGGTCGACCGCTCCGAAGTGCTTGGCTTGAGAAACTCCCTTCGTGGGAAATAGGTGATGAGCTCTGATTGCCCCTGATGAGCCTCTGATGAGTTCTTGACCCTCTGAGTGTTCCTGGGAAATAGGTGATGAGCTCTGATTGCCCCTAATGAGCCTCTGATGAGTTCTTGACCCTCTGATTGTCTCTTGACGAACCTCCCATCATGAAACATAGGGTGGCGGGATGGGCTTGCTTCACGTCTCGAGGCGGCCGCGGTGAGTGGCGGCGCGGCGGCGGCGGCGGGCGATAAGCGGCTCGCTGGCGGCGCATCGCTCACGGAGAACCTCACGCAGCAGCTTCTGAGCCACGCGCCCACAGGCTACCGCTCCCTTGCATGGTCCCTCAAGTATGTGGCCTTGCTGCCCGGCAAAATCGTCTGGGCGAAAGACGAGAAGGGTACTGGGCTCAAGGTGATGTCCCTGGATCCGCACACCAAGGTCAGCATCACGGGCGACATCCTGCGTATTGTATGCTACCAGCGCACGGTGATGCTGCGCATGCCCGAGAAGAAGGCACGCTCAATCTCGGCCGACCAGATCGACACCGACACCATCAGGGAAGGCACGCTCGCCGAGTGGGCCTCGGATATTGAGGCCGAGGCCATGTGCACCGAGGACCCAAACGTCGACGCCGAGGGCGCGAAACAACTTCGTCAGCTCTGCGAGGCCCTCGAGCAGGCCTTGGGCCCCGAACTCGCCTACTGCCAAGCCTTCGGCAGCTGCTTTGGTGGCGGTCCCACGGGTGAGTGGCGTGCGCTCCGAGTGGCGCTCGACGCTATCGCAACCTCGGTGATCGACGTGCGAGCGCGCGCATTGCTCGACAGCCTCGTCACTGTGGGGCCGGTCGCCATCAGCGTCCTCCATGCGCTCGGGCGCTTCCAGACGAAACTTGAGGCGCTGCTCGAGCGCCATCTCGGGCGCCCCCAGCGCGTGGCCGAGGCCGTGGCAAGCGGCGGTGGCGGCACCTCCGACCAAGCGACCAAGTCCAAGGCTGGCCAGCGCAAGGGGCGCGGCGTCGTCGGCGGCGCTGTGCACAAGGCGTACAAGATGGTCACCGGTCAGAAAAAGGGCGGCAGCGGTGGGGGGGAGGAAGGCTCCCTCAAAAGCTCCCCCAATGTCTCGCCGCTGGACGCTTGGAAGACACAGGCCCATCAGTCTTCCGTGTTTGGGTGGCCCGCGCTCCGCCATGTGAGCGCGCGCGTGCTGCTCGGGCTGTGTGAGAAGCTCTCTTTGCTCCTCGAGCTCGAGATGCCACGCCATCTCGCGCAGGAGATCTGGGCGCCCATTGCTCCTACGGAGCCGATCACCTCGTCTATCGTCGACTTCGTACGCCACCTCGCCGAGCTCTGATGGCCTCTGATGAGCTCTGAGTGCGCCTCTGATGAGCTTCTGATGGCCTCTCTGGTGGCCATCTGATTGCGTCCCTCTTTAGGTGCGCGGCCCGCTGATGACCTCTGATTGCCACCGATGGCTATCTGATGGCCCCCTCATCTGATGGCCCCCTCATCAGGTGCGCCACCTCGCCGAGCTCTGCAACCTCTTTGCTGACCTTGCCGCATGCGGCGGGCTCAAGTCCCATGCGGACCTTGTGCCGCCCGCGGAGCGCTTCTTCGAGCTCCTCGACGCGCAATTGAGCCAGTACTGCATGCTCTTGCGACCCAGGTGGCAGCAGGGCGACGTGAGCCAGCCGTTGGCCGTCGCGGCAGCCGAAGCAGCTGCGGCTCAGGTGGCGGCGGCCGAGAGGTCAGCGGCCGAGAGGCCGGATGGCGAGCATGGCGAGCATGCGGGGGGGGAACGCGTTGAGCTCGTGATCATGTCAGGATGGCTCGAGAAGCAGCCTACTTGGGCGACGAGGTTGCGGGAGGGGCTCGAGATGAAAGGTGAGGCCCTCATCTGGAGCACTCGGCACGTGATCTTGCGCCCCGGCCGACTGCAATGGGCTCACGACGCGCAGCACACGGAAGAAAAGGAGCTGCTCCTAGGGGTGGATGCCTCCGTGTCCCTGCAGTCCAATGGAGAGCTGCGCATCGAGAAGGGAGAGCAGCTGCTTGTCTTTCGTGCGAGTGCGATACACCACAGGCGCGCCATAGGCAATACATCTGGAGGTGGCGACGCGGCGACGATCGACATTGGCGCGGCGGCCGCAGCGGCGGCCGCCACCACCATACGCAGCTGGGCCCTTGCGCTCGAGGCCGACTGTGCAGCGCAGGGCGGCAGGGGGTCGGTAGGGCGGCCGGAGGAGAGCCTACTGGTGCAGGCGGTGCGCCGTCCGCCGAGCGTGCAGGAGCTCTGCCTCATGCTCAACAATGTGGACTGGGGGAACGTGCGGGTGGACGAGATGGCGCGCCATCTGCGTAAGCAGCTGCCCGGACTGGCCTCATTGCCACGTGTCGAGCTCCCAGTCTCGCGCGCCAGCTGTGAAGGGGCCGCCGCGGAGCTCTGCCTCTTCGTTATCCGGCGCGTCGTGTACAGGACACTTCTGGCGCACTTGTCGCATGCCAAGGAGGGCCGGCTCGCCGGGCTGCTCGGCAAGGCAAACGAGGCGCTGCATGCGGTCGCCGTCACTGCGCGCGCGCCGTGGCGGTTCCCGTTGCTGCTCGGCCTCCTCGGTGCGCTCGCGACCGCGCTCGACGGCAGTGCCTACAGCTGTACGAGAGTCTTTGACTGATTGCATCTGATTCTCTCTCTCATCAGGTACGCTCTCGACGGCGCTTGACGTGCGGCTGAGCGCGCCTGCGCAGTTTGCTCGCCTCGTAACGACCCAGAGTGTCTCCATGCTGCCCAGGGACAAGGTGGACCTCCTGAAACAGTCGTTTTCGGAGGAGGGCACGCCTCTTGCGCCGTCCGCCGAGGCGGCGCTTGATGGCGATCTGAGCACCAGCGCCAAGGACGGGCGGCTCGAGCTGTGCATGCAGCAGCTCGAGCGCCTCGCCGCGGAGGAGGAGCTTCGATGGGCGAAAGCCCATGCGGACACGCTCTCGGAGGTGTATGCACGAGTTTTCGAGTTGTAGCTGCAGCTGAATAGGCGAGGAGTTCTGTGCCACGTGGCTTGTGGCTTGAGCGCCGGGCTCCCGCTCTGAACTGGGTTGCTTCTAGGTTGCTTCCAACTGTGGATTTGTGGCAGGCAGGCTTTTTGTACCCTACCGCTACAATGTAAAGGTTCGGTTCTAAAGCTACAGCTACAATAGAATGTAAAGGTACAATGTAAATTACATGTCGTGTAGTAGAACTATATTATCATAACAGATGTAGATCCGACTGTATCCGACAAACACTCACCTAAACTCACCCAGCACCTCATGCCCTACACTCACCCAACTCAGACGGCACGACCTTTGAATCCCCCCCCAATTGAATCCCCCCACCGCATACCAGCGCAGGGGGTCCCTTATACCACCGCATACCACCGCATACCACGTCACCCGCCGTACCGCCGAACCAGGCGATCGATAAGGAGGGATCGATGGCGAGGGAACTGGAAGCTAGATCTCCGGTATCGAGAACCATCAATCTTGCGTACAGCGGTGGGTAGCTGCTGCACCACGAAAGCCTCAGCCTGCGCCGCCGCCTGCGCAGCTGCCCTGGCTGCCTCAGCCTGCGCCGCCTCCTCCGCAGCCGCCACCCTAGCAGCCTCAACCTGCGCCGCCTCCACCGCAGCTGCCCTGGCTGCCTCAGCCTGCGCCGCCTCCTCCGCAGCCGCTACCTTGGCAGCCTCGGCTCGAAACGCCTCTGCTTGGGCTACCGCAGCTCTGTGCTCCTGATCTCGCACGTCCTCGACCTCGGCCTTTGCAGCCTCTTCGTCAAGCTGGGGGTTCGGCGAAGTGCTGGCAGCGGGATTGCTGGGCTGGTGCTCCTTGGGAATGGCAGGGACGTAGGGATAGAAGTAGGACCACACATTGGATTGGCTCATCATCACGTCGTCTCCGATAAACACATACGGAGACAGCTCCATGTCGTCGCGACGTGGGCAGCCGTACGATCTGATTCCGCAGAACGCGTCGAGCTCAACGGTCGCAAGGGCTCCAGGCTCAATCTCAATCCAATAATCACGAATGGTGACGAGTGGCTGATAGAATGGCGTCCTGTTGTGAAACCAGGTGCCCCTCGGCACGAGCACCTTAAGAGGACAAGATGCAAGATTCTTGACCGTGAGCACCAGCGACCGGAAACCAAACGATGAACCTCGAGCCCCGATCTCGATGAGGCCAGCTGCTGCAAAGGCGTACACGCCTTGCTTGTGGTACTGCAGGACAAACCGTAGGTTGAACCACTTGTCGGTGAAGATCCATAGCTTGTCATCCGCCGCCTTTGCCTCGGCTGCTGCCTTCCCTTCAGCCGCCGCCTTCGCC
>Ga0210246_100163_pt1 | contig 56562 bp, 37 predicted proteins | sample ChrtobMetaP3_8mM_FD_155469 | JGI IMG/M metagenome (GOLD analysis project Ga0210246, IMG submission 155469) | Chrysochromulina tobin associated microbial communities from unialgal haptophyte culture, Seattle, Washington, United States - P3_8mM | ecosystem: Host-associated > Algae > Haptophytes >...
ACTCCGCACGAACGGAAGATGCCCTGTACTCAAGCGGCCCCCCACGGCTAGAGGCCACCGCGACCGTAGGCCAGTAGCGACTCGGACAGAAGGAGATCCGTTTTACGTCGTACAGCATGCGACGACCGTCAACCGTGAAGCAGTAGTCCGGAACAGCACCGGGCCGCGAGCGACGGCTGCCGTCCTCGGCCAGTGCAGCGGCTAGGACCTCGGCCGGGACGGCCATGCTGAAGATGCCACGCGGCTCCATGGTGCCTGTAATCCCAGCGAGAAACTAGTACCGGTAAAAAGACACCGGGGGGTAGCCGGGACACACAGTACCGGTAGTCCCTGGTGTGTGGTGCCGTGTGTGGGCTGCGGGACACCCGGGGGGTGCAGGTTGTAGGAACACACACACAGATTCCGACCTTTAGGTTGGTTGCTCACCAAGTCACCCCCAGACCCACCTCAACAGAACTGCGTTGACTCACTCCTTGAAGAAAGACTGCTAATATGGATACCCCAACGCCTTTGCGCTCGACCGATTCGCGACTACCTAGATTGCCACTGGCTGTGTGGACAGGGCGTGGGCACTGACCATGTCGAGCCTCTTGTGGCGAGCACTCAGTAGAGGTGGCGCCCCTAACGCCCCTATAACGCCCCGGCGTCAGCAGGAGCACTCTCATCCTCGTCCCCGTTGCTGTCCCCATCATAGACATAGTAAACGTCGACGTTGTTGTCGTCGTCTCCGCCGTCGAGCGGCTGCCACTTGCGCCCCTCGTAATACGCGCTGCCATCGAGAGCGCTGCCCCGTTCCGTTAAAGTGCCGCATGCAACTGGATGCGAGAAGGCGTAGTATCAGGCTCCTTGATCGCCCCGGCAGGGTATGCTTCCATCGCTCAAGGTGGTGGTGGAGCACGCGGAGCGAGTCGCGATCGAGGCCTGTAAGCCCAGACAGTCTCTGCAAAGCGCTGTGGCGAACCGCTTCGGTTCATCGTCTCCTCAAGCATGCTCCCGCCGTCGCGACGTCCGCCGCCGCCGCCGCCAGCGCCCTTCCATGCGAGCCATTCCCGCGCAAATCGACGGCGGGCCTCGTTTCGAGAGCACTCATCTCACGGCCTGACGGAGCGCTCACGACGGCGTCCATCGCGGCGCTCATGCCTGTAGATCGAGCCAGGTCCCCACATGCGCAAGGGCCGAAAGGGTTACCTGCTTCTCGGCGGAGATGAACACGTCGTGACGCGCGTATGTGAGCGACACGAGAGTGCGACTCGGTCCGATGGCATGCGCACCTGATGAAGGGAGTACTCGGCGGCAATCAATTGCAATCGATGGCAATCCAGGGTGTGGGGGAAGGACCCATTGGCAATCCAGGGTGTGGGGGAAGGACCCATTGGCAATCCAGGGTGTGGGGGAAGGACCCATTGGCAATCCAGGGTGTGGGGGAAGGACCCATTGGCATGCGCACACGCCATCGTCTGGTCGCCGTTCAGTACGTCGTCGCCTTTGCTCGTGAGCACAAGGAAGGGCTTCTTGGTGATCGCAATGCCCTCGCGGTTCACTCGGCGCAGCTTCGAGTGCACCCTGTTGATGCCGATGCAGTAGCCGACGGTGACGGGCAAATTGTACAGCGGCCGGCAGCGCGGGTCGAAAGCGTACTGCGAGTGGAGCTGTATCGCCCATGCGTTGTTGCCGCCGCCGCCGAGGATCTCGGAGGCAGCCTCCCAGACACGAAGCCGTACGAGCAGCTGGGGCAGGTACCTGGCGAGGGATGTTTGCACGGCGGCACACGGTGGTGCTCTGGGTATACTCAGGGGGCTGATGGGGCTTTAGGAGAGCACGCGTACATGAGGCCGAGCTTATTGATGACGCCGCCCACCCAGCCCCAGTCTAAAAAGGGCGAGTTGAAGATGAAACCGCTGAAGTCGGCGTCGCCGTGCACCATCAGGTAGTCGAGGAGAACCTGCCCGCACACAGCGACACCCAATTGAAATCAGTGGCCGTCAGCTCCCATCAGCGGCGATCAGTCTCAATCAACGACAATCAGCGGCGATGAACGGCAATCACTTCATTCATGACACTCACCGTCGCTCCTGTCGAGTGGCCGTAGCCGAGGATCTCCGTCGCGCCGTGATTCCGTAGCAGTAGGATCGCCTGCCGGATGTCCTCGTGGTACTCTCCAAAGTCCCCATCCGAGTGCGAGTTGTGCATGGGGTTGCCGAAGAGGTGCAGCCGCCGGCAGACGCCCATACGGCGGTAGCTCAGCACGTACACAGTCCAGCCGTGTGCATCGAACATGTCGGACACATGCGGATGATAGAAGGCTTCGTTGCGTCCTGGGAGCCAAAGCACTGCACGTCGGATGGGATAGCCAGGTGGCAGCGGTGCTGCTGGCGGCGACCCTAGCGACGGCGCTGCTGGTGGCGACCCTGGCGGCGCTGAGACACGCGCGGCGGTCGTGGCCGGTGGGGCAGCGTTCTCTCGGATCACGTCGAAGGACACATCCTTTCTCTCCTCATCATTTGCAGCGGCGGCGGTGGTATCAGGCGCTGCGGCCTCGTCGCCATCGGTGTCGGGTCCGGTCCCGGTGTCGATGGCCCCGGTACCAGTGCCCTCGCCGGATCCCGTCACCGCGACACCTTCCATCCCACTGACCACGTCACCGCCATCGGCTCCGCTTAATAGATCGGTCTCGGGGCGTATCCACGAGAGCACTGCATGGCGTCCGTCGCATCCGCTGAGCACGTGGTGATGCATCGGGGGCAGCTCAGCCTCGGTCACATGCCGAGCCTCGTGCGCACTAACACGCACGCGCAGCAGAACTTCGCCGCCACAGTCCAGTACCACACGCACCTCTTGCCACGCGCCTCCCGCCTTCGGTAGTGGGAAGACGTCGGCGCAGTCGAGTGTTGCACTGCGTGTACCACCATCGCTGGGACCACCGCAGCGCACGGCACCGGTCAGAGGGGCTAGATCCGCGGCAGGTGGATCCACTGCGACGGTGGCTGGAGCGGTGGCTGGAGCGGTGGCAGCAGGAGCGGTGGAGGCTCGTTCGATGAGGCGCTCGATGATGCATACAACGAGACGCGCGGGCGCCCTCAGCCAGCTAGCCAGCTGTGCGAACAACGAGAGCAGCAGCGCATGCGGCCGGAGAACTCGATAATGGTACAGACCAGACCAGAGCCTACTCGACCCGAGGACCGAGACACGATAGGCGGTCGTGCCGGAGCGTTTGTAGACGAGCATGCCCTGCTCATCCCACACCGGGCTCGACGGATGTATGTATGGGGCTCGCTGTAGGAATTCGAACGCCCCGATCGGGCACTCGGCGCTCGAGCCAGTGTCTTCGCCTACGGCGGTCACGAGGACGAACGGCTCAAAGGGCCACCAGCTGGGCCGGTGCGGCAGGCCGGTGCCGTCGACGAGCCACACGTGCAGCCGATCAAACGGCATCTCGTCGGATGGGAGCCTCGCCGGATCGAGCAGCTCGTCGTGGAGCGCGGCGTCGCCGAACGCGGTGCGCTTGTCACCGTTTGCGCTGTTCACACTCTCCCTGTTGACTTCCACGCTGTCCGTCCAGAGCCCATCCAGAGCGGGTGTTGCACGGTGAGGCACAAATGGGCCACGTTGTTCGCGCCGGCTGCCATCGATGAAGAATTTCGACGCGTGCGCCTGCAGCCGCACTGAGCTGGGGCCGTCAAGGCGTGCAGCGAGGTCGTGGCCGAACTTTTGCTTTAGGCGATTGCTGGGATTGAGCAAACCCACCCGGGCCACGAGCCGCGTGCGCCGGTGCGTCAGAAATACGCCACGCGAAACTGCGACCCGCACGATGGTGACGATACGCTTGAGTCGCGAGAGGCGGCGCTGAGCTAATGGTCGCCGCTCCACCCGCTGGACTGAGGGCGTGCGCGAGTGGATGCGGCGCTGGGCGGCGGCGAGAAGGACGGTGACGAGGACGGCCAAGATGGCGCTGACGATGCTCACAAAGGTGTTATTGGGCAGAAAGGACTCGACGAGAGAGGGCAGCGTGGGCATGAGGATGACACACGACAAGTAGGTGACCGCTTTTTCCGTCGGCATCCGTCCGAATTTCCTTGCAGGTAGGACGGCAATTGACGGAACCCGGGACGCCTTTTCTTGAAATTCATACAAACTCGTTTTTGGTATTCTCGGAATCCTCTCAGCACGTGCCACAATCCTCCGTCTTGATGCCAGCGCTCGCGCACGCGCGGTTGGCGGGCACGAGCTCGAGCAGGCTGCGCGGCGCGACACGGCTCGTCGTGCCCGACCAGTCCGGCAGCTTAGGCGGTGCGGGGAACGAGACCAGATGGAGCAGCGTCGCATGCACGTCAAAGGGTGACACGAGCCTGCGCTGGTTGGCGCACAGGGCCGCCTCGACGGCCGGGTATGCTCCGAGCACGCGGCGAGGGAAGAGGGCATAGAAGAGAGGGAGCGCGTGCTCGCGAGCGCCCGCCTTCGCGCCGTCGTAATACTTGCCGTAATGGATGCCGTGGTCGGAGATAAGGAGGATGACCAAGCGCTCGCCGTGCGCGGCACGCAGATGAAGCAGGTGCGCCGCCAGGTCCGCATCCAGCAGGCTCATAGCCCGGAACGTGGGCTCATGTCCCTCGAGGTAGACTGACCAAGACAGGCGCGGCAGCGGTGCGTATGCTCTGAGAAAGTCGCGCTCGTACTTCATGAGCGCGGCGTGAGCGGGCCGGCCGCCCAAGCAGCGGCTCATCGGGCGGAAGTAGAGCTTATCCACGTCATAGTCGACATGGCACCACGGCTCCATGAGATGATGGTCCACAGGCGGGTGCAGTGTGTCGAATGGATACACCTCCTCCATGACGCCCCAGTCACACATATTGGTCCCAAAATACGTCGCGTAGCCCGCCGCCGCGTACGCGTCGAAGACCCACTTGTCGCACTTGTTGTGCCGGTCGGCGCGCACGCCGTCATCGAATCCAGGCACAATGCACTCAAGACTCTTGCCGCCGTGGTCTCTTTCCCACTGGAGGGAGGTATACCCTGAGAGCATTGGAAGCTGGTTGCGAGGTGAGTTCGAGCCGACCACGGTGAAGAGCTCAAAGCGGAAGCTGCGCCAGCCGCCGCCATCTCTCGTGTCTGCCGCGTCGCTGCCGCTGCCGCTGCTGCCGCCGCCGCCGCCGCCGCCGCCGCCGCCCCGTCGACGCCTCCTGCGGCGCCAGCGACGACGTGGCGCGGGCGTTTCAGTAACGCCGCTGGTGGCGGCGGGCTCGGCGGTGCTGGGATGCGCCCAGCTGGCAAGAAGCGCATGTGTGATGGGCATACCACGCTCGAAACGGGCGGCAGCGATGGAATCGAGCATGAGGAGCATCACATTTAGACCGCGCAGGCTGTCGTCGCCACCGCCGCGGCTGCCGCCGCCGCCGCTGCTGGTGCTGCTGCCGCCGCCACTGCTGTCACCGTCGTCGCTGATGGCCGCCGCTGCGCTCCCGCTCCGGCGGCCTCCTCCCCCACCTCCCCCCCCTCCTCCACCCCCGCCGGGTGGACTCGCGCTCGTGTCGTTGGCGTGGTGGCGCAGCCACTGCCTTCGTTGGCGTCGCAGCTTCGTGTACAGAGGCCAGCGGCGGCGTGCCTCGACTGCCACGTCAAGCACCCAGCCGTGCGAGGCGGCCGGACACTGCCGGCGTATCGCAGCGCTGTTGCTCGGCTTGCGCTCCCGCCCGAGGCGTTCGCAAGCGCTCGTGAGTGCCTCGGGGTGGCGGCAGTAGCCGGTCACGTGCTCGGTACCGTTGGGCATCAGGGCGGGGCCCGTGTACTGGTACAGCTTCGGATGCAGACCGATCTGGTATAGCGGGAGACGCTCGGGAGGGCAGTCGAGGTGCAACCAGCCGCGCTGCAACGTCGCAAACGTCGGTGCGTCACATGCGAACAGGTCCGCCTCGCTCGCCACAGCTTTGAGAAGCGCCTCGTCGGCGGCGGGGGGGCGCGAGTGGCAGATCCTTGGTAGGGTACCGAGTGAGGGGGCGCCGTCGTGGGCGCTGCATTGAGCCGCCGCCACACTCCATGCCGTGCCCACGCCACCGCTGCCACCCTCGCTGCCGCCAGCGGCCGCTACCACCCCTTCGGCTGCACGCGTGCGCACACGTCGCAAGTGACATTTGAGCTGAGCGCTGGCGGCATCGGCTGCAGCACTGTCCCATGGTGGGCCATGCATGGCCGCTGGGACGCTGGCGACGAGCGCGCTGCCGGGAGCTGTGCGGAAGGGCATGGCTACGGCAGCCTCCCCATCTGCTGCCTCTCTGCCCTCCTCCTCGAGTTCCGCCGCCGCCGCCGTTGCCGGGACGGACGGCGCTGTGAGGGGACAAAGTGAAGGAGCGCCGAGAGCATCGGCGCACGTGCGGTCCATGGGCAGAGGTTGCAGCAAGGAGCATCCGCCGATGGCACGGACGCGCAGCCGGCCCGCAGCAGCAGCGCCACCGGCGGAGACACTGGCGGCGGCGGCGGCGGCGCGGCCAGCGCCGCAAGTTGCGGGTAGGGTAGCGTTAGGCAGCCGTGAGACGAGAGGCAGCACCGGTAGCTGCAGCAGTGTAGCATGGAGGTCGTATGTTGATGTGAAGGCAGCCGCACCGTTGCTTCGAAGTGCCGAGCCCGCGGCCCCAAATGCGGCCGCAGTGGCCGCATCAACCGCGATCCGGTCGCTTTCCAATCCGTCCGCCGCCGACGACGTCCCATCATACCATTCACACTCGAGGTGACCTTCGCCAAAGGAGCCACGTCGCACGCCCGGCGAGGAGCAGTTACGCGCCACGTAGCACCACGGAGTCTGCTTCGGACCCTCCCAATTATGGCATCTCGCGCCGTAGCCGTGCACATTTCTGTAGCCGCTGCACGGGCAGGCAGCCGGCGCTCGCCAACGCGGCGTTCGGTCGAGCGCAGAGCGCGCGCCGGTTGCGGTGGCGGCGGTGGCGGCGGCGGCGGCGTTGGCAGTCGCCGATGCAAGGGTGACGTTTGGGATTGGCCACAGAATGCGGACAAGGGGAGAAGAGGCGGAGGCGGAGGCGGAGGCGGAGGCGGAGGCGGAGGAGGAGGCGGAGGCGGCGGGCGGAGGCGACGGCACGTCTGCGAGCAGAAGAAGCGCCGTGTGCGGCGCCGTCGTGAGCACCACGTCCACAAAGTTGGCGAGCGCGGCGTCGAGACGCGTGGCGTCCGGAGAGCCTGGCAGCACGATGAGCGCGAGCTTGGGCAGCCCGCGATAGAGCGTCTGGCCTAGGAACGCTGCCATGTACTCCAGGAGAGTCTTCACTCCACTGCCGCGAACGCCGCCGCTGCCGCGAACGCCGCCGCTGCCATCGGAGGCACCCTCGCAGCGAACGGTTGCATTGCGAGGGTTCCGCCACCCATGCCCATCGGCTCCTCGCCTCGCCTCGCCATCTGCCACCCGCTGCAGCGCGACCGCGAGCTGCTCGTCCAGGCTGCATGCCGGCTCCAAGAGCGAATGGTCAGTCGGCGGATCGCCCTCAAGCGCGTGGCCGGTGGCGCGGCTGGCGCCGCTGACGCAGCGCGCCTCGCCAAAGGCGCGCACGTAGCCCCAGCGCTCGTACGCCCTCCATAACGAGCGCTTGGCCGCCCAAGCAGGCAATGGACGCTGGGTGGTGCCGTAGATGAGTGCTTGGAGTGTGGACTCTCCGCTGGCGCTCGCGGGCACGTGGCGCGAGTACGTGGCACTCGTGAAGCGGCCGCTCTGGCGAAATCGTGCCATTGTGCGCGTGGTAAGAGGTAGGCTGGAGCGCGTCAGGGGCAGGCCACGGAGCACGAGGATCACGACGTGCTGGCTGCTGGTGGCGCCGCTTGAGCTGGTGCGCTGGCGGCGCGCTCGCTCACGCACGTCCTCGCGCTCGACGGGCGCGGCGACAACCTGCTCGATGCGTCCCCGATGCCACACGTCGCAGTACGCATGGATGTACTCGGGCCATTTCGCGTGCTCCGCCTTTGGAAGCGGCAGCCCGGGCCGCCAGAGCTGGACCTCCCGGTGCCGCCAGCCGAGCGTGTACCGTGGGTGGCAGCGCTCGAGGCCGGGCGTGTTGCAGTCTGCGTCTGAGCGAAGGTCCACCTCCCACGAGGAGCCACATTGCAGGCTGAAGTGCGGGAGTGGTGTCGCGAAGGCTGGCACCGCATCGCACAGTTCCGAAGGCATAGAACCACGTGTTCAACACGACGCGTTTCGTTAACAATTTCAGGACCATCGGGTTCGTTCCGGCAACGCGGATACGCTCAGTATGACGCGTCGAATAATGAATTGGGTTTCCTCCTCACAGCACTAGTACGTATGAACCCTACGTCACCCGCTGGGCTCTACTGAACGAGTTGACTTGACTTCAGACAGGCCATTGGATTGCATGGTGATGGTGGTAGTGGAGGAGGTGGCCGCTTGCGAGGGAAGGCACGCCTTGGGTACGACGCGCAGGTTGAAGACAGAGCGACCTCCACTGGCGCCCACGGCGCCAGCGACACCAATGCCGGGGCTGCTCACCGTGCCCCCGGGGCTGGCGCCGCCTAAACCAGTCGCCGGTCGCTTGGCTGGCGGCGAGGCCTCAGCGGAGGGAGTGTCGGCGGCGGCACGCTTGATCGCAGAGCCACCGCTGCTGGCGCCTGGGCGAGGGTCAGATGCGCTGGGCGCGGGCTGTACGGCGAACGGCAGCAGATCTCGTGAGGTGACGCTACTGCTGATGCCGCCGCCGCCGCCGCCGCCACCGCCGCCGCCGTCTCTGTGCAGGGCGGTGGATCGCGGCCTGCCGGGCGTGAGCGCGAGGGTGTTCACTTGGGCGCCGTTGGCCAGAGTGGAGGCAAGAGAGGAGAAGGTTCCGTTGGTGAGTAGGTGAGTAAACGAAAAGGCGCCGGAGGAGGCGAAGGCGGAGGATGAGACCGGAGAGGCGGCGGAGGATGAGGCAGCGGCAACAGCGACAGCAGCGGCAGCAGACCCAGCGATGTGGACGTCCACAGCCGCGCTGCCGCTCGTGCCGGGTGCTGCGGCGGCCGATGGAGCAGCGGTGGCGACGGAGCTGCCAAGATGGCTCCAAGCGAGTGTGGAGGCGGCGGCAGAGGCGGCGGCAGTGGCGGCAGCAGCACTGGTGGTTGCCGCGGCTGATGCTGCCGAGGTGTGCGCGGCGGGCGCAAACACCGCGGGCGTGCTGGTTGCAAGCGCAGCGGTCGCCGTGGGTGCTGGCATTGCGAATGAGATGGACGGGAAAGCTTCATTGCCATCGCCATTGTCATCGGCGTCATCATCGCTGCTGCCGTCAGCACCGCCCACCCGCCCGTGCAGTACATGCGCTGCCGGTGTCGGCACGATAGCCACCTCCTCGAGCCTGGTCGCGATCTTGACTGGCGGTGTGAGGTGGATCAGGTTGTGGGCGAGTGCCTTGGTGCGGAACTCCTCGCGGCCCTCATCGCGCGCGAGCTCGAGTGCGCGCTGCTCGACGTCGCGTATCTGCCCGGTGATCTGCGGCAGCTTCATGAGCCCGAGGTTGTGTACCGTGCTGGCATCGTCGCGGTCGTCAATCTCCTTGAGAAGCTGCGCCACTCTCACGAGACGCTCCGGCACGAGGTGGTGTGTGTCCGATGCTTCGGCGGTGAGTCCGTATTCGTCAATCATAGTCGCGTCCGGGAAGCTACTTCTCGCGAAGTCTGCCGCCTCAACATCAGCATCGACGAGCGTCAGCTCCTCGTGTGACGTGAGGGCGTCTAGTGACTCCGACATAAACCTGAAAAAGTGCTCACAGAGACGCTTTCGATTTTTTGAAACGATTGAAGGAATAGGAAAGTGTTAGTGGGCTCACCTCATGCAGCGGCTGGCGCGTCTGCCGGCGCATCTGCCGGAGCCTCAGCCGGCGGCGGTGTCTCTGCCCGCCGAGCTCCTGCATAGGGTACCCCGTAAGCTGCTGCATACGCCGCTGCACGCGCCTCTGCAAACTGTGGGAGCGCGGAAACGACCTTCACTCTCTCTCTCCTCATCAGACCCGCCGTTTTGAGGTTCCGGACGAGCATCGCAGTCCTGAGCATGGTCGTGGTGAAGTCACACTTAGCCTTCTTGTGCTCTGTGAAAATCTTGGGCTTGCCGTTGTCGATCGCCTGCTGCAGCTTCGCCTGCTGCCGTGCGAGCGCCCGCTCGAGCTTCTCCACCTTGCCCTTGCTGGCATACTTTTGGTACTTGGCCTTCTTTGCCCTCCATGTTTGAGTGAGGCGAGCGGCCTTGTCATCGGAGGGCCACTCCACCTGGCTGGCCTTCTTCTCGTCCTCTGAGTCAGAGAGTTGCTCCTCTTGGTGGTCCTCTGACTCGTCCTGCGCGGCGACGCAGATGCCAGCCGTCAGCGCGAGAGGTAAGAGAACTGGCCGCGCAGGAACAGCTTACCTTTTCATCATCTGAGGCGTGCGCCTCGATGTCCTTAGGGTCCACGTCCTCTATCCAGGCCTACGAGAAGCGTGCACAATGTGTGACTGTGTCAGCGCATAAAGTCGCGCATCATGCATTTATCGGGCGCACCGCGATCTCGCCAGCGTCCTTCTCGAGAATGGCCAACAACGCCTGCGCCTCTGCCTTGGTCGCGACGTCCAACTGGACCTTTTCCTTCAGTTTGTACGGTATCCTTGGCATGCTTGAGCTACCTCAGGTCTGTACGCTCACTTTGCGTGAGCGTGCGGAATCTCGTGAAAGTTGAAACGTCTCTCGAGTCTCGAGGTGGCTTCCGAATCAGTCATACCACCCACCCCCACCTCGGCGGCCAACCGGGACCCCTTCACGAGGTTGACGCGCGTACCGGTAAAAGAGCGTCCTGTCGGGCTTGGTGGCATGCGCGCCTCCTACTACCAAGCGATGCGGAGCACCGCCATCGTTGCGCGAGCACAAACCCGCCACGCCTCCAGCACCATAATGCCTGCATTTGCAGTCGGCAGCTCGCAAGCTGCGGACTTGCGCTCGGCTGCCGCGGAAGCTTATGCGCAGGCTGCAACTCAGCTACCCACACCACCACAGCTCGTTGTGCTCTTTTCTTCGGCGATGACGTCGGCTACGGAGGCGGCCTCGCTGGCGAAAGCGTTGTGCCCGTGCGCGGCGTTGCTCGGGCGCGTCGACGCTCCGCGCAAGGCGGAGCCACCGCTCACCACCATCTTGGCGGCTGCTCTGCCCGTCGGCTCGACAGCACAGAGCTTCCACGTGCTCGAGCCGACGGTGCCCGAGTTTGTGGACCTCGAGCGTGCGCTGCGTCCAGATGCGCCGCCCACGCACGCCCTGCTGCTCGCCGCACGCAATTTCCCCCTCAACGCACACGTCGCCGTGCTCGACGCACTGTTCCCTTCGGGTGTGAAAGTGGGCGCGGGCGGCATGTTGGGCAGCTGGCTGCTCGGCGGCGGCGGAGCCCATTCTTCTGGCTGCGCAGGTATATTGCTCACCTCGACAGACCTCACATTTGATGTGATCATCTCGCACGGGGCAGCCCGCCGGGCCGCCGTGCCAATCACGCGCTCCTCCCCTCTAGAGGGGAGGCTCTTTGAGCTCGGGGGGCTGCCGGCGACGGACCTTCTCGAGCGCGTCAAGGAACTTGACGGCATGCGTGGGCGACGCCTGCTTCTCGGCACTACGCCCATAGCCGCCCCCGGCGCCGCAGCGGCTGCTGCCGCCGCCGCCGCCACCGCCGCCGCCGCCGCCGCCGCTGCCAACGCTACCAAGCCGCTTCTTGATGTGCCGCTCGCGCCGCCGCCGCCTGTCGTACTTGGCTCACTGGACGCGCAGCTCGCCCTCAGCGCCGCAGGGTCGGACGCGGATGGCCGACTGTGCTTCGACCCATCCACGTGTCCACCAATGGCCTTGGGCGAAGGTTCGAGTCTTGAGCTCCTCGAGGTCGATGCGGCGCTCGCTGACGAAGATCTTCTCGTGTGCTCCGCACGCTACGCGTACCTAGCCGCGGCCGCGGGTGCGCCTCCACCGATTGGGGCGCTCATGTTCAGTGCGGAGGAGCGTTGGGCGACGGGCTTTGGGTATGCAGAAGGCGCCGGCGCTGCGGCTGAGGAAGCGGCGTTGCTTGCGGGTCTGGCCTCTGCGAGCTCGCCAGGTAGATCGAACTCCTTTTTGCCGATGCTGACGACGTCGTCACCTCTGCAGGTGGCGCCTCTGCCGCCGCCGCCCGGTCAGCGGATCCAGCGCACTTGGCCACACTCCCACGCAAGCGTGACCGTACTGTTCCGAGCCCTCGCCGCTGGCCATCCGCCGCCCGCCTCGCCGTCTCCCGCCTTGCCGCTCGCCTCGCCGCCGCTTCCCTCGCCGCTTCCCTCGCCGTCACCGATAATTGTGCAGCAGGACGGCAGCCGCGCGACGCACGGAGGCCAACTAGCCGCCATCACGCAAGCAGTGCTGCGTACCGTCGCCGCCGCCCCCCCAGGCGCCACCCCCACCGCCACCGCCACCTCCGAGCAACCGACAAGCATCCCGCTCGCGGTGCTCGGCACCTTCGTCTTCCCGACGGCAACCGCTGAGTTCTACATCTTTGAGCCCCGCTACCGGCTCTTGTTCGGCCGCCTCGCGACGAGCGGCGCCCCCTTCGCAATTGGCCCCATGAGCCCCTCGCCTCCGCCCCCGACGACGCGTGTGCCGACAGAGGCGGAGGCAGAGTTGAAGGGGAAGGAGTTGGAGGAGCAGGTGGAGGCGCCTCTTGGGCTGGCGACGCTTGCTGCCTTGGAAGAGCATACGCTGCTGCCTGACGGTCGCCTACGCATCCGAGTGCGTGGGCTGCGCCGTTTCGACTTCAAGGAGGCGGCAGTGCTGCCCGCTTCGTTTGGGCTGTGGCTGGTGACACCGAGCAGATGGCTCGGGGGCGCTGACGAGGCCGCCGCCGCCGCCGCCGCCGCCCTTGGCGCCGCCCACCCACCATCGCCAATGCCCCGTGAGACGGCTGAGGACGAAGGGGCAGACACGCGTCGTCTCGGACCTGCTCTGGTCGCGCAGCTGGAGCAGGCGGCGCAGCGTCAGGGATGGTCGCTACGAGAGCTTGATGAGGCGGCGGGCTCGCCGCCCATGCACTCGGACACCCAGCTTTCGTGGTGGCTCGCTTCTCTGCTACCCGCGCCCCCCGACGTCAAGCGCCGCTGGTTTGTTACCGAAGGTGCCTCGAGCCGCTTGAAAGTAATAGGAGACTGGATGAAGGACGCGCTCTGAAGCCGGAGAGTCGTGCGCCGTGCACAGTGGCTTCCGTTCGTAGAATCGAACTGTACGATGCCTATACGTTGCCCAGTACGTCGTAGTTATGAGAGGGTCCCCCAACACATTTCCGATGCGCCGTGCTGGGCGGTTATCGCCAATACGACGCGGCGCTGACTTTCGTCGCCGCAAAGAGCGTTGTGTGGCGTTTCATTGACATCGCACTTGACAAGCACCCAGGCCCACGCCCAACACACATGATCGATTCGGATGGCATGCCCGTGCCCTATTCAAAACAACCCCGTGGGCTCGCCACGCTTGCAAGGCCGGTGCGCAAGATTCCGTACAAGCTCCAATTGCTCAACCCCGAGCGGCGCATGCCGCGCTCTCCGAGGATGACGCTCCCGCCTCTGCTCGAGTCCACTTCCTTGGGTAACATGAGCAGCATGAGCGGTTTCAGTGCGAGCAGCGTGGGCAGCATGCATGCTTCGGCGAGCTTGCCAATGCTTTTGCACCGCGTGGATGCCGAGGTTTTGCGCTCGCGCTACGACGACCCCAAATTCTATCGTCGAGACCATCTCACCATTTGGGGCGGAGCCGACTATCAGCTCCACCTTAAGAAGAAGATCAAAGTAAAATCAAAGTACTTGAGCTTCCTTCCGGAACAAAACGTTGATGCAGCCGAGCGTGCCCGGCAACGCAAGCTCGAGTCTGTCAAGAAGCTCATGCGCGAGTCGGCCCGCATCTTCCAAAAGGCTGGTGCGCGCTCGCGGTCGGATTGTCTGCGCCTGCTGAAGCAGACGCACGATGGGAAGGTGGTCCACCTGCGCCTACGCTCACATCCTCTTTTCCTGACCACCATTCTGTTGTGCTGTTGAGCAGATACCGACGGCGATGGACAACTCAACTTTGAGGAATTCTGCGATCTCGTCAAGCTTCAGAACGCGCTGCAGCGCCGGGCGCACGTGATGGCCGATCGTCATGATCGAGCTACTACCCCAGTGCAAGCCGAGCCGATGCCAAGCCGCGAAATGATGAAAGACTGGTTCCATCTTATCGACGCCAACCACAGCGGCGAGGTCTCGATGACCGAGTTCTTCGGCTTCTCGCTGCGCGAGGCGCTCAAGGCCGCGGACAGCGAGGCGCCCAACTTGCTTGCCTTCCTCTCCATCTGGGACACAAACAAGGACGACGAACTGGACATCGTTGAACTGGAGAAGGTGACGACCGCGCTCGGCTTCGCGGCGATCACAAAAGAGCTCCTCGAGAACTGCGACACCGTGAAAGACGGAACGGCGATCAAGATTGCGCAAGTGACAGCCGCCTTGCAGGACAAGGCGATACAGGGCGAGTCCAAGCCCTTTTTTGAGGTTGCCTCACAGATCGCTCAGCGGCCGATTAGTAGCATCAGCAGCAGGAAAAAGAGCAGCATTCTCGCGAAGAAGAAGCCTCAAAAGGGACCCAACAGCGGCAGAAGTAACGAAGCTCTGTTTCCGCAGATTGATGCGGATGCTGGCTTTGCGATCGTGGCGGCGCTCAGCCGGATTGATCAAAGGGCCAAGACGAAAACCTTTTACGACCCGAAGGACGCGGCCGTGCGCATTTCCGAGGATGTCAGCCAGGCGCTGGCCATGCTGCGCAGCTGGATGCGAATGCAGGGCCTACGCGCGCTCGAGGTGTTCCAGTCGTGGGACCAATCGGGCGACCTGCTACTCACGCGGCGCGAGGTGCACGAAGGAATTGCGCGCTACGGCCTCGAATTCACGCCCGAGCTGACTACGCTTGTCTTTGACCATATTGCCGACGGCTACAGGCTCAGATACGACGATTTCAAGGATTGGTTTGAGTCAACCAAATATTCGGGCCTCACGGAGGCCGAACGCGAGCGGCGCGCGGCCGTGTACATCCAGAAGTTGATTCGGGGGCGCGCTGCGAAGCGGAAGGTAGCGGCGAGGAGGGATAGCCCGCCGGACAGTGCGACACCAGGCACGGTGGTGGATCACTTTCCCGAGCCGCCAGCAAGTCGAGAGCCTCCCCCAGCTTCGCAGCAGAGCCCGTAGCCGAGCGGCCACAGAGAGCTGTCAGCTGGCGGCGAGAGCATCCTGGGTGGTGGGGGTGGTATAAACAAACCCAGGATGGTATGTCTAACCCCAGGATGTTATAGGTATGCAAGTGACATAACCGCCAGGATGTTATACCATCAACCATGACATAACTCATAGAATCACTATGGTATACTCCCAACCCAGTGAGTACAAATAATCCCATTCACAGGGTCACAACACACAGCACGCATGTGATTCACGATTGCGCAGCACACACATCTGCATGGCCGACACAGACCGCGTGGTCGCCGCCTCCGTCGCCGAGCGGCTCGGTTGTTTGCTGCGCAATGACCCGACATTTCCCCCCATTCCTCCAACCGCTGAAGCGTTACGGATTCTGGTGTCACGATTGCGCGGCCACTGCACGGCAGCGCCCACGGGGCCGTGGACTGGTTTCAGCTCTCCGCCGTCTCTGCATGCACTGCTTGCTCAGACGCAAGCAAGTGGTGCCGCAGCAGGTGTCCTTGCTCCGCAGGCGATGACCCTTGGGCGCATCGCTCAAGTTCGCGGTGGCAGTGCTCTTGTGCATGTGCTGGGCGTTTGGGCCGAGGGCACTCGGCCAGCGCAAACTGCGCCGACGTCAGTCGCGGCAGCGTCGCCTCCTTTGGTCGCAGTACTGCACGGCACGCGCGCGAGGCCGGACTGCGAGGTCGTCTTCGGCGGCGCCGACGGAACCGTGAGGCTGCCTTCGTGGGCGGTGGAGGGTGCGACGCTCGTGGCTGTCGTTGTGTCGGCCTCAAATGGACGAGTCGCCCTGTCGCTTCGGCAGTCCGATGTACTGCAGGACGACGACGAGAACGGCGCGCGGGCGCTACTGGGGCTGCTCGAGAGGCCGAGCGGTGACAGTGCCAAAGGTAGAGTCGCTCTCGCCGATGGCGGTGCGGTCGGCCGCACCCTGGCTAAATTGGCATCAACTTTGGCGAGCGAGGCGGCAGCAGCGGCAGCAGCAGCGGCGACAGCAGCAGCACCAGGAGGGTGGACGGCAAGAGGGGAGCCCGCACCGTCGTCGGCCGCATTGTCGGACGCGTCGTCCTCGGCCGCTTTGTCGGCGGCCTTGGCGGCGGCGGCGTCGCACGCGTCGTGTTGGGCACCCACGCTCGAGGAGGCGCTACAGCAACAGCGGTGCTATCACGACCCACGCGCCCCGCAACGGATGCTGAAGGCGATCGGGCTTCCGCCGCTGCTGAGCGCTCTGCCGGTGGGCTCCGCCGCGGCGGTGGCGCGCGCGGGCGCGTACGTGGCAGTTCGCGAGGCACAGAACGCTCATTGGGCGAGTGAGACAGTGGCGCTTGGGATTGCCCATGCCAAGGCGGGGCGCCTGCGCGAAGCACTCGCGGCGTACGAACATGCCCTCGCGCTCGACAGCACGCACGCTGATGCCTACGTGGCGCGCGGCGCCGCGCACGCCAACGCCGGACGGTTTCATGAAGCCATCCGCGACTTTGAATGTGGCCTGCGCCACATGCCCGCGCATCCGAATGCTGCGCATTATCTCGAGGCGACTAGATCCATGCTGCGGCAGCGCGAGCCTCCGCGTTCACCACGGGCGCTCGCCGGTGCGGCCCAGCAACCGCCGCTGCTGCAGCCGCAGCATCAACCGCCGCCGCCGCCGCCGCCGCCGCCGCCGCCGCCGCCGCCGCTGCCGCCCCTGCCGCCGCCGCCCCTGCCGCCGCCGCCCCTGCCGCCGCCGCCCTTGCCGCTTCGGGTTCTGAGCGGATCGCGTCGCGACTCGACTACGTCGACGTCCGGGGCGGCCTCAGGGCAGGCGGTGTGGACTCAGAACGCGAGCGCCGCGGTCGGCGCAACGGGCGCTCAATACGGCGCCAACGACGCGTCGGCGCGGGCGGACGCGTCGTTGAGGGCAGCGGCCTTGGGACGGGTGATTGCTGCTCTTGCGGGAGGTGGGAGCCGGAGTCACAACAAGGACGGTGAGCGCAGCCACAGCAGCCACAGCAGCCATCGCAAGCACCGCCGCCACAAGCGGAAACGCTCGTCGTCATCGGCGGACGACGAGTCGGAGGCCTACGAGCGCAACGACGGCGGCAGCATCGAGCCAAGCCGAAAGCAGCGCCGTATCGAGCGGCGCGAGCGCCGCCAGCAGAGGCGTGAGGCACGCGCCGAGGGCCGCAGAGCGAAGCGGCGCTCGTCACGGCGCTCCAAGGATCCCACGCACGCGGGCGATCGAGGTGCCGACGGCAGGGCAGAGCCAGCTGCGCCGGAGGAGGGGCGACGTGACGCAGCGGCAGAGGCACACAGCAGTGTGAATTACAGGAGCGGCTACAGCAGGAGTAGGTCGAGCTCAGCAAGCAGAGGGTGAAGCCACTGCCCGGGCTAGTTGTGCTGTTGTGGCTTATTGCTGGGTACGTGTTTCGGAGAGTGGAAGTATTTCTGAGAATTTGCCATTGCAAAATGTACCGAGGTGTGTGTCCCGGCACCCCCCGGTGTTTTTGTACCGAGGTTGTATTCGTCCTGTCGAAACTGTCGAACAAGTAATTTGGGATTTCAAGTTTGGCATTTCAGAAGAGGCCTGCGAAATCAGAAGAGGGCTCAGGGGCGAGGCTGACCTTCATCGAGGGTGCCATCAGCCCCATGGCTCCGAAGGCGGTCGCCCCGCCGCGCAAGGGCGTCGTGGCCCCTGCGGGAGGCGGCCAAGATTCGAACCGGGACAAAAAGGGGAAAAAGGGCGCGAAGAGCGGCAGCAAAGAGCGCAAGATGCACTTCACCGTGCCCGAGGGCGTCGCACCGGGCGACATGCTGAGGCTGATGACGCCGCGAGGCGGCGAGGTGGAAGTGGAGGTGCCCAGCGACGCAAAGGTGGGCAAGTCCTTCGCCGTCACCGTGCCCGAGGCTTCCTCGGTGGGTGATAAGCCGAAGCGCGAGGCAGCTCGCGTGTCGGTCACGGTGCCAAAGGGCGCGCTGCCGGGCCAGGTGATCAAGGGCAAGACACCGGGCGGGAAGGAGTTCGACGTGGCGGTGCCGGCGGGAATCAAACCCGGCAAGTCCTTCCTGGTCATGGTCCCACTGGAGGACGATGAAAGCGAACAATCTCCAGAACAATCTCCAGGTTCGCCTGCGCAAGAGGAGGTGCAGGAGGTTCAGGAGCTGAACGCCATGTTCTCGCAGGGCCCGCCCAGCCAACGAAGGACCAGCACTGATTTGCCCCCGTCCCAGATCGACCTGCCCGAGCCAATTGCGGAGGAATCGGCCGACGAAGCGGCGGCGGCAGCGGCGGCAGCGGCGGCGGCGGCGGCGGCGGCCGCCGCAGCTGAGGAGGAGGCAGCGGCGGCGGCCGCGGCTGAGGCGGAGGCAGCCGCGGCCGCTGAGGCGGAGGCGGCGGCCGCGGCCGAGGCGGAGGCAGCCGCGGCCGCTGAGGCGGAGGCTGCGGCGGCGGCCGAGGCGGAGGCGGCGGCGGCGGCCGAGGCGGAGGCGGCGGCTGCGGCCGAGGCGGAGGCAGCCGCGGCCGCCGAGGCGGCGGCGGCGGCGGCGGCCGAGGCAGAGGCGGCGGCTGCGGCGGAGGCGGAGGCGGCGGCCGCGGCTGAAGCGGAGGCGGCGGCTGCTGAGGCGGAGGCGGCGGCCTCGGATGAGACGGAGGCAGCCGCGGCCGCTGAGGCGGAGGCGGCGGCGGCGGCCGAGGCGGAGGCGGCGGCCGCGGCGGAGGCGGAGGCGGCCGCGACCGCCGAGGCGGCGGCCGCGGCGGAGGCGGAGGCGGAGGCCGCGGCCGCTGAGGCGGAGGCGGCGGCCGCGGCGGAGGCTGAGGCGGAGGCAGCCGCGGCCGCTGAGGCGGAGGCTGCGGCCGCGGCGGAGGCTGAGGCGGAGGCAGCCGCGGCCGCTGAGGCGGAGGCGGCGGCCGCGGCCGAGGCGGAGGCAGCCGCGGCCGCTGAGGCAGAGGCTGCGGCGGCGGCGGAGGCGGAGGCGGCCGCGGCCGCCGAGGCGGAGGCGGCGGCGGCCGCCGAGGCGGAGGCGGAGGCGGCCGCCGCGGCGGAGGCGGAGGCGGCCGCGGCCGCCGAGGCGGAGGCGACGGCCGCGGCTGAGGCGGAGGCGGCGGCCGAGGCGGAGGCGGCGGCCGCGGCTGAGGCGGAGGCGGCGGCTGAGGCGGAGGCGGCGGCGGTGGCTGAGGCGGAGGCGGCGGCGGCGGCGGTGGCGGAGGCGGCCGCGGCCGCCGAGGCGGAGGCGGCGGCCGCGGCGGAGGCGGAGGCGGCGGCCGCTGCGGAGGCGGAGGCGGCGGCCGCTGCGGAGGCGGAGGCGGCCGCGGCCGCTGAGGCGGAGGCGGCGGCCGCTGCCGAGGCGGAGGCTGCGGCGGCGGCCGAGGCGGAGGCTGCCGCGGCGGCCGAGGCGGAGGCGGCAGCGACGGCCGAGGCAGAGGCGGCAGCGGCAGCGGCAGCGGCTGAGGAGGAGGCGGCTGCCGAGGAGGAGCCTGCAGCAGAGGAGGAGCCACCGCCAGAGGAATAGCATGAGCGTCTTTGGGCGACAGGCGGAGCGTGTGGCGTCATGGAACTCGTTTGCATGCGACGTACATGCGACGAGATGCCTCATACTGTGAGCAATCGACATGAGGGTGAGGCATGTTGCGTGTGGCGTGCGTCGGTGCATGTGGGTGTGGCGTCTGCGCGAGGATCGTGTTGAGCTGTCCCGATGCGCGTGTGTCCGAAAAGGGCGGGGCCGGATGTGTGGATCCCCGCTGACATATCGGGCTCGCCAGGCTGCCGTGCCGCGGCGGGACGGTCACGGCTCGCACGCGCTCCCGGGGGCGGCGTGCCGACAACTGTGGTGCGTGTTCCTTTTCGGAACCGGCCCGCGCGGGCCCTGTAATTTTAGAACCATTGCGCAACAGAAAGAGTTCTTCAGACAGGAATTCCTCAACAACTTTACGCAGACACTCTACTCGTCTCTACCCGGCCGCAACACCAATCGGATCTCTCCTGTGAAAAAATTTCGCGCGGCCGTCGGGGAGTTCGTTCGGGGTTCGCGAGATCGCGATCTGGTCGCGTATTATGATTCTGTATGAGACGATCTCGCGTGGGCTCGCCGTGCGCTGCCGCCCCGCGGGTGCGCGGCGGCTGCGGCGGCCCGGCCCCCGTGGCGCGTTGGCGTTAGACCTTAGCGACGAGACGCGCCGCTCTCCGCGTGTACTTCGCGTGGCGTCGCCAGAGGCAAAGTATCGCGACGCGCTGTCGTTCGTAGCACTTAGACCGTGGGACGACGGGGCCGTCAGACGTTAATCCGCCTAGGACCGGCGCCACACAAATTAGGACCGGCGCCACACAAATTCGTATCGATGTGCCACTTCGACTGCCTGCCCCGGATCCAGGTCGAAGAGGAGATAGGGGCGTGGTGCCACGGCGCGGCGTGAGATGCGCACGTTGAAGCCAAACCAGCCGCTGCGCCGTGCTGCCTCATCGCGCCACAGTGTGTGGAGCACCACCAGGTTCCATCCCTGAGCCGCCGGCAGCACGACTGTAAAACGGCCGTCCCAGGTGTGGTTCACATGGAAGTTGGCTGATGCTACCTCGTTCTCGCCAAGACGGCGGTTGACGCGGATGCGCGAGAGTCCAAGGTGACCTGCAGGGCGTAAGAGCATGTCGGCGATGCGCGCCATTGGAGTGGCCCAAGCAGCAGGCGCCATGGCGGGCGCAACAGGCTTCACCCGTGCCGCCCGTGATGCCGTTGCGTTGGTAGGCACGGCGTGGTCCTGGAACGTTGCGCTGCCAGGCACCCAAAAGGAGACCGCAAATCCCGGCCCGGTAGCCGGTCCGCGCAGCATATTGAATCCGTGCCCGCTCGCGTATGGCATGCGTAGCGCCGTCTGGCCGGTGTTGGTGAGGCGTAGATCGACGCACAAGGCTGGCCATTTGCCCGGCTGACCACACGCCGAGACTTTTCGCCTCGTGGTCAAGCCCCAACGTGCGTGCTCGACCGCATGCTGCAGCACTACGCCTGTGCCATTTTCCAGCCGCTGCACGCGCCAGCGCGGCGGCGCCTCGGGGAATTCGTACGGCCACGTAAAGTTGTATGCAAACCCGTCCGTCCGCGGCTTTGCGGGTCGCACGAGTCTTCCGACGCCCAGCTTCAGGAACGTGCCACCCGGCCCTGCGTTGCCGTAACCGAACACGCCATTGCTGGCAACTGGCTCGCCACTAACGCGACAAAAGGCGCCGTGCACGCCGCAACCAAATTCGGAGGCAAGGCCAATGACGTGATCTGTGGCGAGCGGTCGATGCGGTCGTGGGCGCACGGAGGTGCAGAGGGTCACGGTCTTGTTGCCACCACTGTTGGGCACGTCGAGGACGATGTGGCCAACCATGGATCCCCAATCAAATCGCGAGCTGCGGTAGTATCCGCGATGGGCGTCGGGCAGAAAGACGGTGGCGCTCAGCCCGCCGCCAGTGATGGTTGCGTTCGGCGACGACGGCAATCGAGCAATCTGCCATCGCCGCAACTGCGCAGCTGTGAGGTTCATGAACCTCACAGCCGACGCCTCGCCTATGCTTGGGGCATCGCCGCGGGATTGCATGAAAACTGTGTGAAGTCTGTGAAGCGCTCTCTTGCTGTCCCTATTTTCCTGGGAAAGCCCAGCATACAAAGTACCTCGAGTGTGAAGAGACAAGTGATCATGAAGCGGCATTGCACGAGCGTCAAACAGCGTGCTGTGGGGAAAGAGAGGTGTTTACTCGACAGACCGGGTGCGCGCGCTCGCGTGTTCCGTGTGTCCCGTGTGTGTCCCGGCTACCGGGGGCGCCCGCGTGTCCCGTGTGTCCCGTGCTTGTCCCGGCTCCCCCCGGTGTCTTTTTACCGGTGATCTGACTGCCGCACGCGCCTTCATTTCGCCGACCGCCTTTGAGCAGGCGCGGGGAGGCGCTCTGGGAGCGGGCGGAGGCAGGGTCGGGTTTGCTGGGGGCGGCCTCTTCTGAGTCGGCCGCGGGGAGCGGTCGGCTTCGGGCGTGCGGCTGTTGAGTCGGCCGCGGCTTCGGTTGTCGCGCTGACGTGCGGGTTGTTTGTTGTCGGTGGGTCTGGTTGGTTGTGAGATTGGTCTGTGTGCCTTTGTGCTTCCGCGTGTCCCGTGTGTCCCGTGTGTGTCCCGGCTCCCCCCGGTGTCTTTTTACCGGTGAAGGATAAGTTCGACTCCGTAAGGGAAACGCCGATGAGATGTACGGCAACTTGTGCGGCTTTCGGCGAGCCGCTCTGCGGCTCTGAGGTGTTGAGCGCGTGCGTCAGTGAGGAGCGCGTGCGTCAATGCGGAGCCACACTCGCTGATGAGATCACGGTTCGTGTGGCCACCTGCGCCCTGACCATCGTCCTCATTGCCATTGGCATAGATCTATGCCGCAGTTACAAGGAGCGCTGGAAGAAGTTCTCAACGGGATACTTCCGCGCGATCGACACAGACAACACGGATACTGTCGATGAGAACGAGTTGTACATAGCCGTCCTTGAGCTCCATCATCGGCTTCCCAGCTGGCTTTATGTAAAGCCGCCCGAAAGGATTGATGTGCAAATCATGTTCCACATGCTGGACAAGGACGGGTCGGGGCTGATTGACTTACACGAGTTCGACGAGATGCTGATGGCGATGGCGATGGCAACCGCTGCTCGATGCCTCGTAATAAACGCGCTCAGGGCCGTGATCGCCTACGTGATCTACTCGATGCGCATTCTCGAAACGCTTGGCGCGCTGCCGGCCTGGGTGCAGTGCTTCGGGCTCACGATTCAGGATACGCTGGGCATCCGCGCGGATGCCCCCCTTAAATTCCTCCTCTACTTCTTCTTATCAAAGCGGCTTGCCCTCCCGATTGCGAGCAATCTCATCCATTCAAGTACATTCATGTACATTCAGCAGAAACCAATGCTCCAGGGCTCGCGTGACATCGACAGCATCAGGCCCGACAACATCCGCAAGCGCCTGCTACGTTCGCAAGCTGTTGCAACGATCATCAAGATCTTGAAACGGTCGCAGCGATCGTTGCAATATCGTACACAAGAACCGTCAGCAAGCGCGAGGTCGCTCTTAGGAGATGACGCGCACGCCAGCGCAGGAGCGGATCCGGGACGCGAACGGCGTCGGGCGTCTCCCCGCCCCGCCCTCCGCTCTCGGCGGGCGGAACGTCTCTGAATGAAGCGTGGTTCGTCTAGTGTTAGTCTATAGTCCCTGAGGTATCCCTGAGGAAAAACAGCCGACGAAAAGGACCTGCGGCCGCGCGCCCCGCCGGCGCCGGCCGGGCCCCCGGGGGCGCGGGCACCGCACGGGGAGCGCCACGCCACTAACGTCCACACAGCGAACGCACAGGCGGACACGGCGCACGGGGGACCGCGAACCCGCCGTGCCTTTTTCGCACACGCGACACGGAACAAGTCAAACCGAAAAAAAGAACGCTACTCACCTGTGGTGCGGTGGCAAGAGCAGCGACCAGCGAGCGCCGAGAGTCGCGAGTCCCTGAGCGCGCATCGCGATCGGATACGATTCACCTATCTCCTTTCTCGTGGAAAGGTGGAATCCGACGATGGCCGCCGTCAACAAAGGTTCACCGTCGGTGCGCCTCGAACGATCTCGATTTGGTTGGCATTCATATGTCGTAGCGCTAGCGGTTGCGCTGCCATGCTTCAGGCATGTGGTCGAGGTCGGTGCCCTTGATCGGCTGCGAGCAGAACGGGCACGGCCGTCGCAGCTGGAGGAGCGCTTGCGTGCACCCCGCGCAGGTGATGTTGTGGCCGCAAGGGAAGAGGGTGATCTGTGCAGGGGCGTCCATGCAGATGACACAGCTCTCGTCGTTGGCCGAGCTGTCGAGATTGTCGGACAAGCCGAGCGCCTCCGCGCCGCGCCGGTGACCGCGCACGCCACCGCCCTTGCCGCCCCCTGCAAGAGCCGTGCCGGTGCCGGCCGCCACCGTCCCGCCGCTTGAGGCAGCGCGCGTGCCGCCGGCCGACGGCGCGGCCGACTGCCCTTGCCAGTGTGCCGCCGCTCCAGCGACGTAATCGCTGAGGTGGGCACCGCTGCCGCTGCCGCTGCCGCTGGCCCCGCCGCCGCCGCCGCCGCCGCCGCCGCCGCCAACGGCACCCGCGGCGCCCGCTTGCGCCGTGACGGCAGCGGGCGAGGCGACGACGGCGGCGCCTCCCTGGCGGCAGAAGCGCTGTTGATGGCCGAGCTGGCCGCAGCCCAAGCAAAAGAAGACGCGGCATCCACGCTTGCCGCACTGGTAGCTGCCCGCCTTGTTGACAGCACCGCACTTGCACCGCCAGTCCTGCTTCGGATTCTGTGCCGGCCGCCGGCCCTCATCGGCGGCGGCACCGCTGGCTGTCGGCGTCGGCGCGCTGCCTCCGAGACCACTTGCCGAGGGGAGCAACTGCGAGCGAGCTGCGGGCGGCGCCGTGGCCTGGGAAGCCGCCGCCGCCGCCGCCGCCGCCGCCGCCGCCGCCGCCGCCGCCGCCGCCGCAGCAGCAGCAGCGGCGACGGCAGGGGCGGCGGCGGCGTTCGACGAAGACGTCGAGGCGGCGACGCCACCGGCGGGCGCGGTGGCGGCACCGGCGGGCGCGCCGCTAGCGCCCACCCCCGCGTTCGAGTGCTGCGCGCGACGGCAGAAGCGTTGCTGATGGCCGAGCACACCGCATCCGAGGCAGAAATAGCAGTGGCACGATCGCGACGCGCACAGGTGCGTGCCTGCCTTGTTGAGCGTCCCACACTTGCATCGCCAGTCCTTGGTAGGATCTTGAGCACTCACGTCGTCTCGGGCGCCGCCGGTGGCGGCGACGGGCGCAGTGGCGGGGCGCGCGTCAGGGCGCTTGGCCGCGCCGCCGCCACTGGCCGCCGCCGAGCCCGACGCCGAGGCGACACCTCCCACTGCCACCGCCGCTGAGCTCGCCGCCGCCGCCGCGCTGCTGCCGTTGCTGCCGCTGCTGCCGTTGCTGCCGCTGCTGCCGTTGCGTGGGGCACCGAGAGGCACGGACGATGTCAGGCCCAGCCCAGGCCCCCTGCCACCCGGCGCGCCGCGGCTGACGGCGGCGGCGGCAGTGGTAGCCGGAGCGGCGGCGGCGGTGGAGGCCAAGGGCGCGCCAGATGCCGCCGGCCACACAGGTGGACGCCCCGCGCTGCTGCCGGGAGCGGTTGAGGACAGCGCGCCAGCGGGCATCGATTGAGCACGCGTCGTTCCGGGCATCGACTGGGCACGCGCGGGCGCCATCGGCAATGGCGTGCCGGCGAGTTCATCCACCGGAGCGCTTTGGAGAGAGTCGAGATTGTTCGAGATCGGTCGAGATTGGTCGAGAATCGGATCTCGATTCGAATGGAGGGCGGCAAGGCCCGGGAGCTCAGGGCGTGCGAGCAACACTCCCATGGCCTCGCGGCTGTGATGGCGGGCGGTCGGAGCAGGCATCTCTACGGGGAGTGACGAGGGAAGGAAGAGATCATCGGGCATCGGGTTGGCCCAAAGGTCGCCGATCATGTCTTCCGCGAGTAGCTGCGTCATCGCCTCGAAGCCATCCTCGAGATCGTCGTGCCGCGTGCCGCCGCCGCCGCCGCCGAGGCCTCTGCCACCGCCGCCGAGGCTGCTGTCGCACAGGCCTGCAGGGGGCAGGCGCGATAGCGGCACTTGCGACGAGGCCGCCGACGGCTGCGGCGGCGCAAGGCCGAGAGCTCGCATGGGATCAACGGCATCGAAGTCGATCTTTGATGCGAGCCCTCGCCCGTGATCTCGCGCGAGATCTCGCCCGTGATCTCGCCCGTGATCTCGCCCGTGATCTCGCCCGTGATCTCGCCCGTGATCTCGCGCGAGAGCGGCGTAGGGATCCGAGCGCGCCGCCGTGGCAGCGGGCTGAGCGGTGCTACTGCCGCTGCCGCGCCCTCCGCGGCCTAGCAGCGTCGACGGCAGCGCAGCCGCAGCCGGCAGTGGGAGGCCACCGAGGCTTGCGGCGCCGCCCAATGTGGCAGGGACGGCGTGCGAGGCCGTCGAAGGCCCTGGCACGGCCGGCGCCGAACTGCTTTGGCCGCTGAGGAGGGAAGGGACGCCGCGAGACCCGGGTGCGCTACCGTTGCCAAATCCACCCCACATTCCCGCCCCCGATGCCGCCGCCGGTGCCGCCGCCGGTGCCGCCGCCGGTGCCGCCGCCGGTGCCGCCGCCGGTGCCGCCGCCCGCCACGCCCCACCGGACACAGGCGGCCCCGGCGCCGGCGCTGCCACTGCCCCGCGCCCAACTCCTCGGGCCAGACCGTCCGCCGAGCGGCTGGCGGCCATCACAGCGGCGGCGGGGGGGGCGGGATTCCGGGTCGGCGCCACAGGCAGACCAGCCGCAAGAGGCCTTGCCACCCCGCCGCCGGCCGCTGCGCAGCCTGCGCGTCCTCCGATTGTGGCTGCCGCCGCGGGGGTGGGGGCGGTGGGGGCGGTGGGGGCGTTGGGGGCGGCGGTGACGGCGGGGACTGCGGGGGCGGGGGCGGGGGCAGGGGCAGGGGCAGGGGCAGGGACGGGGGCGGGGACAACCTGGCGGCCATTCACTGGTGCCGCCGCCTGCCGTGCGCCGCGTACCACCGCCGCCGTGACAGGCGACAGCTCTGGAGGTACCGCCGAGCTTCGAGTGTCCGGCGGCGCCGCACCAGCCCTTGTAGCTGCACCTCCCTCCGCACCCCCACCGCTCAACTTGGCCATACCCGCACGTGTGCCCATACGTGACTGGGCGGCCGCCAGCGGCAGCGGCTGCGTGCTGCGCTGCGCCCGCTCGGTGTCCTCCGCGAGCGCAGCCGCGGCGCGCGCATCCGCATCCAGACGCGCGGCGGCATCGGCACGGGCGGCGGCTCGTTGGGCGCGTGAAGCCCGGAGGCTCGACGTCATCGCCTCCTCGAGAGAGGCATCAAGGGAGGCATCGGACTGATCGCTCTGGCGTTCGTCGCGACGGCCGCGGCGAGCGGTCGCGGCGGGTGTCACGACAGGAGCACACATCGGTGCGTGCTGCATTACCTCTCCACCGAGGTCTTCGTCGTTTGTGTCCGCCGCAACGTCCTCCTCCTCGCCATCCTTCTCCTTCATTGTATACTCGTCATTGTACTCGACCGTCGCATTGCCATCCTCGTCCTCGTCCTCGTCGGTGTCCTCCTCCTCCTCATCGTCGTCGACGCTGTCGTCGCTGTCGTCGCTGTCGTCGCTGTCGTCGCTGTCGTCGCTGTCGTCGTCGTCGTCGTCGTCGTCGTCATCGTCGTCGTCGTCCTCGTCCTCGTCCTCGTCCGCATCGCCAATCCTCACGTTGATCGATTGTGCACGGGCCACCGCCGCCGCCCACGCCGCCTCCTCTGCACGCCGCACGCGCGCCGTCTCCGCCTCCGCCGCCTCCTCGGCTGCTTTGCCCTCGAGATACGCCAACGCAGCGTCCACCGTCTTGGCCGCTGCGCCCACCCGCACATTGGTCGTGTCCGTGAGCTTGAGGCCGATCTGGCGTGGCTCGAGTGCGCCCCCGCCCGACATTCGAAGCATTCCAACCAGCGCATTGGTCGCATCGGCCGCGGCGCGAGATACCTCACCGCCTGAGAGCCCACGGTAGCTCACGAGGGCGTCGACTAGCCGCTGCGTCTGAGTCGCATCCAGCGACCTCGCTGCCTGCTGCTGCTGCTGCCCGTCCTTGGCGCCGCCCTTACCGCTCCCCTTGACATTCGCTGGCGTCATCGCCCCGCTCTTGGCAGCCGCGCTCTGCTGAGCCTTGGCGGTTTTTTGGGCCCCTTCATTCGCATGGCAAATGGCCGAACGCCACATGCCTAGAGCGCCGTCGCCGTCGAGTAAGGCGCTCACCTTGTCTTCGACCGTCCCATCAGCTACCACGAGCAAACGAACCGGTGCATTTCGCACCGGCGGCTGACTGCGATAGGCGATGCCGTGAGCGGCACGGCGAGAGACAGCAACAGTGGGCGCGCGCGCGGCGGCGGCGGCTTGCGCGGGCCCTGCGCCGCCCTTAGCGGCTTTTGACGATTTGGCGGAGGCGGGGGGCGGCGCGGCCGACGCAGCGGACTCATGCTCGATGCCGACGCCGAGGCGATACCGGTACCGACCCTCTGCTGGAGCGAGCGTCGCTGGACCTGCGATCTCCCCTGCGATCTCCTCGCCAGCGATCGTGTCGCCGCTCAGAATGGCGGCCGCAGCGGCCACCGCGGCGGCCGAGGCCCCCGACGCCCTCGCCTCCTGCGCCAGCACCTCCGAGACCACTGGAGTACGGCGCCCATTACGGCGCTTGGGCGGTGGCGGCTGCACGATGGCTGCCGCGGCAGAGGAGGCATCGGCGTGGGCACATCCTGCCACCGACCTCGGCATGGGCGTGGGCGCCGGCGTGAGCTCACGCCACGCCGCCGGCAGGATCCATGCTGTAGCCTGCCCTGTGAACACCTTCATTCGACCTTCCCTGATATTGCAGGGCACGGCTTGCTCTGCGAACGTCATCGACCTTTCGATCTGGCTCCACGTGCCAGCCACCTGCTTGGGCATTATGAGTACCAAACGCCCCTCGGACGGCACTGCAAATGCACGCGCGGTGCTCGGCACGATCGGAAGAAAGACGTGAAGGCAGACGCAGTAGGAGGCATCAGGCGCGGCGACGATGGCGCAGGAATCCACCAGTCGGATGTGGAAGGCGTGAGGGTCTTGGCGCCGCAGCGGCGCGCCCTTAAGAGACACAAGGACGTGCGTCCTCGTCTGTGACCATACATGCTCCACGAGCTCACCCGCCGCCTTCGCCATCGCCATGCTGGTCGCCATCGCCTCCATGGCCGCCATGGCCTGGCCGGCGGCTGGGGCAGCGCCCAGGGGCAGCGCTGGCGTCGGTGGCGGTGGCGGCCAGTCGGCAGCCAATTTGGCAAAAGCGGGCATCGAGCCTCCCGGCAAAAACACGCCGGGGTCGGAGCTATTAGCACCTTCGCCATCAGCACCCTCGCCATCAGCACCCTCGCCATCAGCATCCTCGCCATCAGCACCCTCGCCATCAGCATCCTCGCCATCAGCATCCTCGCCATCTGCACCCTCGCCATCAGCAACCCCGCCATCAGCAATCCCGCCATCAGCAATTTCGCCTCTCTCGTGGCCCCCAAAGTCAGCGGGCAAGTGTTGGTCAGCGCCGGGCGCCGACCGGCTTCCTACCAGGCCAGCGCTGCTCCCCATGATCACCTCGTACGCGCGGTCCATCGCGCGGGCCGCAATCCGCTTCGCTGCCAGCGCTACCGACGATGCCGCGGCAGGTAGGATCGCCCCTGCAGCGGTGGGCGCGCTGCTTACCTCTTCAGCCGTCGCCCCGGCGGCCTTTGGCTTCAGTAACGGCCGCTGCCGCTTGGGTGCAGGCTCGAGCGCGCCCCTTTCCTTCTCCGAAGGCCCCGCACGCGCTGGCGCCGGCACAGCCGCAGCCGCCTCGATGGCAGCACTGAGCTGATCGCTGGGCACCGCCGCGGCCGCCGAGATGATGGCGATGGCGTCAGCGGAGAGGTGGGAGCGTCGTCGCAAGCCTTCAGCCTCCTCCTCCTCCTCCTCCTCCTCCTCCTCCTCCTCCTCCCCCTCCTGCTCCTCCGCCTCCCCCTCCTCCTCCTCCTCACCGTCGTCGTTCTCGTCGTCATCGTCGTCATCGTCATCGTCATCGTCGTCATCGTCATCGTCATCGTCATCGTCATCGTCGTCATCGTCGTCGTCGTCGTCGTCGTCGTCGTCGTCGTCGTCGTCATCGTCGTCGTTGTCGACGGTGCGGCCGCCACCCCCACCCCCTCCGCCGCCGCTGCTACCGCCGCCGGCGCCGCCAGCGCCCCGACTGCTCTCATTCCCAGCCCCCCGACTGCTCTCGGGGCTCGCCGCTGCGCCGGATTCGACAGAGGCAGCGCCGCCGTGAAAACCACCTGCGCCACCACCTGCACCATCGCCTCCACCGCCTCCACCGCCTCCACCGCCTCTACCGCTTCCACCTCCACCACCGCCTCCACCACTGTCGCCGCCGCCGCTACCTTTGGCCATCTTCACATACAGCCGCTTCACATCGCCAACCGTCACGTGCGCCCACCGCTGCTCGTCCTGCTTGAGCAGCTCCGCATGGAGCTGCTTGGCAACGAGGCCGGGCTGTGCCATGTTGATCTTGACCATGGCATCGAGCAGTGCATGATCAATGCCCTGGCTGGCAAGGCCAGCGGCGCCGCATTTGGCGGCCATGGCCATGGCGATAGTGTGGGGGACTTGCGAAGGCGAGGCCGGTGGAGGCATGATTTGGAACTGCTGGCCGGCGATGAGGCCATGGGGGATAGTGACCTGCACCAGACCCGTAGGCGTTGGGATGCCCGAGAGCGTCATGCCGCCCTTCATGCCCGCGGGCACGGTGACGGTCAATGTCTGCGGCGGTAACGGGTTCAATGGCTTCGGAGGCACAGCCGCCGCCGAGTCCCCACCGGTCAGGCACGGGCGAGGGTGCGAGTCACGGGCGAGGGTGCGCAGGCAAGTATCGACCTTGTCCGTTAACCCCCTCCCCTTGAGCTCATTCTCGAGGCCCAGATGCCGTGCACTCTTCTCGACTACCTGGAACAGTTTCATCTCCGCACCTATGCCGAGATACCGCCGCAGCCGCTCGACCTTGAGGTGGATGACTTCCTCACCCGCTAGGGGTAGCCGCGGGTCGCCCTGTGGCTCCTGTCGAGCTGACTCCGCAGTGGCTCCGGCTGTGGATCCGCTCCTGAGGGCCGCGCGCTCCCGAATCACCTTCGTGAGCATCGCCTCATTCTCCTCGGTGAGGGCTATGTCTAACGGGCCAAGGCCCTGGGTTGCGCCGGGCTCTTCCGGGCTCTTTTCCCTCCACCGAAGCTCCCTCCTGGCTGCTGCCTCCGCTGCCTCCGCTCCCGTCGCCCCTCCTCCGCACGCCTCCTCCAGGCTCGCCAACTCGCCCGCTGGCGCGCTGGCCGCCGCAGCGGCTAGCGCAGTGGGCGCGGCGAGGGCGGCGGCGGCGGCGACGGCGGCAGCGGCGGCGGCGGCGGCAGCGTACGTTCCATCACCACCCGCGCCGGCGCCGATGCCGCGACGCTCGCTCTCGCTCGAGGGCAGCGGCACATGGCAAGGGAGCCGGCGCGGCGCGACGCGAGGCCCACCAAAGAGTTTCGGGTTGAGCTTCGGGGGCGGCAGCTCGAGCAGCGGCGGCGAGGCTGACGACGCGCACGCGTCGGCGCGCTCGCCGACGCCGAGGCTCGCCACACTGAGGTTGGCCTCACGAACGGCCAACGGGACGGCCATCTGGCGCATCATCTCCTGCAGATCGCCAGTTCGGAGTCCGTGTTTGGAAGCGAAGCGCTCGAGAAAGGCCCGCAGGTCCTCCTCGGTCGCCGGCGGCCGTCCTTGCTCACCGTACTCGTCGATGACGGTCGAGAGGAGGGTTTCCCACAGGTTCGCGTCGACGCCGGAGACCGCCCCCTCAACTTTCTCCGTGCCGGCCTGGTCGGCCTCCAGACTGTCGCGGAGGTTACAGCCTGTGGCGCGCACGTCGTCCTCGTCAAGATCCACGGACGACGCGCGCACGACGGCCGGTGAGACGACCAATGGCGGCGGCGATGCCGACGACGCCGGCATCGGCGTCAGCTCGACAATCGCGTCGGCCTTGGGGGGGGCAGCGGGGCAGCCGTTTGCGTCCTTTTCGGCGGCGACCGTCGCCTTCAGAATTTCTTTCTTTTCAGCCGCCGTGAGCGTCGACACGGTCTTCTTCTTACCGGCACGGCCCTCGGCGGCGGCGGCGGCGGCGGCGGTGGGCTCATCAAGAATCTTGGCTTTGCGCTTGGCCACGGCCTTATCAAGCACAGCCACCGTCTCCATCCATCCCTCATCCCTAAAATGGGAGGCGAGCGCGGCCGCATGGCACGAGGCACGCCTGATCTGCAAGGAGAGGGACTTATAGTTCTTGAACTGGCTCAGAAAGCCCGTGGGAAGGGCCGCGAGCGGATCGGCTCCCTTGTTCAGGAGCAGTGACACGCACGGCTCGTGCGCATACTCAGCTGCCAGGTGGAGCGGCGTCCGAGGGTCCACATTCAGTGACAGGTGCGCCTCGACGTCGGCCTTGGCAGAGAGAAGCAGCGAGACTGCCTCCGCATGCCCCTTCTCCGCCGCCGTGTGCAACGGCGTCCCCTCATCGCGCACACGCTTCCCAATGAGCGTCGGGTCATACGAGAGCATCAGCGCGCACCCGGGCGCATCGCCTGCCCCCGCGGCCAGGTGTAGCGGCAGCACTTGGTCCTTGTTGCGCACGCGCAGGCAGCGCGGTCCGTCCTCGGCATCGAGGAGCAATCTGAGCACGTGCTCGCGAGCCTCAGCGGCTGCAAAGTGAACGGCGCTGTTGCCGTGCGCGTCGAGAGTTGACGGGCGCGCTCCCGCTTCAAGTAGAGCGGCTGCCGAGGCGGCGTGCCCCATCGCGCTCGCAATGTGAAGTGCAGTGCGCCCCTCGTTGTCGGCACCCTCGGGGTCGGCGCGTGCGTCCAGTAGCACGCGGACCAAACCGACCGCATCCGCGCACGCTGCGTACGCGAGCGGTGCATGCTGGAAGCAGTCACACACCGACGCCGAGAGAGCCGGCTCTCCGCGCGTGAGGCCGAGCCGGAGCACATAGGCGAGAAGCGGTGCGGATCCGGAGTAGACGGCGAGGTGGACCAGCGAGGCCTGGTAAGGCATGGCACGCACAACCTGTGGGGAGATGGAGAGCGCACGAGCGCGGGTGCCGCACGACAAGGGCTCGCGGTCAGCGGGAAGGAATGTGCGCAGAGGCAGGGAGGGCAGGGAAGATGCGGGAAGGCATAGAGGGTGAGCGCAGGGCGGGGGGTGGGGACACCGCCGTCGCGGGCCAGCGGAGTGCACTCTCACCAATTGGGAAGGCTCCGTGCGCACGATCCCATCCAAATGAATCAAGGCCGCTGCGATGCCCTCGCCCTCACCCTCGGCGGTGCCGACGGAGGCGTGCGTGGGCGACCAGCCCTTGGAGAGCACCTCGTACAGCGCCTTCGAGCGCCAGCCCCGCATCACTGCGTAGTAGCCGAGTGGCAACGAAAAATCCCATGTCGATCGAGAGCGCGGCGCGCAGCTCGTCCACGGCGTGACGACTCGCATCCCGTGGGGTGCGCCGTGCTCAAGCAGGCTGAGCACGGCGCGCGGCAGGTCGTACTGCACCGCCCACGCGAGTTCGTCGCGCACCTTGGCCAACGGCAGCGCATGCGCACCCGCCCCGTCATCGCGCGTCATCAGGTACGCGATGCACTCGACAAACTCGCGCTTAACCGCAATGTGCAGCGGGTGCACGCCGTATCGGTTGGCGGCGTTGATGTCGGCCTTGCAGGACACGAGGTAGTCGACGAGCTCAATGTAGCCACCCGCGAGCGAGTGGTGCAGCGGTGTGCCCCCGCAGCCATGCTGCCTGTTGTCGGGGAGCGCGCCCTTGGCCACGAGGATCTTGGCAATGATCAGCCGCGCCTTTTGGCAGTTTGCCGACTCGCGGTCGCCGACGGCGACCTCGTGCAGGCCGCAGTCGAGCTCGCGCTGCTTGGCACCTGCCAACATGGAGTGGAGCAACAAAATGTGCCGTCGTCGGACGAGTGTGCAATCGCATGCTAGCCGAACGAGGCGCGATGCGGGCATTCGAGATGCGATGCGGGCATTCGAGACGCGCGCACCTTTAGCAACGAGTGCCCCAACGCTGTGCACGTCTAGGCGCTGCACCGCTTGGATGAGAGGAGAGACGCATAGGTCTTCCATGGCTGCCCTCCTTTTCTCATTGTGAATAAGGTTTCCGCCTCAAGTACTTGTAGCGTCAGCTCAAGCAAGATCGACTCACCATAAGCACGAGGCCGCAGTCTAGAGCTGAAAGGAGTAGTGCATCCGTGCCGTGAGGGGGGTTTGACGTTTCTCGTATCTCGCGACTCGACGAATTTGCTCTCATCTCCGCGCTCCTCGACACAAAATGGCTATCGGTCTCTTCGGTCTCCTCACCCTCACCTTGTGCGCGTCAGCATCGGCCGAGTGAGTTTTCTAACGCACGCCGCACTGCATACATCGACGGCAGCCGCCTCGCACTTCGAAGAGTTGCCCCTTGCATTAGCCTCGTCTGCCCCGCCCACCCACTGAGCGCCTAACCCATGTCGCTCCCTTTTCACAGGCTCGCCACTCCGGCGACGTCGCTCCCCGTGCTGAAGCTTCGCGGCGGCGCCCGCCCCGCAAGTGCGTTGGTCGCGGCAAAGCCAGTGGCAAAGCCGGTGGAAGCTAAGGGCACCGGCATCGACGTCGGCCTCCTGCTGTGCTTCGCGGGCTGGTACCTGGGCAACTACTACTACACACTGAACAACAAGTACGCGCTCAACGCGGCGGGTGGCGCCACGGGTTTCCCGATCACGATTGGCTTCCTGCAGATGTGCATCGGTTCGCTCTATGCGCTCTTCCTCTGGCTCGCCCCGGACGCGCGCCCTCTGCCCACTGTGACCTTCAATGACCTTGCCAAGATCGTGCCGGTGGCGACCTGCTCGGCGGGTGCGCACTTGTCTTCCATCATCTCCATGAACCTCGGCGCCGTCTCTTTCTCACAGATCGTCAAGGCCGCTGAGCCCGCCTTTGCCGCGCTGCTTGGTGTCACGATGTACGCGAAGGCCCCGTCCACATCTGCACCCGCCCAAGTGAAGTGCGGTAGTTGTTGTGAGGGTTGCCCTCTGATAGCCCATGCGCTGACGAACGCGATGGCTGTGTTGCCGTGTGTGCGTGCAGGTACGGCAAGAGCATCTCCAAGGCCAAGTGGCTGTGCCTGATCCCTGTGATCGGCGGCGTGTGCCTCGCGTCGATCAAGGAGCTCGACTTCTCGGTGGTCGCTCTGATCGCCGCGTGCGTCGCCAACGTCTTCGCTGCCTTCCGCGCGAATGAGAACAAGAAGGTGATGGACACGCCCGGGCTGAATGACCGCATCGGCTCGACGGGCAACCAGTTCGCCATCTCGACGCTCCTCGGCGCGCTCTCGCTCCTTCCGGTCTGGCTGATGACGGAGGCGAGCAGATTTGGCAAGTTCCTCGAGATTTTTAAGTCGAGTGCCGTGCTCCGCAACAATTTGATCACGTCGGGGCTCTACTTCTACCTGTACAATGAGCTATCGACGATCACGATCAAGAAGACGAGCGCGACTACCCAGTCGGTGGCCAACACGGCCAAGCGCGTCATCGTCATCGTGGGCGTCGCCCTTGCTCTAGGCGAGTCGCTGGAGCCCATTAAGCTGCTCGGATGCTCCATTGGCATTGGCGGCGTGCTGCTCTACTCGCTCGTCAAGTAAGAGTGCGTTGGCCCGCACCCCGCGCCCGCCAAAGGGCGACGGAACGTGCCCTGATGGTCGGGGAACAGGAGCTTGTATGCAAGAGAAAGGGGCCGACCGTGCACGAATGATTCGTGATGCATGGATGCATTCGGGATGGCCAATTCTCATACAACCAGAAACGCTTCCGACATGTGGGCTTGCACATACCCCCGGGGTATAAGAGGCCGGGGGCGGCGCGCGCGCTGATGCCCCGGCCGGCCGTGATCCCTCACCCTGTCCCTGACCTTGGTGTATGCACCGCGATGAAACGTCAAAGGTACGTTGCGAGTTGCGTCGCGCCGTGGACCCGTGAGTTACTTTGTTTCTGGACCCCAGTTTGTTTATGATTTGTTTCCGGTGGAAAGTAGATGGCCAAGCCTTTTGTTCGTAGGCTTCCGTTCGTACTTCGATCTTCGTTCTTGTGCACCGTTCCCTGCTTGGAACCCGCTTGTCGGCGTTCGGCTCACGACGCCGAGAGCCCGAGACAAAATCCGCGGACCTCTTCGCTTCCTCTTCGCCTGACGACGAGTCGTGCACCCGTACCGCGCTACCGGTACCGCGCTACGGCGATCAGGGCCGCGGCCGCCTACTCACGAATACATTTTCACATCGCAGACATCACAGACCGAGACATTCCGTCACGGACTCGCATTTCGCTCGTGAGTCCACGCTCGTTCAGGCCTCGGACCTCGCCGGCTGCTGTGAGAGCCACTGCGACAACCACGATGCTTCCCACACGCGCGGGGCGTTGAGGTCCTCGATCGTTGCTTTGGCGACCTTGTCGAACCAGCGCTTCGCCTGCTTGAGGTCCTTGGGGATGGCGTTGAAGCCGTTGGCGTACGAATCTCCCAGGTTGAAGCACGCGCATTGACTGCCGAGCATTGCCGCCTCGCACAGCAGCGTCATGCCGTGCGCCGTGTTCTGCTTCACGCCCTCCCCATTCAGGTAGCAGCGGCCGAGCTCACTCGTGCCCGCAGCGCAGCCCGCCTCGTGCGACTTCTGGATCCACTCGAACGCCATCACGCTGTCCTTGGGCAGGCCCTTTTCGCCGTTCCCGTACCAGTGCCCAAGCGCGTGCATCGCCCAGCCGTCGCCCGCCTCGGCCTGCCGCCGCATCGCCCGCACCTCACTGTCCTCTTCCTTGGTTGCCTTGACCGCCTTCGCAAAGGAGGAGAAGAGTTCTTTCTCTTCCTCCTCGAGCTGCTTCTTCATCGCCTGCGCAAACACACTGACGAGTATGCTGTCGCTCTTCGTGCTGGTGCTGCTGCTGCCATCTGTCGGCGCCGACTTGGCCTCGACGGTGTCCACGTTGAGCAAGGCCTCGACCTCGCTGACGGCTTTCTTAGTGCTCGGCGAGCTCCATTTGAAGGAGTCGCCCCGACCGACCTGTGTCGCGCTGCGAATCGTGGTAATGCGTACAGTGGTTGCCCAATCTGACCCCGCCTCGCGCGTCCTGTCCACAATAGCCTTTCCTAGGGTGCGTACTCGGTTCCGAGGGCTCGCGTTGGCAGACGACTCGATGGACGTGTCGCACAAGAGTGAGGGCGCCCACACCTCTGCGGAGCGATCGCAGAGGACGATGCTGCTCTGGCGCGCGAAGTTCGCAGAAGGGGTGCGCGGAAGCGCGGAGCCCATGAGCGCGAGGTGCGCGAGCGGAAGGAAGAGCATCGGACTGCTTCGATGACGACTTCTTGGGCGCAATCGGACATTCTTTTACGTTCTTCTCAGGAATCTCGTGAAATCTCAAGTGCGCCCCTCTTTTTTTAATGTTCAGCTGCATCGGAAGCCAACCTGCCTGTACTGAAAAGCAAGTGATGAATCAGCAGTCGTGCGACGGGCGTCGTTCGAGGTTGATCGACATCGACACATCGTCGCCCGCCACTCGCCCTGATCGTCGCATTTGAAGGCAAGGAGGGCGCGCGACGAGTCGCTCTCTTGCAACCTCGGCGGTTCCCATCATCCATCCCGAGCAGAAAGCTAACGTGCGAAAGCGCCGTTTCGAGCGCTTACGCCGAAAAATGCTTTCTTCCGATCACGCCCGTGCGGCCTACGCGAGCGCGCGCGACGCCGTCGCGACCCAGGCCGAGATCGATCGCTGCCAGCCCGACGACTCGCCTATCTTGCGCATGCTGTTGCATCCCTGCCCGCCCGGCATGCACGGCTTCCGGTGCGACGTGCGCTGGGACGTCTCTGACTCTTTTTTGCCGACTGCGCGCCGCTGGGTGCGCCAGTGGAACGCGACCAACGGCCACTGCCAGCGCGCCTTCTTTGCTGCGTTCGCCGAGGTGCTCACGCGCGTGCACTGGGAGAATGAGTGGGATGCGCAGCCGTTCCGCATCGCGGCGACGCCGCCGCGTACGATGGGCAAGATGCTGCACCAGCTCACCACCGTCAACTACTTCCACCTGACGGCGGGCCGCCTGCGGCCGCCAATAGCCCGCCGGCTCGCGCCTGGCGAACGCATGCGCGCGATGCCGCAGCCAGGCTTCCGATGGAATGTGCTCGATTATGGGGGGGGGCAGCGCGAACCAGTTGACTATAAGCGGCTGCAGACCATGCCAGGCAACGTCTTTTCGCGCCCGCTGAGCGGCAGCACGCGCTGCGCAGACAATGGCCTCCGTCGCGCCGCGTGGCACTGCCTGTGGCAGCGCTTCCCGCAGCAGCAGCTCGCGCCTTCGCCCGCGCGGGGCACTCCTGTCGCCGCCGCGGCAGCGTTACTGTACAACCTTAGCTATGAAGGCAAGGCGCACGACGAGCTTGCGCAGTACTTGGTCGCTGGGACCGTCGTCGACGTCTTCACGCAGCCCACACGCGCCGTGCGATCGTACATTGACGACCACCTCCGGATCCTTTGCCATCACGCCGTAGGGCCGTACTGCGGGCCCGGCGTGAGCGGCGGCGGCGGCGGCGGCCGCAGGAGCAGCAGCGGGAGCAGCAGAAGCAGCAGCAGAAGCAGCAGCAGCAGCAGCCCGGTCGCGGCGGTACACGTGCGCCACGGCGACGCGTGCGACGTGCGCAGCCAAACGCCCGGCCCTTTCAACGCAATGTTCGAGCGCGGCAAGAAGACAGGTAGACTCGAGCGGGTGCCTAGGCGCAAGTGCTATACGTGGTCTGTCTACCGACGGGCGCTTGACGAGATGCGCGAGCTGTATGGGGTGCAGACCGTCGTGGTGGTCACCGACGATCACGAGGGCGCCATGCTCCGCTCGCTCGCGTCCGACTCCGCCTTCAATTGGGTGTACTTGGACTTTGACCGCAAGCAATTCCGCAAGCAGGCGTGGATGGAGTTCCGTTCCGAGCTCGATGAGCATGCTCCCTTCTCGCTCGCGGCCGAGCTCGAGCTACTTGCCACCGCCGATGTCTTTGTGGGCAATATGGGCAGCCACACGAGCCGCATGATGTACATGAAGATCATCGGCGCCAGCCGCACCGCCTTGCTGCCTCCCTTTGTGTCTGTCGATGGCTACGGGCTCTGCTGCGGCTTCACCGATGAGTGCACCAAGGCGCAGATCCGCAAGCGCGGGCGCAGTATCCGGCAGTGCATCTACACTTACGGCCTGGCCACGGGCGGCGAGATGTACTTTTACCACTGATTTGTGCGGCTGAGAGCGGAGTTGGTTTCGCTTGTGCGCGCGCGATCTCCGCCGGCGCCGGGTAGGCGCCGGGCGCGAACCAACAAACGTATCGTGACCGGGGACGCGACGGGGACGCGTATAGCGCGTGCCCCACCCCAAGGTTATTCACTCAGGCTGCTTCTCAAGCAAAGCCATGTGAGGACATAGCTCCGCGCCTTGAGGCCATATCCGCGCTCGCAGCAGCCCGTCGCGCACGAGCCCGGCCGGGCGGTGCATGCAGTTACAAGCAGGAGTAAAGCACAGAAGCAAGGAAAATAACCGAAAAAAACCGTACCAGAACGAACGCGCACGAGGCGCACGAGACGCCAAACGACGCCCCCGCTCTCGACCACTCGACGCTCCACTACGCACTAGAACGCCCCCCCCCGGCCCGGGGCCTCCACGGACCGGCCTTGCACGACGCTCCTAGTCGCTACCCTCGACGCAAACCTGAACAACCTCGACCGAAACCAAAACGCACCACGTTCAAGCAATCATTCGGAATTCCATGAAATCAACTAGAAATCAACCTAAGTATCCACAAGGGCGTCTCGGTGCGCGGCTGTGGGGGCGTGACCGCGACAGTGTTTGAACCCACAGTTTACAAACGGGATCGGAACGACTCGCCAGCGCCGTATGTAGCGAACTCATGCTTCGGGTTAGCGCGTTGTCAGTGGGGGTGCCTTCACGTTCTGTGTTCACACGCCTTCACAGCAGGAATCCAGCTGCCTGCTACAGCAGTTACAGCTGCTCCTCCACCATGTTCCTCGCAGTCCTTCTTGTATCGCTGACTCTCTCAACTTTTGGCCTCACGATACGCTCTCCACAACCGCCGCAGCCATCGCCGCAGCCATCGCACAGCAAGGGTATGACTCATGTCGCGCTCGTTGAGCTCGGCACTGGCTGCTGCCACCAGAATAATGCCACCAAGGCTGCGATGCGTGCAGCCAACGCCGCAGTGGAATGGAACTCGATCAAAGTTCGTACCATAATTCCAGGTTCGTACGACGCGATGCGGCTGCACGTCCAAATCGGCGTGCCGAATCCCGGGGACGTCAGTCTCGATGCGATCGCCTCTTGCTTCCCGTACGGCACTCTGCTGCCGATTGTCGTCGAGAAGGGAGGACTGCTCGGCAGCAGCCGCGCCGGGCTCCCGGCCGACGAGCCCGTCGAGGCGCACATGACAGTGGCGTGCTGCTGCGTCACGGTGGGCTGGGGCGTGCCGGTGGGGTGGGACTCGCCGGCTGGGTACCTGGAGGCAGAGGAGGCGGAGGTGAAGCGCGATGATGAGACGGCCGCTTTCGACAAGCAGGCTGAGGCGTCAGCGATCTTGAACAAGGAGGCGGGAGCGTCGGCGCTGGAGGCAGTGCCTGCTACTACCGTGGCGGATGAGACGCTCGAGCCTACAGTAGCCTCGACTCCCAGCACGACGCCCACACGCGCCGAGATGACGCCGGGATCGCCCGAGATGCGCGCCCGCGCCGCTCTGGTGCAGAAGCGATGGGCGAGCCGCGTGCTCACACCCTACGAGGCCTTCAAATTGCTCGGCGACGAAGACGCGATTGAGGTGTATGACGTGAGAACGAGCGAACAGGCGGCGAACCACGAGATCAATGGATGCAAAGGCACGACTGTCTTAGGGGCGAAGAGTCTTCCGCTCGATGACATCGTCTCGGGCATGGTGGACGTGCCGCCGAGCGAGCTGCCCATCATCCTCGTGTGCTCTCGCGGGCCCAAGTCCCTTGTGGCGCTCGACTATCTCGCTGAGGCGTGCCCGAAGGCCGTGTGCATCGAGGGTGGCATCACGGCGTGGGATGTGGCCAAGCTGCCGACGCAGAGCGTGCGTGGGCAGTAGAGTTGCGTTACTGTACGTCACCGCATAAACTTTGAGTTCCAACGTTAAGGAAGCGTTAATTTCTTCCTGCGTAGGATGTACTTGATTCGATACTTGATCGGTGTTCGGTTAAAAAAATGTTTTTTCGATAAGTTACTCTTTTTCGATGCGTTTTGCTTAGAAGTTAGATACCCGTACCGTAATCCGGTACCACGCCGCTCGCCAATTGCGCCTCTCGCTAGACGCTTCGGACGCGCGGCGGCGGAGGCGCCCGGCCCGCGGCCGGTTAGAGCGTTACCGTAGAGGCGCGCACAGCTCTCAACTGCCGATTCCGGTACCGGTACCGATAACCCCCTTCTTTTTACCGGTAAGTACCGGTACACAGAACGCACAAGCAGACCCACACACACTCTCGCCATCGCGCAGTCGTCTTGTGGCCCACCTGAAGCTGCCGCAGCATTACAGTCGAACGGAAGTGTGCCCATGTCAGCTCAGCGCGAGGTGTATGCAACCATTTGGTGTGGAAGCGCTGCGTCGGCCTACTTTTCAGGCTTCCAGGTGCTGTTGCATTCTATCCGGCAACACGATGAGCATCGGCCCATCGTCGTTCTGATGGATGGCGCTACAAACTGCACACCCACTGCTGATGGGCCGCTGCTCGACGATATTGCGGAGCGGCACGCACCGCTCATCTTCAAGCATGTCAATGTTCCTGTGCGGAACAAGCACTGCCTCAGAAGTATGCGTGGGCCTCGAGTCAATGGGAGTCGAGTCGCTTCACGCCCGGGGTTGAAGTACACGTTTCTCAAATTTGCGTTGTTGAACATGACGCAGTTCGATCGGATTATTTACATCGACAGCGATGCGATGGTACTCCGCCCATTGCACAAGCTTTGGTCTATTCCACTTGCACCCATGTTTTCGTTGGCAGCTGCCATGGCGATCAAAGCCAAGATAGGGAAGGCAGAGAAGAATTGTTTGCCAAATGGCCGACTTTATGGGGTCAGCAAATTCAACACAGGAGTGATGGTCATCATTCCGAATGCATCCGAATACTCCCGTGCATTGCATCAGCTTGGAAATCGTGCATTGATGTTTTGCAATGACGGCGAGCAGACCCCCTTCAACTTCCTCTTCCGCCGAAGCACACGCTGTCTGCCACACACATTCAATTGTTACGACCCCTATTATATCGCCCAGCCGGCGACGATGTGGAATCGGAGTGTTGATCGCGTCAACATGAGCGGCTGCGTCGAGCATGCAAGCTCGTTGCCACATGTTGTCCACTTTGCAATGACAAGCAAACCATGGAGCAACCAGTCTATCAGCCGAGGGCTCGTTCACACTGCAGCTCTCTACCAAAGATGGGCGAGCATAGCCAATCGCTGGCACCGCCTGGACGCATCTGCTCGATAATCATTTCGACGAAGGGCGTGTATAGTCTCTCGAGTACACGCCGTGTACACGCCGTGATGCACCGGACGGAGTCGGTGTGTGCGAGTGCGGCACAGAAGCACAGTGATTTGTGTGTCGACGGGAAGCCGATTCGCGGTCTGTTGGCCGCGGGAATTTATTGGCGGCAGGAGCGCGCATGCGATCGCCGTGCACCTCGGGTGCACCTCGAGTCGGCCGCGGGGCCTGACCCTGCTCCCTCGATCTCTGCGCAGCGTGCGCCCCGGGAGGAATCTCCCCAATCACGGCGCAGCCTGCTGCCCTTGCACCGCGTAAGCGAGCCCGCGAGCCTCCTCCACGGCCGGCGCGTGTGCTGCAGCCCGCCCGAGGGACAGGCGGTTCGCGGCGCTCCCGCCCCAACAGGCAACGCCGCACCCTATTCGACGATGAGTCCGACGCTGTGCTGGTTTCGGAAGCGGAATCCCAACCGGCCGCTCAGGGGGAGGTGTGCGCACGGCGCGGCAAGCGGTGCAGGGAACTTGAAGCGCCCAGTTGCCCGGTGAGGGGGCCCCAACGACAGCCGTACGGTGTGAGGGACCGGGGCGAAAGCGCAGCAGCCCACCTTCTATACATTCGCGCGGGCAGGGTCCGTGAGCGTGAGATGGCCCCCTCGGCCTCCTCCCTCACCACCTTGACACTCCCGCCCCCTTCCTCCTTCTGTTCGATCCGGTGTTTGTGGTAGCGTGTGGCGCGCGCGTGTGTGTCCGTGTGCGTGTGTGCCGCACCTTGCGCCCCCCACGATGGGTCTCCACGGGGCCTGTGGCTGTGCGTCTTGCCGAGATGGCAATTTAACGTGAACGTGGCCGCGGGGCCTATGCGCGAATTTTCGATGCATGACCGTTTCGTCAAGACCCCGCGGCGGCGCGATGAGCCCCGCGGCGATGACACCGCCGAAGACCCCACCGGCCGACATGCTTTCTCGCTACACGATGAATGGCGCGATCCCACTGGAGCACTTTTACGTCGACGACACCATTGGTGGCGAGCTGACGCACTACACATTTCCAGCAGACGACCTGAAGCACATGCTCAAGGAGGCGGCACGCTCTGTTGCTAATCCAAGTCGGCTGCGTCCGAAGCAAGCGTGGATCACAGAGGCGATCGTAGATGCCATTCGCGAGCGTGATGGCGACGGCACGCGACAGCGCGAGGCGCAGGCCGTCGTCTTCGGGAGCAGCGAGCCATGGGTCGAGTGCCTGCTCCTTGCCGCAGGAGCCAAGAATGTGACCACCGTCGAGTATAATTATCGCACGTACGAGGATCCGCGGCTGGTGACAACGACGTTAGCCGAGTTTGAGCCGGCCTCTCGCTTCGATGTCGCGGTCGCGCACGGCGCCTTTGATCACGATGGATTGGGACGGTACGGCGATCCTCTCAACCCGGACGGCGACTTGGCGGCGATGCAAACGGTATGGAGGTCACTCAGACCGGGCGGGGTCTTCCTGCTCTCGCTGCCGGTGGGGCCGGATCTGATCGTGTGGAACCTGCATCGGCGCTACGGTACACTCCGGCTCCCGCGCATGCTCGCGGGCTGGGAGGAGCTCCGACGGGTAGGCTGGATGGACGGCCGGCTGCATGCGCCCGCGGATCACCGCCATCGCTATGAGCCGGTGTTTGTGCTTCGGCGCAATTCGAGCGAACCGGAGCCGGCGTATCGACTGGACGATCGACCTGACGACCGACTGCGTGTCGGCGACGAACCAGAAGAGGATAGGAAGGAGGAGCTGTGAAAGATGCAAGGAAAGATGCGAACCTCGCCTGGTTGTAGTGAGAAGTGAGTGCGTCGAACGCGTGTGAACAGGTGCTCGGCGAGACTCTATCCGAGTTGATTTTGTCCGGATCCGACGCAGGGATAGTTTGGTGCTTGGCGTGCTTGCCTGTTGCCTGCTTGCAGTTCGTTTTTCTAAAATTAGGAAAGACGGTCGTTTTGACGTTTCGCGTCGCCGTTGCCGCAAGCATTCGTTGCCACGAGACGGAGCGCTCGGCCGATTGGCTGATGGCGGTCGACTCGCTCGACATGACGGCGTTCGACCGAAGCATCGACGACGAGCATACGCAGACGCGTTCATCGAGCCCGGACACGACCAGCTCGACTGACGCATTTGGCAACGGCGGCGCAGGTGCGGGGTGCGGCGGCTCGCTCGTCAAGCGCCCTTGGACGCCCGAGGAGGACACCGCGCTGGTCGCAGCCGTGCACAAGTACGGCGCGTGCCGCTGGTCAATGATCGCCACACAGCTCTCCACAGGCCGCGTCGGCAAGCAGTGCCGCGAGCGCTGGAACAACCACCTGTGCCCGGAGGTGAAGAAGACTGAATGGAGCGAGGAGGAGGACCGTGCCATCCTGCAGGGCGTGGCGGTGCTGGGCACCCGCTGGTGCGAGATCATCAAGACGCCGGCGCTCTCGGGCCGCACCGACAACGCCATCAAGAACCGCTTCTACTCGCTCCAGCGCAAGATGAAGGCGCGCCAGGCTGGCGGCCTCCGCCGCCGCCGTCAGCACCCGGCCGCGGGCCAAGAAGAGACGGCGCCGGCGGGGCTCGCGGAGCGCGTGGTGGCGATCGCGACGGAGCTCGCGTTCGCAACCGATGAGACCGACCGCGACCGACTGATCGAGCAGCTTACCGCCACGCTCCACGAGGGTGATGAGAGCTCAGGCGACCTCGACGATCTCGGCGAGCTCGGTGGCGAGCTCAGCGAGCTCGATGGGCCAGGTGAGAGCCTCGGGCAGCAGCTCGACAGCCTCTCGTCGCAGCTCGGCTTCGCGAATCTGCCCTCGACCTCACTCGATCTCGCTAAAGCTAGCTCCGCCGACGTCGCCGAGCTGCTCAAGTTGGACCTCGATGCCCACGCGATGACCGGGACCGAAGCGCCCGGCGCAGGGGCGGCCAAGTTGCACACCGCGGGCTCGGAGCCGACGGAATTGAGCGGAGACACGTCCTCGTCCACCTCGACCATATCGCCCGATGGCGCGGGCGGTGTCGCCATGCTGCAGCTCTCCGCGTGGGCTATGTCGACTGCGGGCTCGATAGCGGATCAGCTACCAGCACTAGTCGAGGAGAGCGCCCTTGACCTCTCACCGACAGCCTCGGTGGACGACCTGATCGGCTCCATCTCCTCCCGTTCCGCTCAGCAGACCTTGCGGGCCAAGCGCTCGCTCGCCGCCTGCGCAATCTCGGAGGATCTCGGCTCGCTACTCGGCGCTCAACTCGGCGCTCAGTGGCCATCTGGCGAGCCGCCGATCGAGATTGCAGCCGAGATCGGCAGCGTTCGTGCCGTGCAGCTCTCGCTCCCGCCGAAGCGCACCCAGCCACACGAGCGCACGCGCGAAGAGCACGGCGTCTCATTTGGAGGCAAGGCTGCCGCCGCAGCAGCAGCTCGCGCCGCCACTACACAGGTGCTGCGCGAGACGACGACCGTTTTCAAGGCGCCCGGCCCGGGACAGGTGCTCAATATGACGCCAGTATTCAAGGCGCCCTGCCCGGGACAGGTGCTCGCACCGGCGGGCATGCCGCACCGCGCGCTCTCGCCCCGTGCACCCGCTGCCGCCGCCGCCAGCGGCGCCCCACCTTGTCCCCCCAATGTGAGCGCATCTTGCTTGGGCGGGCGGCATGCGTACCGGGCCATGCTCGCGCCGTTACGCCTACCGGTCGAGCCGCCAGGTACGCCCGTGGAGGCGATCGACTCGCCCAAGCGGCAACGCACCGCCACCGGACACGTGGCGGGTGGCGCACCCTCGTCGGAGCTGCCGGCGGGAGATCGCATCTCGCCAATCGGGGTGCTCAAGGGCGGGCGCAAGATCGGGGCCAAGTCGCCGCTGGGTGGGCCGCCGACGCCGCTGGAGGAGGCAGCGGCGGCAGTGGCAAGAGCGGGGCTCGCGATCTACGCCGCGACGACCGGGACCGAAGAGCCCGGCGCCGCGGCGCCTTTCGCTGATCTCCTCTCGCCTGTCTCTGAGCTCCTCAATGTATCTCTCTTCAACGATCTGTTCGGCGCGACGCCAACAGAGCCAACCTCTCATGGCATCGCCTCCGCCGCGACCCTCGCCACCGTCGCAACCGCAACTACCGCCGCTGCTGTGCCTTCACCGGCCACCAAGCCCGCCGTCGTCATCGCCGTGCCGACAAAACTGCCCAGTCCTCCGTGCGGCTCGGGCAGGAACGCGATGACGCCGGCTGGCGGCCCGCTGCAGACAACGGTTGCTCGCGCGTCGCCGACCGGCGGGCGTGGCGGTCGGCGGTCGACGCGACAGGCGGCTGAATGTCGTGTCACGTTTGCGGAGGCTCGGGCGAGCCTCACATGCTGAATAGCCCGTTGCCAGGGGCGGACGCTCCGAGCTCTGACCTCTGGACCTCTGACCTGCTGACCTCTGACCTTGGTTGGACTCTTTCTACCTCAGAGCCATTCCCGCCCCTTCCACATGCCACCACCGCGCTCGTGAGTACCGCGAGAGCTGGGGCGGCGGCGGGAGAGCACCGAGGCGTTCTTTGCAAGCAAGCCGACCGCCCCCCTCCCCTGTCCTGAAGCTTGCCGTGCTGGTGTTCGTGCATGCCTTAGCTTGAAGCATTTCGCGGTCCAGCGCGTACCATGCGCGGAACGCATCGGGCAGCGGCACGCGCGCGCACGGCGGATCGCATGTAGACCCGCGCGTGCCGCCCGCCCTTTTCCCCACTGCCTAGGAGGCCGTTGGGCGATGGAGAAAGCTCTTGAATTCCGTTGACGATGGCGTCGGACATTCTGTGGACCGTGAGAGTCGCGCCCTGCAAACGATAGATGCATGTTGCTCCTGCACGACCGTTCGGTGTGCCTGCTCAGCCTGATGTTGGGCCACCGTCGCCGTGAGAGATGGAATGCCGCCCTTTGATGCGTGTCGTCCGTGTACCGTGACGTGATCGGTGTGAGGCGGCTGGTGGGAGCGGAAGTGGTCTCGTCAGTACCTCTTCGCGGCTTCCGACGGTTCCGTTCGCCTTCGGATCGCGCGCCCAGCCGGCGGCGCGTTTGCCGTTACCGCAACGCCCGCCGAAAGGGCGGAATCGGGGACCGCGCGACGCGGGGGGGCAACGGGGGGGGGCGCTCGCGCGCGGGGGCCGCGGGGGCGGGCGCGGGCGGCGCCGCGCGCGGTCTGACACGCTGCGCAGCGCTGAATCAGCGCTGAAAAGCCGATAATAAATACTCGGTAACGGCTGTGACGTGTGATAGACGTGTGAGCGGTACTTATATGAATCTAAGTCGCTAACAGAACCTGGCTCCTCGAGATGGGCTCCTCACCATATCGTAGTCCGGGTTCGTAGACGTAGTCCTACCCGTAGTCCAACTTTCGCCCGAACGCGCGCGATGCGGCGATGGCCGCGGCCCGGCGCGCGCGGTTTGGTCGGTTGCGCCTTGCGCGCGTCGGCCGGCGCATGACCCCGATGGCATGTCCATATGATATCACACGCCACGGTGGCGTGTGGTGTGGGCGAATCCAAGTCGGAGCTCGGAGGTGGCCGCTTGGGCTTCGCTTGGAAACGGCGCCTTGGCTCCACGAACATGGGCAGTAGGGCATGGCATGGGCACGGGATGTTCACGAGGCAAGACAAGACCCTCCACGAGCTTGCGTCACCTTGCCAGCGCGCCACAAACCATGGGCTTACACGTGCGGCACGTGCAGCAGCCCACGTAGGCGACCCGACTGCGCTAGCGCCGCACCAACAATGACGGTGAGAGCCGGCAAGACCACAAAGATCAAGACGCGTAGCAGCCCGAGCAACCCCGCCACCGCGGTACGGACTACGACTTGCAAGCCCGAACGTCGCACTTCCACTGGTTGCGGTGTGCGTTGGCCGCTCGCGAGCTGCGGCGATGGCGGCCGCCATGTGGCTTCGGCCACTCTGGCGGCGGCTTCGGCGGCGGCTTCGGCGGCGGCTTCGGCGGCGGCTTTGGCGGCCGCGGCTGCAGCAGCTTGCTCCCTATCGCGCTGGACGTAGATGTTCTCCAGCGTCAGTCCGGGCGAACGCGGCTCGTCTACTGGCTCAACGTGCGCGGGCGCCGGGCGCTTCTGTGGCTCGGACATCGGACCGATTTTCGTGACGTCCTGATCCACAACGAGGAAGGCCGCCCTGGATCGCAGGCCTGCGCTCGCCCTTGATGTGAAGCTCTTCGTCCGCTGGAGCTCGCTGGTGGGTGGGCTGCCCTTGACTGGAGTGTCGTCTAATACAATTTCTTTTGATGTCCACTTGTCAAAGGAAATCGTACGGCGAGTCGGAGCTGCGAAGACAATCTTCTCAGTGGAACCCACTGCCGGCGTCTCCTTGCTGCCGGGACTTGGCTGGGCGAGGCTGAGTTGCGGGTTGGGCTGGATGGGCTGGCTCGGCTGCGCTTGCTGCGCTATCTGCGCTATCTGCGCCATCTGAACTGGCTGCGCTGGCTGCGCTGGCTGCGCTGGCTGGGCTGGCGGCCGAATCGAACGCTCATTTGGCGTAATGGGTCCTTTCTTGGGAGTGCTTCCCTTGAACAAGCGCATTGCTAGACAACTTCTCCACGATCGGCACGGTGATGGGTTCGCTGAGAGTTTGCATTTCTGTCTGATTGTGCTTGATTGTCCCTCGCTCCTCGCGGTTTCCAGTTCGCTCTCTAAGTACAATGTCAAGCCTCGTACTGTACTGTAGCTCTTTCGGCCCTACTTCATGCGTCATGTGTACGGTACATGGAGCATGCTCTCTTTTAGTCATTTTTCCTCTGACCTCTCAACGTCTCCAGTGTGACACTGTGACTAAGGCGGGAAGGACTCGGATGGCGACGGCCGTTGCCTCCCGCGGCTCGCCGCACGCTGGTCACACAGGGCGGCCCACGCATCGTCCGCGAGCGTGTGCTCCCAAGGGATCCCAAAGTCCCCACGTTGGTAGTCGGCCATCGCCTGCCTCACCTGCACATCCGAGTTCATCACCATCGTGCCACTCGCCACCACGGGCGCGCCGATCGGTTCCCCGGCGAGGACGAGGACGTCAGTCAGAGCGCCTCCGCCGGCCGCGTTGGTAAGTGTGACGCTCTCACCGCCACGACGCGCTAGTACCGCCATCTCGTGCATCGACGCCACCACCTCGCCGCTGCCAAAGCCAACGGCGCCGCGTCGCACATAGACTAGGCATGTCCACCCCTCCGGCACCTCGACGGAGTGCATCGCGCCCGCACCATTGAGCTCAACGTGCAGAAGAGTCATGGGCGAGTAGGTCTGCGCGCCCGCACCGCCGCTCCCGTCGGCGAGAGTGCGCACGCTCACTGCGCCGTCAGAGAGCCTCTGATAATCAATCGGCGCGCGGCGCACGGCGGTGGCGCCCTCGCGGATCACCTCGGCGGGTCGGCTGGCCTTCGGGGTCGGCTCTGTGGGCTCGAGGAGCTGCACACGCGGCGGCACCATCTTAGCAGATGGTGGCAGATTTACCCATATTTGGTATAGCTCCGCGTCCACGCCCGCGTCCACGTCCCACATCTCCTCATGCAGCATGCCGCGGCCTGCGGTCATCCACTGGACGGCACCATCGCCGTAGCGCATCTTGCAGCCCTCGGAGTCGCGGTGCGTGAGTCCTGCGCGCCCGGGCAGCACGTACGTCACAGTCTCAAAGCCTCTGTGTGGGTGCGCTGGGAAGCCCTCGGGCAGGATGACTGCGGAGAAGAGCGGGCGCAGAAAGTCGAGCGGCCGGAATGCGTGCCGGTGGTGCACGAGCAGGATGAACGGGTCTGCCTCCACAGGGTCAAACTGGATAGGGGCCACACGGCCACCGAAGGTATCCTCGAGCTGGTCAGCCCAGCCACGAAACGGGCCGGGCAGCTGCGAAAGCAGGCCGAGCGCCACGCCTTGCCACGCGGGCCAGACTGGCAAACGTGTTGGGCGGAAAACTTTGTATGGGACGCGCGTCATGCTCATGCAGGAGGATAGCAGGAGGACAAGGACGACCATGTTTCTCGTGAGGTTGTTTGAGGGAGAGCCGTTGCCGAAGAAGGAAGCTTTCTTCTATAGAAGCTAGTGAGGTCTGCCAATACCACTTTCCCGAGGCGTCGCGCATTTGATTGCTTTCGTAATCGCGTGTGACCCGCCGACCCGGGGAGACTCGAGGCCACATTTAGGCTGGCGCCGAGCCAGAAGCCGCGCGCGACCAACACCGTAACACATGAGTAAGGATGACTTCCGGCGGCGACGCCTGTCCGTGACGGACCAGGACCAGATGGAGGCGCAGCTGGCTGCCGCCTCCGTCTCTGGCAGCTCGTCGACCCCCGGGCAGCGTCAGAGGCGGATCTCGATCTCGATGAGCCCGGAGATGGGCCAGAAGCCAAAGGTGGCATTGACATTTCCGGTAGAGCTGGTGGGCACATTCTCGTGCCACGGTGTCGAACCCGGTAGGATGGCGGGCCAGACCCATGCGAAGATCAACCAGGATCGCGGCTGCGTGGCGTCACCGTTTGCCGAGCCCGAGGATGGCAGCTATAAGCAGGCGCTCTTCTGCGTGTACGACGGGCACGGCTCTCAGGGTGACAAGGCCTCGCAATTCACCATGGACAAGGTCATCCAGCTCCTCGAGCCCTTGCTCAACGACGGCATGAGGGAGGACGAGGCGCTCAAGACGGCGTTCCTCAGGGTGGACGACATGCTCAAAAAAGACCGCTCGATCGACGCGGAGCTGAGCGGAACGACGGCGGTGGTGATGCTGCTTCGAAAGACGGTCGAGACGCTCGAGTGCTGGGTCGCCTGGTGCGGCGACTCGCGCGCCGTGCTCGCCAAGCCCAGGGGCGGCGGCCGTCCGTACGAAGCGGAGGACCTGAGCCATGACCAGAAGCCCGACACACCCGCGGAGATGGCGCGCATCCAGGCGGCGGGCGGCTTCGTGTCGCCGCCCGAGACGGAATGGGGTGGCCCCGCGCGCGTGTGGATCGACGCCGAGATGACGCTGCCTGGCCTCGCGATGGCGCGATCCATCGGCGACCACCTCGTCAAGACGGTTGGTGTGATCGCCGAGCCCGAAGTACGCACCGGATGGTCCTCAAACGACCTGCGTGTGTCTTGGAGTGCCTGCGAGGGTGTCTGCGTGCGTCTGCGTGCGTCTGAGTGCGTCTGAGTCGCGCCTGAGCGCCTCCGAGTGCCTCTGAGTGCCTCTGATCGTCTCCCTCATCAGGTACTCAAGTACGACCTAACAGCGCACATGGGCGGCTTTGTGATCATTGCGTCGGATGGTGTGTGGGAATTCATCGAGTCACAAGCTGGCTGCGAGCTCGTGGGCAAATTCCTGGACTCGACGGGCTCCTCGCTCGAGGCGGTCACTAAGCTCATCGAGACCTCTGCCGCCAAGTGGCGCCAAGAGGAGGGCGACTATCGTGATGACATCACCGCCATCTGCATCCACCTCACGCCCGAACTGTTCGCATCGCAGATTCACCCGTGATCCAATCTCTCGAGAGCACCATCGCCGTGTGCACTCATGCAGATGGTCGCGGCGCCCTCGCGTACGGTCCTGTGCCGGGCGCCCTCAGGGGCCATCGCACACTCACGCCGGGAGAGGGCCCCGTGCGTTGCTTGCGGTATACCCCGGGCGCCCGTGTTGGCGCATGCCCGATGTCGCTGTTCACGTGTGCGGTACTTTGTGGAACGCGAATGATGTGTTACTTGTTCTGTTACTTGGCTTCCCGTGGTCGTTGTTTATTATGTTATGCGGTCCTAATTCGTGTTGCATCACGATGTTCGATGTGTTAGCTTCTATCATGCGGTTCATGCACCGGTGCTTTATGCGCATCTCCGATCTCGTCCGGCTCCGGGTGCAGGAGGCGGTTACGCGAGATACCGTATACCGAAACCGATACCGGCGCGGCGGCGCGGCCGTACCCGCCGCGCCTCGCTGGTATGCGTGCGTGCTGCGTGAGCGGTGGATGGCGCGTGAGTGGTGAGACGTGATCGAGTGGTTTTGGGGACCCGCGGTCCCGGCGGCCGCCGGTGCCCTACCGGTGCCCGCCCGCGCGGCCCGGGCCGCCCCCCGGCGTCCGGTCACCGGTGCACGCCCGGGCGGGGCGACGAGGTGGAGCGGTCCGCGGGCGTAACCGTAAGGCCGCCTCCGGGGGCAGCCTACCAGCTTCTACCAGCCTACTACCACACTCTCTTGAAGCGTCCTAATATCTATTTTGAGCGAGAGTCAGAGCTGTTTGCTAGGTGAAGGCGTCCTCGTTGCCCTTGACGTCTTCCTGGACGCCCGGCGGCTCGGGTGGCATCTTGCCTGGCGGCGGCAAGTCCCCGAGAGGGAGCCAGTCCTTGAGCCCAGGCGTCCATATGAGCGCGCTGGGCTCAAGTGTCACCAGCATGCGCTCCTCTACCTTCAGTGGAGGCGCATCCGCCACCGCGACGTGCCACACCACTGGCGCCGCCGAAGGCACCATCAAAGACGACCCGATGCTGACAGGACTGCCCTTGCCCCAACCTCCCCCCACTCCCTGGCTCCCACCTGGACTCTCTTTGATGGGAGATCTGGGAGTTCTGGGAGATCGGTGCTTGGCTGCCGCCGCTTCTTTGCGGCGTTGTAAAGCCTCCGCCGCGGCAGTCGCAGCCGCAGCCGCCGCAGCCTGTTTCTCAGCCTGCGCAATCTTAGCGGCACGGCTGCCCACCGTGGGCCCAAATTGTCCCTCCTTGACCACCCAATCAGCGTTCCTCGGGTCCCATTCGGGCTCCTTTTTTGCTGAGCCTTTCTGTGGGGACTTTCCTGACAAGCCGCCCTCCTTGCCCGGAGGCTGGCGCGAGGCCACGGGCGAGGGTGAGCGCGGCGTGAGCAAGCCGGGCTCCGCATTGATTCGGGCCGAGCCAGTCAGGTCCCGCCGCTGCAGCGAACCTCGCGAGAGTGTCTCCGTCATCAGCAGGGATTCGCGTGCCTTGGTGCGCAGCGTGCCAGGCTCCTGCAGCCCGCCGATCACCTCGAGACGTGTGGGCCTGGGCGGCTTCATGATGACGCGCGGCGGCGGCGCCGGAGGACGGATGTCCGCGGAAAACAACCTCCGTGGTCCCTTTGCGGGATTGCTGCTGCCACCAACGCTGCCAGCACCGCCGCCGCCAGCGCCCTCGGATCGCGAGCCGAGCAAGGGCAATGACGCTGAGGCGCCGAGCCCCCCCGCGCCCGACTGGAAATACGGTTGGATCATCGCCGCTGACGAGAAGCCCGGGCCGACGCCGCAGGAGGTCTTCGGGGCGGTCGGCATCGGCGAGGCCTCAAACACTCCTCTGCCATGGCGCAACGCGCCGGCTGGGACCGAGAGAGGCCCTGCTGGCGGCAGGGCGCCGACGGGGTGGACGGTGCTCGCGTATCGTATCGTCGAGCTGCTGGCTGGGCTACTCGGCGCCGACGGCACCAAAACCGATGCGCCGGCGAGCGGCGGCAGCGGCTGCTGCGGGCGCCGTGTGCTCAGCAGATCATCGCGAATCTCATGCGGCGACTTGCCGTATTGATGCATGAGGTAAATGTTGCGCTCGTGGGCGCCTATGTCGGCTGCACCCGTGGAGCCGTCCGGTGACCATGTCCGCCGTCCGAGCTTTTTGGTTGCGAGCATGAAGGCGCCAACCTCGTCCCGGAAGCCCACTCCGTATGCTGTGCCGCCGCGGGACCGTGGCCGCTCGATGCGCGCGAGCGGTGCGACCGGCGGCGGCTCGGCACGGATTAGGTGAGCCAGCGCCGCATCGGAAAGGCTTCGCGTAAGGTTGGTATCGCCCCGCATGGCTGTCGTCGCGTACTTTCGGCGAGCGGGATGAAACGTTTGCGAACTCTCATGTTTGTGTCGACTGACTTCCGGCGCCTGGCAGCCATGCCAATAAGGCTGCAAGCGCACGACACCATCCTCCAGGCATCGAGCATGGTACTATTTAGATTCATTCACAGCAGTTAAGTATACAGGCTACAAAGGCGCCAGCGCGCCGTACCAAGAGTGTGGGCAGCAGTCAAGCTCGTTGCCGGCGGCCACGAGTGCAGAGCTGAAGAAGACGATGACAGTGCCTACAGCGGAGAGGAAGGAGGTGGGCTCGCCGAGCACGGTGACGCTGAAAACGTACGCAAACGCGAGCTCATTGATCGCGAGCAGCGCCACCTTGCTCGCTGACGTAGTCCGTGCGCCCGCCGCCACAGCTAACTGTCCTGCCGTGCCTGCCAGCACGACGCCCGCCAGCAGCGCGGAATCGACGGCCGAGTTTGGCACGGTGAGCTTCGCCCAATGGCGGGGGACGCCGCTGGCACGGCTCGGGCGCACGAAGAGCGCGACGGAGATGGACAGCACACCCATCGCCACCATGTAAAAGCTGAGGAGAGTGGCGCCAGAGACGGCATGCTCGCTTCCGGTGCGCGAGAGGACGCGCGTGAGCAGGTTCTGCACGCACTGAAAGGCGGCGCCGACGGAGAGCATTATAAAGCCCACCCAGCGCGGCAGCGTCGCTGTCATTGGCGCCTGAACCAACGTCACATGTGCCGGGAAGAAGGCTGGAGGCTGAACGATGAGTAGAAGGCCCAAGAGCACCGCGAGCACGCCGATACATTCGCGCGTGCTGAGCCGCTCATCGGCACCCAAGAAGGCGCGCGCGACGAGCACGGTCATGAGCGTGCCCAGGGCCTCTTTGATGGCGAACGCGTCAGCCACGCTCACGGAGAGGTCGAAGCTCAGGTTGAGCAGCATCACCTGCCCGAATCCCGCGCAGCCGCGCGCAAAGGCCAGCAGGGACGTACGGTACGACTGCGTTCGTAGCAGTAGCACGGAAGTGCCAGAGTGCGGCTCACGCGCCTCTGCGATCCCAGCATTGATGAAGTAGGTCAGCACCGCACGGAACAGGAAGACTGACACCTGGGACATGTGCCGCGTGTAGAGCGTTTTGCTGAAGATGTTGCCGACGGCGTACAGGATCGCTGATACCACCACGAATGCCGGTCCGCGAACGGCTTCGAGGCGGCACCCGGCAGTCATGTGTTCGGTTCGTCGGCGCGGCGTTGGCCGGCGGGAGTAAAAGAGATGTGCTCAAGTTCGAAGTTGAGATCAAGTTGCAAGTTCAAACTACACTAGGTGTGTCCCGTCCCGGTGTTGGTTCAAAAACACCTGGGGGAGCCTGAACACACGGGACAGCCGCACAGTACCGGTACGACCGCACAGCGACCCGGTGTACACATTGCATGCGATGATCAACGCCTAATTTTTTTCGCAGAACAAAGGGTGAGGTGTGCATGCTTTGTCGCTTTCTACGAGTCGACCTCAATCCCAAACATGGTTCTCGCCGACTACAATGTACACTAACACTTATTCCACTCTCATACAAGTAGTCTCATTCCTAAGTTCAAGTTCAAGTTCAAGTTCAAGTTCAAGTCTATACAGAAACAACAGACAACCATACGGAAGCCTATCGAATGTGTGAAGAGTGGGTAGATTTAGCGTCAACGAAGACAAACATATCCTGAAATAATAGAACATCCCACACTTCGACAGACTTCATGTCACGTCCATCCATCTCGAGGTCTTGGTGAATAGTAGTAGGCTACGCGCTACGGCAACGGCCAGGCACCGCACCTCCGCACGCCATGCCGCACGCCATCAGGAGGATTACAAGGTACCGACCAGGTTTGCGAATGGGTCAGTTGAAACGTGCATAGGTCCTACGGCGATTTGAACTGGAATACATGTTTTAGACGCTGTTTAGACGCTGTTTCGATATTAGAGAATTAGACGACAGATCCCGTGTTCCGACTTTCGAAGCGCCGTTGCGAGCGTCGTGTCCCAATGAGCGGCGCGACCGATGATAGGCCGACGCTGCTGGAGGTGTTGCCCAAGGCAGGGCTCGGGGCTCGTTTAAGCCTTTTGTACATCCTTTTCGTGCCGGGTGCGACGTGCGGGTATTGGTGAGCATACGGCGCGTTGCCGAGCGGCGATACCTCGAGAGCTGTTCGGAGCTGTTGTGATGGCATTGGCACAGTCCCCCTCGCGCCTCGGGGTTACCTCGGGGTACGCATAGATGCGCTCGACATCGTCGCGTCACGACGATGTCGAGTGCACAGGTAGCTTCCGTCGCTGCCGCCGCCGCCACTGCCGCATTGCCGTACGCGCGCACCTCGCACGCCTGCTTCTTCTCGGGCGCATAACGTCGAGCCTGAATTGCTGCTG
>Ga0210246_100169_pt1 | contig 55750 bp, 26 predicted proteins | sample ChrtobMetaP3_8mM_FD_155469 | JGI IMG/M metagenome (GOLD analysis project Ga0210246, IMG submission 155469) | Chrysochromulina tobin associated microbial communities from unialgal haptophyte culture, Seattle, Washington, United States - P3_8mM | ecosystem: Host-associated > Algae > Haptophytes >...
CCTAACCCTAACCCTAACCCTAACCCTAACCCTAACCCTAACCCTAACCCTAACCCTAACCCTAACCCTAACCCTAACCCTAACCCTAACCCTAACCCTAACCCTAACCCAACGAGGAGCGCAGTCGGTGCACGCCTGACAGTCTGAAACTTCGAATCCAATACCTCTATCGTCGCAGTCGCCATCGGAGGCATAGTCTCGGAGGTGACCGACGATGAGGGCGCCGTTGATGGCCGTTGATGGCCGTTGATGGCCCGTTGATGGCCGTTGATGGCTCTTGATGGCTCTTGATGGCCCTTGATGGCTTTTGATGGCTCTGGTGACGGCGGTGGAGGCGACGGCACAGGTGGTGACGGCGGCGGAGGTGGTGACGGCGGCGGAGGTGGTGACGGCGGCGGAGGTGGTGACGGTGGCGGAGGCGATGGCGGCGGGGGTGACGTCGGCGGAGGCGACAGCGGCGGGGTTGACGTTGGCGGCGGTGATGGCGGCGGTGGTGACGGCGGCGGTGGTGACGGCTGCCGCAGCTGAGACACGTTCCTTGCGCCTGCACGCACACGAGCCATCGCAAGAACAAGTAACCTCATCGGTGGCATCCCTCGACCTTTTTGAGATATCTCCGTCGCCCATGTTCAACCCTCGGCGAGTACTTACGTGGTCACGTCCCTCTACGACCATCCGGATTGCAGCGCGATTGAAGGTTTCCCGCTTCTCTTTCCGCTCCTCGCCGTCTCCATGGGCACGTGCGCCGAAAGCGCAACCTCTACATCCTTTGACGGGGATAAGGCGTCCCTGCGGGGAAGCCGTCGGCCCTTACTCGGCGCAACTTCGCCGTCCCCGCCATCTTTCATCTGTTTGGACTCTTGCGTGTTCTCCTCCGACAACGACTGCAACGATTGCGACGACGGCAGTCGCATCAGCTACGAGATCCCGATGTGCGCGGTCGGCACCGACCGCGGCGACTGCGGCGTGCGCACCGCGTCGCCGCCCCCGCCGCCACATTCCCCTGCCACGGTCTGCATGAACAACTGCCTTAACGCCGGCAGCAGCTCGTCCAGCGACGACGGAGGCGGCCCTTGCTCAGAGTTCGCAACGTGTGCCTACCCGCCGTCACCTCCGCCGCCATCGCCATCGACTCCGCCGCCGCCGCCACCATCGCCTCCGCCGCCGTCACCGCCACCTTCTCCATTGCCTTCTCCACCGCCACCTCCACCGCCGCCACCTCCACCGCCGTCACCACCACCCGGGCGTTGGAGTGGAAGCGGGCTGCGAGATGTGTGGCAGGCGGTGATGCGTGTGCGGTGAGTGCGATGAAGATGAATGTTGGTGTCCCTGGGCTCGAAGAGGTAGGTGACGAAGTTGATCGCGGGGTGGATCGTCTTGCCCGCTCTCTAGTGCCGCGGCGCGTGCATGTTGATGTGTGCGCTTGGGTTTTGTGCGTGCGGAGCGGCATGTGTGTGCATGGCGGGACTGTCGTGTTGATCTCGCGTGGCGGCTGGGAGAGAATGGCGGACTCGGGCGGAGATCGCACCTCGAACTGAATTGCGTTCTGTTCGTCGAACGCCTCCGGCAAGGCGACGACGAGTTTAACGAGTGGTAATGCGACGCACAGCGCGAGGCACAGAATCTCGAGGTTCTTGGGTTCGGCGTCTTTTCTACTGACCCTAACTGAACCGGAACCGTAATTGTTCTCACCATTAGTACGTGCGCGCCACCTTGGCGAAGTATGAACGAACAAACGCCGTACTGAGCATTTCGAGAAATGCGCGGCTCTTTCTTGCGAGTTCTGTGCAAGTGCACAGCCGCGAGCGAGCCGCAGCCCGCCCGTTGTCCGCAGTGGTTGGTCCCGGCATGGAAAAATGGACAGCATCCGTTTGGCTTGCGTCGCAGAATGTGACCGCGCATCTGGCCACTGCGTTGCTGGACACAACTGCCACTGACGCCGATGAGCTGGCCATATTGCGCGCACTCGGGGGCAGCATCACTTCTCCGGAAGCACTGGTACTACGATTGGAAAAAGGTCTGCAGGCGCTGGCGACTGAACTGTTACCAAAGCTGCAGGAGCTGGCAAGATCCGATTCCAGCACTGGTGCCGAGCTGCATGATAAGTTTGTGCAGCAGGGTGATGCCTTCACGCTGCAGTTTGGGAGCCTGAACACGTTCTTTGGTGGCCTCGAAGCCAAGATCGGTCCACCGAACCGGAACATTGGCCAGGCGATGGAGCGCGATCATCTGCACTCCGAGGACTCCAGCGACGAGTTCACCACCTCAAACTACATGATGACAACGAGGCCGCAGATCGAGTGGTGGTTCGTCGCCGAGCCGGACCGAGCCGTGGAGTGGCCAAAAGAGGGGAACATCAAAGAGGACGGGACCAGTCATGCGACGAGACGCAGGCCACTGCCGCTGAGCGAGCTCAAGCATCGGCTGCACGAGGTCAACGCCCAGCTCGCCGTGCTCGAGGAGCCAGAGCTCATGCTGGAGGAGGGGCTCGGAGCTCGGCTGTATACAGGCCCGATGTTCGTCAAGTACAATGACCTGCTGCGTGGCTTTGGGGCAGCACTCGCCGGCTGCAAGTCCAACCGGTACGTCACGACCATTCATGTGATCAACTCGGTGATTGTCAAGGCCTCGAAGCTCACCAAGGCGGCGACGATCTACCGCGGCGTCGCGGGAGGCGTGCTCCCGCAGAGCTTCTGGGCGCCTAATGCTCAGGGCGTCCGGGGCGGCATCGAGGGCGCCTTTATGAGCACCACATTCGACCGCGAGGTGGCCCTGCAGTACGCGAGCCAGCCAGGCAAGCCGGGGCTGGTGTTTGAAATGCACATGGGCATGATCGACCGCGGGTGCGAGCTCGGGTGGATCTCGCAGTACCCGCACGAGCGCGAATGCCTCTTTGCACCACTCACCGGCATCGAGGTGCTCGGGACGCGAATCGAGGGCGCGGTGCTGGTGGTGGAGGCGAGGTTGAGCATCAATCTCAATGCGCTCACCATCGAACAGGTCATTTCGAAGCGGCGCAAGATGGTGGGCGATATGTGCATCGCGATGCAGGCGGAGATTTTGCACGAAGCTCGCTCAGAGCCCAGCTGGGCGCAGCTGGCCTCCGCAGCGGTGCCTCTGCTGCCACAGTTCGCCGCCACAGCCGCCGCCCCCGCAAAGGTGCTGTCACGGCAGGCGGCCGGCGCCGATGATGATGATCAAGCCGCTCAGTCGGCCTCGACAGACATTCTGGCCGCGTGCATTCGGGACGAGTCGCACGCGACGATGAACCGATTCTACACCGACGAGCCCGAGAGATACAACGACGACACGCACCTCAGCGACACCATCTCGAACGCGATTGGCCTCAAGAGGGCCATCTCATCGTACCCCGTCGCGCTGCAGCAGCTCGCAATCCTGCACAAGACGCAAGATGAGCTCTGCCTGCGCTCGATAGACGTAGGTGCCCACTTGATGATCGAGAACGTGACGTTCAACTTTAACATCGGCCCGCCGCGGCGTCACGGCTACGCCTTGTGGGCGCGGACGCCACAGCTCGAGATGCACGAAGGTGAGTACGTCATAGCAGTGGAGCAGTTGATGGGATACCTTGCATTGGGCGCAGGCATCCGGTTCCACACATCGGTAGGACGCGTACTGACGGTAAAGGCGGGCCTGCAACCCAAGGGGCTTGTGCTACCCAGCAACCAAGATTCGTGCAGCCGCTTTGACGCGCCCGAGGGGTCGCAGGTGGTCGGCCTGGAGCTGAGTGCCATGTGCCCCAGCTGTTTCCATCTCCCTTACCTTCCCTGGTGGCTCAAGTGGGTCGTGATGTGGGCCTCACCAACTCGTCTCGTGGGTCTCAAAATGCACAAGGCGCCGCGCGTGTGGCACGCGTCAGACGCCAGTGCCACCGTCCACGCGCTCGGGATGCTGCTGCAGCACAAGGAGCTGCACATTGGGCAGCGGCTGACGCTTGCGCTGCCTGACCCGCAAGGGAAGATCGCGCACGGCATCTCGGCTCTGCTGCTGCTCTCGCGAACCTTGACGGACCTCTCGTTTGCCAACCTTGGCTTCGGCCCAGAGCCGGCCAAGGCCATCGGCGCTGCACTGGGCCGCAACACAACGCTCACGCGGCTCTCTATCCGCCATGTTCGGCTGGGCACCGCTGGTGCCGTCGAGATCTTTCGCGGGCTGCATTGCACTGGGTCGAGACTTCGTCACCTCATCCTCAACCACACATCCATCGACCCTGCCTGTGGCGCCCACGTGCGCGCCGCTCTCCTTGCGCCCACTGCGCTGACCGAGCTTGACCTCGCGGACAACAAGCTTGGCCCGGGCGGCTGCGAGGCCGTCGCAGAGGGGCTCGCGGGCAACCGCTCTCTCGAGGTGCTCCGGTTACCAAACAACGTGATTGAGGAGGCGGGTGTGAAGGCAGTGGCCGACGCTCTCATTACGGCGGGCGCCTCCTCCGCGCTACGCGTGCTCGATTTGTCGAAGAATCCTATGGGCAACCAGGGCGGCGTGCTCATGGGCGGCGCTCTCGCGCACAACCCACCTCTCAAGGACCTCCGTCTGGGATACGATTACCATGCGGAGGTCTCAGGTTTCCTCCCACCATTCAGATACGAGATTGGAGATGAGGGTGCGATTGCGCTCGTCGAAGGCCTGCGCACCAACACCAACCTTATATTCCTCGGTTTGCGCGGCGCATCAATTACTCTGCAGGGCTCAGCTGAGCTGGCACATGCGATGGTGATCAATCCCGAGCTTGACGTCGACTTGCAATGGGACATCTTCGCGCGCTTCAACATACTTATGCTCGTTCCGGGCTGCATCAGTGTGTTTGGATCCCAGAAGCGAAAGACACGGTGGAATTACCGGATGGCGCAGAAGCTCAAGCAGCGACAGCGGCGACAGAGCAGATTGACCCCCGCCGTCTTGGGACCCTTGCGGTCGGATCTGCAAGAGGTTCTACTCCGAGACTGACACGAGTGCGGTCCCACAGCGGCCATCGGAGCGGGCACCTCGTCGCTTGGGACACGGATCCATAGGCTATGGCTTACCACACGGCCGGAGTGTGAAAGGGGATCCGCCGGAAGAAGATCACCGACATGAAGATGCGCCTTCTCAAGGACGCAGTCAAGGCGGGCGGGCGGCCCGCCGGCTGATCGAGATTGGCTCAGGGATGGGACGAGAGGGCCCGCGGGTCTTTGAATAACACCGTTTACCCCGGTCTGACGGCGCCGCTTTGCGTGACCCTCGCCTTGACTGTGTGAAGTCGTAGAGGCCGGGGAATTGAATTGGGAATAGTCGTGATGGGGCACGTGGCTTTGTGTTCTTCTCTCAAGTCAAGTTTAATGAATACAATAAGCGCCGCGCCGCGCCACCTTCTATGTGCGCGCGACAGGAGCAATCCTGTGGGCTCTGACAAAGAATACTCACACTTTCCTCTCAGCCTGCGAGCGGCCCTCTCGGGCTGTGAGCGCGACCTCGGCGACCGGGGTCTTGATCTCGCTGTCCTGGGTACGCACAGGCAGGTAGTCCTGCCGGCGTAGGGGCGCTTGCTGGTAGAGGCTGCCGCCGCCTAGACAGACGCACAGCGCGGCGATGCCGCCGGGCGAGGCGTGCTTGTCCCAGATCAGCACGTTGATGAGCACGGTGAGCAGCTTGTTCATCACGCCCACTACCGTGTATGCGGTAGCCGTCACGACCGACTGGCACTTGAAGCCCGACCACGAGATCCCGATACCAGCCACGCACGAGAGCGCGAGCATGCCGAGTGCCTGAAGCGTCCAGTCCGTGGTAGCGAGGGCTTCAAAGTCGCCCGCGACGACGCCGATGAGGGCGGTGGGCGCGATGGCGAGGGCGTTCGTGTAGAGGACCGGCGACCAGATGGATTGCAGGCCGAGGCCCGAGACGAGGGTCTTGCCGTACGTGAGCTGAAAGATGAGCAGCACGAACCATACGGCCACCCACGTGTATGCAGCCTGCTGCGTCTCGCGCTCCGCCAGCGTCTGCCCTGACTTGCTGTCCAACGCCACGTAGGCAGAGGCGCCGAGCACGATAAGGACCATCGCCAGACACGAGCGGCGAGAGGGCAGCGCACGGTTGTAGAAGATGTAGTCGAGGACGGAGACGCAGATGGGGGCGCACGAGCGAAACACGATGATCGTCTCGACGTTGGCGACCATGAGCACCTTCATGTTCGCCCATGTGCCGCCACTGAATGCCAGGATGTACACCACAAAGTGCTTCACCTTACGCCACTCGAGGGTATCGAGCTCCAACGCGCCACACGCCCAGCCCGCCATCACGCCGACTGCCGTTGCGACGAATTGCACGACCGTCACAAAGGCAGGAGCGTGTATGTGGTGCACGGCCAACTTGTTGAGCACAAGCATGCCACCCGAGCAGAAGCAGTAGAATGCAACGATCGCACCGACGGACATCGACATGGCCCGAATGAGCCCGTGCGACACCGCACACGACGACCGACACAAAAACGAGGCTCCGACATCCCCCGGGAAGAAGTTTGATTTCGGCCGCGCCGTGCTGGCGGATTGGATGCGCTGCTGCTCCGCTGTTTGCTCCGCCTACCGGGTAGTGCGCTCGTCGCTTGAGAAATGATTAGCTTTGTTTTGGGCGTGTATTTTAAGTCCATTATAGTAGCAATCAGAGGATTCCCACATCCACACGCACAGCGTCTCGCACCAGCCACGCACAAGATCCAAGAGCACACCATTCCCTCTGGCGTCAAACGGTAGCGAACGTAGCGTCCGGCGCTGATGATGCAAGGGGGATCGCGGGAGAGTACGGCGCTTCCCCCGTGGAGAAGACGACAGGCGCGGGCGCGGGCGCGCTGATGGCTAGCGTGGGCGCGCTGGGGCGCAGCGCCTCCGCCACGAGCCGCTCAGCGGCTTCAAAGCTGGGCGACGCAAAGTCCGCAAGCTCCGCCGAGGGCGTGTTCGGGCACACCGGGGCAGCGCGTGGCGCCGTCATGGAGTCGCCAGACAGTTTCGTCGCCGTCGTCAGCGAGGGCGTTGGCACCGGCGTGGGCATTGGCGCCAGCGCGGGCGTGGGCGCCGGCGTGGGTGCCGGCGTGGGCGCCCGCGCACCACTCGCCCCCCCCCTCCCCTCGTGCGCCTCGCCGGCCGACGCCTGCAGCCGGTTCAGCTCGGATTCGAGGAACTCGATGCGGCGCGTGTAGTCGGAGCGCAGCCCCTCGATGCGCTCCTCGACGAGCCCGCGTCGGCGGCGCTGCCAGAGAGTGCCCCACTTGGCGTACGCGAGAGATGGGCGGAGGAGCTCCTCCGTGCTGTAAATGGCCCCGAGACCGCGCCCCGCCTCGGCCTCGGAACCGCTGCCCGGGCGCAGCCAGCGACCCTCTTGCGCGGGGCCCAAGCCGGGCGCGCCCGGCTCGCCTGCGCCGCACGTGCCGCCGCCCGCGCCGCCGCCCGTTGCGCCGCCAGCAGGCGGGCGCGGCAGGCCGAGCACCTCGTACATCATGAACGTGCGGAAGCGTTCGGCGTAGTCGTGAGGGTCGAGGGCCGAGATGCCCAGAGCATCGGCCCCCTTGCAAATGAGGTGGTACAGGGCGACGAGGACGAGGCGTTGCATGCGCCAGCGCAGGTTGTAGAACTCGAGCACGTCGATGATGCCGAAAAAGTACGCCTTTTGGCGCTCGAGCGAGATGTAGCCGCCCGCCGCGCGCAGCTGCTCGAGCCGCGCCTCACTCTGCGCCTGGTTGAGGTGCGCTGGGAGCCGGACGATCCCGACGAGCAAAGAGTAATCGAGCAGCCCCTGCGACGCCAAGAACTTGGAGTCGCCTACTATGGTCTCCGCGATATGGAGCCGGTCGCTCTCATTCACGTCTACCGCCATGGCAATGTCCATCCACTCCCAATCCTTGAGTGTGCCGTATGCTGGCTGCTTCTTCACCCGCCTGCCCGGCGCGCTTCCCGCGGCGCCGGGCGTGCCGCTGACTTCGTCGAGGTCGGCGCCGGCGAGGCGGTGCAGGCTGCGCGCGGCGAGGGTACGTCGGTTGGCTGTGGCACCCTTGAGGTCAAACGCGAGCCACGGGCGCACAGGCACAAAGTTAGCCATGACTACAAAGTACACCTTGCCCGAGAAGGCCCAGCGTAGCGTCATCGAGTGGCAGCCCAGGTACTGGATGAACGAGTGGCCGTCGCGCTGCGCCACGTACTCCTCGTACGCGGGGAGCAGCGCCATGAGCGACTGCTTCTCGCGCCGCGAGATCTGCTTCACGATGAAGCACGAGGCGGGCCGCTCGGCGTCGGCGCCCGTAGGCGGGAGGACGCGATAGAAAAAGGAGCCGCTCTTGCCCTCGGAGACGCTCTCCTTGAGTCTCTGCCGCCACGTGTCGCCGAGCGTGGTCAGGTCGTCAGGAAAGGCTCGGGCATACGCGGCCGCACTGACGCCGAAGAGCAAGCGCAACCGCCGGAAGCGCTCGACCTCGTAGTGCTGCGCCTGCGAGCGCGGCGCCGCCGCGTCGACGAGCGCGGCGCGCAGTGCGTTCATGTGGCTCTCTGAGGCGGACCGTGGGATGGGTGCCGACGCGCTCAGGCCTTCGGAGTACGAGACCGGCCGACCCGCCGGCGGCATGTACGGTCCGGGAGAGCGTAGGGGAGGTAGCGGGCTGAGCCCGAGACTCTCAGCCCGGAAGAGTGGAGGGAGGCTCTCGACATCGTCCAGACCAAGCGAGCGCAGAGCCCGATCGGAAGCCGCCTTCATCTGGAAGGCACCCAAGCCCCGGGGCGGTGATGAGGTGGAGGAGGCGCACGCCACCGGCGAGACGATCTCGATCGGCTGCCACGAGTCCCCACAGCGCGAATCCCCCTGGGCGTTGCTATGGCCTTGGCCACGGCCGTTGCCGTGGCCATTGTCACCCCCTGAGGTGGGCGAGCGCAGAGACTTCCACCCGTCGGGCCGGCCGGTGTGTGCGAGGGCGCTCGGAGGGGGGGCGCTCCCGCCCATGGCGCCCGCGCTGAGGAGCGGCTCGGCGAGCGGCGGGTGGGCGGCGGCGTGCTCGCGGCAGGTCGCGAGCGGCGGCGAGGCGAAGGAGGCACGGCGCGGCACTTGGCTGCTGTCGGGCCGGGGTGAGCTTTGGTGGGACTGAACGCGTGTGAGCTCGCGAGAGCCGGCGCCAATACTGGCACCGGCGAAGGAGCCGGAGATGGAGCCGGAGATGGAGCCGGTATGCGAGAGCTCGCCGAGATCGATCGAGGCCCGCCATGGCGGCTCGGCCGCTCGGCGCTCGTGCGCGCGTGCCAACTGCTCCTCGCGGAGCTCCCACTGTGCTAGCTCGCCGATGCCGACGGCCACGTCATACAGGAGCTCAAACCGAAGCTCCTCCTTGAAACCGACCTCCTCAATGCCTTGCAGCTGCGCCGCCCGCAGCTGCCATCCCTGCCCCTGGGCGCCCGCGCCCGGAGCGCTCCCCGGGGTAGCATTGCCAACTGGTACAGTCCGCGCCCGCTGCAGCATGGGCAGCCCGGCGCCGCGGTCGGGCAGTTTGGCGCGTACGTGGCCTGCCCCCGGCGCGCGCGTGGCCATTTCCTCATGGGCGGGCTGGAAGCACGTCCACTTGGTGAGCGAGCAGACGCCGAAGGAGAGGTAGAGCACGTCGTTGATCACAAGCCAGCCCGCGAGGGAAAGGATGGGGCGCGAGCACCAGACGAGTAGCAGCAGGTTCCACACCGCGGGCAGCCCGAGCCACTGCCCGACGTCATCGGCCAGCAGGAGGAACACCATCGCCGCCGACAGCTGCATGCCGTGTAGAACGAGGTACGCCGTGCCATGGCGCATCACCCGTTGGCGCGCCAAAAACGAGATCGATGGCGCCGCTTGGTCGCGCCGTGCATTGCGCAGCAGGGCGCTCGACACAAGCAGCCGCACGGCCGTATGCAAGAAGAAGCCGCACACTGCAAAGAGCCCAAACGGCACGTACACAAAGGCGGCGCCCAGGCAGTTCAGCCCCGCATACTTAGTTTCGACATGGTCCGTCCTGCACACGCGCGCGGAGCGAACGACGTGTGAACGAGGTGTGAACGAGGTGGTAGGACGTGAGAGACGCGCGGCACGGGGGCGCGCGTGAGGCCGGTGGACGTCAAATGGGGATGCGCGTGATGGCGCCGAGTGTGCGGGGGGCGTCGGGGCATTGGGCCCGGGCGTTGATCCGGCGCGCACAGGTCGAAGTTCCGGATGACGCCCGTGATCACGCCGATGCCAGCTGTGGCGGCGAGCGAGACGACCACGACGAAGAGCGGATAGATGGGCCGGTAGCGGTCCGGCTCGAAGGGATTGCGGTACGTTGCGACGATATCGAGGAACATGAGGAACCGCCACGCATGAGCGGCGATCTCGAAGGCCGACACACATAGCAGTAGAGGCGCGATCGTGTTGGTTGGACCGTTGAGTAAAAGGTCGCCTTCCTCGGGATTGGGCTCAAAAAACCAGAGCGCCAGCAAGCATCCCGACACGACCATCTCGCAAAGTGCCGCACGCACCATGAGCCAGCCGGGTGTGCGGCGAACGCGTGGTATCATGCGGTAGAGCACTACGAGCGTGAGTGAGCTAGCAATCGCCGCCGTGGTGATTACGACGAGGTCGTAACGGACGCTTCCCGGCTGGAGCTGGTGGTCTGGCGGTGACCCTGGCGGAGACCCTGGCGGCAAAGGGGCCATCGGTGGTGCGGGTGGTTGTACGGGCGGTTGTGTGGGCGGCTCCATTGGCGAGGTCGCCAAGACTTGGCTGCTCGCTCACCCGCCAAGGGTGCCTCGAGGGTGACCGGCGACACCGTCTGTAAGCCCAACACGTTTAGTTTCGTCAACCCAATTGTTTCTTGGGAAACGTCCGGACCGGGTGTGTGCATACGCAGGTCACGCACCCGCGGCGAGAGCGAGACCGCGCCGACCGCGAAACGGCAGATCGGGGGTCTCGGGGCACGGACACGCACTTAGCCAGTCTCACACGCACGGAGTCGGTGACGGAGCGGAGAGATCACTCGCACCTCTTGAGATCATCTCTTGATCTCTGAGATCAGAGATGTGTAAGGGAGGTGAGTCCTTTGTCCTATCTTTCCGAGATCTCGCACTCAAGAGATCTCTCACCCACAGCAGGGGTCACAGCAGCGGCCAGCGCTGCGCGAGCACGGATGCAACACAGGACTTGACATGCGAAAGGGTGAGTTTCGCAGTTTCCTATCGTGTTTGGGGTCAGTTTCCTATCAGATGCGTATCCTGATGTATCGTGATGTATCCTGAGACTGCATCCTGAAGGATACTTGTATCCTGAGTGTATCCTGATGTATCTCAAATGCATCCAGAGATAGTTGATATGAATATGAAGGGGACAAGCGGGAAACATGCGAGATACATACGAGAGACAGTAACACTTGTAACATGGTCTCAAGGTGTCACAATGGTCAATGCACCTGCACGCGGCACAGCTCTTCCTCTCACTTCTGCAGCCTTTGCCCCCACCTTCTGCACCATATGGGCACCGGCCCCTCCTAGAAATTCCTACTCTTCTCGCTGTGCCTTCGAGCTGCAGCTCCTTGCCCTCCGCCTTGCCGTGCGCTCCACGGTACCACGCCGCGTCCGTCCCACCCGCAGCCCTCCGCACGCGATCGACCACACTAGCGGATGAACTGGCTTTTTGCCCCACCAAGCCTCCTCGAACCCAACACGTACAAACGGCCCGATGCCGAGGTCCTCCCGCTGATCACGCCAGCAAAGGCCAGAAAGAAGGATCAGGTGCGCCGCATATTGCACCAGCGCTGCTGCGCACGGCACGCCGGCCACGGTGCCCTCTCGCGCCGCAATTCGTGGTCCGCCGCCTGTTTGCCACCCCGCTTGCCGGTGGCCGCACGCCCCCTCCGCGACAGGCAGGGCGGTGGACTCCTCCCCTCTGTGGCGGAAGACCGCCGACGCTCCGATTGCTCGCCGCGTGCGACGCGCGCCGCGTGCGTGGCGCGGGAGCGCGCACCCCAGTGGCGAGGCGTCGTGGAGGCGAGTACGCTCACAGGGGGGCGGAAGAGGCGGTGACGGGGATGGGCGGGCGACGCGTGGCTCCGACCCGCAGCGCACGGTACCGCCGAAGCTCCGACTGCAGCCGCGACGTGCGCCGCCGAGGGCGCGGGGGAGCGCACAGCCCGGCGGCGAAGCGGTCAATAACGCCTCTCCCCCACCCGCTTGCCCATCTCATCGTCCAGTCGCCCCTTGCCGTGTGCCACGTACAGGACGGGTGGACGCCCCTCGACATCGCCGCTAAGTACAGCGTATCGGTGGCAGTGGTGAAGGCGCTGCTCGCGGCGTACCCGGAGGCCGTCAAGGCGAAGAAAAAGGTCCGCCGCCCCGGCCCTGCGTGCCGCGCGCATACAACATCTCCCACACCCGCCGTCCACCTCGTCGCTCAGCCACCCCTCTGCTTGCCATGTGCCACGTACAGGGGACCAAGCGCATGACACTCCACATCGCCGCTAAGTTCAGCGTATCGGTGTCAGTGGTGAAGGCGCTGCTCGCGGCGTACCCGGAGGCCGTCAATGCGAAGGACAAAGTACGCCGCCAGCGCCATCCTCGGCGACGCGATGGCAGCGCGCGCGCCCATTCGGCAGCGCCATCGTCGTGCGCAACTCTCGCCCGCCGTCCGCTTCGCCGCTGAAGACCCGCTCTCGCTCCGCCGCCGTCGCTCTCCGCGTGCCCGCGCCGCAGGACGGCGACACGCCCGCCAACAGGGCCGTCAAGTACAATAAGAACGCCGCGGTTAAGGCCTTCTTTGCGAGCGGCAAGGTGCGCCCGCTTCGCGTGCGTATCGAGTGCGGTGGGGGCAGATGTGTGGCCACTGCGCGCGCCTCGAGGGCACTCAGAGGGCACCAGGACCCAAGACTTCCACGATGGAAACATGCGTCCTGAGCGGTGCGTATGCGTGTGATCACATGTGTGCGCAGCACTTGGAGGCGGCAAAGGCGGAGCAAGACGCTCAGCTTGCTGCAGCTACCGCTGTGAGCCTCGACATCTCCGGCCCTGTCACTCCACCTCCCCCGCCACCATGCCCTGGCATTCCATCTCCCCCGCCCCCAGCGCTCGCTGAGAGAGCCGCAGCAGCAGCATTAGCGGAGGCGCCAGAGGAGCTGCGGCGCCGAGCAAAGGCGCTGGGGTTCCTTCAGATGCTCACGTCTCTCAACGTTGCCGAGGACGCAACGCTGAAGATGGCAGTCATGTGGTGCGACGAGAAGGGCGCGACGAGCGTGACCGACATCGTCGAGTGGGACCTGGTCGACGACTTTGTTCGCCATCTCGGCCTGAAGCTGATCCCCGACAAGAAGCTGCGTAGCATGTTGCAGGCGGACGACAGCGACGACAGCGACGACAGCGACGACAGCGACGACTGCGACGACAGCGATGAAAGCGATGACAGCGACGACAGCGGCGACAGCGGCGACAGCGGCGACAGCGGCGACAGCGACGACAGCGGCGACAGCGGCGACAGCGGCGACAGCAGCGACAGCAGCGACAGCAGCGACAGCAGCGACAGCAGCGACAGCAGCGACAGGAAAAAGGCGGCGATTCTCGAGCAGGTGCTGGCCGGCCAGCAGCAGGTGCTGGCTGGCCAGCAGCGGATCGAGGCTGGCCAGAAGCGGATGGAGGCCGGCCAGAAGGAGACCATGGGCCTACTGGCGCAGATCCGACTCACTCAAGACAAGGCGATCGAGATGCTGTCTGCACAGTCGACGATGCTGACCACGCTGCTCCTCGGAACCCAACCGGCGCCTAAGCTCGTCCTCTTCCTGCCTGTTGCTGAAGAGACCCGCAAGGGGAAGGTGACCTCATGGTTCAAGAAGGCACTGAGCCCCAAGGCCTGGCTCAACCATCGCGTGCGCTTATTCTTTGTCGATCCGTACACTTATACCGTGGCCAAGACGCGCCCAAATAGCAAGGGCGATGGTGAGGGCTTTGAGCTCATGTTTCCCAAGGAATGGGTCGTCAAGGCGATGCCGTACATCAAGCTCGGGCTGACGGCGCTCAAGGTAGCTGCGGCCGCGGGCAAGCTTACGGGCTTCCCGATACCCGCCCTCGGATCCAAGATGGCAGGCAAATGGATCGACTCGCAGCTGAGCGCGCTGGGCAGGTTAAAGGAGGAGGCGATCATCCAGATGTGTGCCATGACGGAGGATGAGGCCACGGCGAAGGAGCTGCTGGGCGCCGTGGACGTCAAGTGCCAGGAGCTGCTCGGCGAAAAGGCCCAGGAGCTGAAGTCAGAGCTGAAGCTGGTCGATGGCGAGCCGCTCAAGAAGAAGCTCATGGACTGTCTCGAGATATCGGCCAGGGAGCTCGACGCGTTGCTCTTAAAGGAGTATCCCGACTGGAAGGGGCAGTGCGGCCTTAAGCTTGCCGTCCACAAGCCATCTGGTGCGTGCGATTGGGTGCTGCCGGAGTACCAGAACACCTTTGAGGTGAATGGCACAGGCACGGTTATCAGCTAGCCGGCTATCACTGGGCTTGTGCGCATCGACCAAAGGCACTTGAGCAGCTGAAGTCCGCCGACCAAGCAGCCCCTGTCGGCAATTACTGGAACGGCGGGTACAGCGGCTGGTTCGACGGCCAGCATGTTGTAGAGGAGTCGCGCGGGCGTGGGAGCAGCGCGCGCCTGAGCACCACTTGGGCCCACCGATGCGGCAGGGCGGATGATCAGGGGACACTGCCACATCGGTGGGGGCAAGAACGCGGCCGGGATGGCATGCGGGCTTACATGCGGGCTGGGTGCACCAAAAAGGAATTAATCGAGTCGGTGCCGGGTTGTTGTGATCTCTCGTAGATCTCTCGCTGCCCGCTGCAGCGTGCGCAGGCCGTGCAGCTGCAGCGTGCAGGGACCGGACCAAAGGAATCAGGGTGTGGAGCGGCGCTCTGTGCGGCGACTGCACGGCACGGCAGGCTCGTAGCAGGCTGGTCCGGTCAACTTGCACGTCGGCAGGCGGGTGTCTGGTCGCAGGTCGGTCGAGGGTACGGGTCGGCGGTACGGATGTACGGTACAGCTTTCTGTACTTGAGTGTCGCCAGGCCGACGGTAGGCTGCAGTTCTGGGACCTGTGTGTGCGCGTGACCGCGTGTGTGGTGCAGGTAGGGGGGGGTCATGTTATGAAATGCCGAGAACCACAAGAACCGACCAGGCATTCTCGCTGAAACGGCCGTCTTTTCGGCCTAGGAGTCAGTATCTCGCCGCAGGGGCCTGCCTGCCTGCCGATCAGGCACCAGAGGACCAGCGCCGGCCGCTCGTGTCCCGCCCGCGTTTCCCCCGCGTAGCATGTCGACGGTTTTTTGTGAACGAAGTCCCACCCGCCATCCCCTGTCACCGGTCGCACTGGTTTGGGGTCCCAGGTCCCAGGCCTGATCAGCCCCTACAGTAGAGGCAGGGACCCTAAATGGGACCCCCAACCAGTGCGACCCAGCTGATCAGGCCTGATCAGCCCCTACAGAGGCTCGTGGGGCCCTATGGGACCCCCAACATGTGCGACCCTGATCAGGCCTGATCAGCCCCTACAGAGGCAGGGACCCTAAATGGGACCCCCAACCAGTGCGACCCTGATCAGGCCTGATCAGCCCCTACAGAGGCTCGTGGGGCCCTATGGGACCCCCAACCAGTGCGACCCTGATCAGGCCTGATCAGCCCCTACAGAGGCTGGGGCCCTATGGGACCCCCAACCAGTGCAACCCTGATCGGGCCTGATCAGCCCCTACAGAGGCTGGGGCCCTATGGGACCCCCAACCAGTGCGACCCTGATCAGGCCTGATCAGCCCCTACTGAGGCTGGGGCCCTTTGGGACCCCCAACCAGTGGCAGTGCGACCCTGATCAGGCCTGATCACAGATCAGCCCCTCCAGAGGCTGGGACCCTCCATCCCCTGGCCCGAAGCCCGCGACCCTGATCAGGCCTGATCAGCCCCTCCTGACCGGCCTCTCCTATCAAAATCGGGTAGTTTTTCACCTCATGCGCCGGGCACCTTGAAAATCCGCTCTTTAGACCTTTCGACCCTGATCAGGCGGGTCACCGACCCTGAAAGGGTTTCGGCACCGATTTCCCGCATCCTCTCACAAGCGAGATCTCGACTCAGGAAGTCTCTCACCCAGCACGCCACAGCAGCCGCGCGCCAGCGCAGCGGCGAGCACGGGACGCAACACAGGAACTTGCAATTCGTAGCTCCACAGCAACGAATACGGCTCAATAACAGTTAACACGCACGCGCGCGACGGGGCGGACCAGGACCGCCGCGCGCCTGGCCGCGGCGGCCGGTGCGCGGCCGCTGATCGCGGCCGCTCGCCGGCGGCGCTTCCCGTTCTCGGGTCTCTCCGCGGGCACCGGACAGGCACCTGGCGTGCTACTGGCGTGCGCGCACACGCGGGCGACTGGCACACTCGAGGTACAAGCATTGGCCGTAGCATGGCCGCCAAACGCCGAAGCGATGGACGCCGCAATACAAGAGGACCCACACGAGGCACCGAGTACGATACGGTGTGCGCGTGCCAAAACGCCCCTCTGCCCATCTCATCTGCCGCCGCGGCTGCCGCCGCCGTCATATGCGCACGAACCGAGCGCCGTGACGAGCGCCGCTGCCAGACCATCCGCCGCCGCCGTTCACGCCCTCTGCTGCCACCACGCCACCAAAGGGTCACCGAGAGCTCACCGGCGTGTCGTCACGAGGACGATTGCTTCTCCTCGAGGCGCGCGACGAGGCTGTGCAGCTTCGAGCCGAGGTCGACGAGCTGCTTGCTGTCGAGGGTGGCAAAGTCGTCGAGGGCGGGCAGCTCGGAGCGCAGCCACAGAGGATGATGATCCTCGGTGTGCGCGGCGCGGTCGAGTCGCAGCCCAAAGTCGTGGCCCTCGATGGCGAATGAGAACTCGAGGAGCTGCTGAAGCGCCGTATCCACACGGCGCGCCCCATCGGGAGGCAGAGAGAGCGCGCCGCCGCCCTCGGCGATCCGGGACAGGAGCTCCGCCTGTAGCAAGCGCACCGGCTCGCTCATGTAATCCTTGTCTTTGCTCGAGCTCGAGGCGCTCGAGGCGCCGCCACCCTGCGCCTGCGCCGCCTTCTTGCGAAGGTGTGGGATTTCGGCCGCCATGCGCAGCGCGCGCATCGAGGACGCCGCGGCGACCTTAGAGCAAGCGCTCGCGAGCAGATTCTGGTCGATGGTGGCCGCGAGGGAGACAGCGTCCTCACGCAGAAGCTTAGCCGCCGCAGACCACTGCTCGCTCGCGCTCGGGTGGCTTGCATGCAACTGACGCTCGAGCACACGGGCCGATTGCATCAGCCGCACGGCGCCATCGATGAGGAGCCTCAGCCCCACCAGCCCACCGTCTCGCCGCGCCGTCGTCACCATGGTACTCACCTCCCCAATCACCTTGATAATCATAGGATTCATCGGCGGCGCCGCCGGTGCCGGCACTGGAGCCGGCGCGGGCGGCGCGGGCGGCGCGGGCGGTGCGGGCGGCGCGGGCGGCGCAGGCGGCGCGGGCGGCGCGGGCGGCGCGGAGCTGCCATTGGCAGAGGCGCTGGCGGCATTGGTGAGAGTGGACAGGCGAGGGTCGCTCGAAGTGTCGGCAGCCCTCACCGACCGGCTGCTGCCGGATGCCGCCAGACCGCCCCCTGCGCGCGGCACCCCGCTGTTGCTGCTGCTGCCCGCTGCGGTCGTGCCGCTCCTCGCTTCATGACCCTGGCCGCCTCCCATAACGCCTCCCTGGCCGGTCCTGTCCGATCCTGTCTTGTCCGGTCCGGTCCAGCAAGTGCTCTCCTTGTCGAAGCTCTCCTGGCTCCTGCCATCGCGCGCGTCCGCCCGCGCGCCGGCGCCACCGGCGCGGCTCAAGTCCATGGCACTGGTCGCGGCGGAGGCACCGCGTTCGCTGCCCCTTCGCTCTTCCGCCCGGCGCGCCCAGTCACGCCCGTTCGGGGCGGCGCGCCGTATGGGCGACTCTGAGCGTGCGGAGCGTCGTCGCTTGCCCTCGCCCCCATCCCTGGAGCCATCCCTGGAGGCATCCCTGGAGGCATCCCTCGTGCCATCCCTCGGGCCATCCCTCGGGCCATCCCTGGGGCCATCCCTGGAGGCATCCCTGGGGCCATCCCTGGAGGCATCCCTCCGCCAACCACCGCTGTCCCTCTCGTCATGTAACAGCTCCGAGAGGACACTACTGCTGCCGTGAAGATCGCTCGCTGGCGCAGCCGTGGCGATGGCGCGCCGCCCTTTGGTGCCCACTACGGCGCCGACCGTCGGCGCGGGGCGTGAACCGCCAATGCCGCCGCTGGGCGCGCTGCCGGCTGTGCCGCTGGCCGCGCCGCCATTGGTTGCAGGCGGTGCGGCCTCCTCCTTCCGCATCTCGTCGAGGACCGAGCAGCTCGCACGCGCCGCCGCCGCCTGCGCTGCTCCTGCCTCCCCTGCGCAGGCGCCCCAGCCAACCCCGGAAGGCGCCGCAGGAGCCGCCGGTGGCTCCGGCTCCGCGACCGTCGGCGGGAGTGGCGGCCGCGCCGTAGTGGGCACGAGTGGCTGCTGCGCGGCCTCCTCTGCCCGCTGACAGCGCCGCAGTGGACCCGAAGATCGCGCTGCCTCCTCTGCCCGCGCCTCGTCGGCCAACAGCTCGCGCAGCACGGCACTCGTGCCCACAACGGCGCTGTCAGCCCCACTCGCAGCCGCCGCCTCGCTCGCGCCGTGGGCGCCGCCACCTCCGGAGACGCGGCGCTCCACAAGCCTCGCTGCCACTGCCGCCGCCGCTGCCGCCGCCACCGCCACCGCCCCTGCAGCTCCCGCCGCCCGTCTCTCCGCGTCGCGCGGTCGGCTACGGCTGCTCGCTCGGCGAGGGCTGCGTCGAGGGCTCCGGCTCCCACCGCGACGCGGGCTGCGGCGGCGCGGGCTGCGGCTGCTGCGCCGCCGCGCTGGGCTGCCGCTGCGCGCGCGGCGAGGGCTGTCGCTGCTGTGGCTATAACTCCGACTGCGGCTGAAGCTGCTGCTCCGGCTGCAGCTCCGGCTGGGGCTGCGGCTGCAACTGCGACTGCGACTGCTTGGCCGCCGCCGTGCCGGGCTGCGGCTGCGGCTGCTTTGCCGCCGCCGTGCCGGGCTGCGGCTCCGCGCTTTCCGTGGTCCGGGGCTGCCGCTACGCTCCTTGAGCTTGGACACTGGCGCGTCGGGCTTCGTGCGCTTCGAAGCCCGCCCCCGCGTTTGAGCACGTGCGGACGTGGTCGTCTTCCAGTTGAACGTTGGGGCTGTCGTGCTGCTCGAGCTGGCTGCAGCGTTGGAAGCAGCGACCGTGCCGGTGCTCGCGGCCGACTCGTCGTCCGCTCGAGGAGCTCGCCGCGGTGCAACCTGCTCTTTTCTTTCCTCGTCGCTGTCGCTCATTGCTGCGATCTGTGCGGGGCACAGTGGGTCCTTGTCTCGTGAATTTGAATCGACGGGACGCCGTTTCGACCCAGAGGTTTCGAGGATCGCTGGGCTTTCCACAGGAAAATAGGTCAGCCAATTCAAGAGAGAAAGTGGGTACTTCGTGGTGGTTACGCGCAAGTTTCAATCGAAGTCGTTTGAAATTCTCCAGGACTGTTCATGCCATTCCATGAGTCGTCGGCGACGGTGTCACGTTCCCATTTTGAAACCTCCAGTTCCGTTTGATCGGAATGTAACGGTCGAGGATTGCCGGCGACGTCGCCGGCAACAACGCGCACTTACGTCCCAATGACTCGCTGCCAGTACGAGAACCCTTCCAGTGCGGAGGAGGAGAGCGAGCTGAGCGACTCCGACGAGGAGGTGCCTCCTGCAGCAGCTGCCACCACCGCAGCTGCCGATGCGAGCGAGAGCAGCGAGCTGAGCTCGAGCGACGACGATGACAACGATGATGACGGAGCCCCTGCGCCTGCGGCTGCGAAGGCTGTCGAAAGCGAAGAGAGCGACCTCAGCGACGACAGCGACGACGACGACGACGACGCCGATGATGACGGCGATGACGACGACAATGACAAGGCTGTGCCCATCAAGGAAGCCGCAGCGGCGGCATCGGACAGCGACGATAGCGATGATAGTGACATGGACAGCGACGACGAGGATCTGGACAGTGACACGGCTGTGCGCGACTCGACGGTGACCGTATCGCCCGCGCCGCCCTCGGCCGGCACAGAGGAGAGTAGCGACGAAGAGGAAGAGGAGAAGGAGGAGGTTAACGCGACGCCCATGGAGGTGGAGGTGGCTGGTGGCGCGGCGAGCACCAACGCCTTCGCTGCGGCGGCGGCGCCGGCTCCTGCGCCAGCAGCCGCGTCGGCGGCCGCGCCAAAAGCTTCGCCAGCCGCACTGCCCGCGGCGGCGGCAGCGGAGGCCGTTGGTGCCGACGAGAAAGGTGCATCCGCGAAGAAGAAGAAGAAGCGGTCGGAGCAGCGCAGGATGGCGCGCGCTCGGAAGGTCGAGGCCGAGGCGGCGGAGGCGGCTGCTGCGGCCGCTGCGGCCGCTGCGGCCGCCGGAGGGGCGGCCTCGATCCTGGCGTCGGAGACGGCGACGGATGCCGCCGCGACCACCGAGATCGGCAGTCTCGACGAGTCAGCCAAAGCGGCCGCGGGAGCAGAAAAGTCGCGTGCCGAAAAGGCTGAGGCAGCGACGGCGGAGGCAGCGGCGGTGGCGGCGGCGGCGGCGGAGGCGGAGGTGGTCGAGGCAGCGGAGGCAGTGGAGGCAGCTGAGGCCACTCGCGCTGCGGACGAGGCCACCAGTGTCACCTCGAGTTTCGTCACCACGAGCCCAACTCTGGACACGCCGGCCGCCGAGCCGTTTGGGCGCCGTATTGGGCGTGCAACAGTCGCTGATGCGGCGGCTGCTGAGGGCATGGCGTGTGCCGAGGGCGCGTCGGCTGTGCTCGTGCCGGCGGGTGCGCTGAGCTCGATCCTCGACCAGCTGGTGGCCCTGCGCGCGGATAACGCCGCTCTTCGCGCCGAGGTGTCGGCGATCGCGCACCGGATCGGCGGTGGAGGCGGCCGCGGCGCCGGCAAGCGGGCGCGTACGGCGGACGGGGACGCGGAGCAGCTTCGGCGCCTCTTCGGTAACAAGCCCAAGCGTGCGGTCTCCAAGGCCGCCGCTGCGCGTGCTCTCGAGGCCGCTAAGGCCGGCGCTCTGACGGGCGCCTCCAGCCCCAGAAAGGCGGCTGAGGGCAGCAGCGGGAGCAGCGGCAGTGCTGGTGGTGCGACCGTTCGTCATCCGTATGCGCAGACGTCCCCCAAAGCGCTCACCGCCGACGCGCCGCGCGCGGCGGCAGCCGCCGTCACCCCCGCAGCCTCCAAGGGACGCGAGGGCAAGGCACTGACGGACGCGCCCGGTTTCGCGCCCAAGCGCCCTCTGGCCGAGGCGCCTGTGCCCGCGGCCGCTCCCAAGCGAGCCAAGCTGAGCGCGTGAAGCCGAGCGCGTGAGATCAGAGGGCGGTGCGGCGCCGTCGTCTAGGACGGTGATGAGAGCGTTGGCAGGCGATGCGATGGAGACAGCAAGGGAATCAACGCAAGCAGCACCTCGCGTGCCGGAAAAGCATCATGGGACCTGAGAGAGAGGCCAAGTGAGCGTGCCTCTTGCTCGGGCGACCCGCTGCCGCGCTGTGTCCTGTGATATATTTGACTGAGTATATTTTATATATAGCGTGAGAACTGGGACGCATCTCGCATGGCATGGACGTGCCGCGCCTCTTACGTGTTACGAAAACGCGGCGCCGTCGACATGATCCCTCATCCGGCGGCCGCGGGGCTTGCGGACCCGAGCGATGTCTAAGCGATGTCGCGGTAAGTGAGTAGTGTCGTGTCTCACGTGTGTGTGGAATTACGTGTTGTGTGTCTTCATGTGAATGAATTCCAACTCTTCGAAAGAGGAAAGTCATGTAGGATTCCTAATGCCCGTTTTCTGAGAGGACCGTCTCGGGGAAACTCAGGGCACCCTGGGTCCTCACTACCTTGGGTCGGGCCAGCTTGCCCCTCGTGCCCTCGTCCCCGCGGTCGCGGCCGTGTGTCGGCGCATGTCCACCTTCTCTCTAACGGACTGGGCGCGTGTCGTGGCATTGCTCCAAGGCAATTACTCGCGCACTCTCTATGGCCGTGAGCACTTTGTCGATGCCAATGCGCTCACTCTGATCTGGCTGCCGCTGGTCAGCGATGAAGCGCTCGATCTCCTCGCCTGCATGGGTGTGTGCTCATGGGCGCCAGACAAGACGAAGCAGCTGCCTCTGTACGCGCCTGGCTCAACGGTGGCCCCGGGCGCGAGTGTGTGGCGAGTCGCAACACCTTCGTCCTCCACTGCAGTGCCATCACACTCCTGGATAGAGGTGGCGCACCGTGCACGGCTGCCGCCGCCCAATGAGACTGCATACCATTCCAACCCCTGGTTCTACGTTGCTCCCGGTTCGGGTGTCTCTCTCAACGTGGGACGCACGGCCGCGATCAGGATCGAAGGCGGGCGCCATGCGTGCTCGAGGGCCGACCCAGAGCACGAACCACAGGCGTTCGAAGCGTACGGTCTCAATTTATCTCTTCTGGATAGCTTGCAGCTCCTTGAAACCTGCGACCCGGGCGACTCGAAGGAGTGGAAGCCTAGAGGTTTTCGTCACGAGATCATGCTGCTCAGCTCACGCCTCCTCACCGAGTCCAGTTCACTGGTTCAAGTTGTCGATCGCACAGCGCCCACCCTAGGATCCGCCCTGTTGCCCAACGCGCTCCTCGCCAATGGGTCGACCGCCAAGAGCCATACAGGGGCGCCCTCGTGGTGGACCGACTACAAAGGAGCGCCGGCTATCCTCTGTGGGCGGGCGCCCCACCTCTTCACGTGCGCCAGTGACGCTCTCCCCCTCCACTTGATGGAACGAGACAGTCTGGAGATCTGCGGCGACAGGCGCTGGTCGCGCATCCTTCGGCGCTGCTCGAACCATTCGAACCATTACCATCGGCGTTCGCAGCTTGGATGCACATTCCCACGGGGGCGCCCTCCTACATGCCCTCTGCACAGCATCGATGGTGGCAAGAGTGGAGCTCAGAGTGGAGCTCAGAGTGGAGCTCAGAGTGGAGCTCAGAGTGGAGCTCAGAGTGGAGCTCAGAGTGGAGCTCAGAGTGGAGCCAGCGTCGCATGGTCCTTCGGCACGGACGCTAATCTCACGACGATCTGGTCATCAGAGGTCATCAGAAGTCATCAGAGGTCATCAGAGGACGCTCATCTCACGACGGCGGCACGCGCCCGCAATGACGTACCCGAGCTGTCTACACGACCATGCGCGGACTGCAGCGTGCTGATGGCGGCCATCGCCGTCGACGCGAGCTCACGAAGGCATGCCTTCGAGGCCGCGGGCGCGGCGCGCATGCTCAAGCGCATCATGCGCCCTGCGTTGCCCCTGGTACTCTCAGCCAACAGCTGCTTCCGCGAGCTCCTCAAGGCCGATGCCGCGTTGTGGGACCAGCACCGTCCGCTCCGCCTCTTGGAGGAGCTGCGACCGTATGCCCCTGGTGGAGACGAGTACGAGGCACCGATCTTGAGCAAGGGCTGCTCGGAGAATGTCTCGGAGCGCTTCCGAGGGGTGTCGCTGCGGGGTGGAGTGCTCCGCGGTGACCATCCGCTGAAGAGGATGGCGTTTGTGCTCAAGCTTTGTGCGTTGCTTTCCTCAGAGACGTCGCGCACATTATACCTTGATCTGGACGTCTTCGTGCTCAGCGCGGACCTTGCGATGGAGCTCCTCACCTCGACTCTCCTCATCGCCGACGTGGCCATGCCCGGCCCAGTACCCGAGAGACACCAGCTGGTCGAGCCAGCAGTGACGGTGGCGTCGCGCAGCGTGCCCGTACTGTGTAGCTGCCTCATTGCTTACCGGCGGACCCCGGCCGTCCTCGCCTGGTTTCTTGACGCGGCACGGAGCACACTGCGTACCGAGAGACCAGAACTCTCCCGACAGGGCGACCAGGAATACCTCTGGCTACAGCGCGCAGAGAACGCGACGCACGCAAAGCTGCGCGTGCTCGGACTTCCAGACGAGTACTACTGCCCCGCTCCGGAGCAGGTGTTCGTAGATATGGATCCATCACGCGGCGCATCTCCGGCACTGCGCGCTCACACGCGCATCGGTGGTCAGACATACGAGTGCCGGAGTGTGCACGGCCACCATGTCCCGCCAGAGCTGATCGCAAAGGTCGCGGATGGCGCGCGGCCACTGAGCGCTGCACAGGTGACGAGCAAGCAACAGCTGCCAGCATCGCACCGCTCGGATCACAACCATCATCACCAACACCACCAACACCAAGAAAACCTTGCAGTGAACGTTCATGGCCGATGGATGATGAATGGCCGATGGTCGAGTAATTAGGTGAGTAACATACAGGCTTGCGGCAACGACTCACGCATGAGGTGGAGAAGGGTGGGGCGGGCCCATGTGCACCATGGAGCCCATGGAGACAGCATAACTATGCGCGTGGCGTGTTAGATTGGCGTTAGGTAGGCGTTAGAGGTCGATGGTTGAGATAGGAGTCTAGGTTAGGCCTTAACGTATAAGGTTAGGCCGCGTTCGAGGACGTGATTGAAGGGCAAAGGCGTGGTAGAGATCCTGCGAGGTCCGTATCGACATATGAAATCCACAACAGAACTCCTCCCCGAATTCTACTCGCAAGTTCATATGTACGCCTAGTACGGCCTCGGCGTCGTCTTTAGGGTCTCTTGAGATGTTCCACGATCGTGCTCCGCACTCGTATACGAGTACAACCAAACGCTCATTCCCCCCACCCCCTCCAAGCATCGAACTCAGCTTTTGACAAACCTGAACATTTCCTCCCAGCTTCTTAACCTACAGTCTTCGTGCATGCACATTAATTATACGTTTCGTCAAAAAGTTACCAAAAAGTCACTTTGGAGAGCAAAAGAGCACGCACACTCCCTGTGGCTCATCTGTGGACCCGCCATCAACGCCTGCGCCCCGCTTCAGACATGCCGCTCCCAGAGTTCCTCCTACCTTTCGTCGGCGATGAGATGACGGTGGGCGACTTTCTCTTCAACTGGCTCCCACTTCTTCTCGTGAACATCTTGCCGTTTCTTTGCGTCCCCTTCTATGCCCTCGGCGTCTGCCTCGGTTGCGGGCCCGATCCGAACGAGGGCAAGCTCAAGTTCGGCATGCGCCATGCTTTGAAGGGTCTCATGATCGCCGTGCGCGCTGATGTGCGCATGGGTCGCGAGTCCAAGCACACCGCGATGATCAAGAAGGCGGGCTTGAAGAAGGGCGGACCACGCTGGATGCAGCCGGGTGGGCTTGCAGCCGAGTGGGAAGCGTTGGAGTCGGGCAAGAAGGCCGGGGCGGCCCGCGGATCGAAGGCCAAAGATCAGTCAAAGTCCAGGGCGGAGGAAGTCGCCATCAAGTCGGGCGCCCGCGCCTCGCGCTAGTTGTAAATTGAAATCTCTTGCACTGCCGGTCTAAATCGGTATCCTGCGCATGATCCTGCGGCTGACGTGCTGACCTCTGTTGACAGCTCAGACTCGCAATCCCTAGCAAGGCGCGATGGTGGGACCTCGCACGCGGGTGTAACGCGGGTGTAAGGCAGGTGCGTGCGGGACTCGGCCGATGAGGACGGTTATCGGTTTGACTTTGAGGACCGAGAGGAGCGAGATCTCTGCGAGCCGATCGCAGCTTCGCAGGGGGATTCATTCGCTCGCCCGCGTACACGCCGCCCGCGAGAGATAAAAGGTCAAAAGCGCGAAGCACAACTCATCTTGCTCTGTCTGACACTAACTGTCAGTTGGCTTGCTCGTGACGCGAGAGCGTCACTCTGCACAAAGAATGGTCGGAATGACAATAAGCCGTCATCCAGGCTCTCTCACGTCTCACAGGCGCTTGCCCACCGCTCCTCGCCGGCCCTCTCACGTATCACATACCGCTCCTCGCCGGCCCACCATAGGCCCACCACTCCTCGCTGGGCAATAATGCGTGCCCGCACGAAATGCGCAGCGTCGAGCGCAGCGCCGACCGTCCCGTCTGCCCGAGCGTCGTGCCGTCGCCGTCCAGGGTGCACACTGGCACGGCTCCGCCGCCGTCATCCCCCCCAGCACTTATCTCTGCCTGGATAGGCATGGCTCCGGCCGCTGCGGTCTGCTCCGCGCCCGCTTGCGCCGCCGTGCCCGCGCACTTCGTCCAAGGGCGCCGCCACCACCTGCATTGGCTGCGTTGGCTGCGTCCCTCTCCCCCCCGCCCGTACCCCGGCACATACGTATGCCCGCATGTTCTCAGGCAGCGACCATGCGAACGACCTTGTCGCGCATGTACTGCGCGGGGAGGGCAGCAGTGCCCGCTTCGAGCAGCCCTCGGTTGGCCGTCGACCAGCCGCTCACGAGCGAACGCATGCGCGCCGAGACGGGCGCGGTCGTGTCCTCATGCTCGTACGCGGCAGCGAGCGCGCCGAGCACCTGGGGGAACGCGCCGTGCTGCGGCCCGAAGACGGCGGCTGCATCAGCCTCGAGCAGCTGGCACAGGCACGTCATCGCGATCGGCGCGTCGTCCGCCGAGTGGCGCAGCGGCAGCCAGCGCAGCCAGAGCGGCAGCACCGAGGGCGCGTCCACCGAAGGGGCGCGGTGCACGAGCAGCCGACCAAGCGCTGCGGCTGCCGCCTCCGAGGCACCCACGTTGTTGGAGTAGCGTGCGTCGGGCGCGCTCAGGACGCTCACGAGCCGCTCGGCGACCTGGGTGGCGGCGGGGCGCGAGAGTAGCTTGCCGCCGTGCTCGATGACCACGCCCATCCCGCGGAAGGCCGAGCGGCGCAGCCGCGCGTCCGTCGCGCCCACGTGCGCCTGCAGCAGCGGCAGCACGGCGGCCGCATACTTCTTGGCGGCCGCCTGGCCGCAGTACTCGATCAGGCCGCTCACCACATCGAGGCCGAGGGCGAGGCGCACAATCTGACCCTCCTCCTCGACCGCGGCGCCAACGAGCCACGCCTGCATGTGCGGCAGCAGTTGGGCCTCCACCTGCGGCAGCGCGGCTTCGCCGTGCTGGCGCACCAGCTCGATGGTGAGCGCGGCGCAGCTCGTGAGCAGCTCCGCCTCCTGCTCGTCGTCCGGCGCGTCGTCGTCGCCGTCGTCGTCGTCGTCGCGCTGCGCCGCCTCCTCCGCGCGCTCCCTGAGCCGCGCCTCGTCGAGCGCCAGATGCCGCTTGACGAGCTGTATGACGCCGTTGAGCGCCGGCCCGCCCGCGAGCACGCCGACCCTGTGCTCGCGCTCGAGGACAAGCATCTCGCGCAGGCAGTCGAGCATCGCGTCGGCGGCGACGAGCGAGTCCTCCTTGTTGAGCCTCTCCGAGAGCGGCTTGAGAAGCGCCCCAGCCAGCTCAGACACGCGCGCCATCGTCGCGCCGGGCGTGCCGCTGGCCGCGGCTAGCACGAGGCACTTGTATGCCTCGCCAAGCACGAGGGCCGCGGACGCGCGCGCCTGCTCGCTGAACTTGTAGCTCAGGACAGGAAGGGCGGCCTCGACGACGGGACGCACCGCTGGCTCGAAGGCCGCGCCGAGCGCGTGCGCGTACGCAAAGAGCGCGTCGAGCGCAAGCAACTTCTCGTCCATCTGAGCCGCATTCGTCTTGATCTTGATCATGCCCTTGCCCTTGTTCTGCATGTATTCGACCTCGTACCCCTCGTCGGCCTCGGCCTCAGCCTGGCGGGGGTCCTCGCCCTCGACGAGCGAGATTTCAAACTCGACCTCGATCGATGCCTTCTCGAGCAGTGCAGGGAGCAGGCCCTCGAGCGCGCCCACGAACGCGCCGCCAGTCATCTCGGCGAGCGACGTGAGCGTCGTGTGGGCACCGCGGAGGAGGGTGCGATCCTCGAGCACCTCGGGCCGCTGGAGCAGGGCCGAGACTTCGTGAATGAGCGGTCCAGCGGTCGCCGCGACCGCCTCTGCGCCCGCCGCCGCCGCGAGCTTGCCCATCGCGTGCAGCAGCTCCGCCGCAAGCCGGCCGTAGCGCGAGGCGAGCGCGGGCGTGAGCCGCTGCCCGAGGAGGGGCATGAGGCTCGGGTACACCTGCGCCATCGGCCGGCCCGGCACCGCGGCGAGCGCGTCTGAAAGCACGGCGAGCGCGGCGCACGCCGTGTACGCGAGGTAGGGCGGCGACGCGGGCGAGGCAATGCTCGCGTGCAGCGCGCCGAGCAGCTGAGGGGACGCCTCGAGCATCTGCTCCTCCTCCATCTGTTGCATCAGGTTGACGGAGGCGAGCGTCGCGGCGGCGCGCACGCGCGCACACGCGTCGCTCATGCCGCCGGTGACGAGGGGCACGAGCGTCGCGTGCATCTCCTCGGCCAGCTGTGGGAACTCGTCGCACATGAGCCCGAGGCAATAGAAGGCCGCCCAGCGCAGCCGGGCCTCGGGCGCCGTCACCGCCGCGCGCACGAGCCCGACGATGGACTCAAGGTGGGGCTCGATGACGAGGAAGCCCGCCTCGCACACGGTGGCGATGGCGACGAGCGCCGCGTGCCGAGCGTTCCACGGCGCACCCTCCGCCAGGTAAGGCTGCAGCATCGGGAGCAGGAGCCGCGTCAGGCTCTGTCCGCCGACGCACTCGGAAAGCCGGTCGAGGCCCTCGCACGCGTACGCGGCCTCCTTTTCGCCGTCGTCGTCGTCGTCGGTCTCGAGGAGGCCGTCGTCGGGCTCGGCCTCCTCCCATTCGGAAAGGTCGCCACCGAGCCTCAGCAGCATCGGCACGAGCACGCCGAGCAGACGTGGCGTGAACGCGTCGAGCTTGGTGACCATCTTAGGCGCCCCTTCTGCCAGAGTGAGCAGCAGCTCGACGCAGCTCATGCGCGCGTCGACGGGGAGGGACGCGGTGCTTGCGAGCTGGCACAGGCCCTCGGTGACCACCGGCAGCACGCTCTTGAATAGCCGCGGCTGTGCCGCCGCCACCGTCCCGAGGCTCTCGAGCACGCTGCTCACACGTGCCGGGTCGGACGACGTGACCGCCGCCTCGAGGCAGCCGAGCATCGGCGGCAGCGCGGCAGCGAGCTCGGTGGCGACGGCCTTGAGCTGCTTCTTCTCGGCGCCCTTTTCGGCCGTCGACTCCTGCTCTGCGCACGCAGCGAGCATGTCCGAGAGCGCGGCGAGCGCCGCGCCGCTCACCTCGCCCGACGGAGTGCTGAGACCGGCAAGCAGGAGCGACGTGGCCGGCTTGCCGATGGTGGGCCAGCCACGCGGGTCGACGAGCGTCGGCGCCATGTGGCGGATCACCGTGAGGGCCGCTTCGTGTGCCGATGGCACGCCCGACGCGCACGCGGCGCGCACGAACTCCATGAGCTGCGGCCACGAGCCGTCGGTGAGGCTCTCGAGGCCGATGCGACCGACAGTGTCGCAGATCTTACGGCGCAGGCGCGGCGCGCTCTCAGCGGTGAGAGCCTCGAGAAGCTTCGCCTTGATGGCCTCCCGCCACTCCGAGACGATCAAGGAGCGGTGCAAGAGCATTTCGGGCAGCCGCCGGCGGAGGAGCACCGCGGAGAGCTCGCGCACCTCGGGCGCTGCCGCGGGGCTCGCGAGCGTCACGGCGAGCTGCATCGAGAGCTGTGCGGGAGCCGACTCCTGGAGCGCGTCCAATGCCTGCTCGGCGTACTTGCGTGCCGCATTGTCCGCGGAGAGCAGAGCGGTGAGGTCGATTGGGCCCGACATCGTTGTTTTCCGGCGCGAAGAGCGCTTCTGAGCGGCGCGAAATCGAGTCGGAACTTATCAGCGTTCCTGTACATTGTACAGCAGCACATGACCTTTTTCAGTGGCCGCGGGGAATGGGTGACGGAAGATACATGTCACATGATGCATGATACAATTGTACCGGTACATGATACGGAGTTATTCCCGCGCTTGTAAAACTCGCGACTGAGGCATCGGAGTTACAATTGTATGTTTTGAGTGCTACAGTACCGACGGTTTCCCCATTCCGTTTGTCGTTTCTCGTTTCGGTGGTGCGGAGTAGACAGGGGCCCGTGGCGAAGTGTGAACGAGCCAACGCCGTACTGAGCTGTTCGAGAATGCGTGGCTCTTTCTTGCGAGTTCTGTGCAAGTGCACAGCCGCGAGCGAGCCGCAGCCCGCCCGTTGTCCGCAGTGGTTGGTCCCGGCATGGAAAAATGGACAGCGGCCGTTTGGCTTGCGTCGCAGAATGTGACCGCGCATCTGGCCACTGCGTTGCTGGACACCACTGCCACTGACGCCGATGAGCTGGCCATATTGCGCGCACTCGGGGGCAGTCTCACTTCTCCGGGAGCACTGGCACTACGATTGGAAAAAGGTCTGCAGGCGCTGGCGACTGAACTGTTACCAAAGCTGCAGGAGCTGGCAAGATCCGATTCCAGCACAGGTGCCGAGCTGCATGATAAGTTTGTGCAGCAGGGTGATGCCTTCACGCTGCAGTTTGGTAGCCTGAACACGTTCTTTGGTGGCCTCGAAGCCAAGATCGGTCCACCGAACCGGAACATCGGCCAGGCGATGGAGCGCGATCATCTGCACTCCGAGGACTCGAGCGACGAGTTCACCACCTCAAACTACATGATGACAACGACGCCGCAGATCGAGTGGTGGTTCGTCGCCGCGCCGGACCGAGCCGTGGAGTGGCCAAAAGAGGGGAACATCAAAGAGGACGGGACCAGTCATGCGACGAGACGCAGGCCACTGCCGCTGAGCGAGCTCAAGCATCGGCTGCACGAGGTCAACGCCCAGCTCGCCGTGCTCGAGGAGCCAGAGCTCATGCTGGAGGAGGGGCTCGGAGCTCGGCTGTATACAGGCCCGATGTTCGTCAAGTACAATGACCTGCTGCGTGGCTTTGGGGCAGCACTCGCCGGCTGCAAGTCCAACCGGTACGTCACGACCATTCATGTGATCAACTCGGTGATTGTCAAGGCCTCGAAGCTCACCAAGGCGGCGACGATCTACCGCGGCGTCGCGGGAGGCGTGCTCCCGCAGAGCTTCTGGGCGCCTAATGCTCAGGGCGTCCGGGGCGGCATCGAGGGCGCCTTTATGAGCACCACATTCGACCGCGAGGTGGCCCTGCAGTACGCGAGCCAGCCAGGCAAGCCGGGGCTGGTGTTTGAAATGCACATGGGCATGATCGACCGCGGGTGCGAGCTCGGGTGGATCTCGCAGTACCCGCACGAGCGCGAATGCCTCTTTGCACCACTCACCGGCATCGAGGTGCTCGGGACGCGAATCGAGGGCGCGGTGCTGGTGGTGGAGGCGAGGTTGAGCATCAATCTCAATGCGCTCACCATCGAACAGGTCATTTCGAAGCGGCGCAAGATGGTGGGCGATATGTGCATCGCGATGCAGGCGGAGATTTTGCACGAAGCTCGCTCAGAGCCCAGCTGGGCGCAGCTGGCCTCCGCAGCGGTGCCTCTGCTGCCACAGCTCACAGCCACAGCCGCCGCCGCCACAAAGGTGCTGTCACGGCAGGCGGCCGGCGCCGATGATGATGATGATCAAGCCGCTCAGTCGGCCTCGACAGACATTCTGGCCGCGTTCATTCGGGACGAGTCGCACGCGACGATGAACCGATTCTACACCGACGAGCCCGAGAGGTACAACGACGACACGTACCTCAGCGACACCATCTCGAACGCGATTAACCTCAAGAGGGCCATCTCATCGTACCCCTTCGCGCTGCAGCAGCTCGCAATCCTGCACAAGACGCAGGATGAGCTCTGCCTGCGCTCGATAGACGTAGGTGCCTCCTTTGCGATCGAGAGCGTGACGTTCAACTTTAACACCGGCCCGCCGCGGCATTACGGCTACGCCTCGTCCGCCTACTCCTTATGGAATCGGACGCCACTGCTCGAGATGCACGAAGGTGAGTACGTCATAGCGGTGGAGCAGTTGATGGGATACCTCGCAATGGGCGCCTGCATCCGGTTCCACACATCGGTAGGACGCGTACTGACGGTAAAGTCGGGCCTACTACCCAAGGGGCTTGTGCTACCCAGCAACCAAGATTCGCGCAGCCGCTTTGACACGCCCGAGGGGTCGCAGGCGGTCGGCCTGGAGCTGAGTGCCATGTGCCCCAGCTGCTGTTTCAATCTCTCTTTGCCTCAGTGGCTCGCGTGGCTCTGGTTGGTCGTGGCGTGGGCCTCACCAATGCGTCTCGTGGGTCTCAAAGTGCACAAGGCGCCGCGCGGGTGGCACGCGTCAGACGCCAGTGCAACCGTCCACGCGCTCGGGATGCTGCTGCAGCACAAGGAGCTGCACATTGGGCAGCGGCTAACGCTTGCGCTGCCTGACCCGCAAGGGGAGATCGCGCACGGCATCTCGGCTCTGCTGCTGCTCTCGCGAACCTTGACGGACCTCTCGTTTGCCAACCTTGGCTTCGGCCCAGAGCCGGCCAAGGCCATCGGCGCCGCACTGGGCCGCAACACAACGCTCACGCGGCTCTCTATCCGCCATGTTCGGCTGGGCACCGCTGGTGCCGTCGAGATCTTTCGCGGGCTGCAATGCACTGGGTCGAGACTTCGTCACCTCATCCTCAACCACACATCCATCGACCCTGCCTGTGGCGCCCACGTGCGCGCCGCTCTCCTTGCGCCCACTGCGCTGACCGAGCTTGACCTCGCGGACAACAAGCTTGGCCCGGGCGGCTGCGAGGCCGTCGCAGAGGGGCTCGCGCGCAACCGCTCTCTCGAGGTGCTCCGGTTACCAAACAACGTGATTGAGGAGGCGGGTGTGAAGGCAGTGGCCGACGCTCTCATTACGGCGGGCGCCTCCTCCGCACTGCGCGTGCTCAATTTATCGAAGAATCCTATGGGCAACCAGGGCGGCGTGTTCATGGGCCGCGCTCTCGCGCACAACCCACCTCTCAAGGACCTCCGTCTGGGATACGATTACCATGCGGAGGTCTCAGGTTTCCTCCCACCATTCAGATACGAGATTGGAGACGAGGGTGCGATTGCGCTGGTCGAAGGCCTGCGCACCAACACCAACCTTATATTCCTCGGTTTGCGCGGCGCATCAATTACTCTGCAGGGCTCAGCTGAGCTGGCACATGCGATGGTGATCAATCCCGAGCTTGACGTCGACTATATATGGGAAGCGCACGCGGGCTTTGACTCACTTATGCTCGTGCCGGGCTGCATCGGTGTGTTTGGGTCCCAGAAGCGAAAGACATGGTGGAATTACCGGATGGCGCAGAAGCTCAAGCAGCGACAGCGGCGATTGAGCAGATTGACCCCCGCCGTCTTCGGACCCTTGCGGTCGGATTTGCAAGAGGTTCTACTCCGAGACTGACACGATCGGATTTGCAAGAGGTTCTACTCCGAGACTGACACGAGTGCAGTCCCACAGCGGCCATCGGGGCGGGCACCTCGTCGCTTGGGACACGTGTATACTCGTGTCATAGGCTATGGCTATGGCTATGGCATCGGGGCACCTCGTCACTTGGGACACGGATCCATAAGCTATGGCTTACCACGGCCGGAGTGTAACTGGGGATCCGCCGGAAGAAGATCACCGACATGAAGATGCGCCTTCTCGAGGACGCAGTCAAGGCGGGCGGGCGGCCCGCCGGCTGATCGAGATTGGCTCAGGGATGGGACGAGGGCCCGCGGGTCCTCGAACCTTTGAATAACTCCGTGTACCCCGGTCTGATGTCCTTTGTGACCCTTGCGGACTGTGTGAAGTCGTACAGGCTGCCAGCTTACCGGTGGTCCGTGTTCCCACCGGTTGTTGCAAGACTTCGAGAGTAGCTCGAAGCTCCTCAGATCCCCCGCAGCAGGCCGATCGAGAGGGAAGACGTGGGCGAAGACCGCTTACACTAGCTTTTCCGACAAAACCCAAAGAAGGGTAACACAACAGTGTGACCATACATGGTATGGCAGTCTGACCAAACATGGTTTAACATGGTAAAAATGGTAAGACTGTACGGTCGTCAATGCATGCATCTACTAAGAGATGTACCGACCCCTCCCCTGACATAAGCCCACACCGGCCCTACTCATATGGGATGTCTTGCTGGACCTCAGTCGAGATCAGGTGAGTTTCCCCACTTGTCTCGCGACACCGGTACCGACGGTACAAACTATGTTTCAGTCGTTCACGCGAATTCCCACGACTCTGCTGCGCGCCCCATCGGAGTGCTGAACGCGATGGGATCGGAGCTCGAAAAGCAGATGGCCGCGCTCTTGGCGGGCGCCTCAGAGATTGACAGTGGCGTCAAAGACGCGAGGAAGAGGGCCGGAAACATCCGGAAAAAGTCTCGCGAACTCGATGATGCATTGGATGGGTTAGAGGCTCCCAAATTCTCGATGCTCACCCAGATGCTCAAGAACGAGAGTGGCGAGCCGGACACGAGCGACGAGGCGATTGAAGCCCTCTTCGTGACGATGGACGCGGACAAGAGCGGCTCGATCGACAAGTCAGAGCTGACCCAGGCTTTCAAGGACATGTTTGAGAGGGACGGCAAGCCGCTCGAGATGACGGTGATCAAGAATGTCGTGGACGAGATGTTTGCGAAAGCGTTGAAGGAAGACATGGTAAATACGTTCTTCAAGTACGACCTCGACGGCGGCGGCACCATCGACCGTAGCGAGCTGCAAGAGGCACTGAAAGATCTGGAGCTCACCGTGTCAGAGGAGGAGATCACGGAAATCATGTCGAAAGATGGAATGGAAGGTAAAGAGGAGCTCGATATGGATACCTTCGCCACACTCGTCATCGGGCTCAAACATATGACCAAGGAGGACATCACCAAGGCCGAATTCTTGGTCATGGCCAAGAAGCAGCTCAAGGATGACGGGGTCCTCAATTAGTGAACAGCGCGACCGCCCTCTCGTCACTGCCGCTCGTGTACGGGTGCGTGATAGTCGTTTGTACGCACTACGCTACGGCGTGGCGCTCTGACTGGTCCAGAGTGTGTCCGGCTGTCCGCTGTCCCGGGTGCGGGCGATGCGAAGGAAGAAGAAGGAAGTGGCCGCTAGACCTAGAGAGAAGACAAGAGTCGTAGTCAAGTCACCGAGAGCGAGACATGTTTTGAACAGAAATAACAGCCGCACCGTCCTGGACGTCAATTCGATTCATGGTTGTGTGTGTCGGGCAGCTCCGCGCAGTCCGCGGCGGGCCCAAAGACGCGCGCGCGCAGATGAGCGCCACGGAGCGCCGTTCCGGCGATTCGTGCCTCATGATGGTCAATCGAATGCTGCGTCAATCGCAGCTCTTGCCGGCTGGGGATCCATCGGTACTTCCAGTGATGCTCCAGCACCAGGCATACTCGCCGCCCGCGCCGCCGCCCGACGATGAGCTCTTCCGCAACGCCGTCGAGCGCTTCATGATGGTTTCGCCGACGAGCCAGCCTCGCCACCAGCCGCTGCGGCGCGCACCGCCGCGGAGCACACCGACGCGGCCGACGGTGACGCCCGAGCGCGCGTCTGCCATCAACGGTGATGAGGCCTGGGTAGCCCTCCGCAACGAGTACGGGCTCAAGGAAACGGGCGCCGTGACGTTTGAGGCCATGCCGCGCGCACAGAATAGCGACGGTGAGGCGGCGCCCGGCGACTCCACAGAGCCGCAGCCAGCGCCTGCAGGCGGTGGCGACGCCGATGTTTTGGAGTCGGAGCGCATGACCCTCGTGGCACAGATCGCGGCGCTCCGCATGAACCTCGCTTCCTCGGCCAAGACCAACCAGTCGTTGCTCCACGAGCTCAAGGCTGCGGCGCCGGGCTCACGGCTGGCGTCCTCGTATGCGGCGAGCTCCGCCGGCGCCTCGGCCGCCGGCACGAGCGCCACCGGGATCGCCGCCATCACCGCGCAGCGCCGCCGGCGCGCCGTCGAGCTCGCGTCAGCGGAGCAGCGCCGCCGTGTCGAGCTGCGTGCTGCCCGGGCGACTGCGGACCGCGCGTTGCAGCTGGAGCAGCGGCACGCGGCGACGCTCAGCCAGCAGATGGAGGTGGTTGAGCAGGGGTTCAACGTGAGCTTACGCCTGATGGGTACCGCCATCTCCGAGTGTGAGGAGGAGATGGCGGCCGCACACGCGGCGGCGCAGCTCCAAAAGGCGAGCGCCGAGATTGAGGGCGAGGCAGACTTGCAGATGCAGGCGCACCTCTACCGGCTACAGCTCGCGGCCGCGGACGAGCACCTGGCCCTTACCGCCGAGGTGCGTGCGCACCCACGCCCCCGCCGCCGCCACGCTGCTGCTTCGTGCGCTCACCTAACCCTAACCCTAACCCTAACCGCCGCCTCGCTGCTGCTTCGCGCGCTCACGCCACTCGCGGCTCATGCGATTCTCTGACGTCCTTCCACGCCCTTCCACACACACTTCCACACCCTTCCATGTGCCTTGGTGCCTCGCCCCTCGAGCGTGCGCAGGAGCTGCAGAGTGCTAGGACAGACGCGGCGGCGCGCGAGGCCGAGCTGCAGGCGGAACTGGTCGCCGCGAGGGCGGAGCTCCGATCGACCCTCGCGGCCTCAGCGGTCCATTTACGCGAGGCCGCGTGGGCTGTCGCACCCCCCGCCACGCCCGAAGCTCGCAAGGCGTCCGCCGAGCACGCTGCCGCCGAGCGCGCCCTTGATCATCTCGATGCGCAGATTGAGCAGCAGCTCAGCTTGGCGCAGCGTCAACTCTCCGCCATCCTTGCGTCGCCCGCCGCGCCCAGCACGGCGCCCAAGGCGACGAGGGCGCCGACGAGACGAGCGAGCGGAGGCTATGAGGACGAGGAGGACGAGGCGAAGGACGAGGACGGCGAGGATGTCGAGGATGTCGAGGATGTCGACGGTGATGGTGGCGACGTGGGTGTCGACGGGGATGTCGATGGGGTTGGTGCCGTTGCCGGCGACGCCGGCCCCTACACGTTCAACCGGCTCAAGATGACGTCCTCTGCCGACCCTACCGAGACGCACCGAGACGTAGGCCGCGCCTTTTGCGGCAAGTCCATCTACTGCCAGGCTGTGGGCGCACCAGTCGCGTCTCCTCTGCTCCCGCCATCGGGCATGCCGCCCGGTGTCAACGCGGATGCGGTGGCCGCGCAATTGAAAGCTCTGGCCGACGCTCTGAGCGCGGAGCTCGGCTTCGAACCGTCCGCCGCCGCCTTGGAACGGCTCTGGCCGATGCTCACGGTCAACCCTGTCCTCGAGATTCTGTCGGCGGTGGGCGAGATGCCGTCGGTGCTGCAGCACCGCTTCATCGTGCAAGCACGCCCGGCTGCGGCTGGCGCGGTCGCGTTGCACGTGCTCACGCTCGGCTTCGTGGGCATGCCGCTGCCAGCGACCAAGAAGGATCCGCACAAGGCGGCGCCGAACGTGCTGATCGCCTTCTCCGCCGACCTCAGCGTTCCCGTACCCGCGGAGGACCAAACCGCGTATGAGCTCAGCTACCAGATCCAGAAGGCGAAGCACAAGAACATTGACCTCGAGATGCCGAACGCCCTCGCCACGCCGCAGTCAGAGCTCCCTTCTGTTCCCGTGGCGCTGGGACGCCGCCGTTCCAAGTCCCCCGCCGCGCGCTCCAAGCCCACTAGCAGCTCGCCAGTCGCGCCCATCTCGGCGCCACCCGCGCCGGCCCATCGCGGTGGCACCCCCGCGCATCGTACCCCCGCGCATCGCACCCCCGCGCATCGCACCCCCGCGCATCGCGCGGCTTTCGAGCTGCTCGAGCGGCTCCAGCACGCTCAGGGGCAACGGCTGCAGGGCGCAGTCGAGTCGCGCGCGCACATCGCCGTGGTGCGGAGCTTTGAGCGCTGGAAGGGTGCGGCGGGGCTTGCCGCGGCTGTGGCCGTGGCCGAGGAGCGAGAGAGGCTACAGGCGGAGGCTCACCAAGCGGCACTGGCGTCCAAGGCGCGCACGTCAGAGACGATGCTCTCCCAAGCTGGCGAGAGTGTCGCCTCGATGCAGCTCGAGGCCGAGACACTGCAAGCGCGCGTCGACGATCTCGAGGCGCAGCTCACCAAGCAGGCACGGGTGTGCGCCACGCAGGCTGCCGAGCTGACGCACCAGCATGCTTTGCTCGAGCAGCGCAAAGAGTCAGACTCACTGCAGCTGCGCCGTGCGCTCGAGGAGCGAGAGACCCTCAATCAACGGCTGCGGCTCGAGCAGGCGAACACCGCCGACGCCAACGACCGCGCCGACGCGCTCGAACGCCGGTTACGGTTGGCGTCGGAGCAACGGCTAACCGCCGAGGGGCAGCGCATCGAGCTCGAAGGCAAGGCTGCCGCCCTCGAGGCCGCGTTCGCGAGCGCGCGCGACGAGCTAGCCGCGCGTGAGCAAGCCGCCCGCGACCAAGCTGCCGCGTCATTCACCTCCGCCCTCGAGGCCGCCAACGCCAACGCGACGGCCGCCAACGCGACGGTCGAGAGCCTGCGGCTGAGCGTGAGCTCCTACGAGCGACGGCTGGCGGCGCAGGAGATGCGGCTGGCGGCGCAGGAGGCAGACGCGGCAGAGGCGGCGGCCAAGGCGGCGGCCGCGCTGGCGCTGGCCGAGGCCCAGCTCACCAAGGTTCGTGCGAAGAACATACCACCTCCACCTCGCAAATGGCCCCCCGACACGCAGCCGACTTCGCCGACCTTGACGCTCGCCGAGGAGGCGGCGGCGGCGGCGCGCGCGTCATCGGCGCGCGTCGAGGCGCTCGAGGAGGATCTTGAGGCAGCGAAGCAGCAGGCGCGCGCGAGCGAGATTGCTCGCTTGGCGCTCGAGGAGCTTGTGGCCGAGCTCTCGAAGGGATCTGGCGATATCTCGTTGCGATCTGGCGAGCTCTCGAAGGGATCAGAATCGGCCGCAGCCAGCCACGAGCCCCCATCATTCACAGAGCCTCCACCATTCACAGAGCTGAGCGACGAGGTGAAGGTTGCGCATGACGAGCTCGAGTTGGCGAGGTCTGATCTCGAGTTGGCGAGGTCTGATCTCGAGGTGGCGAGGTCTGATCTCGAGGTGGCGAGGTCTGATCTCGAGGCGGCGAGGTCTGATCTCGAGGCGGCTGAGGCGGCAAAGGCGCTCGAGCGCGCGCGAAGGGAGACGGCGGAGGCTGCGGCCATGTCGGCTGCGGCCACGTCGGCACGGCTAGTGGAGGAGCTCGAGGCGGCCAAGCTCGAGGCACGACTAGTGGAGGCCACGTCGGCACGACTGGTGGAGGAGCTCGAGGCGGCCAAGAGCATGCTCAAGGAGGCGGGCTCGGACTCAGACGCGGCGGAGGGACTTGAGACGGCCGTGGCGGAAGCAGTGGCGGCGGCGGAAGAGAGGCTCATGGCGGAGCGGGCGGAGGCTGACGCCGCAGCCGCGGCCGCGCTGGCAGCGGCGCGCGCGGAAGCAGAGGCCGCTCGGGCGGAGGTGGCCTCAGTGCGGGGAGCAGCGCAGGAGGAGGCGCTCGAGATGGCGCGCCTTCAGCGTGCAGGCGAGTGTCTGCAGGCCGAAGTGGAACGTCTCGAGGTGGAGCTTGAGAAGGCATTGGCCGAAGCTGAGGAACTGCGCCAGGCAGAACGAGTGGGGGCGCCTGCGGTGGCGCACGCGGCGAGCGCCCCCACGAGTGCTCCAGCGAGCGCTCCGGCGAGCGCCCCGGCGGGCGCGCCGGCGGGTGCGCCGGCGGCAAGCGCGAACGAGGCACAGCTCCGGCACGAGCTGCGCGAGCGAGATGCGCAGCTCGCGACGAAGCAGCGTCAGCTCGACGATCACAAGCGCGAGATGCGCGAGATCGAGACGTTGCTCCATGGGCAGCAGGCGGCTTTCCAGGAGGCGGCCGCGGTGGCGGAGGCAGAGAGCGCGGCAGCGGTGCACGCAGCGGAGGCTCGGGCGGAGGCTGCCTTGTCCGAAGCCGCCACGAGGATCACTCAGCTCGAGGATCAGCTTGCCGCGGCTGCCTCCTCGCTCGAGGAAGCGCGCGCCGAGGCAGCCGCCAGTGCGGAAGCGGCCGACGCCGACATCGCCTGCTTGAAGGATGCTTTCAACGAGGCGAGGGAAGCTGCGGAGGCGTCCGAGGCGAAGAGGAGGGCGCTCGAGGAGGCGCGCGAGGAGGCGGTGCGCGAGATCGCGCGCCTCGAGGGCGAGGTCGCGCGCCTCGAGGGCGAGATCGCGCGCCTTGAGGGCGCCCTGTTGAGCGCTCGAGCGCCAAGCAACGGCGGCGGCAACGGCGAGGCAGACGAGGCGGCTGTGAACTCGTTGGTCAGCTCATTGGTTGCCGATGCCGACATGCCCTCAGCGGGCGGAGATGCCGAGGGAGAGGGCGGAGATGCCGAGGGCGCATCGGAGGCGTCGCTACAGCCCGTCGCCTACGTGTTCACAGCCCAATCGGCGCCTGAGGTGAGCGAGCAGCTGGGCGTGTCGGTTTCCGCGGGCGATCCCCTGACAGACGAGCTGCTCGCTGCCTTGCGCGAAGCGCTGCAAGTGCCGGCTGCCATGACCGAGGACCAGCTCAAGCAAGCATTGCTTGCCCAGGAGTTTGTTGAACGCGCACCAGCAGCACCACCACCAACGGAGCGAAAGCCGCCCGACTTGCGCCGCTCGTCGACTCGACGGCTCGGGGAGAGCCCCGAGACGCTGCTTGCCGAGATGACGGCCGAGCTCGAGTCGACGCGTAAGTCGCTCACTCAGTTCGCCGAGATGAACAACGAGCTGAGCAGCGAGATCTCCACTATGCAGACGCGCTCGCGCAAGCTCCAAGCCGAGCTCGATCAGGCACGCGCCGAGTTGGCTGAGCTACGCAGCCAGCTCGCGCCAGCAGCCGAGGTGGCCAAGGGTAAGTCCAAGGGCAAGTCCAAGTGAGGCGCTGCTACGGCGCTGCACGCGCGTGGTACACGCTTCGCCCCCACCTACGAGTGAGGAGTGTGGTGGTTCCGCGAACCACATGCGAACCGCGTTCACATCGCGCCACGCTCAGTCAACAATTCAAGCTGTGATTAAAAGTGTCCTCGTTGTACGTTCCAACGTTGACATGAAGTGTCCGTATCCCCGGCAAGCGGGTCATCGTAGAACTGTACGGTAAAATGACACGGGGGGAGCCGGGGCACACTGATCACAAAGGCGGACCTCACAACCATCCCAACCCACGTACCCGTGTGTGTCCCGGCTCCCCCCGGTGTCTTTTTGCCGGTACGTGAACGTCTTATTTGAGAGCCCACGACAACGCCGCACAATCATGCTTGAAGGCCAAGCGCAACCTGCGGCGGCGGCAACTGTCGCGACGACAGTGGCGCGGCCAACGGCGGCAGTTGTGGCGAATGTGGCAGCCGGGCGACCTGCGGCGGCGGCAACGACCGCGACAACGGCTGTGGTGCGGCCCAATGCGGTGGCTGCAGCAACGGCGACGGAGATGGCGATAGCAACAGCAGTAGCGCGGCCTGCAACCTTAGCGACGGCCGCCTCTGCTGCGCTGGATAGCGGTGGTGTCAAGCTGACAGCGACGGCTCTGACGTCGGTCGTTGCGCGTGCGGCGACGCCAGCAGAGGCGGCGCGGCGCCCGCTGCCTGCAGAACCGGCGGATTTGCGAACGATCGCATCCGGGCCAGCGGTTTTAGCCTCGAGTGCATCGAGTGCATCGGGCACCAAGGCGGCCGCAGCTGTTCAGCCTGTGGAACCCGCCGCTGCCGCAAAGCCAGCGGCTGCCGCCGCCACTGCAGTGGCAGCAGCCAAGCCTGCCACAGCGACCGTAGAGGTGGACGTGACAGCCATACTCGCCACGTCAGCGGCATCGGCTGGGGCGGCAGCCAAGCCCGCCACGGCGACGTCCTTGGTGGCGTCCGCTGCGCCGAAGAATGCGGCTGATGCGGCCGCGCACAATGACGCGACGACCTCACGCGAGGCTGTCAGTCTCGCGAGCTCCTCGCTCACAGAGGTACCCTCCTCCGTCCTCGTCGCATCTCTCAGGTCGCTCGACCTCTCGCATAACCTGCTCATCAGCTTGCCTGCCGCGTTGACAGGCCTGCGCGGGCTCGAGTACCTCGACGTGCGCCACAACCGGCTCGCGTCACTGCCCGCCGGGCTCGGGGTCTCGCAGCCGCGGCTGCAGCTCCTCGTCTCGCACAATTCCGAGCTCATCTTTGAGCTCCCTCCTCTCGTGGCCTCGGCCGTGGCCTCGGCCCTCTTCCGTGACGCCGACTTCCCCGCCACGGCGGCGTCCCTCTTCCGCGATCCGAGCGTGCCATGGGGAGGGCATCCGTCCGTCTCGGCGGGCGGCGTCGTGTGGAAGCGGCCGCATGAGATCTGCACTTCGCTCGGGGTCGGCCCTCCGCAGCTCTTCGTCGACGGTTCGGACTCCTCGGATGTGGTGCAGGGGTTGCTCGGCGACTGCTGGCTGCTCTCGGCGATCGCGGTGGCCATGCCACGTGCCGAGCTGAGGCAGCAGGTCTTCGCGTTCAACGCCGTCGAGGCCGGGCGTCCGGGCAGCTTCACAGCACAGCTCTGGGTGCGTGGCCGTTGGGAGCGCGTCACCGTGAGTGCCTCTGATGACTTCTGATTGCATCTGATTGCATCCCTCATCAGGTGCGTGGCCGTTGGGAGCGCGTCACCGTGGACGACCGTTTGCCATGCGAGCCGAGTGGCGAACTACTCTACGCGCGCTCCGTCGAGCCGAATGAGTTTTGGGTGGCCCTGCTCGAAAAGTGCTTCGCGAAGCTGTACGGCAGCTATGAGGCGCTCATCTCGGGATTTGCCGACAGCGCACTGCGAGACCTCACCGGAGGTTGCCCTGTCCGATTGAGCCTGAGGGAGGTGCTTGCCGCCCACGACAGCGCCCCCAACGCCGCCGCGACAGTACCGGCAGGAGTAGCAACAGCACTAGCGTCAGGAGTAGCAACAGCACTAGCGTCAGGAGTCGCAACAGCACTAGCGTCAGGAGCAGGAGCAGGAGCAGGAGCAGCAGGTGCAGCAGCAGGGAGCAGCGGCGCCGCCGTGGGCACCTCTGCGGCGGCCTCATCAGCCAACGGGCGCGCGCCGCGTACGCTGGGGGCGCTGTGGGCCGCCCTGGGGCAATGGCATCGTGAAGGAAGCCCGATCGGCTGCGCGTACTCTCTCGGGGCGGCGCAGGGCACGGGCGACGGAGGCAGGCCCGAGGTGGCGTCGGCAGAGGGCATCCTTCGAGGTCATGCGTACAGTGTCGAGCGGCTGGAGGAGGTCGCCGGTCGACGGCTTCTCCGGCTGCGCAACCCATGGGGTTATGGCGAGTGGACGGGCGCGTGGGCAGACGGAGCGCGAGAATGGACCCCTGAGCTGCTGCGAACGCTCGAGTATGCTTTCGAAGAGGATGGTACCTTTTGGATGGAGCTGAGCGACTTTGTAGCGCAATTCACCACCGTGTACACGTGTCGCCTCTTCGACGGCTGGCAACGGCTCTGTACACAGGGCGTGTGGGTCGGTGACGCGGCCGCAGGCAGTATGCGCTTGCCTGGCTGGCGGCACAATCCGTGCGTGCTGCTCCGTCTGCCGCAGCCCGCGCCGCTGTTTGCGATGCTCTCTCAGCCAGACCCACGACTGCACGCCGCCACCCACCCGTCCCTCGACGCCACCCCCAACGTCACCCCCAACGCCAGATATCCCAGCGCCGATCCCAGCGCCACTGCGCCACCGCCCATCGGGTTCGCACTGCTGCCCACGGTGGCGCTGCGCCCGAGCGGTACGGTGCGTACCTCGGAGATGGCCTTGCGTGGAGCTCCCCTACGGGCTGAGCGCGATGTGAGCTGTGCATCAGAGGTGGAGCTGCCGGCGGGTGAGTACGTGCTCGTGCCGTTCACACTGGAGCCGGGTCATCACGGGCATTGGACGGCGGAGGTGCGTGTGGGCGGAGAGTGTGAGCTCATCCCCATGCCAAGCGTCGCAAGCGTCCTCGAGCGAGCTCAGATCGAGCGAGCTCAGAGGGGCTCCCTGACTGCTGAGACCGCCGCAACCGCCGCGCCGGCCGTCGACAAGGCGAAGGCAACCCTCGCTCGGCTCAAGCTAGACACGACGGAGGAGGAGGAGGACGACGACGACGATGGTTGGTCGGTGGCAGGATCGGAACCCGAGGATGAGAGGACGCGCACGCTTGAGCGCCATGCCGCCGCCCACGCCACTGCCGCCGCCACTGGCCAGTCATTCGCCTCTGCGCTCACCACCTCCCTCGGCGCTGCCCTGGGCGTGAATGGCGGCGAGGCGTCGTTGAGTCGGCGCGAGCGCAAGGAGCGACGGCGAGCCACTCTTGCTGCCGCGCGCCGTCAACACAAGCACATGGCCGCACAGCGGCAGCAGCTGCTGGATGGCGGCGGTTGGAGCCGGGAGCTTGCCTCGCTCGATGACGCATCGAGTGTGCTTGCGTTGCGGCTGCAAAGCGCACGGCTCGGGGAGCCACCGCCATTGGCCGCCGCCTCGTCCTCTCGCTTGTCTACCCATCCCCCACCAGCGGACACGCGCCCACTCGCCATCCTACGCCCCCGCTCTGCTGAGGTTCTGCCAACCATACCGCCGCGTGCTCTGTCGTCACCGCTGCCATCGCCTCAGGCCAGCCTCCTCTCGTCGCGTGCCCGCGACGGCGCTCCATGGCCGACCCGCCGTGCCGCGCCTCCCTCTACCCGACGGCCATACATGACGACGGCGACGACGGGGACGACGACGGCCGAGGACGAGCATGACTACGACGAGGACGACGAGGACGGGACCAGCGCGGCAGCGGCGGCGGCAGCGTTAGTGGCACCGACAGGGCGTCGGTTGGCCCCAGCGGATCCCTATGCAGCCGCGCGTGCTGCGCTTGCGCGCGCCTCCACCGTCGGCGTGCCGCGCACCGCCGCTGCCATCCGGCGCGAACACACGGCTCGGCTCGTGCGCAGCGCGGCGGCACGCGTGCTGCAAGGCGCACCGCCGCCCGCCTCGACCGCCGCCTCGACCGCCGCCTCCACCTCTTACCGACCCGACGTGGCAGGCAACGTAGCAGCGAGTTGGGGAAGTGGCAGGGCGTCGGCCAAGTCGGGCCGGGCGGCGGTGGGCCACGAAGATCCGCGGATACGCACACTCCTCGCGGCGCAGGCAGCGGTGCTCCTTTCGATCGAGAGCTCCAAGCGCGTGGCTAACGCGGGCGCTAATGGCGCGCCGGGCGGCGGTTCGTGGCGCCAGGCGGTGCTCGAGGCGCAGCGACGGCGGGACGAGGTGCTCGACCGGCTTCTCGCGGCCCACATGCCCGCGCCTCCGTGGCACTGAACTCTGAAGACTGAACCGGCGCAGAGAAGTAGATGAGAGGACGACTGCCTGCAGGCTGTGTCGGCCACGCCTCCGTCCATTGCGATTGCGGCCCCCCTGTGCTTGGGGGGCCGGAGAGCGTGCGCGTGTGTGCGTGTTATCACAGCAGCAGTACCAGGGGAGTACTGTACCGGTAGGTAAGTAAGTGTCCCAGCTCCCCCCGGAGGGTGTCTTTTACTAATTTGCCGTCGGTGGACGATTTCCCGTACAGTAGGTGTAGGATCTCTAGGAACGCGAACGGTACCGCGGGGAGGGCCCGCAGGGCAGTACGGATACGATAAGTCCGCGCCCGGAACCCGAGCGAGACGAAATCGCTCGGCGCCGCTTCTCGTCTCGGCGTCGCATTACCCGCTGGGACCGCACTCGTGTCAGTCTCGGAGTAGAACCTCTTGCAGATCCGACCGCAAGGGTCCCAAGACGGCGGGGATCAATCTGATCAATCGCCGCTGTCGCTGCTTGAGCTTTTGCGCCATCCGGTAACTCCACCATGTCTTTCGCTTCTGGGATCCAAAGACACTGATGCAGCCCGGCACGAGCATAAGTGGGTCAAAGCGCGCCATCTCTTCCCATATATAGTCGACGTCAAGCTCGGGATTGATCACCATCGCATGTGCCAGCTCAGCTGAGCCCTGCAGAGAAATTGATGCGCCGCGCAAACCGAGGAATATAAGGTTGGTGTTGGTGCGCAGGCCTTCGACCAGCGCAATCGCACCCTCATCTCCAATCTCGTATCTGAATGGTGGGAGGAAACCTGAGACCTCCGCATGGTAATCATATCCCAGACGGAGGTCCTTGAGAGGTGGGTTGTGCGCGAGAGCGCGGCCCATGAACACGCCGCCCTGGCTGCCCATAGGATTCTGCGACAAATCGAGCACGCGTAGCGCGGAGGCGGCGCCCGCCGTAATGAGAGCCTCGGCCACTGCTTTCACACCCGCCTCCTCAATCACGTTGTTTGGTAACCGGAGCACCTCGAGAGAGCGGTTGCGCGCGAGCCCCTCTGCGACGGCCTCGCAGCCGCCCGGGCCAAGCTTGTTGTCCGCGAGGTCAAGCTCGGTCAGCGCAGTGGGCGCAAGGAGAGCGGCGCGCACGTGGGCGCCACAGGCAGGGTCGATGGATGTGTGGTTGAGGATGAGGTGACGAAGTCTCGACCCAGTGCAATGCAGCCCGCGAAAGATCTCGACGGCACCAGCGGTGCCCAGCCGAACATGGCGGATAGAGAGCCGCGTGAGCGTTGTGTTGCGGCCCAGTGCAGCGCCGATGGCCTTGGCCGGCTCTGGGCCGAAGCCAAGGTTGGCAAACGAGAGGTCCGTCAAGGTTCGCGAGAGCAGCAGCAGAGCCGAGATGCCATGCGCGATCTCCCCTTGCGGGTCAGGCAGCGCAAGCGTCAGCCGCTGCCCAATGTGCAGCTCCTTGTGCTGCAGCAGCATCCCGAGCGCGTGGACGGTGGCACTGGCGTCTGACGCGTGCCACACACGCGGCGCCTTGTGCACTTTGAGACCCACGAGACGAGTTGGTGAGGCCCACATCACGACCAACCAGAGCCAAAAGAGCCACCAGGGAATGCAAGTGAAACAGCAGCTGGGGCACATGGTACTCAGCTCCAGGCCGACCACCTGCGACCCCTCGGGCGCGTCAAAGCGGCTGCACGACTCTTTGTTGCTGGGTAGCACACGCCCCTTGGGTAGTAGGCCCGACTTAACCGTCAGTACGCGTCCTACCGATGTGTGGAACCGGATGCCTGCGCCCAATGCAAGGTATCCCATCAACTGCTCCACCGCTATGACGTACTCACCTTCGTGCATCTCGAGCTGTGGCGTCCGCAAGCACGAGCCGTAGGCGTACGAGTCGGAGCCGTGATGCCGCGGCGGGCCGATGTTAAAGTTGAACGTCACGCTCTCGATCGCAAAGGAGGCACCTACGTCTATCGAGCGCAGGCAGAGCTCATCCTGCATCTTGTGCAAGATTGCGAGCTGCTGCAGCGCGAAGGGGTACGATGAGATGGCCCTCTTGAGGTTAATCGCGTTCGAGATGGTGTCGCTGAGGTACGTGTCGTCGTTGTACCTCTCGGGCTCGTCGGTGTAGAATCGGTTCATCGTCGCGTGCGACTCGTCCCGAATGAACGCGGCCAGAATGTCTGTCGAGGCCGACTGAGCGGCTTGATCATCATCATCATCGGCGCCGGCCGCCTGCCGTGACAGCACCTTTGTGGCGGCGGCGGCTGTGGCTGTGAGCTGTGGCAGCAGAGGCACCGCTGCGGAGGCCAGCTGCGCCCAGCTGGGCTCTGAGCGAGCTTCGTGCAAAATCTCCGCCTGCATCGCGATGCACATATCGCCCACCATCTTGCGCCGCTTCGAAATGACCTGTTCGATGGTGAGCGCATTGAGATTGATGCTCAACCTCGCCTCCACCACCAGCACCGCGCCCTCGATTCGCGTCCCGAGCACCTCGATGCCGGTGAGTGGTGCAAAGAGGCATTCGCGCTCGTGCGGGTACTGCGAGATCCACCCGAGCTCGCACCCGCGGTCGATCATGCCCATGTGCATTTCAAACACCAGCCCCGGCTTGCCTGGCTGGCTCGCGTACTGCAGGGCCACCTCGCGGTCGAATGTGGTGCTCATAAAGGCGCCCTCGATGCCGCCCCGGACGCCCTGAGCATTAGGCGCCCAGAAGCTCTGCGGGAGCACGCCTCCCGCGACGCCGCGGTAGATCGTCGCCGCCTTGGTGAGCTTCGAGGCCTTGACAATCACCGAGTTGATCACATGAATGGTCGTGACGTACCGGTTGGACTTGCAGCCGGCGAGTGCTGCCCCAAAGCCACGCAGCAGGTCATTGTACTTGACGAACATCGGGCCTGTATACAGCCGAGCTCCGAGCCCCTCCTCCAGCATGAGCTCTGGCTCCTCGAGCACGGCGAGTTGGGCGTTGACCTCGTGCAGCCGATGCTTGAGCTCGCTCAGCGGCAGTGGCCTGCGTCTCGTCGCATGACTGGTCCCGTCCTTTTTGATGTTCCCCTCTTTTGGCCACTCCACGGCTCGGTCCGGCTCGGCGACGAACCACCACTCGATCTGCGGCGTCGTTGTCATCATGTAGTTTGAGGTGGTGAACTCGTCGCTCGAGTCCTCGGAGTGCAGATGATCGCGCTCCATCGCCTGGCCAATGTTCCGGTTCGGTGGACCGATCTTGGCTTCGAGGCCACCAAAGAACGTGTTCAGGCTACCAAACTGCAGCGTGAAGGCATCACCCTGCTGCACAAACTTATCGTGCAGCTCGGCACCTGTGCTGGAGTCGGATCTTGCCAGCTCCTGCAGCTTTGGTAACAGTTCAGTCGCCAGCGCCTGCAGACCTTTTTCCAATCGTAGTGCCAGTGCTCCCGGAGTAGTGATGCTGCCCCCGAGTGCGCGCAATATGGCCAGCTCATCGGCGTCAGTGGCAGTGGTGTCCAGCAACGCAGTGGCCAGATGTGCGGTCACATTCTGCGACGCAAGCCAAACGGATGCTGTCCATTTTTCCATGCCGGGACCAACCACTGCGGACAACGGGCGGGCTGCGGCTCGCTCGCGGCTGTGCACTTGCAAAGAACTAGCAAGAAAGAGCCGCGCATTTCTCGAAATGCTCAGTACGGCGTTTGTTCGTTCACACTTCGCCAAGGGCCCCTCTTCTGTACAAATCGACAGCTGTTTCTCCCATGTCTCTCATCGCGCGCTGATTTCATCCTGAAACTACAGTACGTACAAGACACCTGACTAGCACCCTTGGACTAGCACACATTTATCTCGTCTTCCCACACAGCCCGCGGAAGCAGAAGTGCTTGCATACACCGGGGGGAGCCGGGACACACACGGGACACATGGGACACGCGGACGCACAATGGCACACGGACCACACAGACGAACTGTACCGGTACCGGTACCGCCTGTATTAACGCCTGTAGTCATGGGTCTCGAGTTGAACTCGAGTTCATGCGCATGTGAGTGGTTCATGGCCATCTAGTGGGGAGCCGCGTAGATAATTCTCAAACGCGTTTGCGTGCGTGTGCAAGCATGGCTTCCTGCACCAAGAGTACGATTGGGAATATCATGATAGAGGCAACGAGCTCTTCCTAATCGGGAAGGCGCAAGAAACAAGTCGCGACCAACCTCTCGGACTTCCGCTCCTCACGGGCGACGGCGTGATGGAAAACGCCACGATCCAACTCGGCAGCCACGCGTCGTTGCACGTATATCTGCCGGCGCGACCAGCAGCACCCTTGGCTGCAATAATTGTACCCGGTGGCTCCTATCGGCCTGGCCCATTTGGATGGTGCAAGACCGCCGAGGGCTCCGACGTCGCACTCCAGCTCGCACGAGAAGGCATCACTGGCATCGTGCTACACTATCGTCTCCCTGCAGGCCGACCGCATATTCCGCTTGAGGATGCGCTCAGAGCTCTCGAGGTTGTCAAAACCGGCTCGAGCTCGCTACCGCCTATGAAAGCAGTGGGCATCATCGGATTCTCGGCGGGTGGCCACCTGGCGGCGCTCGCTTCGACGCGCTATACTTCACGCGCCCAGCGGCCAGCCTTCACCGTGCTCTTTTACCCCGTCATTTCGATGCAAAACTTCACCCACACCAACAGCAAACTCGAGTACCTCGGCGCGCAACCCTCAGAAGCACTGGAGGTCGCCTACAGTGCTGACCGGCAGGTGTCCGAGGACTCGCCGCCCTCTCTGTTGATCCACGCGCGCGACGACCGCGTCGTCGACCCGCGCTCCAGCCGCCTGTATTACGACGCGTGCGACGCGCACACTGTGAGCAGCATGCTGGTCGAGCTCGAGGCGGGAGGGCATCCGTTTGTCAACAAGCCGAAGGTGTGGCAGTCGGCGTGGACAGTGGCGCTCTTGTGGATGTGCAGCCGCCTCACGCAAAAGGGTGCATACTCCATGGCCATGTGCGCGAATGGCACCTCTCAAACGTCATCTTTGCGACGACAGCTGCTCCGCGTGCCTGGAGTCGCTGCAGTGTGGCAGACACATACTTGACATACAGCAAAATCCAAATCGACGTATTCGGGTTCCTAGGGCATCTCCCTACACACTACCGCCGACAAAACGCTACGTATCGCGGCCCGCAGGCTCGGTCGCCGCTTACGTGGATTACGGCTTCACAATGTAGCGTCGGCATCTCAATCTCATAGCGGCTACCACTTTGTATTACGGTTGACGCGCATTGTCTCACCTGCACCTCGCACCTCCCACCTGGAGGACGGGACCGCGGTGCGGCTTGGGCCCGGGTGCGCGGCGCCTTCTTTTCTATTTGACCCCGACTTTACACACTTTTCGTCTCCGATCGTTCACTCCGTCCGCAGACCCGCAAACCAGATCTGAACGTCGCAAAACACGATTGCCTCGCCTTTGCCTCGCCTGCTGACTGCTGCCGCGTGGCCTGTATGCCACAAGGCCGCGCTGCAAGCAGGCCCTTTCTTGATGTACATCACCGCCATTAGAGGGCATGTAGGTCATGTGTCCGCTCAAGCATGCCGCCGCTCTCGCTCGGGAAGAATTCGACCAGCGTCTTCGGGGATGGATGGAAGCTTGTATCGACGATCTCTCTTGACGTCAAGAAATCGCTTGCCCTCGGCTGCAGCAAGTAAGCGCGCAATGCGCGCATACTCGCCTCGTGCGCGATGATGAGCATTGGGTGAGTTGACGCCTCGATCTCCAGAACAATCGGCTCCAAAATGGCCACCAGATCGGACATCTTCTCGCCGAAGCGGTCGACAAACATGACCTCTGGGGTCGAAATGTGTGGAGTCGGAAACGAGTCAAGGATGGAGAGGAAACGGAAGGAGGTCGATCGGCTTGCAGCCTCGCTGGGAAGTGGTGCCAGCTGGGCGCGCTCGGCCGGAGGCGCCGCTCCGGCAGCGCTCGCAAGCTCGAGCGCCACGGCATACGCGCTCATCTTCGTGCCGTCCTCCGGGTCGGAGGACGCACAGCGCGGTGTTGTGAGGATCCGGATGTCGGCAGCATGCTCGCAGGTCGCGAGCCACTTGGTGGTGGCGCCCGCTACGAAGGAAGAGTCGAGGCCACATGCGGGGACGGTCAGCATGTAGATTGAGCGCGGGTAGGAGTGCAGCGCAAGCAAGTACGGCAGGACCGATTTGGACATGCGGCCATAGACATCCTTGCAGTGCGCCGTCGCTCCGAGGTTGTAGAGCTTAATATACGCCCCCTCCTCGGGTCGCACAGTCTCGTAGATCTTCTCGTAGTGCTTGATGCGTTGGACCAGGTCCTTGTATGCGGCTGCCGGTTCCATGCCCCGGAAGTCGGCAGAGTGCTTGATCTTGAAGTCCATACCCTGCTTGATGATGGCCTCATCGGTGACGATGCTCTCGAGGAACACGACGCCGATGGTCCCGCCCAGACCTGACGCAGCAGCCTTGGCGCGCTCCGCTCGCACGCGCTCAAGCAGCTTTGCACGGCGCTGCACTTGCACGTTAGATGCGTCAAAGATCGCCACCTGGCCCCCGGTGCTCAACCAATCCATGGCCTCGCCAAATGCCTCGATGGACACCATCTCGCGCACTGCAGCGGCATATGCCTTGGATGCGTCGAAGAATGAGGCGGAGCCGGTCGAGGGTTGCGCCGACGGATTGTCTTCTTTGGCCAACTCCCGCCGCTTAGCACCAACGCGGAAGCCCTTCGTGATGTAGCCACGCCAGCCGAGAAACTGCTCAAGCTTGTGGCCGAGCAAACTCTTACCACGGGCAGGCAGCCCAACCAGGATGATGACGAGCTTTGCAGTATCGTTCGTCAGGGTCAAACGCGCCTCATTTGTCATACGCGCCTCATTCGCATCGTGCGGCTTGACCGAGATGGTCGATGCGTCGAGTAAATCATCGAGCAAGGATCCTCGAGCGCTCCGACACGCCCGTTGGAGACCGTCGAGCCACTCGGATGAAGCGAATGGCATCGAGCGTCGAACTTCGGATTGTTCGGCTGGAGTGAGAAGGTGGAGGGTCTCTTGCAGCTCCTTGAGTGCCCCAACAACACGTTCCGCACTACCTTTGGGCTGTACGGGAGGCTTCTTGTTGAAAAGCATGGCTGTCGGGCTTGCACACAAGATTACCTGGAGGTTGCGCAGCGCGCGCAGCGCCGCAGAGCGTCAAAAGCATGATTTGGAAGCGGCACCGATTTCCGGGAATTGACGAAAAAGGGACGAAACCAGACGAAACTTGAGTTCGAAGAAAATGATGGACGGAACCATTTTGTTCACACACGACGGTACCTTCGCGATGTGCGAACACCATGTACAACCCTGACCCTGGTCGTACGCCGACACGGATCGAGTTCATCCGGATACTGTTAGTGACTGTTACACTGGGCATCATTCTGCTTGTGCCGCCTTTCCGTGCCCGTCGTCAGTGCGGCCAGCATGCCGCTCGCCGGCCCTCATCATGCTGCAAGTGAGTTGCTCCCACGCCATGCTCTTAAACTCATCGCCGCCTCTCGGTCGGTCCGTCGACGCACTCCTCATCATCGCCGCATGCTCGTGCCTGGTGTACCCGGCGGTGGCAACCACGCCTGCCACTGCCGCCTCGGCCTCATCCTCGGCCGCGGCGTTCTCCTCGGACAGTTTCAGCGCCGGCCAGCGAGCACGCTGATGCCCACCATCAGACCAGCGAGCAAGGCGCCCGCCCCCATGATGCGCTCCTGCTCGTTCATACCGCCGATGGCACTCCCAAGCATCCGGCCCGCGGAGGCGCCCGCGGAGGCGCCCTTGGCACCCGCCTTGGCACCCGCTGCGCTCTCTGTCCCGTTGCGCTCGCCAAGGGGCGTGGGCGCGACTCGCTCGTACGAGGCGTGCAGCACCAACGCCTTCTTGCCGAGCGCGCCGGCGATCTCGCATGCCTCGCTGAGCTCGGCGTCGCTCGTGATGAGGACTCGATCTCCCTCGTCGTCATCGTAGCGCAGCAGCAGCCGCTTCCCCTCCTCTGCCGTCTGACCCAGCTTGGACGCCACCGCCTTCTCGAGAGCGCGAAGGTCGTTCGAGGGCGCATGCAGCCGGTGCATGTGCTGGGTGCGCGGCTCCGTCACCTTGAACAAGAACGTCGACGGGCCACCATCCACACCGGCCGGCGCGGCGCCGAGTGTGCCCGCGTTCGCATTCGCTCCCTCTGACGCGTTCTCCTGGCTGGGCTCCCAGCTTGCCGCGACCGACGGCGGCAAGCTGAAGTCCGCGGGGGCGGCCGCGACGGGCGCAGGCGGCGGGATCGTCGGGAGCAGGTTCTCACTGTTCGCCAGGTCGACGTACGATGTCGGACGCGACACGGGGCGAGAAGGAGGGCGAGAGCCATCGGCGCCGAGCGCGACGCCAGCCGACACTCCGACGAGCGATTCAGACGATTTGAGCAAGCTGCTCCAGCGCGAGGCAGTGGCGGAGGCGGCGCCGGGGATCTTCTCGGCCTGGCCGCCACTGCCCACGAGCGCACCCTCCATGAGCACGAGGACGTCGAGCACGCCCAGCGGCGCGCCATCCGCACCGAGCACTGGGATGTTGCGGTAGCCGCCGTACTGGAGCTGATGGAGGGCCTGGAGCACGCTCGCGGTGGCGGGCATCGTGTCGGGCGCGCGGGTCATCAAGGTCTCGACGGTGACGTCGGCCGCTGAGCGCCCCTTGGCCACCAGCTTGAAGAGCAGATCCTTGAAAGTGACGATCCCCGCGCACGGCGCCTCGGCCGTGCCGACGAGTACAGCACCACCGCGCGCCGCCATGAGCTTGGCCGCACGCTCCGCCGTCTCATGCGGCGCGAGCGTGAGGGCTGGCGGCGCCGCGCCGCCCGCGGTGGCGGCGCGCGCCCGCTCAGCACTCTGCAGCAGGACGGCGAGCGACGGCGCAAAGAGGCGCTGCACCATGTCGTCCACCAGGCCCTGCGCTGAGCCGGCGCCGGCGCCGGCCGGAAGGGCCGCGAGCACGGCCGTCGAGAGCGCCGATGAGGCGGAGGAGAGATGGCGCTCGAGGCGCGAGATCGCGTCGTACAGGCACTTGGCGATGTCGAGCATGCCCACCACCGCCCCGTGCTCATCCAGGACTGGCAGGTGGCGGAAGCGCCTTTCGATCATGAGGCACAACGCGTCGATGGCATTATCGCTGGCCTTGACAGTCATGGGATTGGCGGTCATGACTTCGCTCACGAGCATGCTCGTGGGGTCGGCGCGATTGGCAATCACCCGGTTGGTGACGTCCTTGTCAGTCAGGATTCCGACAAGGGCGCCCTCCGCCGAGACGACGAGCCCGCTGTCTGCGTTGGCACCGAGCATCTTGACGGCGGCATCAACGACCGAGAGCTCGGGCGAGAGCAGGAGCGCGGGCTTTGGCCTTAGCTCGCCCACGGTGCGGCAGCGGTCCATGGTGAGGAGTGCAGCTGAGGAGTGTGTTCAAGATGAGGTGGCGCGAAGATTTCCCACACGAAGAGCTGTGTGTTAGAAGTCACACAGACATTCACACTTCCTGACCCTGCCAGTGGTGTCAGCTGTCTCTGGTATGTGTGTGTGTGTTTCATGACATTCGGCGCGACTCTGCCGCCCCTCGGAATGAACTTCCAGAAAGTACTTTCTAAGCAACAGCCCAGCTTTTGCGCCAAAAAGCGAGCACCGGAGGAATCTCGTCAGCAATGGAAAAACACAAAGCTGGGCTTGCAATAATACCAAACAAGGTTGCAGGAAAGTCATGATTCACAACCATGTTCGTTGCATGCGCACTGCACAGCTATGCGAATGCGATACGAACCTCTGACTTGTCTGCTGAAACAATTCCTCAGGCAGTATAGCACTGCGCCGCACTTGACACCAGACGGCGGCTAAGGGAGGGCGTTGGTGTGGTGAGGGCGGAGGTTACGGTACGCATTGTCCTTAGTGACTTGTGTAAATGTGTATAAAGTCGTCCTTCGTGACTTGTGTAAAGTGGTGTGCGCCGCGCTAAGGGTGGGTATGGACCACTGTTTTCTTGCCTTTTCTCCCCGCAAAAGTTCGACCTGTCCCCTCACCCATCACCTCCGCCACCCGTTCGCGTCTCGATGGCCTTTCGGATAGGCCCCGGCACAAAGGCTCGAGTGGTGCATCGCTGGACGACGTACCGCTGGCAACCGGCCAGTCGCGCCAGCAGCTAACAAGCTCAGTGACATGCGAAGAGTCACATTCTCGAGTTTCGTGCAGATTGAGCCACTCCTATGCAACGTTTAGGTGCATGCGCCAATTCGCTCATCGTCAAGATGGTCTGCATCTCTTGTGCACTTAAGCAGCCTGCGCGCGCGCAGAAAGCAGCTGTGGACTGTGTGCCCTCAGACTACCTTTCATGCATTCCCGCCATCGTTCGGATACGTGCACGATCGCGTTGCCTTCATCTCTGTGCACCACTCATACACGCCGCGTTGCTCCCGTGCACAGATTTATCACCTGCCAAGGTCAATTCGATGGAGGACGAGCCGCTCTGGGCGAACATCGACGTGATCGTCGAGGCGCACGCGTCGGGCACGGGCGCGGAGCCGCCACACAGCTACGCGTTCACGCGCTGCATCACAAAGAAGGTGCTGCGCCGTACGCATGACCATGTGCTTGAGCTGATCAACAACGGCACCGTCGCGCGCGGCACGCTG
>Ga0210246_100180_pt1 | contig 55059 bp, 36 predicted proteins | sample ChrtobMetaP3_8mM_FD_155469 | JGI IMG/M metagenome (GOLD analysis project Ga0210246, IMG submission 155469) | Chrysochromulina tobin associated microbial communities from unialgal haptophyte culture, Seattle, Washington, United States - P3_8mM | ecosystem: Host-associated > Algae > Haptophytes >...
AATATCTGGATTTGCACCCCTTCCTCATACCCTGATTACAAACTGAGTGATTTACCCAAGGGGGTAGGGGAGGGATTAATATCTGGATTTGCACCCCTTCCTCATACCCTGATTACAAACTGAGTGACGGCCTCTAGGCTGTCGCTGTACAATCGACTAGATGACCAATGCTGTATCTCTAAACCACAGTCTGTTTCACAAAATCACTTGGATATAATCTTAAATACGCGTTTACACGTTGTGTATATTTGTGTTTTGTGTGGGGTGTGGCTGAGTTTGTCCGCGACGCCCGCTCGCCCCCTTCATTGATGCGAGCGCCCCGTGCGCCCGTGGTGGGCCGCGCGACCGCCGTGCCGCCGTGGGCGACCGTCACCTCACCATGCACCTCCGGCACCGCTCGTCGGCTCTCCTACCGAAGAGACTCCCGCTCCGCCCCGGCCTTGGCCCTGACCTTCGGCTCCTTGGCCGACCTCGACTCCTTGGACCTCGACTCTTTGGTCTTCAGTGGGGCCATCCCGGCAAGCCCGGTGGCCAGAGTGCGGCGCCGGCTGCCGCCGGCTGCGCTGCCGTTGGCACTGCCGCTGGCACTGCCGCTGGCACTGCCGCTGACCGAGTGCTGATGGCTGCTGCTGCTGCCTGGGTGATGATGGCGCGGCAGGGGGTCGGCACCTATGCGATGGGAGTTTCATCAGAGGCTCTCAGAGGTTTCGTCAGAGGCACTCAGAGGTTTCATCAGGGGCACTCAGAGCGGCACCTGTGCGATGGGTGTGGCCACCAGAGTGGCGCACTTGCGAACTCGGTGGCAGCGAGGGCGCCCGGGCCGGCGGCAGCGAGCGGCTGTTGCCGCTTGAGAGTCCGAGCACCACGACGGCGCCTATCAGGCAGAGCACCCCGGTGCAGGCGAGCGCGATGCGCTTTGGCCGCTGGCTGGCCGCGGTCGCTTCGTCGGCCTTCGGCGGCTGCTGATAGCCGACAGCGCCGGCGAGGCAGAGCATGAGGAACAGAATGCCCGGTGCGCTTGCATGCTGATCCCAGATGAGGACGTTGGCGAGGACGGTCGCCATCTTGTTGGCGACGCCGACGACGGTGTAGCAGCTGGCGGTGACTGTCTGGCGGCTCTTCCAGCCGAGGAACGAGATGGCGACGCCGATCACGCACGACAGTAGCAGCAGCGCGCACACCCATGGCGTCCACACGACGCGCACGAGCCTCGATGGCTCGTCCGTCAAAAGTCCTATCGAGAGCATCACCGGTGTCGAGATAGCGTTCGTGTACAGCGTGGGGCCCCACATCGAGGCGAAGTTCAGGTGCGGGCCCACGATGTGCTTGCCGTACGCCATCTCCACTGACAGGATCATGAAGTAGGCTGTCACCCACGTGTACGCGCCGAAGCCGTTGATCACGAAGGCGCGATCGGTGAACACGTAGCCGGCGCAGCCGCCGACGAGTACAAGGAGCGCGAGCCAAGAGCTTGGTGAGGGCAGCTGGCGGTCCATGAAGCCCCACTCGATGATGGCCACCACGAGCGGGCAGCAGGAGCGGAAGACGATGATCGTCTCGACGTTCGCGTGCTGCAGCGCCTTCATGTTGGTGTAGATGGAGCCGACGAACATGCCCGTGTAGTACAGGTAGGCCTTGACCTTTTTCCACTCCCACGTCTCGACGGGCGCGTTGCCAGAGAGCATCCAGCCATAGCTGAAGATCGCCGTCACGACAAACTGCAGCGTCGAGACGAACGACGGCAGCGGGATGTAGAACATCACCAGCTTGTTGACCAGCAGCAGCGACGCAGCTGTGGCCGAGAAGAGCAAGAGGATGATGGCGGCCTCCGATGTGATCACGTCGTCCTGCGGCTTCGCCACCATCTCTACGCAGGCGCCAGATGTCGCGGTCTGCATCTGGTCCGTCGATAGATCCTCGTAGTCGTCGTAATCATTCGCCCGCCTTTTCACGGGGACGCCCGTGACGATTGGAACCCCCTCTGCCGCCCTCAGAGTCGGCATTCCGCCAGCAATCGTGAGGATGATTTGACTGGGTCCAAGATCGAGCCGGGCGTCACCCCGCGTGCGGAGAAGCCCTTGATTCGGACCAGGCCGCCTGAACATCAAACTGTGAACGGTACATGTAGACACGGGCCTCCACCCAAGAAACTGTTTACGCGACGTCACACACCGAGAGCGGCTCCTAACACACAGATCTGGAACTGAGGTGCTGGTCGCGGTCGTCTCCGTCTGGACGCCGCGCCGCACATAGCTGCGAGCGCCCGGTGATGATGGCCATCCTCCTGTCGACGCTCGTGCTCACGCGCCCTCGCGCGGCCGCCGTCGGTAGCGCCGTTTCGCGCGGCGCAATCGCCGGCGTTCTGCGCGTCCGGCGGCACACGACCTCGCTGCGCACGGCCATCCGCATGCAGCAGGGTAGCTTGGTGGAAGCTCCGCCTTCGCGCGCGGGCGCGTCGCCGGACCTGCTGACGGGCGCTGCAAGCGCCGAGGGCCTGCACCTCCTCAACTCGCTCACTCAGACGGTCGAGGCCTTCACGCCGATCGACCCGCGGCTCGTCAAGTGGTACGTGTGCGGCCCGACCGTGTACGACTCGGCTCACGTGGGCCACGCGCGCAACTACGTGGCCTTCGACATCGTGCGCCGCGTGCTCCTCGACTACTTTGGTTTCGACCTCCTCTACGTGATGAACATCACCGACATTGACGACAAGATCATCGTGCGGACGCACTACAACCATCTCGAGTCCATGGTGCGCCAGGCTCAGGAGTCGGCGGCAGCGGCGGCGGCGGCCAAGGGCGCGGGCGCGGCCGAGGCGCTCGCGGCCGCGCGCCAGGCGGCCGAGGCCGTGCTCGCCACGCCCAAGCCCGGGCTGCGTGACCTCCTGGAGGCGCAACATGTCCTCGCGGCCGCGGCCGAGGCGGCGGCCGTCCCTCTACCAGTCTGTGACGTGCAAGCGGCCTTTCTGGAGCTGACGGCGGCCTTCGAGGCGGAGTTTTTCGACGACATGGCGCGCCTGAATGTGCTCCCTCCCGACGCGGTCACGCGCGTCTCCGACTACGTGCCCGAGATCATCGCGTACATCGAAACGATTCGTTCCAACGGCTACTGCTACGAGAGCCGCGGCTCCGTCTACTTCGATACGGAAGCGTTCCGTAACGCGCCGGGCAAGCAGTACGGCAAGCTCGATCCGGCCAAGGCGGCCGCAGGCCAGCGCGCCGGCGCCGGCGCCGACGACGAGGCCGACGACTGGACCGAAGGTAAATCGAGTGCTCAACTGCTCGCAGAGGGCGAGGGCGCGCTCTCGGCGGACGCGGCGGCCGACAAGCGGCACCCTGCGGATTTTGTGCTGTGGAAGGCGTCCAAGGCGGGCGAGCCGTCGTGGGCGTCGCCGTGGGGCCTGGGGCGCCCCGGCTGGCACATCGAGTGCTCCGCGATGGCGTCCGACCTGCTGGGCAGCCACGTCGACCTGAACGCAGGCGGAGTGGACCTCAAGTTTCCTCACCACGAGAACCAGATCGCGCAGGCGGAGGCGCACTTTGACTGCTGCAGCTGGGTCAACTACTTTCTGCACTCGGGCCACCTGCGCATCGAAGGGCTCAAGATGTCCAAATCGCTCAAGAACTTCATCACCATCGACGGGGCTCTCTCGCAATACTCTGCCGCGCAGCTCCGCTTCCTCTTCCTGCTACGCCGCTTTTCGGAGCCGATGGAGTACTCTGAGAACACCCTCGCCGCCGCCGTCGACCTCGAACGCCGGTTCAGCGCCTTTGGCGCCTCGCTCTCGGCACGGCTGCAAGAGGCGACCGCCGCGGGGGCGGGCTTGGGCGGCGCTGCGGACGCGTCGGCGGCGGCAGCGGCGGCGGCGGGCGGCGAGGCGGCGATCGTCGCCACGGCGGGTGTAGGTGGGCCTCCTGTACCCTTGCAGATCGCGACGCACAAGTGGGGGGCGGAGGAGCGCACGCTGCACGCGACACTCCACTCGCGACGCCAAGCTGTCCATTCGGCGCTCCTCGACTCCATCGACACCCCGACGGCGTTCAAGGCGCTCGAGCAACTGCTGCGAGCGACCAATGTCTATATGAGCGAGGTGCCCGACGTGACGCGCGGCTTCACGCTGCTCACGCTCGTGCAGCGCTATTTCGGGCGCATGTTCCAAGTCTTCGGCCTGCCCAGCCTCTTCGCCGACGGCGGCGTGGGCGCAGGCGGTGCGGGCGCGGCAGGCGGCGGCGCCAGTGCCGAACAGGTGGCTCTCGCGCTGAGCACCTTCCGTGACCAGCTGCGCCAAAAGGCGATCGCCGCGGTCAAGGCAGCCAAAGGCGCCGAGGGCGGTGCGCCCGACACGGCGCTCGCCGAGGAGCTCCTGCGGCTCTGCGACGCGCTGCGAGATGACGTGTTGCCGCAGCTCGGGGTTCAATTGGATGACCGGCCGTCGGGCGTCGCGCAGCTGCAGATGAGGGATCCGAAGGTGCTCACGGCCGAGATGGAGCTCTGATTGCCTTTGATTGCCTTTGAGTGCATCTGATTGCATATGATTGCCTCTGAGTGCATATGAGTGCATATGATTGCTTCCCTCATCAGGTGCTCAAGGCCGAGATGGAGCGCCGCGCGGCCGCCGCTGCCAAGGCCGCCGAGGAGAAGGCGGCCAAGGCGGCAGCCAAGGCGGCGGGCGCGGCGCGCGAGGCGGCTCGTACGGCCATCCCACCGAGCGACATGTTCAAGCCCGAGTACGATGCACTCTTCGAGCGGCCGGCGCCCTTTGGCGCGCTCGACGCCGAGGGCGTGCCGCTCGAGGACGCGAGCGGTGAGCCGCTCTCCAAGTCTCAGCGCAAGAAGCTCATCAAGGAGATGGAAAAGCAGGCCAAGTTGAACAGCCCGAAATGAGGATTGAGGTCGCCTTACGACGACCTGCGTGCCAGGACAGCGTGTCAGGTCAGCACCTCGCCGGCCCGTACTACCATATGGTGCACGGCTCGTGGCTCGGCGCGCGCGCTTCGGCGGTTTTCGGCGGTTTGTTAGCGGTTTGATCGCCTTGCACCAGGGAGGCTTGTTAGAAAGAAACCAACCTTTCACTTCACTCCAACTGCCCAAACTCCCAAATTTTTGAAGCAAGTTAGCAAACTTTTTCCGACGATCATACATATTCGAAAGCGCTGTTGCGGCTCCTTTCTCTAAACAGCTCGAGTTCTTATTACCCAAACCGGGCCTGCAATGCAGGCCTGCAGCCCAAACGTGTAACGTGAGAGGGACACAGACAGTCCGAAAACTCGTCCATTTTCAAAAGAACATCGTGCCATCTTGCCCCGTCTCGCGACGGACAGTCCTGAACACAAATTTTGCGCCGCCGACAGAAGGCTCTTCGCACCGAGCAGTCCGATATGTTTGCCAAAAAATCGCCATCGACGACGCCGCGGCTTAGCTGGACTGACAGTTGGCCCCTAGGGCCTGCATTGATGCCGCTCCCTTCGAGCGCGACGCCTCGGCGCAGGCTTTCTGCGAACGACAAGAGTCCACTCGGCTCACCGCGGCACGGCGCAAAGGCGGCGGACGCGTGGTTGAAGGCGGCACGCACATCGGTGCTGATGCGCAAGCTGCCGCCGGAGACGCACGCATACCTCTTGCGTGCCGCCAAGATGCGCAAAGTCGAGGCCGGTGATGTCATCTACGAGGAGGGCGCCGTGCCCGATGCATTCTACGTGATCAACGAGGGAAGTTTCCGCGTGTCGACCTCGACCGTCGACGGGAGCAGCCGGCATCTTGCCCGGGTCCTCGGCCCGTCGGACACGTTCGGTTCGCACGAACTCCTCCTCGGGCTCAAGCAGCGCACCGTGCAGGTGGCATGCGTCGAGGCTGGTGCCGTCTGGGTGCTGCCTCTCAAACTCTTCGACGCACAGCTCAGGGTGCCGCCCGCGCCCGCGCCGTCTCTCATCGCGCGGGTGAGCGCCGTGCCGTTGTTCGCTTCGCTGAGTAAAGAGGCCATCAAGCAGCTCTGCCGTGCAGTCCAGGACAACGTGACGGTCGCCAAGGGTGAAGCCCTCGTCCAGCAGGGCGAGCGCTGCGCGTTGTACATGCTCGAGTCCGGCCAGCTCAAGCTGGTCTGTGACGGGCAAGAGGATGCGAAGACGGTCCTCAAGGCCCCAGTGGCGTTTGGCGAGCCGTCGCTGTACGCCGACGAGACGCTTCGTGTGCATGAGGCGGCGATCACGGCGTGGGCGGGCGAGGCGAAGCTTCTCAAATTCGACGTGGCCGACATCGAGGCCCTCATCGGGTACGGCCTGCCATGAGTGTCTCTTGATTGCTTTTTGAGTGCCCTGAGTGTCTCTTGATTGCTCTTGATTACTATTGAGTGCTCTTGAGTGCTCTTGAGTGCTCTTGAGTGCTCTTGAATGCCCTGAGTGTCTCTTGATTGCGTAGTATGGCGTCTGATGGCCTCTGATGGCGTCTGATGGCCTCTGATGGCCTCTGATGGCCTCTGATGGCGTCTGATGGCCTCGCTCATTAGGTACGAGCTCCAAGCGCAAGCTCATCGGGCATTCAACCGGCAACTCCTCGGCGGGGTCTCGATCCACGGCGTGCCCCTCCTCGAGGGGCTCGATGAGAACGCGATTGAGTGGCTCGCGTCTGCGGTGGTACGTGCCGAGTGCCACCGAGTGCTACCACCGAGTGCCACCACCGAGTGCCACCGAGTGCCGCCGAGTGCCGCCGAGTGCCGCCGAGTGCCCCTCTGATGACCCCTGATGGGGCTCTGATTGCGCTCCTCATCAGGTGCACGAAGACATGTATGCTACCGGTACGCCCGTCGTGTACGAGAATGAGCCCGACGTGAAGCTGTACGTCATACGCCGCGGGCGCGCCACGATCACCGATGGCGAGCTCGGCGAGGTTGCCGAGCTCGAGGCGGGTCAGTTCTTCGGCGAGCTTGCTCTCACCGGGCGCAAGCATCGGCGCGCGGCGGGGGTGATTGCGAGCCGGCACAGCGAGGGGCTGCTGCTCGTTTCCCTCGCCCTCGCCACCGTGCGCACGAACCCGAAGCTTGCGAACTGGATCGCGTCACTGGACGCCATTGCGGAGACCGAGGCGCAAAAGGAGATGGCCAAGCGCGGTCCCCCTAGGGGGCATGTGGCGCCCGCCCCTTGGCCTTCGTCCAAGAGAGGGTTCGGCGCCGGGGTCGGCGCCGGGGTCGGCGCCACGCCCGACGTGAGCCCTCGCGAGCCACGGAGCACGAAGATCAAGCGCCGATCGTTCGGAGAGTTGCTCGTTGAGGAGAAGCGCTCGACAATGGAGAGGGCTACACAGGAGGCCAAGAAGGCGGCGAAGCAGGCGAGCGAGGCGGCGGCGGCGGTCGCGGGGCGCATCGGGCTGGGGGGGACGCACAGGCCGGCCAAGTCGACCACTGCACGCAAGATGCAGGCGAAGAGCCAAGCGACTGCCGCCGTGCCTGCCGCCGCCGTGCCTGCCGCCGCCGCTCCTGCCGCCGCCGCTCCTGCCGCCGTGCCAGCATCGCGTGGCACTTCGCCCGCAGCCACACCGCGCACGCCCAAGGCAGCGCCCGCGGCCACCAAGGGTGTGAACGCCACCAAGGGTGTGAACGCCAGAGGAGCCAAAGGCAAGCGCACGCCCAAGGCAGCGAGCTGGGCGCCCACGACGGCGGCGCCCGCGACGGCGCCGATGCTACCGGTACCGATCGGCGAGAAGGCGAAGGCGCCGCCGCTGCTCGAGCGCGTGTCGAAGAGGTTCGAGCGCGCGTTCAACGGCTCGATCGACAATCTCCGAGAGAGCTCGTTGCGTCTCGGGCACGCCCTCCGAGGTGACTCGCGCCGCAGCGAGCATTCACACCGTAGCTACAGGGACCACAAGAGCCCCGCGAGCGCGAGAGACGAGTCCGAGGGCGACGAGATTCCGCGCCGGCAGAGTACGATCTCGCGGATGCTCGAGCGCGTGGGCTTGAGCCCCGATCGGTCGGCCTCGCGCCGCAAGGACGGCCGTGTGGCCAAAGAAGGCGAGGGGGAGGGGGGCGTCACTACGGACGGCGATGTGCCCATGGAGAATGCCAATCTCATCTGCTGATGTGGCAACGGCGCGTGGGTCGAGGGCGATGGCGCGACGCTCGCGGCGGCGCTGAGCGCGGTGCCTTGGCGTGGTGGCGGAGCTCGACGTGAGCGGGAGCGGCCCGCGCGCGAAGAGGCGGTAACGCTCGTCTCGGCGGGCCGCGCGCAGCAGTGGAAGACTGCAGTGGAAGACCATTTCGCTCGCGATGGCGCGTGCGGCGCGCGAGGCAGCCCTCGAGGCGCGCTATCGTGAGCGCGAGGCAGCCCTCGAGGCGCGCTATCGTGAGCAGATGGAGCTGCGGCTGGGCCTGATGCGCTCCGACAGCGAGGGCGTGCTGATGTGGTTCTTTTCTCTAAGGCGCTTTGAATCGCGGCTCCGCCGCTCTTGATGCTGCTTGCATGTGGCATCCTCCGCGGCGCCGTGCAGCCGCAGGAACCGGGAAGCTTGCCGCAGGCGCTCCGCGGGGAGCGCGGCGTAACTCATGAAACGGAACGTGGCCTCACCGGAGTCACGCTCACGCCCTGCAACCTCACCCTACGTGCTCAAGTTAGTACTATACTCTATAGTCTATAGCTGTAGTAGACCCTCGTACCGACAACTACTGAACTACAATGGAAGTATGGAACATGGATCGCGCATGGTTACACCTTGCGTCAACACCCGACCCGTAGAGCGTAGTCGCGTAGACTGTTACAGACTCGAGGCGGCAAGGCCTCCGAACTCGCGAGTCGCAGTCGCGTGAGGAACCGCGCGACCGCCCGCGCCTCGCCGCACGCCGGACTCGCCCGGAGCCGGACCGCCCGGACCGGGCGGCGCGGCGCGTCGAGATTGCAGAACACACACGAACTCACGAAGCGCCCGGCGGGAAACGCCGCGCTCGCCGTCAGTGTGGCCCTTCCGCCCTCCCCACCCGGGCCCCGGCGCGCGCGCCTTGGGGCCCTTGAGGCGGTCTCAACACTCAACCGTAGAACCGTTGAACCCGAGTCATTTAAGTCACATCTCGTCTTCCTCCAATAACAGTCTGTGAACGCGCGGACTCAATTAGTTTAACGGTTTTAGTCGTTTCAAGCGCTGCGCTTTTTGCCTTACGGGTGCCAATCTCGAAATATTCTCGAAAATACTTATGAGTCTCGCCCAGCACGGCGCCCTTCAAGCTTTCATGTGATCGTGATACTTCCGACGATGCGACGGCGCGACATTCACACACTTTCCGACGTGCGACGACGACTTTACCTCGGGGTCCTGCGTGCCCTACCAAGATTCCGAGTAGGCGGCCGAATATTAAACAGCCTGTTCACAGCAAATGGTTTCGTTTGCGAAGATCGTTCAGTCAAACAGTTCACACGACGACGGAGCCGGATGATAGAAAGCACGCCACACCTCCGCCTAACCCTAACATGAGCGACGACGACAGCATTCCAAGCGCCGGAGGACGCGTCGTCGACAATCAAGAGCTGTGCGCGTCCCTGCTGCAGCCACTCTCGCTGCACGACCTGGCAGCTGTGTGCCTCGCTAGCCCTCGCTTGCGCGCAACGGTGCTCGGACTCGTCGTGCCCGGCCGCGTCAACGAGGCACGTGCCCTAGCTCGACGGAAGAGTCTCACCTTCATGAGAAATGGCGAGGCGTTCGAGGCATACCGCGAAATCCTCATCGGAAAGAAGGTGCAGCTGCATGGGCTGGTGGCGATGCCCGAGCTCAACAACACGATGGGGACTGTCACCGTCTGGGACAGCCAGCGTGGGCGGTACGGTGTGCGGACGCGGGAAGAAGGCGTGGTGGCCTTGAAGCCAGCCAACCTGCAGTACAAAGCGCCCCTCGAAGAGAAACCAGCCAGGATGAGCGATGTCGAGTATCTATTCCGAGTGGAGAGCGCAGCATCAGAGTCGGTCAAACAGGCACAGAAAACGGCCCAACGTCTGCGATCGGACTTGCCAAGATTCCTGGACCACATTCGTGTCGAAGCGGCCATGCGCCGGCGGCTGGATGAGTTTGAGCCACGCTTGCTCGCGATCAAGGTCCAGATGCGCGATGCGCCTGACGAAGACATTGAGGCTCTCTATGCGCGGGCCCGCTCCATGGAGGACAACATCTTGGCAAGCTCGGGGTTCATACCTGGGATGAACGTCCTCCATTTGTAGGTATACAGTAGTACGTCCGCTGCTGCAGCGGAGCGTGGTCGGCGCACTGCACGGAATGGCGGTGCCCCGCCGCTGTTGGGTTTCACTATCTGTAATACTCCTGCGCGGACACGAGTCGAGTGGAAATGGGGCGCGAAACGAGAACGGCGTAGCGATAGCGTTCGCAGTGCTCCAGTTCAGTTCAGTTTCTTCGCGGTCCCTCCACGCTCACTCCACCACCGTCTCAAAGGACGGCTCCGCGCCCCTCGGTCAACACAAGTACTGAGTACTCGCTCGCTCGGGCTACTCAATTTCGCTAGTGAGGTCGGTCTCTCCCAGCACACACAGTGTGATCTCTTACATCTCTATGGTGCTTGCTGCCCTATACTACCGGGCGGGATTGTGATAGGCAATCAGGTGGGGGGTGGGGGGAGGGGTGGGTGGTTGGGGTTTTGTCAACCGTCATCATATCTCTGAGAGAGAAGAGTTGCAAGAGAGCACACGAAACCAACCAGTCATGCACAACCAGTGAAGACGTCTGAAGCAGAAGCTGAACCGCTGCCGCGGTTGGCGTTGTTTACTTACTTACTTACTTACAGAGCGGAGCGACGAGGGAACGGCGGAATGTCGAGCGGACAATGTGTGCCCGCGGCTGTGCATGCTGCATCATGCCGAGCTGCGGAATACAAAAGTTTATTATAATTAAGAGGAACGCGTCCCGGACGCCGGTACATCGGCGCCGGTACCTCGCCGGGACCCGGGTAGTGGTGTACAAAAGGTCGTCAATCAAATTTTCGACGTTTGCTAGAGTTAGAGATTCTCTATAGACACAGCGCGCGCCCTGATGGATCAGATTGGATGCGACACATCCATAACACATCCAGCCCTGATGGATCAGATTGGATGCGACACATCCATAACACATCCAGCCGCAATCACCCCATAGTCACCCCACACGCACACCTCTCACCTGCTTTGCAAGCAAGCTTCGATGAGTAGATCAAGCACATCATCCGGAAACTTCATACTGTATTTGTTCAGCCACAGCAGCAGCAAGACGAATCGCTGGGTGGTATCATTGAATATCAAATGATCTTTGCGAGACCACTTGACCATATCCCAGACTTTGATCGTCTTGTCGTCCGATCCCGATACAATCTTGGTCCCGTCCGGGGAAAACGCCACCGACCTGACGTAGTGGTGGTGGGCGTTGGTCTTCTCACTCAGCAGCTCCAGCTTGTCTGCCAGGCAAGCCAACAAGCGTCACAGTTTCGGCCAAGTAGGGACGATTTGAGTGCTCCGGCGCACCTGAATCCCAGACTTTGATCGTCCCGTCGTCGGATCCAGACACAATCTTCGTCCCATCCGGGGAAAACGCCACCGACCTGATGATGTCTCTGTACGTGTTTGTCTTCTCGCTCAGCATCTTCTCGCTCAGCAGCTCCAGCTTGTCTGCCAGACAAGCCAACAGGCGTCAGTTTTGGCCAAGGAGGGGCGATTTTGAGGGCTCGCGGCGCACCCGAATCCCAGACTTTGATCGTCCCATCAATCGATCCCGACACAATCTTGGTCCCGTCCGGGGAAAACGCCACCGACGTGATCCAGTCCCTGTGGGCGTTTGTCTTCTCGCTCAACAGCTCCAGTTTGTCTGCCAGGCAAGCCAACAAGGCGTCAGTCTTGGCCAAGGAGGGGCGATTCGAGGCTCCGCGGCGCACCAGAATCCCAGACTTTGATCGTCTTGTCAGACGATCCCGACACAATCTTGGTCCCGTCCGGGGAAAACGCCACCGACCTGATGAACCTGCTGTGGGCGTTCGTCTTCTCGCTCAGCAGCTCCAGCTTGTCTGCCATACAAGCCATTAGGCATCAGTTTTGGCCATGGAGGGGCGATTTTGAGGGCTCTGGCGCACCCGAATCCCAGACTTTGATCGTCCCGTCGTCCGATCCTGACACAATCTTGGTCCCGTCCGGGGAAAACGCGACCGACCGGATCCAGTCGCTGTGGGCATTCGTCTTCTCGCTCAACAGCTCCAGTTTGCCTGCCAGACAAGCCAGCATGCGTAAGTTTTGGACAAGGAGGGGCGATTATGAGCTCGCGGCGCACGAGAATCCCAGACTTTGATCGTCCCGTCAGCCGATCCCGACACGATCTTCGTGCCATCGGGCGAAAATACGACCGAGATGATGGCACGGCTGTGGGCGTTGGTCTTCTCCGCTACACAGTTGATGAGCATCGCGATCATCCTGCGAGAACAAGAGAGAAAAGAAGAGAGAGGCTTGGGCAGCGTGTGTATTCGGCAGCATGGAGATATGGGACCACACGAGGCTGCAAGCTGAAGGGCGCTTCAGGGGTCTCGATGCAGACATGCAACCACCAACAGCGTGCCGCGAGGATGAGGAGAATCGCGTGCGGAGTGTGGTTTCGAAGCTAATCGCGAACGGAGAGTCGCATGTGCCCTCGAGAGAGGCAGCCCAGCTCGGGGTCTCAGGATTGGGCAGTCACGTGGCGGCAAAGCGCGCGGGGGCGGAGAGGAGGGAGGCGAACTTTTGTCGGCGCGCGACTGCGGAAAGGCACGCGGAAAAAACCCACAGTCGTGAGAGAGACGAAGGGAGGCGTAGAGGCAAGGGCATGTGTGCTCCCTGAGATGCACAAGTGCCCGCGGGCTCCGTGTGGAAGAAAGCACCTACCAGGGAGCGGATTCGATGTATTCCGTGTGCGAAGCGGTTTGCGCGTGCAGCGGTCGCACCGACGCACGTTGAGCACGAAGAGCGAAGAGAGCAGCGCGGTGGCGGGACGCGTGCGTCGCTTTTCCGAAGGGTTCCTGTGAATGGGCTGTTAATAGAGGGACTTGACTAGACGAGACTTGACTTGACTCGCGTGGATATGCATGCAATCTTTTTTGCCGATTTCAAGATCGCAATAGTTAGTTTCTGGAACTTCTTTTACATGAGCTACTCTGTTTTCGATCCGGCAAACACGGCGAGCTCGTCACGGCCAGTGCGGCTCATGCGCTTCAGCCGGAGCTTGCCTGCTGTGCGCATGCCGTCCGACGTGCTATCTGTGCGGCGGCCGTGGTCACGAGGCATCCACTTGATCCCGCTACCGCAGATGATCGTGCCCGGTGGTGCTCCTCCCATCGACCGATTTGATCTGCTGCCAGAGCGTTTCCAGCCGCGGCAAGCCTGGGACCCGACGGTCGCGGGCCCCATCCTCGGCGCGAGGGCGTCCTCAGGCTCCAGCCTTTACGGCGTCGACTACCCGCTCGACCGCCAGCTTCCCATCCACCAGTCAATCATTCCGCCACGCAAGCTGCTCAATGGGGCGAAGGAGATCCCCAGCCGACCGCACCCGCGCTCGCCCGGCAATCCGCGCGTCTCCGAGGCCGGGACCATCTTCGACGTGTGTCAGCGCGGTGATCAAGGCCGGGCTGGAATGCCGCGCCCGCTGCTCCACCAGTTGGACGAGCGTCGTAACGAGCGTCGCCGGAAGAAGGCGAAGGAGAAGATCGAGGATTGGCGCCAGGCTTGCCGTGAGCAGGGCAAGAAGTGGCTCGTCGAGCACACGCTTCCCTCGCCGCATCAGTCCTCTTCCTCGCAGCAGGAGAAGCCGCTGTCGCCCGCGCCGCCGCCGCAGCAGAAGCTGGAACGGCCGCCCCCATTCGCCCTGTCATCGCCCCCACCCGAGAAGGCGCCCAGGAAGGCGCCCGACAAGGCGCCCGACGAGGGGAAGCTCGAGGGGGAGCTCGAGGGGGAGCTCGAGGGGGAGCTCGAGGGGGAGCTCGAGGGGGAGCTCGAGGGGGAGCTCGACGGGGAGCTCGAGGGGGAGCCGAATAGAACCGTTTCGCACGAGGACGAGGGGTTCGACGAAGAGCTGGCTCTCTACGTAGCGAAGTCGAGGACGAGCACCCCGCCGGAAGATGAACATCAAGCATGTCAGCAGGGGTCGTTGCAGCACGGCGATCGACACGGCGACGACGCACAGAAACCCATCGCTACAAATCAAAAGGCGCCGCCGCTGCCACCACCACGACCACCACGAGGCCTACCTTCACCGCACTTTCTCGAAGGTTACCTCGAAGGAGCACCATGCGAACTCATGCAGCTTCAAATGCAGCTGGGCACACCGACCGCGCTGGTACCGCCGGAGGATCATTGGGAACTCATGCAGCTGTGCATCCCGACTGGCGCAGAGGAACAAGCAGAGCCAGAGGACGATGAATGGGAAATCATGTTGCAGCTGTGCATCCAGGCCGCACCGGAGGATCCATGGGAAAGCATGCAGCTGTGCATCCAGGTCGCACCAGAGGATCAACGGGAAAGCATGCAGCTGTGCATCCCCGCCGCGCGTTCGAAGGTGAACTTGATCAAGTCGTATACATCTTGTAGCACGCCCAGCCCGCTCTCGAGCTGGCTGCCGTCATCGAGCTGGCTGTTTTCGTCAAGTGAGGAGGAGGCTTGCGCGCATGAGCACGGTGGCGGCTGCGGGGGCGAGGAGGAGGAGGATTGCGTAGTTCGGGAGAGAGAGGTCTTGATGGTGCGAGATGGTCAGCAGGAGGTGTCTCTGCGTGGTGAGTGCGCGCTCGGCAGCGAGCACTGGGAGATGCGGCTGTGCATTCTGACTCTGACGTGTTGACAATCGTGCATCGAGAGTCCCGTCAAAGCCGCGAAGAGTGAGTTTCTTTCATTGGCATGTTTTATGGTTCGTCAGAACGTCCCTCTGTGCGTGTGCCGCGCGTCCTTCGGCCGGAGGCGTGCTTGCAAGGCGCGATCAACTGGCCCGGAGCGAATGTGGATGCATGACTGTCCTCCCGCACCGCCCACTCCGCCCGCTCCGCCCAACGACCCGTTTGCGGCCATCCACGCAATCCAAAAGGTCATGGTAATGATCGTCGAGATGCACGTGCTCGGCTTCGTCGCCAAGCGCCTCGAGCTGCTCGGTCACAGCGCAGAGGAGGGCCTCGCGGCCTTTGTGTACACCATCGGGCTGCCGTCGCTGCTCTTCTCGCAGATCGCCACCGAGCTGAGCTTCGACGACATCAACGTCATCCTCGTCGTCTCCATCCTGGTCGCCAAGCTCATGGTCGCCGCGCTCGGCGTGACGCTCGCGCACCTCGTCACGCGTGAGGCGGACGGCACAGGCTTCGCAGCGACACTCGGCGGCATCGTCGCGCTGCTCTCGACGATGTCGGACGACATGGCGACCGGCATGCCGATCTTTGCTGCCTTCTTCTCGAGCCGGCCGATGTGGGTGACGCTTCACCTCATCGTTCTTAGTGCGCTCCAGTCGATGATCGTCAACCCTCTCGTCTTCGTGCTCCTCGGCGTCGGCCGTGCCAAGGCCGACCTATTACTCGAGGCCGAGCGCGCGCTCGTTGACGCTCGGGAGGGCAACAGCAGCAGCAGCGGCGTCGGCGGCGCCATTAGCGGCGGTTTCGCACCGCTGCGGCCGCGTCACAGGCGCACCGCGTCTCGCGGCACCCTGCCACAGGACGTCGAGGACCTGCTGCGAGGGCGCGAGCCGCATGCCATCCCACGACAGGCATCCCCTCTCATGAGCGCCGTCGCGGTACACGGTGTCTACTGTGTGCCTGAGCCGTTACGCTCGCCGCTGCTGAGCCCGTCGCTGATCACGCCGCCGCCGCCGTCGCTGATGCCCACGCCGCCGCGCATCGAGCTGTCCGCGGTCGTGCTTGGTGTACTGAAGAGCTTCCGTAAGAATATGCTTGTGCTGAGCGTCGTAGCGGGCGCCTCGTACAACCTGATCAGCGACGGCGCGCCGCTGCCGAACGCGGTCGAGCAGCTGGCGGCCAAGCTGGGCGAGTCCTTTTTGCCCATGGTGCTCTTCGTCGCCGGCATGTGCCTCTCGTCCTCCATCGGCAACCTCACCTCGCTACGCCTCGCTGTGCTGCCCACGCTGCTGGTAGTACTTAAGTCGGTCGTCCTACCAATCGTGTGCTCGTTAGTGTACGACGGGCTGGCCGGCGTCGACGTGGACTCACACCAGCTCCGCGGGCTGAGCCACGTGGGCTCGTACCAGCCAGCCGAGAGGGATTTCGTCTTCTTTTATGGGCTGCTACCTGTCTCGACCGCGTCCATTGCGATCGTGGGCTCGTACCAGGTGAGGCTGATTGAGCCATGAGACTGATTGCGTCGGATTGCAGTCTCGAGTGCATGCTCTGAGTGCCTCCGAGGTGCCGCTGATGCTGGGCAACTGACGAAACGCACGGGCAGGTGAACAACGAGCTGCTCGCATCGGTCGCCTCCGCCCTGCTGCTGGGCAAGGTGGTCTCCTTGACGCTGCTGCTCCTCGGCGCATACCTGATGACGTTCGGCGTGGGTCACCACTTCATGCTGAGCTCGGTCGGCGCGCTCGGTGATGTGATGCATGCACTCTCGATCTTGGGCGGTGGTTACATGCTCACGATGGCCTACCTGCACCCCTCGTGCCGCCCGCCCCATATGCAGACGGTCCTGGGGCTCATCAGCCTTCAGACGGCCTTCTCAGCCACCCATGTGCTCGTGCACTCGACGGCCATGTACAGCCGCGAGGCTCAGATGAATCTTCCCGCGTGGGTCTTTGCGACGCTCTTCTCGATCGTCTCCATCCTGCGCTGGAGCTGCTTCGGCTGGCTGCTCGTGATGACGTACGACCAATGCTGCCGTCCCTTTCGCGACGAGCAGCTGTACAAGCAGCAGCAGCAGCAGCAGCAGCAGCAGCAGCAGCAGCAGCAGCAGCAGCAGCAGGAAGAGGATGGAAAGAAGGAGGTGGTGGTGATGGTGGATGCCCCTCAGTCGGCAGCCCGTTTGGCCGCAGGCAGCGCTGCCGCAGCGACGGGCGCCGCCTCGGGCGCGGCGGAGGCGGCGGCATCGGCATCGCCCAAGTTACGAAGTCGGTCGCCCAAATTAGGAAGCCGATCACCAAAATCAGGAGGCCGTTCGCCCGTTCTGAAGCGCCGCGTCGATGAGGCATTCTTCGACTCGGACTCGACGGGTGCCATCGGCAACACGCCGCTCTGGCTATACCCCATCGTGAGCATCAGCCTCGCGCTCGCGATGACGCTACCTTTCCTGCCCTTCTTCAAGGACTTCCAAGGTGTGAATTGGGCCTATCGGAAAGAGCAGCGGGTGCGCTCTCGCTTCCCGGTGGACACTGCGCTGTGGGTGCCCTACGCCCAAGTCTCCTGGCAGGTGGAGACGTACATTATCGTCTATTTCAGCACCGCGCTGCTGCTTACGAGTTTGCTCGTGATCATGCTGCGTGCTGAGCGCTCAAAGCCCGAGGACGAGGACGACGAGGAGGAGGAGGAGGAGGAGGCGCAGCAGCGCGCCGCGCGGCTCGATGCTGACTTGGCGCCGGTACCCGGACAGGGGCCGATGACGGAACCCGTGACGGCCAGCTGCCTCCACCGAGAGGGGCGATCTCAAACGATCTCGTCCGATGAGCTTCGAGAGGGTCTCCGAGAGAGGAGGCCTTCTACCGGTACTTCTACCGACGTGGACTCGAGTGGCAAGCTTCCTAATCGAGCGACCGCCGGCCGCCGTGTCGAGCTCTTGACGCGCGCCGTGTCGGGCGACAGCCTGCCCCCCAGGAGGCCGAGCCAACCCTTCCCGACGTTCATCCAGCCGCGCGGCGAGGTGACACTGCACGTGCGCATCCAATTACTTGGTTTCCTACTGCTGCTGCGCTGTATGTGCCAGTGCACTACGCTGCTCCTCGGCCGCGAGATCGGGAGTGCCGTGGTCGATCCGAGCATCACCCGCTGGACCCTGCTGACGTACATGTTCATCTTCTTCGAGGACGGGCAGGGCTTCATCACGTTCCTGCTCTTTGCCCTCGAGCCGCCCTCGCCCACGCCTGCTCCGCCTCGCAAGACCACCTTTGCCACCGCGTCGACCGGACCACCCGTCCCTTGCACAGACCCTAGCCTCACCCGCAGCCCCGTCACGCTTCGGACGCCCCCAATCCATCGTGTGGGGCCGTCTGAGCTCTTCTGAAACGACGAACCAAGGGTCCGAAAGAGTGGCCCAACTTTTGAAAGTAAATGGTAGGGACATGAGGCAACTGCCGACGTGAGTAGTTGTAGGAGCGAGCTGGCGGTCGTCCGGAGTGGCTATGTTTAGTTCCATAGTTGCGATAGTTCTATACATAGTACATGCGTCTTTACTCTTTTTGCTCTCGACTCGAAAGTGGGGTGTAGGTACTTCACACGTGTTAATACATTCACAAAAAAAATTTGGCATTTGTCAAAATGAGTACAAGTGGGCTATAAAAGGTGACAAAGCTAAATCAAACTACGTGAAGCCGCGAGAGGGACAGTGGACGACGGTACGACGACTGGGGCGCAATTTGAGCGACTGCCCGTCGCTGCAGGGCACACAGTGCCGAGGCGTGCCTTCTTCCATGCAGAAAGGCGACCGCCTTCGTGCATGGTTCTGCGGCGAGGGCATACTCTCGAGTCTCGTGGCCTTCGTACCGGTCGGCTAATAGGCAGAGCGTCCGCCGGTCCTGTGCTCGTGAGGCGTGCCCAATGCTGGTTCCTGGATTCCCACCGTCACGCCGGCAGGAAGGCGTACCCTGCTTGCTCCATGGAGCCTCTCGAGATCTGGTTGACGCACGTCCAGCGAGCGTTCCGGGAGAAGGCGGTGTCCCGCCTTCGTCCCGACTGTCAGCATTGTGGCAGGGGTGAGCTGCTGCGTGGCACGGCCGCTCATTCGTCATTGAGCCGTCGCAGCGGCCGCCGCTCGCTTGGCGCGAGACTTGGCCTTCCGCTTCGCCATGCGCTTTTGCTGGCGGCTCGGCTCCTCCATCGCCGCATCCACTGGGGCCACGTCGGCCGTGTTGGCTGCCGCTAGCCCTTTCGCCGCTTGCTCAGCCTTGCTCTCGGCCTCGTACGCATGCTCCTTGAGAGCGATGGCGTGCTCGAGGTCGAGCGAGCTCCATGACTCGGCCACTTCGAGGGCGAGCTCCTGGCGAGCGAGGGCAAGCTCCTTGCGAGCAAACGCACGCTCCTCCGCCTCCCGCGCCGCCTCGCACTCGAGCTTGCGCACGAGGACGGGGCAGCTCGGCGTGCCGTCGACGCGGCGTGCGAAGTGACCCTCGGTCTTGCAGAAGCGGCAAGTCACAGCCAACGTCGTGCGCGCGGCAGAGCTGGCCACCGAGCCGACCACCGAGCTGACCACCGAGCTCGCATCTTCGCTCACCGACTCACACGGGATGGCGTGAGTTGCCACCGCTGGGAGGTTTGCTCCAGAGGCGACGCGCGGGTCCACTGCGAGAGGCGGAACCGCACTCGGCAAGGGAGGAAACGTGGAAAGAGCACGCTCGCGCATTGCCTTCTCCATTTGCGCTTCCTCATAGAGCGCGTCCATGCTCGGCTCCGGTCGGTTTGAGCAGGTGTGCGTTGGCTTGACGAGCGCAGCGCGGAGGTGGGTGCCAAGCCGGGCGAGGCCATTGAGGGCGTGGACGAGACGCTCAGCGCGCTCGCGCGTGTCCATCACGACGAGGCACGAGTCGTGAAGCGGCGTCGCGACCCACCGACGGAGCTTGGAGTCCCACTTCATGATTGGCTTGCCCTCGCGGATACGGCGAAGCCCGCCGATGCGCGCGCTGTTGACTAAAGACTTTACTTCGACACGGAGGGCTGCCCACTGGTGAGGGCAAATGTTGCTGACGCGGACCGATGTGAGATCGGCGTCGGCATTGTGCGTAAGGGCGCCCCCGCCCGCGCGAAGCGGGCGCGATCGACTTGACAAGTCCGACATGTCGCTCACTCGGAGTGCGCGACTTCTGCTCGCCTTCTTTCTGCTTGCAATTGCCTGCTCGCCTTTTCCTGTGAATCGGCTTCTGCTTTCTGAAAGAGAGCGGGGGGACCGCGACGAAACTGACTGACTGACAGTGACTGATCCCGCACCCCCGCGTTTGCTTGTTGGTATAGATTGTTTACTTTTGACATTTTTGGTTCCGGAGCACATTCGATAGGCTTCCGTCTGGTTGTCTGTTGTTTATGTATCGAGACTTGACTCATGACTGTCTCCAGAGTGAGACGAAAACAGCAACCGAACGACCGCGCTAGCCGCTCGACCGCCGCGGCGCTTGCTCTACTGCGCTCTCGTCTTCGGTTACTAAACCGTCTTGGCGATGGCGTGGTCGCCGGAGACATCCACCGGTCGGGTCGGGCGGGCGCGCAGCCTGGTGCACGGCACGCCTGGGCTATACGAAAAGTGTCAGCCTATAGTCCCCACCGCGCGGCCTCGCCACGCCCCCGTGTAGGGTCCAAGTGCGCACCAGGCCTGAGCTCATGTGGTGATGTCTGTGAGACGTAGAAACAGACTCAGCACTAAGACAACTCAAACGCGTCGAGAGCCCAAAACCAACCGCCAAAGTTGAAGATGAGCGCCGTCTTCTCAGCTACTCAGTAATCGAGCTCGTCGAGCGCGAGGTACTTGACGCGCGCGGACGAGACGGGATGCGTCTTCACGTAACTCTTTGTGAAGGCGCCAATGTCGCGCGCGACCTGCACCTTGGTGCCCGCCTGATACGGCGGATCGAGCTCCACCGCGAGCTTGTGATTGCCGCCCTTGATGAGCACCACGCCGATCACCTTGCGCACCTTGAGCGGCTCGCCCTCTGGAAGCTCCTGGGAGAGCCCAGGCACGAAGATGTCCCACCGGTCGCCGTCGGCGCGGTTGCGGAACCCGATGACCTCCCCATAGTTCTTGACGCCCAGCCACGGACGGCGCTGGATAGTAATGTACGCGTTGCCACGGTCGGCGATGTTGAGCATCGCCTCGAGCGATCGGAACGGCTCTCCTGACGAATCGCGAGATGCGAGCTTACGGAACCGTTCAAGCTCGTTGCTACTGCCACCGCCGCTGCCGCTGCCGCTGCTGCTTCTGTCGCCGCCGCCGCCGCTGCTGCTGCCGCTGCTGCTTCTGTCGCCGCCGTCGCCGCCGCCGCTGCCGCTGCTGCTTCTGTCGCCGCCGCCGCCGCTGCTGCTGCCGCTGCTGGTGGTAGGTGCCCCGTCCATCGAAGGTGTGGAGACGGTCGCCGCCTCCGCCTCCACCGCCTCCGCCGCCTCTGCCGCCTCCGCCGCCTCCGCCGCCTCCGCCGCCTCCGCCGCCGCCGCCGCCGCCGCCGCCGCCGCCGCCTCCGCCGCCGCCTCCGCCGCCTCCGCCGCCTCCGCCTCTGCCGCCGCCGCCTCCGCCGCCGCCGCCGCCGCCCGCACCTCCGCTGGCAGCGACGGGAACGCAACGGATCCGGCGGTCGCCTCGGTGGCGATCTCCCATGCCTGGTTCACCGTGAGCCGCTGCGTCGGGTCGGACGCGAGCAATCCCAGCAGCAGCCGCACGATCCAGCCATGACGAAACACGAAACCGCCGGAGCTCGCATCGAGACGCAAGAGGAAGCCGCCATAGTCCTGCTGCACGGCCATGATCTGGTTGCGCGTCGCCTGCTGCACGGTGAGCTCGCCCTTGGTCCAGTCGGCCTCGCGCTGGAAGGGCGATGCGCCGAGGGCGCCGCAGAGCATCGTCAGCAACACGCCGACAGCCCACGAGTCGAGTTTGAAGAGCGCGCGCAGGTTGGAGTTGAGGATCGCCGAAGAGAGCAGCTCGGGCGCATGGAAGCTCACGTCGTTGGCCATCTGGTAGGCAGTGCGCCCCGAGGCGGCGCCGAGGCGGACCGCCGCGCCCAGACCGATGACGCGTAATTGTAGCTCGTCAGGTGCCGTCGACGCCGGCGGCGGCTGCACGATGCGCACGACCTGCGCGTCGAGGCCGAGGTGAGCGCTCCCGCGGCTGTGTAGGAACTGCACCGCGTCCAGCAGCTGCATCACGAGCCGCAGGCGCGACACGTCGGAAAGCCTGCCGGCGCCGGCGCAACGTGGCACAAATTGGGCGAGTGTCTCTCCGTCGCCCGAGAAGGCATGGCAATACCTCTGCCCATACAGCCGGAACGAGGTCAGATACGCTTGGAGCGGTGGCGGCGTGCGCGGATCGGCACGCAGGCCATTGAACTCGAGAGTCTCGTCCGCCCACACAGCCTCGTCCGCCTCCTCGAGCACGAGTGCATTTGCGGGAAGGGTCGGCGGAGCGGCTGCCTCCCAGGCCGTGGTGGTGTAATCGTCGGCCGGCGGCGGCGGCGTGGGCACGGCGAGGCGTGGCGGGGTCAGCCGCCGCACGTGGGCCAGCGCGAGGAGGAAGGTGGGCGCGTTAATGCCGCGCATGACGCCAGCCAGTGTTCAAGGCTGAGGCACTTCGCAAAGCCGACGGTGATTGGCGCGTTTTCGTGAAGCCGCCACGAAGAAACCGCGGTGAGAGCAGTTGCCCAGTGATGCGTCTTGTCATCCTTCGCCCGGCGTATTACTGATTCTGGCGTACCTACGCCAATTGCAACGGCAATGTGGTCCTGAGGGGTTACAAAGTCCGAAGAACCAGAAAGGGGTTGTTCTTCTTGCCTGGTGCGCCGCCTAGAGTCCTTGCGGGCGGGCGGCCATGCCGGCAGATGCTGAGCTTTCGGTCGAGAACGTAAGATATCTGCTGGACCAGCTCGACAGCCCAGACCGCAACCCGATCGCCGCCGCCCTCTCCAAGGTGGCTGCGAAGGCCGACGGTGAGGCTCGCCGCACCTCCAATAGCAGCCGAGCTTTTGCACGCGGCTGCACGGGCTCAGATGCCACCGCTATCGGCGTGCTACTGCTGCCTGCCTGACCAGGCGAAGATTCTGTCCGGCTGCGTGCCCATGCGGTCCTGCACTCGCGAGTCCGCGCACCTGCTCACCGTCCGCCCCGCACCACCTACCAGATGATATCCTGCTGATGCTCTCTGAGTATGCGGGCAAGTTCGTCGAATGGCTGTGCGACAATGAGGTGGGTGCTGTCACGCTGCTGCCATGCTACTTCCACGCTGCTGTCACGCTACTGCCACGCTACTGCCACGCTGATGCTGTACAGATGCTGCGCTGCGGCTGCGCTGCTTCTCCCATGCTGATGCTCCCACGCTGCTACTCCCACGCTCGAGCTCTGGGATGCTCTCGACACCCTGCCCGTTCGGGCGCCTCTTGCTCGCTACGGCCCCTCGAGCTCGCTGTGTTTGCGATTCGCTGATCGCTCGCTCCGTGGCTCGCGCTGCGCTGCTGCAGTCGGAGGATCCGCTCGTGAAGGCGTACACAGCGTGCATCCTCGCCAACATCGCGTTCCTCGCGCCCGGCCAGGAGAAGGTGCTCGAGGCGCACGGCGTCAAGCCACTCGTGAAGCTGCTCAAGGCCAAGGATGCGGATAAGAAGATCACGCTGCACTCGACGGCTGCTGTGCAGAATCTCACGTACAAGAACACGGCGTGCTGCCAGCAGGTGCTCGAGGAGGGCGGCGAGAGCACGCTCAAGAAGCTGCTCAAGGTGCGCCCGCGACGGCGCACTCGTGTGGGGGGCAAGCTGCCGCTGCCGCTGCCGCTCCTGCCGCTGCCGCTGCCGCTCCTGCCGCTGCCGCGGCCGATGCCGATGCCGCGGCTGCTTCCGCGGCTGCGAGGGTGCTGCGCTGCCACGCTGCATGCATGTAACCACCGCCGTGTAGCCACCGCGCACATGCATGTAACCATCGCCCAAGCATGTAACCGCGCTGCCACGCTGCATGCGCGCGCACATGCGTCGCACTCGCTCACGCGCCCCGATGCTGCTGCCGCTTCCGCCTCTCTCCGCTGCAGCACAAGTCGGAGGACGTGCAGCAGTTTGCGGCTGGCGCTCTGGCGAACCTGCAGCTGTACCGGAAGGCAGACGATAGCGGCGAGAGCTCCCCCACAGGGCGCAGCACGGGCGCCGGTTCGATGATGAGCCGTCGCGTCGCGAAAATCCTGCGTCGCAAGCCGAACAGCTCCACAGCGAGCTCATCGTCCGATTCACCTCCACCGGCACTGCCCGCGGGCTTGCGAGGCTTGCAGGAGAAACAAGATCAGCAGGAGATGGAGCGGGCTGCGATTGTGATCCAATCGCGCTTCCAGGTGTGATCCGATCTCAGCCGTGTGATCCAATCATGTGATCCAATCTCAAACCGTGTGATCCAATCTCGCTTCCAATCTCGCTTCCAGGGCATGATTGGGCGCAAAAACTTTGAGGCGGCGCGCAAGCGCGCGGCCAAAGCGGAGAAAAAGGGGCGCAACAAGTACGGCGGCGACAACATCATTTCGGGCGCGCGAGAGGAGTCGGAAGGGAACTCAAGTGGCGGCCCCAATTGGGGAGGCTTGGGGGGGGGTCGCTTGGGGGGTAAGGGGCTTCCTGGCATCGGTATCGGCGCGTTAGGCGGCGGGGGGGGCAGCGGGGGCATGGGTAGCGGCTGGGGGGACGCGATGAACGCCATTCGCCGCCCGCCCGGCGGCCGTCTGGCGCCACTGCCCTCGATATCGTCCTCTCATGCCGCCCTGCCGCCCATGCCATCCTCCCTGCCCGTGCCGCCGCCCATGCCAACGGGCGGGCCCTCTTGCGGCGGACGAAACGGGCTAGGGGGCATGCCGCTTCGCGCAGGAGGCATGCCGCCTCTAGCTGGTATGCGATGAGCATGGATGATCGTGGCGGCGCCGTCGTGAGACGAAGATGCGAATGCGTGCGCGCATAGCGCGGTTCGACGTGGCAGTGCTGGCACGCACTCTATGCGCGATTTCTCTCTAGGATCTTAGAATGCAGCGCTCGGGTCCGCCATGTGTACCGATCCGCGCCCGACCCGCGCGGGGTACGAAGTGGTCGCTCGAGATTCAGCACTCACAGTGCACGCTGGTGCGTCTCTTCAGACGTTTCGTGAAAATAATACCGGCTGCGCGCTGATACAGTTTACGTCGATGTGTTAATCATAAATATACCAGCTACGATCAAGCGATCTGTTCGCGATACGCGAATTCCGACGTTCGACACCCCGGACCCGCGCGGGGCGGCGGGGCCGGGGGCGCAAAGCCACGACCCAGAGCAGCAGCACCCACACGTCTCCGCGCGCGCGCAAGCGCAGCGCACCACGTGCTGTGCCAGTTGAATTCTCAACTAAAATTGTAAAAATGTTCTATCGCAGGTGCTGACTCCGTCGGACGGGACTCTCTCGGCGTCTCGGGACTCGGCAAGAATCACAAGAGCGCCCATAACCCCTTATGCGCTGCCACCAGCGCCACTTCCCGTGGAGCGCCGCGATGATGGTGCGCGTCGCTTGGGTGCGGGTGGATCCTGCTCTTCCCATGGCTCTTCCGTGTGATCATCCTCGGTCCGAACGCGCTTCTTGGCGTCGGCGAGCTGCTTGCGCAACGCCTCAATCTCCGCGCTGGCAGCCGCCTCCTTCGCGTTGGCAGCGGCCTCCTTCGCCTCGGCAGCCGCCTTGGCAGCCGCCTCCTTCACGTTGGCTGCCGATTCCGCCTCAGCGACGGCGGTGGCCAATCGTGCCGCCATCTGCTCGGCCATCCGATCGAGCTCTGCCTCGTGGTCCTCGATGCACCGCCGCAGGTTGAGGTTTGGCACCAGCGTCGTACCGAGCGTCGCGCGCGTGAGCGGGCTGAGCGGGTGCGGGCCGCGGAGGATCTCCTCAATTGCGCTGCGCTCGTAGGAATGGCCATCGGACGCGACGACTGGGTCCTTCATCTTGTCGTAGGTGATCGGGCATGTGAAGTCGGCAGGCAGCGGCACATTCAGCCCGACAGACTCGCGCCGTGCGCGCCGTGCCGCCGCCGTCTGCAGCTCCTCAAGCCGCGAGCGCACGCGCTCCGTAACCGCCTCGTCCGCCGCGCCGACGGCCGCCGCCGTTGCCAGCGCCGCCTCCAGCGCAACAACGGTCTCACCAGCCTCAGCACGATGCAGCCGCGCCGTCGCAACTGAACGGAGCTTGCGCTGCAGCTTTGAGAAGGCGTGGAGAGGCGCGGCGGCGTTGGCGACGGCGGCAAGGATGGCATCGCTGCAGGTGGGGTTACATGCGAGGACGCACAGTGATTGTGCAGCATTCTTCGCCGCCTTCGACTCAGTCCCCGCATGCAGCAACGCCACGAGCGGCGGGATGGCGCCCGCCTCTCGGATGGCATCTCGGTTGGTGGAGTTGAGGGCGAGGAACCACAACGCGCCAGCCGCATTCTTCGCCGCCTCCGACTCAGCCCCCGCATGCAGCAACGCCACGAGCGGCGGGATGGCGCCCGCCTCTCGGATGGCGTCTTGGTTGGTGCGGTTGTCGCAGGCGAGGTTCCACAACGTCCAAGCCGCACTCTTCGCCGCCTCCGACTCAGCCCCCGCATGCAGCAACGGCACGAGCGGCGGGATGGCGCCCGCCTCTCGGATGGCGTCTTGGTTGGCGCGGTTGTCGCGGGCGAGTTCCCCCAACGCGCCAGCCGCATTCTCCGCCGCCTGCGACTCAGCCCCTGCATGCAGCAACGCCACGAGCAGCGGGATGGCGCCCGCCTCTCGGATGGCGTCTTGGTTGGTGGGGTTGTCGCCGGCGAGGTTCCACAACGCGCCAGCCGCATTCTCCGCCGCCTTCGACTCAGCCCCCGCATGCAGCAACGCCACGAGCAGCGGGATGGCGCCCGCCTCTCGGATGGCGTCTTGGTTGGTGGGGTTGATGGCGAGCATCCACAACGCGACAGCCGCACTCTTCGCTGCCTCCGACTCAGCACCCGCATGCAGCAACGCCACGAGCGGCGGGATGGCGCCCGCCTCTCGGATGGCATAACGGGCAGTATCGCTGGTGAGGGAGAGTCTGAGCAGGGTCGATGCAGCCACTGAGGCTCCGCCGCTAAGCTTGAGCAGCTGCACAAGGCTTGGGAGCGCCGGCCGGACGGCCTCACAATCGTCAGCGCTCATGCCAGAGTCAGTGAGCTCATGGAGCTCCTTGGCATGGCGCTCATCGAAATGGCATCGCTCCTCGGCGTGGCGCTTCAAGGTCGCCGCTACTCGCTCGGTTAGCGGGACGTGGGACGACATCAACGCCTCACCGTCTCCTGTGTCGCCTCTCGGACCGCGCATCCGCGCCGTGAACAAACTCGTTCACACCCGCGACAATGACATTTTTGGTTTGGTTTCGTACCTAGTGCAGGTACCACACGCACACCGCGGATGGGGCCCCATGCACGTAAGGCCATTACGCACGGTACGCTCCGTTCGTTCCTCATTTTCTATATACACAGATACTGCATACTCCTCGGTCCTCGCCGCTCCCGCCATCAGTTCAGTATAGTTCAGTTTCTTCGCGGTCCCCCCACGCTCACTCCACCACCGCCATGAGCTTCAAGCTCACCATGGGCATGTCGCCCTTCTAAACCGCCCCCGCGCGGTACCCGCCATGGTGTGAATGTGTATGTGTGAATGTGAATGTGTGTCTGTGACTGTGTGATTTCTATAAATCTGTGCGAGACGCCACAGGAATGGTGCACACTACAGTCTGCAGTTCCAGTGACTTCCAGAAGTTACTTACTACTGAGATTTGCCGATTACAAGGTCGTACATGCGATGCCGAGCGTGCACCGACCGAGTGATCACATCGCGACAAGGCCCACAGTTAAGCACACGACGTCGACGTCCGTGCTGGACCGCATGCTGGAGCGGGACCGTGTGGTCATGGGATATCGCGGACTCGTATGAATAGCGGTCGTGGAGGGGCAACACCCATGCCACCGCACAGTGAGAGCATGAAGATCTCTCTCGGGTTCGTTGGTGTGGTCCCTTGCCCAACGCCCAACCCCTATCGAGATCGATCGACGACCCAGCTCAGCTCAGGAGTTTCGCGTTAGGGTTGCGGTGGTTAAAGGTCTTTCGACATGGCCGTGGGATTGGGCGTGGGCGTCGTGGCCGTAAGCCTCGTGGCATTCCAAGCGGCCGCCCGATACTTCTCGGCCGGAGCAAAACGGTAGGGCTCGCGGTAGACGCGGCGCACGCCTGCACGGCGAAGCTGCTCCTCCCAGCCGACGCATTGGCACTTGCCCCTGACGCCCTTCCACTTCGCGTGGCACTCCCACAAGAAGACGTCGAGCAGCCGCGTGGCGTTCGTCGCGAGCAGCTTGGGCACGATCTCGAGCTCGGCGCCCTCGATGTCCATCTTGAGCACTACAAAGTCGCTCTCGTCAAACGAGTCGAAGAGCCATTGCACGACGTCGATCTTGGGCACGTCGAACTGGGGCTGGTGGTTGGATCCGGCGAGGTTGATGCCGCCACGGAGCATTTGCAGCGGCGAGCCGGCCATGCGCAGCGTGCCCGTGCTCGCCCCTGCCGCCGCCGGCAGCAGCTCGAAGGTCGAGCCTCGCGCGCTCGAGACGCCGCCGCGACGAAGCAGGCCCGCGCCGCCGACAGCCTCGCCGCCGCCGCTGACACTGGGGCCGGCTCTCGGCGGGCAGCCGCCGCGCGTGCGCGCGCCGCCGAGCCGAGCCGCGAGCAGCGCGGGATTTGCTGTGAGCGCGGGGTTGGCCATCCGTTCCAGCGCGGCGAGCGGCTCCTTGAGGGCAGCGGCCACGCAGTTCATGCGCTCGCGCCGGCCACGGCCGACCTTCTCCGCGCTGCAGCCAAGATCGTTGGCGTAGTTGAGCAGCTGCATCGAGCTTCCCGCGGGCGGCACGGGGGGCACGGGCAGCGGCTGGCCCGCTGCGAGCGCCGCGACGCACCGCTCAACATATGGTTGGATCAGCGGTGCAGCCTCGACTGCAAAGATGTGCCACGGCGATCCTGCGTGCGCCAGCGTCGCCGTCTCGGGCAAGCTCTCGTAGAGTTGCATCGTATTGCACCAGTTGGCACCCATCTGCGAGCCAGGCACAGAGCGAGCGGCGTCTGCTGTCAGCTTCCGTGCTGCCGCGAGGCGGGATTTCAGGCTGGCCAGCGCTCACGTCGAGAAAGATGTTTCGCTTGCAGCCGACCGTGGCGTGAGAAACCGGCGGCGGCGGGGCGACTGCGCAGTTGATGTGGGTAACGCTTGCGCACTGTACTTCCGTCACGCCGTAGGCGCGATGCGTGGAGGAGCATACATCGGCGACGACGCTCATCTTGCCGTCCGCCGCACGATAACATGGGCGTTGCGCCGGGCGAATCTGCACACGCATGAACTCGCGGATGAATATCATTGCTCTCACTCCTTTACCCATGGGAAGTCCTTTTCATCAAAAAAGAATTAACTTGTCATCCGTCGCAACCCGCGGACGGGACCGACCGGAACTGGCGGGCATGGTGACTGCGAGCGCACCGGCGCCGCCGCGCTGGTCGCTCGTCGACGCAGTGCTGATGATTGCGATCGCCTTGACCGGCGGGCTGCTCATCATGATAGCGGGCGAGGCGCTCTTCCACGCCGCGTGCGGCCTCATTTTCGCGGCGGTCGCCGCCTACACGCTGGTCCAGGCCCAGCTGGCTGTGCGGCGCGACCGGCAATACGCCTGGTTTGCCTGTACGGCTGTCGTCGGCCTGCTCTTCTTGTATTGGGCCCTCCAGGTGGTGTTTCGACTGCCGAACCCGAAAAAAGAAATCGGGTGCGGCGGCGTCAAGTATATTGATCAGGATGGTAATCATATCGAGGACCCTTGGGCGGCCCAGGATGGCCCAGGATCGTTGCGCACAGAGTTGTGACGCACACGACACCAGGTTCGTGTGTTCGAGCGTTTGCCTGGTAGGTTAGTCAGTGACACAAATATCTCTGCCACGCCAGTGCACCGAGCACCGCCTCAGGCCTCACTCTCAGCGTTCAAGCCTCAAGCGTGTCTAGAGCTCCACACGCAAACGGTGAACGTACCGTCCCGGACCGCGCTCCCGCGTTAATCACAAATCAGGCGTTCAGGACCCTGCTCGCTTGCGAGCCTCTCCTTCGGTCTGTCCTACCTCGAGCTCGCGGCATTGGCTCGCGGACACGGCGGGCGCGGCGGCCGGCGCGTGCGTCGGAGGACAGAGCTAGAAAGAGCTGATAAGGGGCGGAGGGGGCCAGGGGGCGCACGGGGGGGCGCCGTTGCGCTTGCGCTGCCAAGGGGCTGGGAGGCGCTGCGCACGCCTCGCAAACGCAGTTGGTTACACACACAAGTACCTCTTGCTTTTGCTTGAAGCGGACAGAAAGCGAGCGAGGAAAGGTGAGCGCGGGGGGACCGCGACGAAACTTACTAACGAAACTGACTAACGAGGCATCCAGGTTTCGTCGCGTTAGTCAGTTTCGTCGAAACCTGGGCGCGCGCTCGGAAGTGTTCCTCTCTTCGCAAGCACCAGCTCCGCTTGCTAATCCAGAGTCTCCAGAAGCGGCCGCCAACCAGGCCGGGACACGAGCGAGAAGCGTAGGCAAAAGCGATCATGTCTGATACTTTCGACGACACCATCTCAACCCATCTCACCGACGGTAGCGACAGCGATGAGTCCTCCTCCACCTTAGGCACCGACTGCTACGATCGTAAGCCAAACGGCTACGATTGTGGTTTTTGGTCGACAACACAGCCGCTACCGCACGGTCACCATCCGCATCATCCGCATCATCCGCACCATCCGCACCATCCGCATCACACCGCGGCCCGCTCGCAAGCCAACCCGCAGTACCCGCCACGTTTCCCTGTGCCTGACGTCGCCGTCCCCTTCACCGTCGCGCTGCCCGGCTACGCGCCCACGCATTTCACAGCGGGGCCCGTGCTGGCCAACGACGCACACGTGACGCGGGGCGGCTGGGCGGACCCTGTCGACTTTAGTGCGCTCGCACCGGACGTGTGGGCCGCTCGCCGATCCTTCGAAGGGCCCATCGAGATAGGCACTGACGGGCGGCCGCGCAACCCACGCGGGCGCACCGGCATGTGCGAACGAGGGCTGCTGGGCAAGTGGGGACCCAACCATGCGGCCGATCCGATCGTGACGCGCTTCCTACCAGTAGAGGAGCCCGATCTGCCTGCGGCAACACACGCCGCAGCGCAACATTGGCGGCAACGCAGCCGTGGGCGCCTCCAAGTGGTCGCCATCAAGCGAAGGGACTGCGGCGCGTGGGCGCTGCCGGGCGGCATGGTCGACGTGGGCGAGTCAGTCTCGGTGACAGTCCGGCGCGAATTCGCCGAGGAGGCGGGCCAACACTTGGCAGATCCGGTGCTGCACGCGCGCTTCGAGCAGCTCAGCGCCCGCCTCTTTTCGAGCGGCCAAGTTGTCTACCGCGGCTACGTCGACGACCCGCGCAACACGGACAATGCGTGGATGGAGACGACCGCGTTCCACTTCCATTGCGACGCCGAGATGGGCGCGCTGCTGCCTTTGCACGCCGGCGATGACGCTGCTGATGTGACCTGGCTCGACGTGGACGAGGCCGACGAGCGGTACGCCGGCCTCTACGCGTCGCACAAGCAGTGGGTCGATCAGGTGGCAGCAACGCTCAAGTCGGCGCGTCAATGAACCGCCGTCGCCGCCACCGCCCTCGCCGCCGCCGTCGCCGCCCTCGCCCTCGCCGCCGCCGCCATTCCCGCCGACACCGCCGCCAAGCTGCCCTGGCAGGAGCTTTTATCCTATAACGCTCAAAACACAAACCTGGGCAAATGAAATCAGTGTCAAGATCGATGGCGTTGCAATTACCTCGGCAGGGCTGGGCGACTACCAGATGTGCACGTACTCGCGACCGCCATCGCCGCCGCCGTCGCCGCCGCCATCGCCGCCGCCGCCATCGCCGCCGCCGCCATCCCAACCGGCCCTCCGCACGCAATCGACCAGGCGAGCGGATGAGCCTTTTTGATGGTAGCACGTACGAACGGCCCGACGCCGAGGTCCTACCGCTGATCACGCCAGAATCAGCCAGCGCGAGGGGTGGTTGGGGCGAGGCCACGCCCCTTCACGAGGCCGCTTGGAACAGCTCATCGGTGGCGGTGGTGCAGGCCCGTCGCCGCCGCCGCTGTCGCCACCGCCGTTGATTGTGTGCTGTGAGAGTCCTTCCACTGCGTGTCGGGTAAGTAAGCTGGAAAGCTCCTTGTGTCGGCTGTGAGAGTCCGTTGAGCCAGTGTGTTGCGTGTACCAGCTTCGGGGGGTTTGGTCGGTTCGATCGCGGAGGGCGAGTGGGAAAAAAGGAAAAAAGGGCGAAAGCCTATAATAAAGTAACAGTTCATGCAGATTTACCGTATACAATGTCTCCGCCCGAAGCTGCGGAAACCATCGCTTCTCGAGGCAGATGTGAGATGACGAGATACAGAGAATCAGAGATAGATATCGCTTCGACACACATGCCCACACGCATGCGCAATGCGCCTTACAAAGATGTTAGGCCGAGGATCGAGCTGAGGGCGGTGCCGGTGGGTGAGTCTAGATCTTGTCAAGCCTACTCCGCGCGAAGTAAGCGCGCTCGACGAGAGATCAGAAGTACTCCGAGCTTGGGTAGCGTCTGTGCCCGTTCGTCTGTGCGGGTTGCATCTGTTCGTCTGCACGGGTGGGAGCCATGGTGCACAGTTAGTCAGCTGCGGGCACATCTGATTCCCGGATCGTCACGTGCACGGACCCACCGTATGTGTAGCCAAACTGCCTGGCTAGTCTCCGAGGTGCTGGCTCATTTGATGTTGCTGGAAGCCATTTTTGTCGGGCCATTTCATATTGCCATATGCCCTCGGTATTCGAGCCCTCGCTCTGCATAACTCCTGACTCGATCAGATCCGTCGAAGATGGTCGCGTGCGCATGGCCCGCTCGAGAGAAGATGCTATTGAACGACGTGCCAACGTGCCTTGCACGACATCCACATTGTTTTTAATCAATCCGCGCATTTGCACCTCTTCTCGTGATGGTCGACGCTCCAGCTTTGGCTTCAGCTCGAGCAGAACAGAACCGAGGTGGAGGCTCTCCAAAGGATTCCTCGTAGCTCGGGTTGGCATCAGCTCGGGTGTCTTTGCCTCCATAATCTTCGACACGAAAGTACGCGATTTCGGCGTTTCGTCATTCATTTTGAACGAAACTGAAGTCATTTTGACCGCGTCGACGCGATTTCTAACGAGCCTCCCCCGGATACATGCACACTCACACGCATCACGGTGCACGTCAAGTACCGGCACACTGCCGCGTCATTAAATTGGGGCTGTCGGCGGGCTTGCGCGCCGCTTGGGTCCGCCCTGCGGCGCCAACGAAGAGCAGGCCTGGCAGGCTGCGGCGGGTCGACGGCTTTCAAATATTTGGCTAGCCAACGGATTTATTATCTGACTTGACACCGCTGCTTCCGGGGATGGGGACCAACTTCTGTATTCATACCCCGGGGTATACTTTGTAGCCGTCTTTTATCCGGATACACCGGTTGTCGCGTCTGTCGTGTTACATTAACGTTCACAGGAGGTGCACAAGCAAGAGGCACTTCTGGGTTCTGGCGCGGTCGTACAGAACGTCGTTCGGGCGCTTCCCCGCGGATGCTATAGCCAGCAAAAATACGAACGTGCATGCTCATCCAATTTCTCGTGCTGGCTGGATCTGCCTGCGCGTGTAAAGCGGAACGGTGGATCGAGCAGCTTGCGTCACAATTCGGCACAGATAAACGACGAGAGCAGCACAAGTACACAGACCTCTATGCAATGCTGTTCGACCCTTTGCGTGAGGTCGTGGAAAACATCACTGAGGTCGGTGTCCTCTATGGGCAATCGGTGCCAATGTGGCTGGATTACTTTCCACGTGCGACGGTACATGCCATCGATCGCTCTGCATCGGCCCTCACGGCTGCCCGAGAGTTTCTGAACGCCAGTGGCCACTCCTTGCGGCGCGTCCGCCTATTGCTGGGGAGCTCGAAGGATCCCAAGGCTCTGGAGCGCTTTGGGATAGCTCATGGCACGATGGACATTGTGATTGATGATGGCGACCACACGCCAGCAGGCCAGGAGCGGACGCTGTTGACCTTGTGGCCCATCGTGAAACCTGGCGGATATTACATCATCGAAGACATGCTTGAGGAGAGCGGCTCCGTGCCGATGGTGCACGATCCAAGCGAAGCAGCATACAGCATCTTGAGCAACAATCATGCAATATTCGTCGACACGGCAGTCGGCCACCCATCCTTCAGGAAATGGGCGGACAGCTTGCGAAGGCCCGCTCATCAATACGTCAACCCGACAAATGTCGTGGACCACGATTCCCATGTGCTCGTACTCAGAAAAGCGTCTGCGCCGGGGCGTGCCCATGGAAGATAGGGTCCCTATGGTTGACCGGACCCAGGAGTGTAAACTCACAAAAACTGCTAAAACGGCCGGGCCGTTACAAATGTAAATAAAAGCCGAAGGGCGAAGGCCATGCCGAAGGCGGAAACGAACGTCGAACCGTACGGTACGAACCAGCACCTGGGTCTCGTCTGTCGGTCTGGTACCCAGCCCCTTCTCAGACTGATAAATCGGAAGCGGGGATCCGCTCCGCACGTCTCCTTTCGCTTTCTCGTAAAAACGATAGGAAAGCCTCCACTCGTCCTGTGGGGGGCTCCTTTCGGTCATGTCATCCGCTCATCCCGTCATGGTGCCACCGCGCGCGCGGGGCCCGGTTCTCGTTATGTTCTCGATAAAATCCAACCTAAGAAAAGACTCGTGTAGCGAGTTCGGAGTTGGTAAGAAATTAGAAAACACGGGGCTCGGGGGAGCCGGGACACACATGCATGTCAACACTGAGGAAGCCCTCATCAGACATCAACAACCTTGGGGTGCCAGACGGGGTGGCAGAGCCAGAGGAGAGCTGCGGCCTGCGTCGGGGGCGCGAAACCGAAAGCCGATGGCCCCTTCCGCGGTTCCGGCGACCGGACCGCCCCCCCCGACCGGCGGGCCGCCGGGCCGGCGCGCCATCCGCCAACGCGGTGGGTCCGAGAGACGCGGAATGCGGAAAATAACTGGACCCGCGCTTCTACACAACGCAAAACGGTGCACGTCTATGATAAATCCGCACCGCAAAATTTGAGCTGTACGGGGCGTGGCGAGTCCGTCCTTGCAATCAACCTGCTGTACTGGACTGATGTTCGTCGAAATCCCCCGCCACCTTCCAACGAAATAATCGCAGTGGACTGACGCTCCTCGCCCACTCGGCGAGGAGGAGTATCCCACAAGTCCACTCAGCGTGGCTCATGTTTCAGCATGGCTCAGGCGTCCTCTCCCATCGCAGCGTGCAGCGCGGGAATGGCTTGGCGCATGCCCTCCGGCGTGAGCGCGAGCACCATCTGGCGCGTGCGCCCTGTGCCGTTGAGGAGCGCCTGCCACTCGGCCGTGGCCGCGAGGATCTCTTCCTCCGTACGCACAAACTCCACCGTCTCAAACAACGCCGCCTGTGCACTCGCCGCTGCGGCCTGCCTCTCACGCTTCTTGGGCCGCTTGCCGCCGCCGCTCGCGCCACCCTCGCTACTGCTCGCTCCGGCACCAATCGGGCCACCGCTGCTCCCGTTGCCGCCGGCGCTACTGCCAGGCTTGAGCGTGACTGCGGCGATCAGGAGCAGTTCGGAAAAGTTGAGCGCATCGCGGGTGGCCTTGTCCTCCGCGTTCTCCGCGGCCCACGCTATGTCCTGGAGCAGCGAATCGATGAGCGAGGGTACGAGCGCAGCGGGCAGGTTGATCATGCGCTCCGAGACGATCAGACCCACGCGCGGGTCATCGAAACGTCTGGAGAGCTCCTCGCGCGCGCCAGCGTCTGGGCATCGCTTCAGCATGCTTGCTCGCATCTCCTGTGCGAAGAGCTTGGTGCGGTGCACCTGCAGGTTGACGGCGGACATGAAGCCAAGCACGTCGTCGTCGGCGGGTTCCTCGCTACCCTCGCCGATGGTCTTCGCCACGCTGCCAACCTCGACCTGCTCACTCAGCACGTCCGCCAGACCGCTAATGTCCCACGTGGAGCCAGCGGGCATCAGAGCAGTACCGCTCAAGAGCAGCGCCCGCATGCCATGGAAATCGGATGCCTTCGGGTCAAAGAAGCCAAAATCGATCGAGAGAGGCTCCGTCGCATCTTCGGTGCCCAGATTGAGTGCCTCACGATCGTCATCATCCTCTTCTCCCTCGTCGTCCTCGTCGTCCTCGTCGTCCTCCTCCTCCACCTCCTCGCGTTTGGCATCACGAGCCGCGGCTTCAGCCTGTGCGGCTGCGTCCGCGGCCTGCTTCCTTGGCTTCTTCGGCGGCATTGTGGCAGGGCGCGCGCCTCGCCACGAAATGCCGACGGCGTCAAAGGCTGAGGGACTGGATTCCTGGGTGGACCGGAACGTCGCCCCACTCGAGGCAGAAAATTAGCTGTGAATCGCCGCGCGGCTCGACTGTGAACCTTCGAACTCTCTGTATGACCTCTACATGAATGTACGCCCGGCGGCGCTGGCGCCATATCGTGTCAGGAGACTTCATGAAAATCAGAGTAGTCGAGCTGACGCAAGTTCAGCTCGCTCCTGGTGCGCCGATGCGCCAGGCTGTCCCCGGTATGAGCACCCTGCCTGCGCCGCAGGGCCTGGACGCCTGCCTCGAGCAGCCCACAGGTCGCCAAGGGACCCAACGAAAAGTTATCCGACGCCGAGCTTTCTCGACGTAGCGGGTGCGGCGACGTGGACGGCGTCGAGGCCGCGAGCATCCCTACTGGTAGGATCCCTACGCCGGCAGCCGTCGAGAGGGTAGCCGTCGAGACTGTCACCGGCGGCCGTCGAGCCACGGGGCTCGAGTCCGCAGCCTCGGTGGAGAGGCGCTCCTCACGGCGCTCGGTGGAGAGGCGCCGCCCCGGCGTTGGCACCTTCGAGAGGGAGGGGCGCTTACCCGAATGGCGCCGCTCGAGCCCCCCCGGTAGCCCCCCATGCAGCCCGCCAGAGGGGTCGAGGAACGCGAGCGCCGCAAGGTCAGGCGATGAGGAGCTCGGCCGGATAGAGATCTGCTTGCCTAGCGCGGGCGGCGCGGCCGCCACGCGCTCCTCCGCCTCCCGCTTCAGCCAGCCGAGAGCCCGAGGCAGCCCTTCGCGCGCGATGTAACGGTCGAGCCAGCCTGGAGCCCACGAGCGGAGTTGCACGTTGCATGAGTAGTAGACGGTGCAGCTATTGAGATCATGAGGGCGGACGATCCAGTAACCCGTGTTCGCAAGCAGGTCGCTCGATTTGGTCGCATCGAGGCTCCACGTGAGCACTCCAGCCACTCTGTCGAGCACGTGGTGCACGTACGTGTGGATCTTGAGGAGACCGACGCCGATCGTGATCTTGACCTTGATGTCGCAGCCTTGCTTGTCGTACACTGCGGACGCGACCACATCGTCGACCATCCGAGGCCATTCGCCGAAATCCAAGATCGTCGCCCAGACGAGATCGGCTGGCGCTTGGACGCGCTGCACAGCGAGGCCCTCATTCCCCTTGTCGGTGGCGATGGCCTTGAGGACGAGCTCGCCAGCAGCCACCGACGAGAGCTCAGCGGCGCTCAGCTTGGGCAGCTTCACGCTCGAGGCCCCATCTTGTGTGGCACGGCGCTCAGGCGCGGGCAGAGCAGGCGATGCGGGTACCGGTGCAGGCGGAGCCACAGCCGGCGACCTTGGTGGCCGTGGGGCGGCCGGTGCGGCCGATGCGGCCGGTGCGACAGGTGCTGCCGCGGCTGCCGCGGCTGCCTCCGGCGGCGCGGATGCCGCGCTCAGCAACCGACCAAAGAGGCTTGCCGCCTCAGCCGCCGAGATGGCGCCCGCCTCCTGCAGCCGCACGATGAGCCCCGGCGCCGCCTCCTGCAGCCGTGCGATGAGCCCCGGCGCGTTGGTTGCGAGCGCGTCGCTGGCGGCAGCCGTTGCCTGCAGAGCTGCAACTGGTGGAGCCGCAGCCGGGTAGGCAATCGCCGCGCTCACAGTCTGTTGGTCTCCAGTGGGCATAGTCCCTGACATGGTGGAGGCCTCCTCTTGCAGCTCCTGTATACGCAAGATCAACGTGATATTCAATGCGACGGAGATCGTGACGGCGAGGGCAGGCTCGAGGAGATAGGGAACGTGCATGAGCACGCCGATGCCGGCCAGTTCGGGAAGACCTAGTCCCTTGACAACGCCAACCCGGCGAAGCCCGAGGAGCATCACGGGCACGACAAGTGCGACTGCTGCTGTCAGGAGTGCCTTCATCGGCAACGTGAGTTCCATCGTCTTTTCATGAAGTCGCCATGCCTGTCGGCGCGGCGTGGCGGGCTCTCGCGAGTTTCACCAAGTTCTTTTTCGAAGTAGACATTCTAAACGAGTCAATCTCCCCCCACCCCAAATCCTCTCGACTGTTTCTTCACGTTAAATTGCCAATCGACTATTTCTTACACTACATGTAACCTCCTCGACGCTTCGCGACGCACGGCAGATCGACGCGCTTCTACTACTACTGTACAGTACTCAGTAGTCACTTCAGCTGTAGGGTCCCTCCTGAGTTGTTTGTAACGGGGCCATCGCAGCCTCCATCGCATCTGCAAGGCGGCCCGAGAGCAACAACCTGAGCCTCGGTTTGCGCCTCAGCTCGACGGTCACTCGTGGCTTCAGCTCGACGGTCACCCGTGGCTCCGGGTCGTGCACCTCAGCAGGCCCAGCCGCCTGATCCGACGGCATGATGGTCCCAGACTTTGGAAGCTTCGGAGTCCTCGGCGCGGTGGGTTCCCACCGCTCCCACCGTTCCTCCGGGTCAGACAGAGCAGCTGGCAGCGGTGATGTGGTCGGTGGCGGCAGAGTTGGCGATGGAGCCTCAGGAGGAGGAGCCGCAGCGACAAGTCCCCTGCTCTTCGGCTTGGCCACGCGTATGTCCTCCGCGCGCACACGTGCCAACTCGATCGCTTGGGCCTTCTCTTGAGCCTTCTGGGCAACTTCCGCTTCCTTCGCTGCCTTGACCCGCAGAATCTTCCCTCCCCATCCCAACCTTCGCAATCGTGACGTCTCCGCATCGTACGCGTACGCCTCGTCGATGCGATCAAAGAAGGAGGCGAGCTCGCCTCCGAACCTCGCCTCCGCAAGCTCTGGCTCTCGCGGGAGTGGCTTTGGTACGTCGCGCCCCGAAAGGAGCGGCAACGTCGACAGGCGCTTGACGGTTTTGACGGGCTTGAGGGTACTCCGACGTGTAAATGACGGCGCCTCAGCTGGCATCGACCATCGAAGCGAGCTCTCCTCGGCAGTGGGCAGCAGACGCGGCCACTCCTCCAGCTCAGGCGGCTCGGCAGATGCTGCGGCATTGAGAAATTCAGCTAGCCTCACTATCGGTGCGGGTAGAGGCTCGATTGGTGCTCGGCGCCGGTGCCGGGGGGTGCGGACCGTTGACGGCGTCCTCGGCGGTGAGGGCGCAATCATCGGGTGCGAGGGCGCAGTGCTGCTTCCCAGCCAGGCACGAAACTCTTCCGCACGTTGCTCCTCAAGCCGATCGGGATAGATTGCGCGCCAATGCCGGTAGAGCTCCGGCGAGGTTGGCCGATAGAGGCCGAGATCAGCCAACCGGCCGTCGCTGACGAAGCCGGCCATCGGCGAGGTGGAAGGTCTTCGTGCCCCCATCCTAAGGCTACTCTACCGCGACCATGCGAACGTGAAACAAACTCTGAAACAGGAGACGAAACGCCGCGTTTACATACGGCACGCCGTACGACAGACCGAGTGGGATGCTCGAGCGGAGTGAGAGGGTGAGTTGATAGGAAAATTTGATAGGAAAAGTTGATAGGAAAATTCACAGAAACTGTGAACGGTTTTCCCCTGAGGGTTTTCCCGGCTTCGATAGACCGAAGCGTCCGAAGCCGCGCACCACATGTGGTCCCGATGCTCCTGATCTCGCTGCTGCCCGGCGTGCGTACACTGTCCATGTCTGATACCGAGCAGGAGCGTGTAACCGGTCGCGATTACCCGGCCCTCGATGAGACGAAAAGGACTGGCATTGTGGATGACCGTGTGAGCCGAAAGCAGGTGCTCCTGCGGCGCACAACAAACGCGAAAGAGCTGGATGTGGAAGCAGTCGGACAAGCAAAGGTGCGATGCATAGTGCGCACTGGCGGAGTCGACGGCTGCTGCTCCGTTGTTCAACTGAAGACTGGCGAGAGACACACACTGTCGGAGGCAGATGAGCTGCAGCTTCTCGTGACAGGCCCACCGGCCACGAACGGTGCAGCCCCGAAGCTTAAGCTCGCTGCGCATTGGCGCCTTCAGACACCTACCATCGCCGATGCGCCAGCTGGCCCCACCAGCAGCGCCGCCAGTCACCACGGATCTTCCGCCGCATCCCCTCGCCATGACGAGCTTGGCACCGTATCAGTCGGCGGCAGCGGAACTTCGCCAGAGCCCGCGCAAGCAGCGGCGGTGCCGTGCCATCCTCCGCCGTCCGATGCGGCCTCGTCTTCCGATGCTGCTCCATCGGCTGCTTCGTTCGCATCGTCATCTGCGGCGGCCGAATGGACGACTGCTGGCGCTGCTGACGCGTCCACTGGCGCGGCTGACGCGTCCACTGGCGCGGCTGACGCGTCCTTGGCCGCCTCATCTTCCGAGACTACCGCGCTCAGTACGGCGCTTAGAGCACCGTCGTCGGAGACTGCGGCGGCAGCCATGCCGACGGCCGCCTCGTGCGCTGCAGCGGCCTCGAGGGAGGTGCTGCGCGCGCGGCTGAAGGCCTCTGATGACCTCTGATGACCTCTGATGACCTCTGATGGCCTCCCTCATCAGGTGCTGCGCGCGCAGCTGATGGCCGCGATCGACGGGGCCATAGGCACCGTACTGAACGCGTGGGTTCCGGGCGAGCGGCCGGGAGTATGGAGGCATAGCGGCGGGCAGCAGCAGCAGCGCTGTCTCGAGCACGCGGCTGCAGCCGCGAGGGCAGCTGATGGGCTCTGCGCGGAGCTCGATCGCGCTGCTGCCTGCGCCCGCGAGGGCGCTTGCGCCGCTGCGGGAGCGTCAGTAGCGCGGGAGGAGGGGTGTGATTTCACAGGGACGCCTTCGGAGGGTGCACGTGATCTCGCGCACGAGCTACGGGACGCGATCAAGGCAGTGCTCGATGCGGCCAGCGCACTGCCGGCCAAGCCGCTCGCACCTGCCGCCGCTCGCGGCGACGCCAAGCCGCTCGCACCTGCCGCCGCTCGCGGCGACGCCAAGCCGCTCGCACCTGCCACCGCTCATCGTAACGCCGAGGCACCTGTGCTACTGCCCGCACAACAGGTGGCCGCAGAGCAGAGGAACGAGGCGCCGACCATGGAGCGTGAAGCGGGGCCGGCGACTGTGAATGTGAATGATTCACAGCGTGAAGCGGGGCCGGCGACTGCGGCGAGCCGAGCGGCCGCAGTTTCCAAGGGCGAAGACGGTTCAAACGGAGTCGCACCGCTGCTGCCGCCACCGCCGCCGGTTTCCAAGGGCGAAGACGGCTCAAACGGAGCCGCACCGCGCTACCGCACGCGCGGCAGCGGCGGCGGTGGCGGCAGCAGCGGCGTCGGCGCCAATGACGATCGCTTGGGCACTGGTGAGGGGAGGGCCGGCCTTCGTGCAGGCTGCTGCAGGCGCTTACCCCCCGCAGGCGCTTGGCTCGGAGGCAGGCTGCTCCTTGTCGCTCCATCTCTGCTGGCCTCCACCACTCACCAGCCTGAGGCCACCAGCGCCTCCGCCACCTCCGCCACCGAGGCCTTTGCCGCCCTCGAAGACGCTGAGGACCTCTACAGGCGTGAGCTGCCCAGCTTGAGCGTGCACTACGTCCGGCACGCGTGCATGCCCGACACGACGCCCCGAACGGCTGGCGGCGGCGGGGGCCATCGGGCGGGAGGCGGCGGGCCTCGAACGATTGATTTCGTGCGAGAGCAGCTCATGCATGCAAATGGCAGTCTCACCGCGGTCCTCATTCGTGGCAGCGGCTCAGTGTACGATGATCATGGCGAGGCTGCGCTGTTGGGTGCGCTTACCCTCCGACGCCACGCTGCCGGCGCTACTCGCGGCCACGTCACCGGCGATGGCAGCGTCGGTGATGGCGGCGATGGCGGCGGCGGTGATGGCGGCGATGGCGGCAATGGCGGCGATGGCATCGTCGAGAGTGGAGTCGAAGTAGAGGAGACGCGCGAGCGTGGCAAGTGGGAAAAGCGCGAGCATGAGATCAGAGCTTCTCCCTCAAAGGGACACGCCGCGATCCTCACCACGGCGGTGGAGCCCGCATGGCAGCGCCGTGGGCTCGGTACGCTGCTAGTACGCTGGGTGCAGCAGCTCGCAACGGCTGAGGGGCTGCGCTGCGTGCTCGTAGCTGCCTCGCCCGATGCACAGGCCTTCTGGGTGCGCGTGGGGTTCGTCACGCCGCCGCCGATCGAGATCCCGCGAGAGTGGGTGCAGGCGCTGGAGGCCGAGTTTGAGCACGCACATATTCTATGCTGGCTTCCCCAGAGCCCTGAGGACGAGCTGCAGCCGGCCGTGCGCGTCGCCGCCGCCATCGAGAGCCTCATCAGCGCGTGCAACACTGCCAGCGCTAAGCGCCAAAGGATTCTATGAACGGCCCGAACCCGACTCTTACTACTTGAATTGCAACGCGACGATCCGCGCGGGCGCGGGCGCCAGCCCCGCCCTTGTGCGCACTGAATTCTGAAGCTCCATGCAAGTAAAGGCTAGTAGCTTACTCGTGTGTATACACGTAGACGTAGACGGTACTCGGTCGGGTCTAGAGTAGGTCTAGAGAGCCACCGACGGCCACCAGGAGCGGCCCACGCTCAAACTCAACGACGAACGGGTGCGAACAGAATTCAAATTTCACCATCCCGGGTGCCGGGACCGCGGACGGACCAATGGAAGTCCGAACACACATACCACTCTTCATCCACAGCCGACAGAGCCCATAGATCACGCGGTTGCAGCCGACCTCGTCGTCGTCTCGCGTGTGCGTGCCTTGCGCTTCGGCCGGGGAGTGCCACCGCTTGACCCTCGGCCTTTGAGCGTCTTCATCTTGGTCAGCAGCGTCGCTATACCCGCGCTGGAACCTTCGGCCGCCGCCTCAGAAGCATTGGTGTTGGTGGTGTTGGCTTTCGTGGTAGCGCTGGCTTCAGCTGCGGTCGCGTTCGCGCTGATGGCGGCAGCGCTGGTGGCCGCCGTCTGCTCCGCTGCCGAGGGCAAATGATCGCGAGCCGCCGCTGCGACCACATCGCTCGCGACAGCGCTCGACGCCGCTGCCTCCACTGGCTGCAGGAGCACTGGCTGCAGGAGCGGCACAGGATTAGCAGCGGAGCGGTTGGCTGGCGCGCCGGTACTGGAGGCTGCGGGTGCCGAGGTACCTGCCGCCGTGCGGTTGGTGACCGCTGTGCTGACGTCCGCATCGGCGGCGGCGGGGACAGCGTTCACGGCAGTGGCAGAGGCGTTCGCACTGGTGGCGTTCGTACTGGTGGCGTTCGCACTGGTGGCGTTCGCACTGGTGGCGTTCGCACTGGTGGCGTTCGCACTGGTGCCGATGGTGGCTGTACCGGTCGCGTTGAGCTCTGCAGGAATGGTGTGATTGGTAGAGGCTGAGGGTTTCGTCGAATTAGTCGAGATCGTCGACTTGTCGGCTGTCCCACCGTCGACTGCCCCAGCTGAGGGTTTCGTCGAATTAGTCGAGATCGTCGCATTGGCTGTTCCACCGTCGACTGGCCCAGCTGCACCGCTCCCGCCCTTGGCCGCGGCTTTCTCGGCTGCTGCTTTCTCAGGCGCCGCCTTCTCCGCCACGATCGCCCCATCATCTGAGACTGCTTTGTCATCTACCCTGCTCGTGTTGGCACCGACAACGCTGCTGCTGCTGCTGCTGCTGCTGCTGCTGCTGCTGCTGCTGCTACCATCGGTGGCGGCGATACTCGAGGCATTTGAGGCAGCAGCTGTGACTGTGGCAGTAGCACTGCGCACATCTGACTCAGCATCGGCGACCGCCTCGCGCTGGAGTACGCTCTCCTCATCGTCCGCCGCCGCCTCGTCCGCAGCTGCAGCAGCCGCGCCATCCGCATCAGCAGTTGCTGCAACCGCAACGTCTTCGTCGGCCGTTGGTGCCGCCGCGTCGTCCTCATCAGTGTCCTCGTCGGTCTCCGCAACCGCGCCATCCTCATCCTTATCTGGCGCCGCCGCCGCTCCGTCCTCGACCTTGTCCGCCGCCGCGGCGCCATCGTCCTCGTCCAGCGACGTGACCTTCTTCTCGGCCCTGGAAACGGTGCTCGTCGAGCCACTCGCTACCGCGGCGGGCGGCGCGGAGGCCACGGCCTCGACCACATGGCCAGCGGCGCGCGCGCACGCGTCGGTGCATGTCTTGAGCATGTACGAGGGGTTCTTAGCGCATTCTCCGCTCATCGCCCACTGCTGGCACGCGCGATCGTGTCCCGCGCCCGGGAGAGGCGAGGGCGGAGGAGGACGGGGAGACGGCGGCCGCGGCGGACTCGGCACGGGCCGGCTGGAGACGCGGTCGTGCGGCGGCTCGAGCTGCGCGGCGACCCGCTGCTGGAGAGGCTCTGCCGTGACGAGTGCGCTCGCCGCCAAATGCGGCGCCGACGAGCGCGGGCGTAGAAAGGCGAGCAGGAGCGCTAGTGCTGTGAGGCCAAGAATGGTACGGAGCATGCGACGACCGCGTGGCGACGGGCCGGCAACGGGTCCGCCGCCAAGGCTGGACTGTGGTTCGTCGCGTCTAGCCCGCGGCGGCGTGTCAGGTGGCTGCGGCAGGGGCGGTGCTGGCGGCATCATGGAGCGGCTTGGTGGAGAGCGAATCGTTGTTGCCGACTCCCAGCCATCGTCATCGTCGTTGGCATCGTTCCAGCTGTCGCTGCCGTCATCGTCCCAGCCGTCGGTACTGCGAGAGACGCGAGCGCGCACAGACATTCACTGGAGAACGGTCGGCGGAGTGGCGTCTCGCGGCGGGCCGATTCAGCACTGTGATTCCCGCAAAACGAAGCGCCGCCGTCGAGGACGCCCCGTTGAATGCGCACAGATCCGAGTTTGTTCTCATTCACAGTCCGATTTCCCACGCCGTGTCCTCCTGGGCTTCTTCTTCTCGCTGTTGACGCGGCCGCGCTGGCGCGAGGTATCGTCAGCATGGGCAGCGAGAATCGCACCGATGGCCCGCACTGGCTCGGCGGGTCGGTCCCGCAGCACCTTGGCGACCGCGACCTGAAACACGTCGTCGCCCATGTTGTCCGCGCGGACAACAAGGCCAATCTGGCCACAGTCGTCGCCCGGCACAAGGACTTCAAGTGCGGCCGCATGCACAACCGCAACGACGGCCCGCCGGACATGGAGCGCTCCGACGGCTCGGAAGAGGAGCGGCCGACGACTGGCCTTCATGACCAACCCGCTCGTGCCAGCGCTGGAGCCAAGGCTCCACGGTCGTTGGCGCTCGCAATCCACCGTGCCACGAACTCGAACCGTGGCGGGGTCATCGGGGAAGCAGCGAAAGCGGCCCGGGCGCAATCCAAGGCGCATGCGGACCCGCCAGTGACCCCAGGGGTCGTCGATCTCAACCAACGAACCGCCATGGAGCGGTTGGGCGTGGCAAGTCTTATCGAAAGTTTTATTAGCTCGCGCACCGCGAGTCGGCGGAGAGGCGGCAGATACGGCGCGGAGCCGCCGCCCGAGTGGACGGGCGCCGCCAAGCTCGTGCGCGATCTCGGCGACACCGTCACGTGCGTCGCTTTCTCCGAGGACGACAGCCTCTTCGCCGCTGGCTCGATCTACGATAAAGGCCACAACGCCATGGTGTACTCGACGACGACCGGCGCGACGGTCGCTTCCTTCAAGGCCAAGTCAGCTGTCAACGCCGTGTGCTTCGCGGGCGTGGGCGAGCAGGCGCTGCTGATCGCGGGCTGCATGTCGGGCGACCTGCACCTGTGGCACGTGAACGACGGCACCGTGTGCTACGAGCACAAATTCATCGGCAGCGTGAACAGCATTGCCGTAGGTGCCGGCGGCACGCGCCTCGCTGTTGGCGGCGGGGCGACGCACGTGCTGGTCTACTGTCTTATGCTGCCCAAGGAGAGCACGGCCGCGTCTTGGCAGTCGCTGCCCACGCCGATGCTGACCGAGCTAGTGCGCTTCAAGACCGCAGGAAACGTCCTATGTCTCTCGCTGTGTGCGGACGCGTCCGTGCTATGCACGGGCGGCGACTCGAAGCTCGTGCAGCTGTGGGGGTTACACACGCCCGAGGCCATCGAGGCGCGCGCGGGCGAACCGATGGTCGCATTCCGATGCTCTTCGACCGTGTACTCTCTTGCCCTCTCGCCACGCTGTGACCGGCTCGCTGTCGGCACTGTCGACTGTACCGACGTCTACCAGCTCCTTCCGGTTTCCGAGCACAAGATCATCGCGCCGCCCACTGCACCCTTGCCTCGGGCCTCCTCAGCGCCCATGTGCCGCTCACAGACCTTTTCTCGAGCTGCAAGGCACGCCCTTGGCAAACGCCGAGAGCACAATAGACAGGACCCTGTGCGGGCGTCTGCCGTGCAGCAAGCCGCGACTGCGGCCGATGGCGCCAGCGAGCAGCGCGGATGGCGTCGAGCGAGCGACCCCGGGGTTCGAGCCTCAGACGGCGTGGATGGCGCGGGCGGCGCGGGCGGCGCGGGCGGTGCGGGCGGCGCGGGCGGCGCGGACGGCGCGGGCGGCGCGGGCGGCGCGGGCGGCGGCGAAAAGGCAGCACGCCTCGCCGAAAACGGCGTGGAGTGCCCGGGCGTCGTGTGCGAGCCCCTCTTATGGCTCGAGTGCCCCGCGCATTGTGTGGCCTTCTCACAAGGCAAGATTGCTGTTGCCGGTGACCAGCTCGTCACCGTCTTCGATACGGAGTCGGGCGCCACGCTGTGCAAGATGCCGCGCACGTCGCGTGTGCGCTGCTGCGCCCTCACGTCCACAGGCAGCATCGTGGTCGTGGGCGGCTTCGACAAGAAGGTGACGATGTACAATGTCTGCGCCGGTACCGAGATGAGCCACTTTACGTGTGCCGACGACTCGGTGTGGTCGGTGCACCTGTCGGCGGACTCGTCGCTCCTCGCCATCGGCTCGGGCCAGACCACAAACACGGCCAAGGGGTATGTCTGCCTGTACGATGCGAACGCCCATGGCCCAGGCCCGACCGGCGGCACCTCACCGGGGCTGCTCGCCAGATGGGATCATCCCAGGGTTGTCTGGTGCGTGCGCCTCTCGCCCGACGGCACCGTTCTAGTCGCTGCCGACTGGAACATGAAGATGACCGTGTACGACACGCACCCGAGCCAGCTGCGCCAGATCCAGCAGCTCGAGCTCTTTACCTCCATGTCGTTCAGTTGCCTGGGTCGATCCATGCAATTCTCACCGGACAATTCACACCTCGCGCTCGGCTGCTGGAGCGGCAACGCGCATCTGTACCGGCTCTCGCGCGCCACCTCGGGCGCCCGCACTGCGGCCGCCGGCGCGCCGGCGCCGCCGTCTTGCACGCCATCGCTCTCGGGCAACTTCGTTCTAGGGACCCCCGAACCGCCGCCGCCGCCTCTGGAGATGTACGAGATCGCGAGGGTCAAGCGCACGGATCGTGTGTACGCGGTTGGGCTGGACGCGCACGGCCAGCACATGTGCGTGGGAGGGCGCGACAAGACGGTCGCCCTTTATGAAATCGAGCCCGACGGTGCCCAGCACAAGACCTCGCTCATCTGGACGGCCGTCGCTGAGGACTTTGTGTACGCCGTCGCCCTGTCGGCCGACCTCACGTATTGTGTGTACGGCGGCACCAACAAGGCAGTCGTGGTGCTCGACGGGCGCACGGGCGTGCCCGATTGGCGCGTTGCGCTGCCCGGTGCCGTCTGGTGCATCTCGATGCTGCCAGATTCGTCCAGGATGGCCGTCGGTGGCGAGCTGCCCACAGTGAACGTGTACGATCTGGCCAACCAGCGCGACGTGTTGCAGTTGCCCACGGAGATGTTAACCTATGACATCACCATCTCGCCCGATGCGCTCTGCTTCACCAACGGCCACTTCGCCTCCCTGTACGGGCGCGGCGGCACAGAGTACGCATGGCACGACCCACCCTCGTTCCGCGCCATTTCGTCACTCATTGCGACGATGCTCACGAGCGAGGAGCAGCTGCTGCATTCGATGCGCCTCATCCTTGACGCGCACCCCGCCATCGTCAACGCGCGCGACCCGGACACGGGCGCGTCGCTCCTGCACTTTGTCATCTCGCACGCCAACCAACCGAAGCTATTCGAGCTGCTAATGAGCGCGCAGTGCCTCATCGGCATGCAGGCCGACGCGCACGGGCGCACGTGCCTGCATGCGGCCCTCGAGCAAGGCAAGTGGCGCTCGGTGCAGCAGCTCCTCGAGGCGCTTCGGCACAAGCGCTTCTCGATCATCCCTGGCTCAATGCGTCTCGTGGCTGAGTGCCTCGAGGCGATCGCCGTCGACTACCCGCTCGACTTTTTGCAATACATCAGCAACATGCCGCTCGACCCCGAGCCCGAGGTACTCGGCGACATCGACGCCTTTGGCGTGAAGCTGGACTCGGTCCTTCTCTGTGGCACCACCCAACGGTGTCCTAAAGGCATCTGGAAGGCGAAGCTCGCGCAGTACTCGCGAACATCGCATCAGGAGGACGCCGAGCCTGCGCCGCGCCACGGGAGCACGCGCACTCTCTCCAGCACGCGTATAACAGAACTGTTCAAACCCATGGCGCACAAGCCTGAGAGCGGCGGCACCACAGCGGCGGCCGTAGCCAATGACCGATCCATTGAGATAGGGTACAGCAAGAAGGCAGGCGGCGGGCTGCAGGCATACCGCGTGCCCATGGAGAACTTTGCGGGCCTTCTCGAGCACGGGCCGACCCCGGTGTCGCCCCTCCAGCTGGTGGTCGACGCGGTGGCGAAGACGCGCGACTACTCCGTCTTTGACTCGGAGCTCGTGGAGCACCTCATCAAGTTCAAGTGGAAGAGCTTTGCCAAAGAGGCCTTCTATCACGAGCTCCTCATGTATGTGTTCGACATGATCTGGGTGCTCTACTTCAACATGGAAGCCGCCGGTACTCTAGAGTACACCTGGAGTGATCTGCTTGGCAGTGGGGTCGAGATCACTACACCACAAGGTTGGTTCTTCTTCGGGTTGGTCTGGACAAGCATCTACTGCGCGAGGAAATTGTCGACCGAGATTCGCCAGCTGCGCAACCTCGGCGCACTCACATACTTGAGCAGCATGTGGAATTGGTGTGACATCATCGCCATCTTTGGACAGTTGACTATCAACGTGCTCCTCTGCTTGCGCGACGAAGATGGCGTTCTTCTGATCCCGGGGTTGACGCAACAATTCGGGTCGGCGAACGGACTGCCGAACGCGACGGCCCGTCGCCTTGCAGAACGAGGGCCACCGCTCGAGGCCGCTGCTGGCCTGAGCGGTGGCGGCGTCGGCGGCAGAGCTGCCGCTGGCTGGCCGGTGATGGTCGACGAAGAGCCGGGTGAGAGCATGCACCACGCGATGCGCTGGCTGAAAGGGCGAAGTAGTGGTCGGTCCTACGACGACGGGTCGGGCGTGATCGACAACGAGATTGGGTTGCTCATATACCTGCAGTCGCTCGTATGCCTCTTCGCCTGCCTGCGACTGCTCTACTTTTTCCAAGGGTATCGCAAGCTGGGGGCCCTCATGCACTCTCTATTTACGATCATCATCGACATCGGCCCTCTGTTAATCCTCCTCATCGTCTTCATCATCGCCTTCTGCTCCGCGGTCTCCATCATCATCACCCAACACTTCGGCCAAGGCCCGGTGGGGGGGGACAAGCACGACGCCAGATACAAGCAGTGGCACCAATTTTGGGACGCCATGCTCGTGATGATCAATTTGGGCGTCTACACCCAGTCGGACCCTGCGTTCATGTCGTACGGCACTGATCCGCAGTTTGAGGGCGCTGAGCAGCGCTTCATGCTCATCCTGTACCAGTCATATATGCTCTTCGTACAGCTGGTCCTGCTCAACATGCTCATCGCCATCATGTCCGAGTCGCATCACCGTGTCTCGGAGCAGTCGCAGCTCGTCGCACTCTTTGGGCACGCAAAGCTGATCCTCGAGTACGAGGGCGACGAGGTGGCGCGACAGAAGAAGAAAGCCAAAGCGTGGGAAGCCGCGCTCAAGCGACGGCATCGGAGCGTCGGTGGCGACGACTCGTTGGACCTGGTACGGCTGCAGAAGGAGCACGAGGAGCGCCATCTGCTCAACTTGCAGCGCGTGTGCCCGCGCTGGCTGCACATCCTCAAACCGCCCGAACGCCAACGCTCGATCCAGACGACGGCGGAGGAGGAGGCCACCCTGCGCCAGTACCAGGAGCTCAAGCTCCTGATTGAGCTGAGCAGCCGCGGGGGGGCCGAGGAGCGGGCTCGCCTCATGCAGGCGATGCGCGTGGAGATGAGCCAGCTGCGCGAGGACCTCAAGCAGGACATGGAGGCGGCCGTCAAGGGGCGGGATGAGCAGCTGCGCGAGGACCTCAAGCAGCATCTAGCCACTCATCTGGAGGCGGCCGTCAAGGGGCGGCAGCCCGGGTAATGTTCTTTGCTAGAGCCAGAAGGCCCACTCGCCTCTGCACCGCGCGCGTGCCTTGCGGCCCTGCACCTGTCGGTGACGATGTGTAGAAGAGATACCGTATAGTACAGTATTAGTAAGTAAGTAAGTAATAAACGCCAGTGGTGCGGCGGTGCCCGACCTTTTATGGTACCGTAGATAGAGAGTAAGTGGCTAGTGCTTGCCATATTACCAATCGTGCGAGAAATCGGGCACGGGGGGGCGTCGCGAACGCGATCTCGTGAGAGCTGTCAGCTGAGACCGGACCGCCCGCAGCACGTCCGATTTCTCGTCCCGACGTAGTACTGATTTCCGCAATGATTTCCGTATCGTGCGTAGACCGGCTGATACGGCGAATGGAACCGAGAAGGCAAAAAGTCTGCGCCCTCCACGTTTTGACTCCACGGGACCTGTGGTCGTGTGTTTGCCGAAACGTTCATGCCTGAAAAGGTCGTGCCTGTGTGCACTTATGCACTTGCTGCTCGTGGCCACGCTGTCGGCCGTGCGCCCAGGCTACGCGATCAAAGCGCACTATGCGGTGCCACCGACCGTGCAGCCGGGCTCGCCGCTGCCAGAGGTGCTCCTCGCCTGCGACGAGGATCTCTTCCCAACCCTCTCGCGCGCACGCAAGTACCTGCGGCGAGGTGCCATCATCGTCAATGGAGCTGAGGCACGCTGCATCTCCACAGCGTCTCCGGGTGACATGATCGAGCTCCAAGAGCGGACTGCGCCCGGCTTCATGCCGCGCGGCAAGCCACCCTTTCCGGTTGAGATCGTGTACGACTGCAACAGCTTCGCCATCGTCTTCAAGCCTGCCGGCGTGGTGACTCACCCACCTCCAGGCGGCGCGACGGGCAGTCAGTCGATGCGCACGGCCATTCAGTATGCGCTCACGGCGCCACCGATCGGCATGCCGGGGGCGCTCTACCGGCCGCACCTGTGCCACCGGCTCGACAAGCCGACGAGCGGTCTGCTCGTGTGCGCGAAGACAAAGCCGGCGCTGCTCGCGCTCAACCGCGCGTTCGCCGAGCGGCGGGTGGCGAAGCGGTACCACGCCATCGTCGGCGGCGCGGTCGTGGGCGAGCACGGCCGTATCGAGCTCGCGCTGGACGGGAAGAGCGCGGTCACCACTTGGCGCGTGCTCCGGCGGGCGCGCTCCCTGCGTGTGGGCGGCGGCCACTTGACGTCCCTCGAGCTATGCCCTCTGACCGGCCGAACACACCAGCTGCGCCGCCACTGCGCTGAGGCCCTCGGCTGCCCGATCTTGGGCGACAAGGAGCATGGCGGCGAGGACGTGGGCAGCGGCCTCTACCTGGCTGCCCTCGGTCTGTCCTTTGTACATCCGGACGACGGTGCGCCGGTGACGGTGGAGGCGCCCGAGCCGCGAAAATTTGGCGAGCTGCTCAGGCGCGAGCACGAGCGGTGGGGCAGGCTGAGCGAAAAGGCACGTGGGCACTCCTGGGAGAGCGGCGAGGCCATTGGGGAGGCCCTTCGAGACTGCGCAACTGGCGAGACCGCCGGTGAAAGTGTGCCTGAAGGTGAAGCGCGCGACGATGGCACGATGCAAACCCTCAGGCTCAGCTCTCACCTCAGGCGCGGTTAGGCACCTCCAGTATCCCGTACTTTACGGTACCTGGTATTATGTCCCTTAGCATAGGAAGATGCTACCATTGGATGCTACTGTAACCACGTATCACGCGCTGCACGTAGGATACAATAGCGCCGAGTCGAGTTGGGACGGTTCGACCACGAAGCCCGCCACAAAGGACGGTCCTGCCTGAGTCTCAGTTCAATCCAACCTAATTCGGGTCACACAATTCTAGGTGTACCCGGACTCCCCGATTTGGTTAATGTCTGCATGCATGCAACTGTCTCTCAGGGGACGGGTAGGCACAAAAGACCTCCCGCCATACCGGCACGTAGAGCGCAAAGTGTGGAAGATGAAGATTGGAGTCGTTTCAGCCACTCGAAATTAGTTCCTTCAAATTCTCTCACAGGGCGTGCGGGGCGCAGATGAACCTTTCTTCAAGTAAGGTGTGTGTATTCTGATCGGGCAGTAACAGTGCCGTAGCACGCGGTTGTCGCGTCTGTCGTGTTAACGTTCACAGGCTGTGTGAAGCCAAGGTATTTTGACGTATCCTACGGTCTTCCCCCTCTTTCTCCCCTCTTTTTCTCTTTTCACCACTCTATAAGAGATACACCATCGAGAACAGGCGAGAGAATGTGTTTTGGAGCTCGAATTGTTGAGCTGATGTGGCCAAATGGTTCAAAGGTCGATATTCGAGGCGAAGTCGGATTTCGATGCACATCTCCAAAGATCGCGAGACAGCACATAGCTGGAGGGCCATGGGCGGGCACTGACCCCACCCACTCATTTACGCCGTGGCACATTGCGCAAGCGACCATGCTTGGCGATCTCAACCCTATGCCACTATGGGCTCCTGTGCTGATGGCAAGAAACAAGACCAACATCACCTTTGGCGGCGTCCCGAGCCCAACAGTTGGCCGCTGCGAGGTTACGTACAGCACGGATGACATCTTTGGAAGCAACCTGTCCGTGCTCTCCACGGGCAACGGTGCTTTCAACACTTTTGCAATGGTACAACCATGGCACAACCGAGATGGACTCAGGGAGATGGACTCGAAGTATGACATCACTACACAGTCGCTCCCAGCCTTCTACTCCATGACCGTCATGGGCGGTGTCGCTTCGGGGCGCATCGGCGGCCAACTGCGCCTGCGTGAGGGCACACCAGACAAGATCGTACTCGAGGAGCTCTTCGATGCGGGCAAGATCGGGGACGCCGACATCAAATACTCGTTCCCGTACGACCAGACGAACTGGAAGGAGGACCCGGAAAGCGGCGAAAAGGGCGGGGTGCCTTTGCGGTGGGTGGAATGCTTGGACGGCGCACTCGTGCTGTTCAGGCTCGGGTTGCTCGTCTTTGCAGTTTGCTCGGAGCCGGAACAGTCCGGACTAAACAAGTGCAACGGAATTTGGGCCAGGCGCAATCGCTCCTACCGGAACAAGTGGCGCTTTGCGATGTGGGCGAGGCACAATCGCTCCTTCCGTAACAAGTGGTTCAAATTGGCCTTGCTCGCGTTCTTGGTCCCACTGGTCAGCGCTGTGGCGACGACGACGACGACGCCGACGCCACGCAATGGCCATGGAACTGGTGCATATCAGGCAGAGTCGGGCGTGCAGATGCCACCGCTGCGACCGCCGCAGCTCACTCCATTATGCACTGATGATGAGGACAGCGGCGCCTTTGGCATCAGCGGCGCACCCATGCCGTGCTCCTACTTTGCTGCGCAGCCCTCTGTTTGCGCTTCCTATCCCATCGCGCACACCACTTGCCGAGCCGCGTTGCGGCACGTGTCCGCCCCCCCCGCCTGTTCCCTCGGGCATAACGGTATTGGCTGACGCCGCCAAAACGAGCCATGGTGCTCCTGCTGCCAGGATGTACCTAGTGCAGCACGTATCGCTACCTTGGCCGCCGATTCCACCTCCTCCACCTGTTCGGATGCCACTCCCGACGCCCCTCATGCCCAACCATCGCCGTGAGCTGCAGCATGCCCAGCCACCGCCCTCGCCACCACCACCTTCTCCTTCTCCTCCACCGCCTTCTCCTCCTCCGTCGCCGCCGTTTCCACCAGTAGCGATGGGGGCCACGTTGGTGAGCTCCGTCGCCGACCTGACCAGTGCACTCGCTAACACAGCCGTTGCCCACATGGTCCTGATGCCCGGCACCTACTTCCTCAGCGGCGAGCTCAGCGTCACCAGGAGCATCGTCATCGAAGCGGTGGTGGCAGGCTCGGTTGTGCTGCACGCGCAGGCGAGCGCCTCGAGTTCGCGTCGTGTGCTGTACGTCAGCCCGGGGCCGTCCGGCGTCGTGCAACTGATTGGGCTCAACATCACGGGTGGCTTCACTTATTATTTTGGAGGCGGTGTCTATGTCAATTCAGGCACAGTGACCTTGTCATTGTGCACCATCAGTGGGAACACAGCTAATCCGTCTTTTTGGGCTAATGCACAAACATTTGGAGGCGGTGTCTTTGTCTATTCTGGCACTGTCACGATAACGTCTTCCTCGATCTACGGGAATACAGCTTACGATGGATATAATAGTGCATATCAAAATGGACCGTGCATGTCCTGTAGCGGATATGGCAGTGGTGTCGCAGTCTTCGGAGGCACAGTGACCATCTCATCGTGCACCATCAGTGGGAACACAGCTGGCTCTGGGGACGGCGGTGTCTTCGTCAATTCAGGTAAAGTCGCATTCATGAGTTACCAAATACACAACAACGGGAACAAGAATGTCCGCGTCGCAGCAGGAGCCACCGCCTGCTCCTTCGGCATGATCCTCATCGGCCTCGTGGGCGTAGTCTCAGCTTGCCCGGCACCCCCACCGCAACTTCCGCCTCCGCCCTCCCCCTCGCCACCCGAGCCCTCACCTCCTCCTGCCCCTCCTCAACCTCCGTCTCCACCGGCACGCCCACCGTCGCGCCCTCCCTTACCACCACCGCCCAGCCCGCCGCCGCCCTCGCCCTCACCGCCGCCTCCCTCGCCCTCGCCACCGCCG
>Ga0210246_100182_pt1 | contig 54998 bp, 55 predicted proteins | sample ChrtobMetaP3_8mM_FD_155469 | JGI IMG/M metagenome (GOLD analysis project Ga0210246, IMG submission 155469) | Chrysochromulina tobin associated microbial communities from unialgal haptophyte culture, Seattle, Washington, United States - P3_8mM | ecosystem: Host-associated > Algae > Haptophytes >...
TTCCGCCTCCGCAGCACCGGCCTCGGCGTCGCCGTCGGTGCGATTCGCTCTTGCCGTGGTCGGCATCGACCACGGGCGTCGCCTCGAAGCCCGAACGGGCCGACCCGAGCGCGTCTGAAGCCGCCAGCGAGCCCGGCAGCGACACGCTCAAGTGCGTTCCGCCCCTTACAATAGTAGAGAAAAAAAAGGTGGGTTCCAGAACTCGGCAAATCCAGCTTTGCGAGTCCACAAGGTGAGCCACAGTGTGCGGGCGAGCCGGCGACCCCCGAGACCGCAGACCTTACCGCAGACCGCCGGGGCACCGGGCACCGGCGACCGGGGCGCGTCGACGACGGCGGACGAGGGCTCTTCAACTTCATCCACTTCGTCAATCGTCATACCTCAATCCTCATTTGAGTTGCGTGTTTTGACATAATATTGTGCCTAGGAGCGATGTAACGCCTGAGTGTGGTCAGTTGAGCTTTTTCAGGGAAGCACCGAGATTAATAACTGTCCACCGGGCACATGCCACATCGCGAAATGATCGGCTTACGCGGCGTGACACGCCATCGGACTCACCAATGATCAACACAAGACACAACCAAGCTGACGAACATCTATAACACTGTTCTATGTACCACAGCCCATCCAAGGGATGGCAGCGCTGTCGACTGGTCACTCTACACAAACAGCCTTGCGGGGTTACACTCGCAATGCGTTCATTAAAGAGTCATCATCTAATCAAGAACGGGGATCCAAATCTGTCGTCCCTTTCGTCGGCCGATCCCAGCATCCCACGCCATCGCAGAGGTCGGAGAATCCGGCCGCCGCCTTTGCTTTCGACGGCGGCGTCGGTAGTTTGTGCTCGAAGCACTGCTTGCAGTGCTATCATGGCGGCGTTTCGCGATAATCTGCCACCACCTCGGATGTACCACCCGCGAATCGACGCGCCACCTATCCCGCCAGTATTCCAGAACCGGCCGCAGAGTGAACCGAGCTTCAGAGCGCCTGCCCCAACAGCGAACACACCTCCCGTCAACATGTTCCGGCCGATCCAAGCAGCCGCACTCGCCCATCAGCACCGGCCAAAGAGCGCTTTGCCTTTTAGGACAGCGCCTCTCCTGGTGATCAGCGCAGAGCAATCTGGGTCAATCCACAATCCGAGGCCGAGGAGCCCAGTTTTCGGCTCACCGGCTCCGCAGCTCAGGTTCTCACCTTCCAGCCCCACATTGGCCGCGCCATTCAATGCTCATGTCCCGAGACCTCAACCTTCCGACAACCCTATTATGGCATGGGCCCATGAGCAGCATCCGGCCCGAGCCGTTCATCTCTTTGCCGGCGCAATGCTCCAGCCGCCACCGATACGCGCAGCCCCCTTGTTCATCCGCGCGCATGGCGGCCGCTTCCCTACTCCCCGGAGATGGACTGTCAAGTAGGAAAGCCCCTCTAGGCAGCGTCGGAATCATCGACGACCCTCCGGCTTGTGAGACGCGTCGTGTGTGTATGCATGACGCGCACGCCACCTGAAATTACTATCTCCCACTCTGAGGCCACACGACAGTTCGAACGACAGTCACTTTCCGTACGGTAGGAATAAGTTAAGATCCATTTCTGAATGGGCAACTGGCGCACCCCTCAGCACGCTCGAGCGATTTGTCAGCATTCGAGTCGACGTGCGTCGGCCGCGCGTCGCGTATAATACGGCTCTCGATCGAAAATTCGAAATAGCAAATACGAATACGCCAAGCCGCGGATTCGAATACGCATAACGTGACGAAATGACCGAATCAAAACGGAAAAGCCGCGGCCCCGAACGGACCGTACGATAAGAGACTCGTCTATAAGCGCCGCGGGACTTCACGTTGGACTTTTATCACTTAAGTAGGACTTAAGAACCCCACTGTGCAACGCTGTGGCTCCGGTTTGACGCGACCCGACGGACGAGCGGCACGCGACGCCGGGGGGGGACGAGCGACGAAGGTGGGGCGGGACCACGCTCCACTATCGCGCGACGCTACGTGTGTGCAGCGCCTATTGAGACTGGCGATCACAAGATCGCACACGCATCGCTCTTGTTGACGGTGCTTGTAGATGATAATGATGATGATGGTCGGAAGGAAGCGGACGATGGTCGGTAGGAGGCGGACGATGGTCGGAAGGAGGCGGACCCTGGCCGGGAGGGTGGAGACATTCGCGTTCTTCGTTCATAGACATAGGGCGGTGGCAGCACCCGGGAGCGGCCGCCCGTGGCAGCGCTCTCCCAGGCCGAAGGCGCAGGGAGCGGCGACCGCCGTACGCGCACGCCAGGCGGCGTCTCCTCAAGCGGCGGCTCGTCGTTGTCGAACGCCTCGTCCTCTTCCTCGTCCTCTGGCACCTCGTCGGTAGACGGCTCATTGGGAAGCGCACCGCCGCCCTCGTTCGCCATCTCTTGGAGGGCGTCGAGTTCGGCGCCCATCCGCTGCGAGAGCTTCCACGCCGCAAAGGTGGGTATCATCGACTGCAGCTCCTCGCGCGACACAGTCGACTCCGAATCGATCAGACCGCCGATTGAGGACGCGGCGCAGTCGAATACAAAGTCGACGTCGCTTTTGTCGCAGTCCACGCCTTTGTTAGCATCGCGCATGAGCCCGGGCAGGTCGCATAGCCGCACCACGCTACCGAGAGCGCCATTCTCGAAGACGTCAGACGCGAGTAGGTACGTGGCGTACCCGCTCACGATCGGCATCAGCATGTCCGCGCCAACGGAGCCGTTCGGGTTCCCCTTGATGTGCAGCGAATAAGTTTTTATCTCGGTGGCCAGCATGAGGAGAAGGTCGAGCGCGCGCGCGTCTGGCTGGCCACATTCAGGATGCAAGTGCCTGAGCAGCGCACTGAGCTCATCACGCTCCAGTCGTCCCGAGTGGTTGATGTCGAACTGGTCCAACCAGCGCGAGACCTGCTCCTGTTGCTCTCGTCGTTTGATCTCGCGTGCCTGCAGCAGCCGCTGGTGGCGAATGCGGCTGCTCTTGCCTGAGCGCTTGCGGGGGCGCGCGTCCGCCATCGATGCCTGAGCGCTTGCGGGGGACAACTTAGGCTCCGCACGGTGTGCCACCAGACTACTCACAGGAGCCGGCAGAAGTTCGGCGTTTTCGTCATCAAGGCGAAAATGGAGATGAAATCTAGCTCGAAAACCGTGCGGAGTTCGTAACAAAGGTGCAGTTCAGAAAAACGTCACAATGAAGTAACGAAGCATCGACACGATCTTCGGAGAATTTTTGGTCCGTCGATATGAAGCGCAGCCGCGACGACACGGACGAGGAGGACCCTGTGCCAGTCGCTCCGTCGGCGGAAGGCTCGGCTGCCTCCGCCGCGTCGGCCGCGCCAGCGCTCGACAGGAAGGCGCTCGCGACCAAGCGTGCCCTCTCCGAGCTTCCTAGTGCAGAGATGTACGAGCGCTCCTTTATGCACCGCGACCACGTCACGCACATCGTGGTCACCTCCTCGGACTTTGTGGTGACGGGCTCACGCGATGGCCAGCTCAAGTTCTGGAAGAAGATGCAGAAGGGAATCGAGTTCGTCAAGCACTTCAAGGCACATATGGCGTCCATCGCTGGTATGGCGGCGACGATCGACGGCTCGCTGCTGGCAACGACGGCGAGCGACAAGGCGTACAAGGTGTTCGACGTGCTCTCGTTTGACATGATCCACTGGGTGCATCTCGACTTCGTGCCGGGCGCGTGCGAGTGGCTCGGAGGCGGCTCAAGTCGCTCGCGACCGCTCCTCGCCATCGCCGATGCCGAGGCGCCGCCGATTCGGCTCTTTGACGCGGCCGACGAGGGCGCCCTCGTGCGCACCGTCTCAGTGCACGCGGCGCCCGTGCTGGTGCTCCGGTACAATGCGCCCAAGGGCGCCGTCGTCTCGGCCGACGCTCGCGGCGTCATCGAGTACTGGCCCGTCGAGGGCGAGCCCGCTGGCGGCAGCGGCGGCGGCAGCGGCAGTAGCGGCGCGCTGCCCGGCGTTACGTTCCGGTTCAAGACGGAGACGGACCTGTACGCGGTCGCCAAGGCGAAGGCCACGCCAAGCTCGCTCGCCATCTCGCCCGACGGCGAACACTTTGCGCTGTGTGCCTCCGATTGCCGGGTACGCCTCTACCGGTACGCGAGCGGCAAGTGCATGCGCGTCTTTGACGAGGGCTCTGACGCAACTCACCAGCTGCAAAAGGAGGGCGACGCGGCGTACCGCCTTGAGGCTTTCGACTTCGGCCGTCGGATGGCCGTGGAACGAGAGTACCGCGCTGCCGGGGCTGCCGCGCCGCCTTCCAATGCGATCTTCGATGCGACCGGGCGTTTCCTTCTCTACCCGTCGATCGTCGGGATCAAGGTGATCGCGATCGATACCTGCCGGCTCGCGCGGCTCCTCGGCAAGGTGGAGAACCTCGAGCGCTTCGCCATGCTCGCACTCTTCCAGGGCCAGGCCCAACTCGACAAGTCCACGCTCGGCTCGGGCCTCAAGATTATTGACGAAGCAGATCCGACGCTCTTCTGCGCCGCGTTCAAGCGCAGCCGGTTCTACTTGTTCAGCCGGCGCGAGCCGGATGAGCCCGAGGGCGACGAGCAGCTCGGGCGCGATGTCTTCAACGAGAAGCCTTCGAAGGAGGACCTCGCGCTGGCTGAACGCGAGGCGAGGGGGCCGCTGCCGCGCACTGCATGCATCAACACGAGCTACGGCGAGATCCGGTTGAGATTATTCCCCGAGGAGTGCCCGAAGACGGTCGAGAACTTCGCGACGCACGCGGCGAACGGGTACTACGACGGAGTGCTCTTCCACCGCGTCATCAAGGATTTCATGATCCAAACCGGCGACCCTCTCGGTGATGGCACCGGAGGGACGTCCATCTGGGGGCACGAGTTTGAGGATGAGTTCCATCGATCGCTGCGCCATGACCGTCCCTACACGCTCTCGATGGCGAACGCGGGGCCAGGCACAAACGGCTCGCAGTTCTTCATCACCACCGTCCCCGCGCCATGGCTCGACAACAAACACACAGTCTTCGGGCGCGTCGAGTCGGGCATTGACGTCGTGCAGGGGATAGCCAAGGTCAAGGTGAACAAGGACGACAAGCCGATCCTCGACATCAAGATCATCAGCGTCGTCGTGATGCATGAGAACTGAGCCTGGCAGGGCGGCAGCAGGCGGCGACCGGCGAGATCATAGCGAACCGCGCGCAGCCGCGGTCTCAATTACGGTCTCAATTACGGTCTCAACGCCATTGGAGCGTGCGGCGACTCATCTCTGTACTATTAACTATACGATGACGTTCTTGTCTGTTCATGCCACATGAAGATGCCCATGCACGGCCCACGGCCCAGCTTTCCCGCACCGTCCAAGTTGCACCGTCATCAGCCGATCAGCGAAAGACGTTGACGGTTACACCCGATCTGCTCGAGCTGTGCGAGGGCGCAGGGCGGGCGGGGCGGGGCCGCGGAGCTACGCACGCCCGTCGGCCGGGTGGTCCGCGCGCACCGCGGCGACCGGGGGCCGGGCCCGTCGCCCCCGAATCGGCGGACGCGGCGCGCGCCGCCCGCCAATAGGCATAGACCATAGTGGAGAGGTCACGTCATTTCGAATCGGTACTACGTGTATAAATCATGATAGATCGATTGGGAGCCGGGGGGCGCGCGCGATCACCGTTCAGAGCAGCTGCGTGATCACGCCCACCGCGACGCTCTCACCGCCCGCGCGCAGCACGATCCGACCGAGCGCGCGACAATCTGCGTGCGTCTCGACCGGTATCTCGTGCTCGAGCTCAAGGATGACCACGGCTGCCGACTGGGCGGGCAGGCAGCGCGGCGGGCGCCCGTCGGCGCGCGCGCCAGTGCGCCTGTCCACCCCCGCGACGATGCGCTTGAGCGTCGCGGAGCACGATGCGCTGTGAACGTACAGCTCGAACGGCTGTCCGGGCGTCAGCGGAGCGCGTGGCGCGAGCGTACGCAGCTGCACCTCGAGCGTGCGCGAGAGCGCCACTGGACGCAACGGGTCGCAGAGCACATTCCCTGCTGCGATCGCCATCAGCTCGTCGGCCGAGGTGAGGGTCGCGACGCAATGATCGCCCGCGACGACGCGCTCAACGGCCGCCCCCCGGCTGTGAAGCGCTTTCACCGTGAGCGTCTCGCGCGCGGGGAGAAGCAGCAGCCGATCGCCGAGCGAGATGGTACCTGATGAGGGACGCCATCAGGAGGCACTCAGGAGGCACTCATAGTCAATCAGGAAGCACTCAGAGACAATCGGAGGCACTCAGACCGCCCACGTACCTGATGAGGGACGCCATCAGGAGGCACTCATAGTCAATCAGGAAGCACTCAGAGACAATCGGAGGCCATCAGACCGCCCACGTACCCGCCTGCAGCGTGCCGCTGACGCTCAGCGTCGTCGCGCCCACCCGCCCCAACCCGCCCACACACAGCCGTGTGCCCACGCGACCAGTGCGCGCGCTGATCTCCGCCCGCGAGATCTCCTCGAGGAGCGATCTGCCCTCGTACCAGTCGAGCGCGCCGTCGGCGGGACGCGCCGTGCCGGGCGCCAGATTGGTGCCCTCGATGGCGGAGAGGGGCACGAAGGCGGGAGATTTGAACCCGACCTGCGAGAGGATGGGCGCTAGGCTGGCCACGATCTCGTCGTACCGAGATTGCGCCCAGCCGGCGCAATCCATCTGATTCACAGCAACGATGAGGCGTCCAACGCCCAGGCTGCGCGCGAGCACGATGTGCTCCTTGGTCTGGCCGCTGAGCCCGGCCTCGAACTCGCCTGATGAGGGAGGCACTCAATGGTCATCAGTCGCAATCGAGCGCAATCAATGGCCGCTGAGCCCGGCCTCGAACTCGCCTGTTGAGGGAGGCACTCAGAGCTCATTAGCGAGCTCATCAGCAAGCATGCAAGTCGGCCTTCTCGGCATTGCTCGCCTGATGAGGGAGGCCATCAGAGGCCATCAGAGAGGCAATCAGAGAGGCAATCAGAGAGGCAATCAGAGAGGCAATCAGAGAGGCCAATCAGAGCTCGTGGGCTCGAGCTCACCTGTGGTCGCGTTGACGACGAGCACGGCGAGATCTGCCTGTGCCGCCGCTGCGATCATATTCGGCACAAAGTCCCGATGGCCAGGCGCATCGAGCACGTTGATGGGTCGCTCGCCTGCCCGGAAGAAGGCGTTCCCCACATCAATCGTGACGCCGCGCTGCCGTTCCTCTTCGCCCTGATCGAGCACCCATGCGAACCGAAACGACCCCTTGCCCTGTTGCTCGGACTCACGCTCGTACCTGATGAGGGACGCCATCAGAGGTCATCAGAGGTCATCAAGAAGCAATCAGCTCCTAGTCGTACCTGATGAGGGACGCCATCAGAGGCACTCGGAGCCGTTCAGGGGCAGTCAGTGGCACTCAGATGCACTCAGATGCACTCAGATGCACTCAGATGCACTTAGAGCCATGCAGAGCCACTCAGTGGGTACTCAGAGCCACTCAAGGGCCCTCGACGCGTACCTGTGCATCGTGCGCTGGTCAACCTCGCCGCAATGAACGAGCAGTCGTCCCATTAGGGTCGACTTGCCTGCGTCCACGTGCCCGATCACGACCATGTTGAGCTGCTCCGACGGCGCGCTGAGCTCAACGGGCGCCGTGTTGAGCTCCAGAGGCGCGGCAGCAGCGGCGGCAGCAGCGGCAGCGGCAGCGCCACCGCCGGCGACGGCAGCAGCGGCAGCAGCGGAGGCAGCAGAGGCAGCTGTGAATGTGAACGAAGAGGCAACGGCCGGCGTGGCTGCCGTGGCTGGCGGCGTGCGGCGCTGCTTGGCTGCTGACGGCTTGGGTGGCGGCTGCGAGGGTGGCGGCGCCACGTTCACATTCACAGCCTTCACGGCTCCACTCAACAGCTGCTGCACCGCCGCGTCGACATCGACGCCTGTGGCCACGAGCGCCGCACGGGCCTGATCGGCGCCAAAGCCCATGGCAATGAGCGCCTCGAGCGCGGCGTCGTAGGCTGACGAGGCAGCACCATCGGATGATTGTGCCAATGGGGCGGCGAGCCCTGGCGGTGGCAACGGCGCTTCAGCGGCAGCGGCTGGCTTGGCCGCTGGTAAAAGGGGCTTTGCCGCTGCGGCCGGTTTGGCCAAGTCCCACTCACGCGTGCCGCCGTACTCCTCGATGAACTCTTGGCGCGTGTACGCATTGCCGTCCGTCGCGTCGATGCGCCGCTCCACTTCGGCGGCAGCCGCCTTCGGCTTTGGCGCTGCTGCCTTTGGCATCGCCTTGGAAGTTTTGGCCGGCTGCTGTTGCCGAGGCGGCGGTGCCGCCTCATCCTCGTAGTCGTCGTCGTCGTCGAGGCCGTCAAAATCCTCGTACTTGAGCATGTTTTGCACGGCGCGGTGGCGCGACATGTCGATTGGGCCTCTTCGCAATCGCACACACGCTGTCCGACCGATCCTCGAGCGCGTGAACAATGTTAGAATCTAGTGTTGGTGGTGCACAAGTCGCGCTCGTCGTTCCGGCGACCCCGACTTCATGTGAACATGAATTTGTCATCCCGATGGCGGATCGCCACGAGTTCCCCTACCACTTGCTGGTTGGCACCACACGCAACGAGCGCGAGGCACAGCGACTGGTCTCGCTGGATGTGCTTCAGATGCATCAGCGCGTGGTCAGCGACAACCTGCTCGCTTGCTTTGCTCAGGAGCGTGAACTCCAGCGCCTCATCACTTTGATGGAAGACGAGGTGCAAATGGTGGCGGCCATGTCGATTGTGACCGTAGCCTTGACTAGCGTGCGATCAAACATTCGAGATTTGCTCGCCCGCGCACGTTCCATCGCGCAGCGCCTCGCCGAGGCACGCACAGAGCTCGACTGGTTCCGTTCGACGAACCAATCGCTCGTGGCAGAGATCAGGGATGGGTCAGGGTTTGTCCCTCAGGATGCGCCGCTCGCGAGAGCAAAGGAGCGGCTCTGGCTCGTCGAAGAGTCGCTCCTGCATTCGATGACAAATCAGCAGGTGCATTTGCAGGTAGAGAGGCATAGTACGGCGTAATCGCGGAACATTCGCCGTTGTGCTACATTGTGGGTGCCGGGACTGCCGCGTGCCGGTTGAGCGCCTCGTTGTGTGTGTTCGGAAGCTTGACGTTGATAAAGCCTGGGCGCTGTGTCGATCTAGTACGAATCTATGCATGCACGCTACGCGTCGCTACGACGCGTCCTACCTTTGCTCGGTGGCGTCGAGAAGCGCTACATCCGCGCCGTGCAGTCGGCTACTTCTCGAGCGCGATGAGCTGTCAGCTCCGCGACCCCCGCGACGAGCTCTGCCCTCGTCGGAGTTCCTGATCCTGTGTTGGATTGCGGCCGTCGAGCCTCGAACTTATTGATGCGCGCGAGGTTGGCCTTCGCATCGGCCACCGTCTTCGAGTCGACCAGGTCGCATCGCTGCTCAGCGAGCTCCGCGAGGAGGAGCTGCTCGACGAGCTTCGCCGCGCGCTTCTTCTCGATGAGCTCCCGATGGGCTGCTCGCTCCTGGGCTCGCTCGCGCTCGCGCTCCCATGCCCGAAGCTCCTTGTAACGTGCCTCGGTGATCACGAGCGTCACATCGCACCAGTGGCGGAAGCCTCGGCCCAGGTGCCGATGGAGCATCAGGCTGGCCACGTAGCGCATCGTCTCGTGCCGTTGCTGCATCTCGCACGCCGCATCGTGCCATCCGAGGAACCCCCGCTTCAGATGTCGGTTCGTAAAGGCTCTGAGGACAAAGTCCATCACGTCGAGCAGGTGCGCCCGTTCCTCGACCAACCCCCTCCACGCATTCCAGCTCGCCGACAGCTCACGATTCAAGAGCCGACCGCCGACCGCTCGTAACCTCCGCATCGCCAGCCACACTTCGCGCCAGTGATTCCAGCCTCGAGCGACGTGTCGGTTGAGCATGCGCGTGACAAAGTGCCGCATCGTCTCGCTCTTGTGAACCTGCTCCACGTACGCCTCGTGCCAGCCCAGCAGGCCACGCTTCAGATGACGGTTGATAAAGGCACGAAGCACGAAGCTCATGGCGTCCATGGTGTGCCGCATCTCTTGGGCCATCTGCTTCCACGCCTCCCAGCAGCGGGATAGCCCTCGTTTCATTAGGCGCGTCAGGCAGCCACGCATCGCCTCTCGCTGTCGATTCTGCTCGATGCAGATCGCGTGCCAGCCCAGCAGCCCACGTCTCAGATGGCGGTGCTTCAGCGCACGAAGGACGCGCAGCATGAGCGTCTCACGCTCGGTCGCTTTACCGCCGCTCGCCACGAACTCAACCCAGACGGCCCATCGGGACGTGAGGGCGTTGCGCCGAATGTACTTTTGGAGGAGCCGAGACGCGCGCGCAAGATGCTCGCGCGTGTCGCGCTCGAAGACCGCCTCGGCCCAATTCGCCGCAAGATGCCGCCAGCCACGTAGCAAGCCTCTCCGACGGAAGTGTCGCCGGATGACTCTGGCCCCTTCCTCCCTCTTCGCCTTCATCCGCGCGAGCTTGGCCTTGAGCTCTAGTGCCATTAGGACCTCGGCCAGCTGGCGCAAGACGACCGCGTCGTTCTCCTCCGAGTCGTACTGCGCGCGGGCGCACGAAGCCTGCGTGCGCGTCGGAAGGAGCAACTCATTCGGAGGCTGCACCGGCCTCGGCATGATCCTCGGTGCTGACTGGAGCCAGGCAGCGGCCGTCTTGGGGCGCGGGATGGCCGCCTTCTTCGGGCGGTGCTCAGCCGACGTGCCATCGATCTCGCTCGCGCTCGATGTCGGCCCGGTCGCATCGTCCTCGAGCTGCAGCCTCAGGCGGTCGAGCACGTCCTGCGCCTGCTGCCGGGCCGCTGCGCCCGCCTCCCGCCGCTTTCGCCAGAGCGCGATGCGCTCGCTCGCTGCCTGCTGCACCTGTGCCTTGACGTCTGTCACCTTCTTCCCGGCCTCCTTCCATTTTTCTCGCAGCTTCTGCAGCCCTTCCTGCGCTACCTTTTGGCGCTCCTCGTCGGCCCGCTCTCGCGCCTCCTTGGCCCGTTTGGCCTCGAGCTCCTGCACTCGGGCGCGTTCCGCGAGCTGCTGGCGCCGCTGCTCATCCTGCCTGAGCCGCCGCTGCGCGGCTAACTGCAGCCTGCCCATGGTGGGCTCGCCGCCCAGGGGCAGGAAAGGCTTCGCTCAAGAGGCCCTTCCGCCCTTCCGCCCAGAACGGCGCCGATTTCGAAGCCAGGCGTTTCTGCACCAAATTCCGACTGGTCCTAGACACACCTTAACGTGCACTGCACATCGAGTGTGGACAGGTTTTGAAATTGGGTCAATCCACGCGCAACTTTTCCAATTCGCTTTGCACGCATGGGCGCCGCCAACTCGATGGGCTCCTCCTCCACCTCGACAGAGGCCACCACGATTCGCGCTGTGCTCCGCCGAGTCCTCCGCCGAGTCCTCCGAGGAGCTCGAACTCCGACGAGCCGCGACATGCTCACCGGCGGCCTCGGCGGGCCGCCCACGGCCCAGTCGCAGACGAGCGTCGCGAGCGCCGCCGCCGCCGCACCGAACCCCTACTTTGACGTTGAGACGCTGCTCGCGTCGGTGGAGAGCGGCGCGATCGCGGCGGTGAAGGGCACCTGGCTCGTCGGCCTGCACAAGCGCGGCGGCCGCCTCTCGCGCCGGCAGGACCTTCCGCCCGAGGCCTTTTGGTCGGCGGGCGAGCTGCGGAGGGTCGCGCTGGCGCTGGGCGACGAGTTTGGCGTGCTCTTCGTCGCGCTGTCGTACCGGTGGCTCACAAAGGAGCACCCCGACCCCGACGGCTTCCACCTCGGCATCGTGGCGTCGGTCGCCGAGCTCTACCTCAACCCGAGGGGGTGGACTAAATATGGGCTTGACCATTATTCGCAGCTCACCGCGGCGTTCAAGAAGCACGGGCTCGGCCTCCCCGAGTTCGCGCTGTTCTGGGACTTTGCGAGCCTGCACCAGCCGCCGCGCACCGACGCCGAGGCGAAGCTCTTCCCCAAGGGCCTGCAGAACTCCAATGTGTGGTATGGCCACGCGCGCACCGTCGTGTGGATGCAGAGCGAGCTGCCCGAGGGGTTTGCGGCGCGGATGCGGGCGAGCGAGCCGCCCCTCGCGGAGACGTACGAGGACTCGGGCTGGTGCTACGTCGAGGCCGCCATCAGCGCCGCCATCAAGCCCGGCTTCCTGCGCCTCGACCTGGCCAAGCGTACTGAGCGGGCGATGGCGTGCGCCTACGGCCCCGGGGAGCCGTATGAGGATGATGCCAGCATGCTCGCGCGCGTGTGCGCGCGGCGTCGGCCGCCGCCGCCGTCGCCGGAAACGGTCCGGCGCCTGCTGCAGACGGAGAAGCGCTTCACCAACTCGTCCGACGTGAGCAAGGTCGCGGACCTGTATGCGACCTTCTTCGGCAAGGTCACCAACGTCGGCGAGCTCAAGTTCGAAGGGCTCGAGTGGGGCGACGCCGACGTCGTCGAGCTGTGCGAGGTGCTGCCCCGTTTTGCGGCCTTGAGGACGCTCGACCTCTCCCGGAACAAGATCGGTCCGGAGGGGGCATCCGCACTCGGCGAGGCGCTCAAGGTCAACGCGGTGGTGACCACCCTCGACCTCGGGTGGAACAAGATCGGCGACAGTTGGAACAGCATCGGCGACAACGGTGCCAAGGCAATCGCGGAGGCGCTCAAGGTCAACGCGGTCTTGACCAAGCTCAAGCTCTTGGGCAACAACATCGGTCCAGAGGGAGCCATCGCGATCGCGGAGGCGCTGAAGGTCAACGCGGTCTTGACCAAGCTGGAGTTGGGCTACAACTCCATCGGCGACGACGGTGCTAAGGCGATCGCGGAGGCGCTGAAGGTCAACGCGGTGATGACCACCCTCGACCTCGGAGGCGACAACATCGGGGTTGAGGGTGCCAAGGCGATCGCCCAGGCGCTGAAGGTCAACGCGGTCCTGACCAGACTGAACATCCAGGTCAATAACATGGGAGATGCAGGGAAAAAAGCGGTGCAAGATGCGGTGAAGGACCGGAGTGGATTTGTGTTGGAGCTGTAGAAAATGATTGTGAGAGCACTGTGAACATGTGTGGATCGCTGTTTTGTGTTCTGTGAAGTTATTTCCTAATTTGGAAGCTGCCTTAAAAGGCGTTTTCAATAGGGTGCTGAAAAATTTACGCAAAGCGAGCGCGCGCTTCCACAGAGAAGTTCGCAAGTTCGCCTGTACGGGGTGAGTGCTCGAGAAAAAGTGCTCGTCATGCTGGCTTTCTTCCAGACACCCGCGGCTCACACGAAGGTCTCTCATGCTCGCACTCATGTCGCACGACGCCAATGGCGCCCTGAGAGTCACCCTCCGAGCCGTCGAGCTGTGACGGCTGGCGCCCTAAGCCACGGCGCGACGGCTGCCCATAGGTGCCGGCTTATCGCCTGCGCGCGTACCAGCCCGCCCGCCCGGTCAATCTGGCCAAGATGGCGCGCAAGCGTGCACAGCAGACGCGCATTGCCTTCCGCAAGCCTGCTCTACGCAGCGTACACCTTTGCTGTTTTGCCATCTGGTGATCACAATTCGCGGCTGCGGTCTTGGTGACAAGAAGCATTGGGGTAGCGAACAGCTGTAGCGGGCGCTGCATGATGGTTTCCCTTGCTTCGGCCCTTCGCAGCTTCGCGTGGCTCTTCGAGCCGAGCCCGAGCGGCCTCACCTCGTGTCGTTCCTAACTTCCTATACTCGTCCGGCTACAAGGCAGTCATCCAGAGGACGTCGAGAGTGTAAAGAAATTTAGCGTAGCGCATGGCTGTATCCGGAATCTGCATAGTAAACGTGAAGTAAACGAAAGCCGAGAACGTAGAAGCTTGACGGTGGTGCTGCGGGCGGCCACCGCGTCTGTGAAAATGTGAAAAGCCGGCTCCGGAAGAGGACGTCGGTTGTGGCGAAGCATCAAGCATACGACGGCAACGCGATCTCGATCGCGGCGCGCGCGATCGGGAAACCAAATCTTGCGCCGCGGAGCTGACAGCTTAAACGTTTATTTATGCGGTGCGTGCCGAACGGTCGCCACGTGATCGCGAACATGTTAGATGTTACGGCGGCCAACGTGGTAAAACAACGATCCGCGCGCCCCCCGGCACCGGACACGCCTACCGTTACTATACGATTGGCTCCGCTAGAGCTAGCGCTGCGGGCCACATGCCCAACTACGTACTACATCTCAGGCTGCACCGTAAGCATCTATGAGACTCCCTCACGAGAACATAAACTTCAGGTCCTCGAGCCGCGTCGCCCGCTCCTTGTAGTCGCTCGGGTCGCGCGCGTCGAGCGCCCCCTTGACGAGGGCCGTCTTCTTCGCGTGCAGCTGCAGGATGCGGTCCTCGACGGTGTGCTGCATGAGGAAGCGCTTGACCCGCACCGCGTGCGATTGGCCGATCCGGTGCACACGATCGATTGCCTGCTCTTCGACCCCCGGATTCCACCAAGGATCGAGCAGGTAGACAGTCTGGGCGGCCACGAGGTTGAGGCCGACGCCGCCCGCGCGCAGCGAGAGCAGGAGCACGCGCACGCTCGGCTCGCTCGCGAAGCGCTCGAGCGCCTTGGCGCGCGCAGGCTGCGCCATTGAGCCGTCGAGCCGCTCGTACCTGGGGCCATCATCAGCGGCAATCGGGCCATCAAGTCATCAGCGGCAATCGGCGGGGATGAGACTGGCACTCAGAGCATTCGCATCAGAGCACTCGCAGAACATCGCACTCAGATCAGCGCTGCTGAGCGTACTCGATGCCTTCGTGCTCGAGAGGCCTCTGCACGAGGTCGAGCATCGCCGTCCACTGCGAGATGATCACCGCCTTGCGCACGCTCGGCACGACGCTCGTGCTCGGCACCGCGACCACAGGCGGGCCGAGCGCCGTGCTGAGCGTCTCCGTCAGGTCGGCCATCAGAGCCGTCAGCTTCGTCGACGGGCGCCACGCCTTGTCAAGGTCGACCGCGAACCGCGACTTGCGGGGGAGAGTGAGCAAATCGGCCCGATGGACCGTCTCGCGGCACACTGGGCACGGCGCAGCACCCATGGCGTTCGCCAAGCAGCCGCTGATGCACTCGCGGCAGAAGACATGGGCGCAGTTGGTGATGACGGCGTCCTCGGGCGCGTCCAGGCAGATGACGCAGCACGACTGCACGACCTCGTGGTCCGAAGCGCCCAGATTCGAATCTGGCGCCGCGAGATTCGAATCTGGTGCGGCGAGATTCGAATCTGGTGCGGCCGTCTCGCTCGGCGGCAGCGGCAGCGGCGCACCCGCGCCCGCCGCGCCCGCACCCGCGCCTACGCCGAGCGAGGATGAGCGGCTGAGCTCACGCAGCGCATTATGAATGAACGCGGGGCCGCTGTGAACGGGGCCGCTGGCGCCGCTGCCGCTGCCAGCTTGCTGCTGCTGCTGCTGCTGCTGCTCGGCGGTGCGCTGCTGCCAACGTTTGAGCAGCACATCTCCGATGGCATTGAGGTCCTTGGAACAATCCGCGCGCGAGAGCACCAGAAATGGGTGGTCGCATGCCTGGCGCATCTGGAGCAGCATGGCGAGCACCGAGGCATGCGTCATCGTGGGTAATTACAGGGCTCATCAGAGGGGCAGTACCTGGAGCAGCATGGCGAGCACCGAGGCATGCGTCATCGTGGGTAATTACAGGGCTCCTCAGGGCTCATCAGGGCTCCTAAGGGCTCATCAGAGGGGCAGTACCTGGAGCAGCATGGCGAGCACCGAGGCGTAGTTGTTGAGAACCTTGCCCTCAGCCACGAACGCGTCGAAGCGCACCTTTGACTGCGTGCGCAGCGCCTCATAGAAGTCGAGCTCCTCGGCTGTGAAAAGGAGCTTCTCGATGACCGTCTGGCGCGGCGGCAGCATGACGATCGGCTGGCCGTCTGCGCCGCGCGTCGCCTTCGTACGCCGAAGCAGCAAGGGGCGGAGGGCGCCATGCAGTCGCGTGAGCGCGCGCGCGTCGCGCTGCTCCAGCAGAGGACGCGAGATGACGCGCCGCCAGCAGCTGTACTCATCCAGGGGCGCGAGTCGCAGAAAGTGGAGAAGGGAGAAGAGCTCATCGAGATGGTTTTGGATGGGCGTGCCTGCGGCATTGGGGATGAAGGGTGAGGGGTGAGAGGGGAGAGGGGAGGGGTGAGAGGGAAGAGGGGAGAGGGGAAAGGGGTGAGGGGGGTGGGGGGGGATGAGGGGTGAGGGGTGAGGTGGGGGGATTCGGGGCGAGTGGGCAGTCGAGGTTGGGCAGCCGAGGTTGGGCGCCGGTTGGATCTCGAATGTCGAGATAGAGAGCTCGAAGGTCGAGAGAGAGGGCCGAGATGGGCGCCGAGATGGGCGCTCACCTGTGACGGCCCACCGGCACTCGGCATGCAGAGCGAAGACGGCCTGGGCGGCCTGCGTGGTGCGACCCTTGATGTAATGCGCCTCGTCGAGCACCACGCGCCGCCAGCGCATCGCAAACGGCGCGGCGAGGCGCCCCGAGCCGCCGGCGCCGTCGCGGGCGCCGCCACTCGCCTTGTGGCCGGCGCCCGCGACGGCGCTGGCGCCCGCGACGGCGCTGCCGCCCCCGCCGACCTCTTCGTGCTGCTGGTTGGCCTTGGAGGCGGCAAACTCGGACGCGAGTACGCCATATGTGGTGAGCGTCACGTCGTGCGCCGCGAGCACAGCCGCGTCCTTGGTGCGGTGCTGGCCGTGGTGTACGTACCTGTGGGGAGCAGAGCGTCGTGGTGAGCACATGCATGCTGGGCCGGCTGGCCGTGGTGTACACGTACACGCTCAGCTGGTGCGGGACGACGTGCAGCGCCAATTGCTCGTGCCATTGAGAGAGTAGAGACGTCGGGCACACGATGAGGGTCGCCGGCCGCCGCGAGACGCTGTGACGGCTGTAACGGCTTCCGATCGGCGCGCCCAGCGATCTCGAGCGATCTGCCACCAGCCGCCCGCCGCGCATCGCAAGCTGCTGACCATGCGGCGCGGCGGCGGCGGTAGGGAGGCTCGAGGCGGAGAGAGCGCTCAGGACAGCGCTGTCACTGGCGTCGATGGCGACGGCGGCGGGCGCGGTGCGGCTGAGCCTCTTGAGGCGGCGGCGGCGTGGCTGCGCCACAAAATCGTCCTCCTCCTTGTCCTCGTCGTCCTCGTCCTCCTCGTCCTTCTCCTCCTCATCGGAACTACTCGCCTTCCACTCGTCGTCCTCCTGCGTCGCCCAAGCCGCCTTACCATGCGTCGTCATCGTGCGCTGCCCGACACGCGCTTTGCCGCCACGCCCCGCTGCCGCCGCGGCTGCTGACGAGGCCGACGCCGCTGCCGCCGGTGGCTGATCGCGTGAGCGCTTGCCCTGCGCGCGCGCGCCGCCACTCCGCAAGCAACGGCCGCCGCCGCCGCCGCCGCCGCCGCCGCCGCCCTCATCGTCGCTCTCATCTAGCCCGACGTAGACGGCATGTTGGCTGCACCGGCGCCGCGGCCGGCTGCGCGCCGAGTTGAGCGCCACGCTTGACGAAGCCTCTGCTGCGCGCGCCAAGTTTGACGAAGCCTCTTCTGAGCTCGAGTGAGCCACGGAGACCGCGGAGGCCGCGGAGGCCGCGGAGGCACAGGCCGCGGAGGCACAGGCCGCGGAGGCACAGGCCGCGGAGGCGGTGCATGCGGAGGCGGCTGCTACCCTGGCGTCAGCAGCAGCATTAGCACGCACATCGCGTGCGGATGCGCGAGCACGTGACGCGTTGTGATGAGCACGTGACGCGGTGTCGGACGCTGTGTCGAGCGCTTCCAACATCTCGTCATCATCTCCCACCATCTCATCCTCATCCACCTCCTCTTCGAGATGCGTCCTTCGGCGCTTGTGCGCACTGCGGCGGCGGCCAGCGCTGTGTCGAGCGCTGCTGCTGCGCCGCCTGCCTACGTGAACCTCCTCCTCATCTCCCCCACGCTCCTCCTCGACCTCCTCCGCCTTCGCCTCTGCCGCGTCGGCTGCGCTTGCTGCCTCGCTCGACACGGCGCTCGGTTGCGGCACCGGCGGTGTCGACGCTCGGCGCTGCGCACTGCGCGGTGGACGAACCTGCCACTCGCCTTGCTCATCACGGAAGAGAATCTCGGGTGAGCTCACGTACCCTTCGTCAAAGGCAGTGCAAGTTGGCAGCGGGCGTGGCGGCGACGCCATCGCCTCCTGCTTCACCTCCGCCGTGGTGGGCGCCTCATCCGCCGTGGTGGGCGCCTCGTCCGCCGTGGTGGGCGCCTCGTCCGCCGTGGTGGGCGCCTCGTCCGCCGTGGTGGGCGCCTCGTCCGCCGCTTCCTCTGCCGCAGCTCCATCCACCGTCTGGAGAGCGCTCGCCTTTCCATCCGCCGTCTGGAGAGCGCTCGCCTTTCCATCCCCGTTGGCCTCCACGTTGGCCACCGCACCCTCGAGAGCCTCAAGGTCCGCCAAGATGGTGCCAATCACCTGCAGTGTCTTCCCTAGTCCCATCTCGTCAGCGAGGATGCCGCCGCGCGGCGTGCCAGCATCCGAGGGCGGCGTGAGGCTCGCGGCGCCAGAGGCCACGTGAATGTAGAAAGGGGTGCCGCACTGCAGCCGCCACTTTCCCCACATTGGGGCCAGGCTCTCTGCGACCAGCGTGCCGCCGCCGCCGCCGCCGCCGCCCTCGCCGCTGGCGCCGGGGCCACCAGTTCCGCTGCCTTCGGAGCGCCGTACCGGCGCCCCGAGGGTCTCTCGCGAGCGCATCCATCCCACGCCCTGTCGCTGGTACTCGTGTAGCGTCGAGGCGAGGGCGGTGGGCTGCGGCGCGTCAAAGCGGCTCAGCTGCGTCGGGTCGCAACCCAGCTGATGGTAGACCGAGTGCAACTGCTCGACCGAGAGGCTCTCCTCGTCCGCCTCGCCGCCGCCGCCACCGCCGCCACCGCCGCCACCGCCACCGCCGCCACCGCCGCCGCCGCTGCCACCGCCGCCACCGCCGCCGCCACCGCCGCCGCCACCGCCGCCGACCTCGACGCTGTCGGCTCCCACGTCGAGGCCTGCGTGCGGATCGGTGGCGGGGGCGATCTCGGGCGGCAGCCGGAGCTGCCGGACCAGCCGACTGAGCGCATACCTGTGGGGAGCAGAGCGTCGTGGTGAGCACATGCATGCTGGGCCAGCCGACGCATGCATGCTGGACCAGCCGACTTAAAGCGAGCGCGTACCGACGCGCCGTGGCCGCGGCCGCCGTCTCGCTTGCATCGACGCCCGCGGACGCGGCGGCGGCGAGGTCGTCAGTGAACGCCGCGCGCTCGAGCCAGATCTTGATGCGCAGCGGGAATGCGTCCATGATGCCCAGGCCGCCGGGGGGCAGCCGGCCGGCCGAGAGCTCGACTGAGGCCCGGTGCGTGTCCAAGAGCGGAGCGAGGCACTCTGCGAGCTCAAGAGGCAATCGGCCGAGCTCCGACCCTCGCGCCGAGCAGAAGCGAAGGATGCTGTTCGTGGGCGGCGCCGCAGCTTTGAAGAAAGGACCTCTGGAGGCTCCGCTGCCGCGCGCGCCGCCGCCACCGCGCGCGCCGCCGCTACCGCCACGCCCGCCGCCGCCGCCGCTGCCGCCGCCTCCACCCCCTCGCTTGGCGGCGGGCTTGGAGGGCGCGGCTTGACGTTTCAGGGTGAGAGGCTCGTCCTCGAGCACCTCGCCCTCACGGATGCGCGAGAGAGAAAGGGCTCGTACCTCCGCTGGTGGAGCGAGCAGCTTGGGCCACACTGCCGCGGCGGCAGCGCTCGCGCCCGTGACCGCGCTTGCGCCCGTGAAGGCCGCACCACCACCAGCGTACGCGCAGGCGGAGGCCGAAGCGGAGGCCGAGGCGGAGGCTGAGGCGGAGGCCGAGGTGGAGGCAGGGCTGCCACCATCTCGCGGCTGCCGCGCTGCCGGTGCCGGCGCTGGTGCTGGTGATGGTGCTGCGGCAGGCGGTGCCGAGCATGCGACGAGTGGCGGGACACGCACAGCTGGCACGCTGTCATCTATGTCGTCCAGGTCGATGGCGTTAGCCGCGTGGGCTCCGGAGGCGCCAGCCGTGGCGGCAGCGTGATCTGCCGCAGGCGCCGCATACGGCGAGAACGAGGGCGGCGGTGGCGGCGGAGAGAAGACTTCCTCTGGCTGTGCATCGAGTAGCAGGTTGAGCGCCGTGCCCACGTCGCCGCTCGAGCGGCGCAGCGCATCCTCAACAATGTGCCGCGCGGGCGTCGCGGCGCCCATGATGGCATTAATGGTGTTCGCGCCGACGCGGATCAGCGCGTTCATCGCGCGCCCAAGAGAGGAACCTCGAGCGAAAGGCGCGGAAATCGCGCCCCAAAATTCACAGACACGTTCGAAAGGGTCTTCGCGAAAAAATCGTGCGCATCATCCTTGAATTTTCGGATCCTCGAGAGCGCAACGGCCCCTAAACAGGCATTGCCGTCGTCTCACCGTGACTGGCGAGAGGTGGGTCAGGTACAACTCTCACCTGTTGGCGCATGGTCTTATCGCACGCCCCGCTCGAACCGCTCTCGATGAGCGAGCAGGACTCCATGACGTCGTCGGGCGAGTCCGAGATGGTGACGCCCACCGACGAGAGCATGCCCTCGGCGGGGCTCGGCCTGCTCGCCGCGGCCGCGAGCGCGCCGACCTCGAGGGTTGGCGCGGTGCATGGCAAGGACGAGGAGGAGCTCGACGCGGACGAATCGGACGACGACGAGGGGCTTGTGGTTGCGAGCGCCGTCGTCGAGAGCTTGCATCACGCGCCGCCCACCGACGTCGAGCAGGGCCAGATCATCGCACGGCAGCAAAAGGAGATTGCGGCCCTCCGCGAGCTTGTCGCCTCGCAGGCGGCGGCGATCGAGCACCTGCGCGCGGCCGCCGCGTGCGTGGCGCCGCACGGCCCGCACCCACCGGGCACCTCGCCGCCGCCACCCTACGGCCCGGCCTCGCCCAGCTCGGAGCTCATCTCGGCCGCCGAGGAGCTCGACGCGCTCTCCCCCTCGCACGCAAGGCACACCTCGCGCCTACCGTCGGGGTTGGGGCACTCGCAGGGCTTCTACCTGCCGCAGCACGCGCTCTCGGACGGCTCGGCTAAGCAGCACTCGGACGCACGCGCTCTGCCCACGCCGCAGCAGCACCGCACCGCCACGCCCACGAGCGAGCGTCACCACCCCCACCACTTTGCCGCCGGTCCCTCCTACAACGCGCTGCTCGACGCGCCGCCGGCGGCGAAGCGACTCAAGAGCCACGAGGCGTCGTCGGCGCCCTCGCCGCGCGCCGACGCACTCCCGTACGCCGCCGTCACGCTCTCATTGCATCCGTATCGGACGACCGTCATGGGCAAGGCGCAGCCAAGGATGGGGCGCACGAACACGCACGTGCTATGGACAGTCCAGGAGGACGAGTGCTTACGACGGCTGGTGGCGGAGCACGGCGAGCAGGCGTGGGCGCTCGTGGCGAGCCGCATGCCCCACGAGCGCAACAATAAGCAGTGCCGCGAGCGCTGGCGTAACCACCTGCGCCCTCAGTGCAACAAGGGCCCGTGGACGGATGCGGAGGATCTGAGGATCCTTGAGATGGTGCAGCAGCACGGTACCAAGTGGGCAAAGATCTCGAGCTTGTACCTGCCCGACCGCCCCGAGAACGACATCAAGAACCGCTGGCACATCCTAGCGCGCCTCCACCAGCACACAGCCAACGGCGCCCAGCACGGCGCCTCGGCGGCGGGCACGGCTATGGCCGGTAGCGAGCTGGCGTTCTCCTCGTTGGCGCGCCCCGGCTCGGCCTTGGGCGCCGCCTTGGGCGCCGCCTTGGGCGCCGCCACGTCCGCGCTGCCGCCCGAAACCGCCGCCCTCGCCGCCGTCGCCCTCGCGTCCCTCGACGCACGCGCCATTGAGACCGCCTGAGGGCGGGAAGGCGCGGGGCAGCTCCCTTCACGGCGGGTGTCTGCTCCATAGGCTCGAGAAGAGCCCCCCCCCCCGACCCGTCCCTTGCCATATTAGGGCTGGGCGCGTCCCTCGATTGACGAACACAGCAGCAGCAGCAAAGACTCGAGGACACAGAGACTCCAGGACACAGAGACAGAACAGCATGCAAACACCGCTGAGAAGTGTGTGCCGTCGGCTCCATTTGGCATGGTGTGGAGCATGGTGGACGGAGGAGGCTACCTGGCTACTACGCCGCCGGCGAATGATGTGGCGCATGCGCGTCGCGGCGGGCAGCCCTCGTGCCTCGAGGTGAATATACGAGGACGCGGGGAGCGCGGCGAGACTCGTATGTCGGTAGCCGGAGGCAGCCGCCATTCCGCACCGCGAACCGCGGCCCTCCGTGCGCGCCGGTTTAGCGTCCGCATAAATATCGATTTAAGTATTGAGAAGATGATGATTGAGAACCGGATAAGAAACGTAATAGAACCTGCCTCCACTCGTCCGTCGCGCGTCCCGCCGCGGCGCGTCTCGTCAGGCGCGCCGGCGCGCGCGGCGCGCCCCGCGGCCGCGCGCCGGCCGGCGCACTAAGAGCGCTGGCTTGCGCAGGACGTTGAGGAGCACTCGCAAATGGACAGAGTGTTCCCACATGCCGTGCGCAGGAGGTTTGGCACCGCCTTGTACCCGGTGTCTTCGTCGGGGCGTCGCCCGCTCGTGGCTCCCATATTTGGAAGATGGGCATTGGCTCGGTGACGTGGCCGTTGGCCGCACCAGTCCGATCCCGCGTCCTAATATGGGAGCCCGCCCATCGTCCTAATATGGAATTCCGGTCATGCCGATGGGCCGGCCTCAACGGGCGAACGGCAGGCACAGGTACGCGCCATAAAAGTACTTCCAGAGCTCCATGTACAGGGCGTAGACGGCTGGGGGGTCATCGGGCGACACGCTCGCGGCACGCCGGCGGATGGCGACGACGGAGGCGGCGCAGGCGAGGCTGACGGCGAGGCGACGCACGGCGAGCGCCGCGGTGGGCGCGAGCGTCGCGGCCGCGCCGAGAGCCACTCCGGTTAGCGCGAGCGTCGTCGTGAGCAGATTGAGTCCCAGCCGCAGAACCGCCGCGGCCCCGATGCGCACCTGATGAGGGAGGTCATCGAGTGGCCATCAGTGGCCCTCAGTGGTCATCGAATGGCAATCAGTGGCAATCAGTGGCACTCGGCAGCACTCGGTAGCACTCACCGGCAATCCATCTCTGATGAAGGAGGCCATCAGATCCACTCAGCGGCAATCAGCGGCAATCCATCTCTGATGAAGGAGGCCATCAGATCCACTCAGCGGCAATCAGCGGCAATCCATGGCAACCAGTGGCGCGCTCGCACCGAGAAGGAGCGGATTCCAAACTGTCGGTCGCCCTTGATGTCGGGCACGTCTTTCAACAACGCGATCACGAGGCCGAAGAGGCTGAAGAAGCCAACGGGCGCCCAGCAGCGAAGCGGCAGCGACGACCAGCCGAGCGCCGCCGACGGCAGCGAGCCTGCCGCGGCCGCGGCGACGGAGATCGCGTGTGCGCAGAAGCCCCAATTGACCAGCGCACCGCTGCGGGCGGCATGGGGCGTGGGGGCGAGTGTGAGTGCGAGCCGGGAGGGCGCGTGCAAGGGGATCCATCGGCCGAGGACTGGCTGGCACACGCGCATGCATGCATGCAAGGGGATCCATCGGCCGAGGACTGGCTGGCACACGCGCATGCATGCACCGGACGGTGATGATGCAGGCGCTAGCGAGGAGCGGAAAGCGCTTGAGACGGAAGGGCGGCGCCGAGTAGAGCGTGCCAAGCACCGCCGAGCCCAGCAGCGTGATGCGCAGCGCGTTCGTAGAGAGCCAGGGATGCCACCAGCCGAGGCCGAGGGAGAGGACGAGAGCTCCAGCCACGAGCAGGCTGCCGGCGAACGGACTGAGCTCGCCCGAGGCCAGCGGCAGGTCGGGTTTGTTGATGCGGTCAATCTCGATGTCGAGCAGCTGGTTGAGGCCGGTGATGTACACGTTCATGAGCAGCGCGGCGGGCAAGGCGTACAGCACGCCTTGGAGCAGTGGCAGCGACAGCGCCGCTCCCGCCGGCGCCGCGTACAACGTGAGCGCAGGAATGCACACCGCGGAGCCGAGCATAGTATGCGGTCGCGAGAAGCGCCAGAGCACGCGCAGCAGCGACGATGGCCGCGGCAGCGCAACTGCGATGTCAGCAGGGAGCGGCTCGCTGTCGTCCTCGCTGTCGTCCTCGCTGTGCTGGGCGAGAGCACTCCGTGGCGGGCTGGCGACCGCGACGCTCCGACGGCAGCGCGGCGCAAGGGTCGGTCGAGCAGCAGAGGTAGCGGAACCGGTTGACAGCGCGTGGACGCGCACTCCCGACAGTAGGAGTGCAGACAATACGAAGCGCGCCGACATCTCCGCCGCCGACGCGGAGATGAAGGTACACACGGAGCAATTCCTCAAAGGGATGTGGGGAATTCGGCACAAAGACGCACTTCTTGTCCGACGCACCTCCCTCAGATGTGGGGACCAGGCCTGCGACTCTCTTTGAACGATGCATGCGTGGTTTTCATTTTTTCTCACAGAATTCCTCTCGAAGTGACGCACTTGTGCACATCCGCACACGGGTCCCTCGCGGTCCCTCTCCATGCCTCCGTCCCCCATCAGCGACGACGACTTCGAGCGACTTCCCCCGAACTCGACGGCGGCGGCGGCGCGATGCCCCCTCGCGCCCCTTGGCGCCAGCTCGCAAGTGGCGGCGCAGGCCAGCTCGCAAGCGGGCGCCAAGGGCTGTCGCCAGCCGCCCGAGACTGTGGAGCGCGTGCACGAGCTCTGCCGCGAGGGGCTGAGCCTGAGCGGCATCCGCAACAAGCTCAACGAAGAGGGCTTCAAGAACTCCCGAGGCCAAGTCTGGCCCATCAACAATGACCACGCAGTGGTCATTCGCATCATCACGAAGAAAGGCTACACGGTCCCGCCGCTCGATTCCGACGGCGAGGAGGAGGACGAAGGAGAGGGCGATGAGGCGGCTGCGGTGACGGCGGCGGGCGACGATGGCGAGGCGGCGGCCGAGGGCGAGGGTGGTGACGAGCCGAGAAGCCGCCGCGGCACCGGCAGCGCTGCGCCACCGCCAATCTACAATGAGCGCCAGCTGAGCAAGGCAGCGCAGGCTGTTGCGACCGCCAAGGCGGCCAAGCCAAGCCAAGCCAAGCCGGGCGACGGCACCAAGAGACGTGGCCGTCCACCCTCTAGCCAGCTCCGTCCGCCCGCGAGCCAGCCAGTGGCCAAGTACCCTCGTGTCTACCGTGGTGCCGCTGGCGCCGCAGCGCTGGCTGAGGACTCCAACCTGATCGCATTCAAGCTGAAGCTCGAGAGTGGCGAGAAGTGCCTGCTCGATCGATCGCTCTCATTTGACGCGCTGTGCGACGAGGCGCGCAAGGCGCTCCACCCTGGCTTGCCGCCTGCCGAACAGCCGCTCGTGCGCCGCTTCACCTTCGTCGACCACGAGGGTGACATGATCGCCATCATGAACGACATGCAGCTCAAGAGCGCGGTGAGAACCATCAAAGCCGCACCCTCGTCCCGGACCCTCGTCCGCACAGCACAGCAGCACACTCGTCCGCAGAACCCCTTCCGAATCTAACCGCGCGCGCCCGCGCGGGCGCTCATTTGCACGACGCGCTCACAAGCCACGCCTTTCTAACGCTTATTCTAACGCTTATTCTAACGCCACTATGCCGACTTAATGCCGACTGTCTTTGTTGTGCACGCAGATCCTCTCCTTCAAGTTTGACGAGGCGCGCTACCTGCAGCTCAAGGCCGACACCACAAGCGGGCCCATGCCGGCCGCCTCGGCCTCCGTGCAGGAGCTCGACGATGACGAGGAGCCCGCCGACTGAACGGTTAAACTGAACAGACGAGCAGCTGTGCAGCGCGCTAGCGCTCGCGCGTCGCGGCGGCGGCGCGGCGGCGCGGGCGCGGGGGCGCGCAGATCAACATTCTTTGCCTGATGGTAAAACAGGCCCATTTCATTCGTGCGCCTCTCGGTTGCGCCTCGGTTGTTGTCGTTGTCGTCGGTGTCCCACCGCCAACCCTCGCGGTTTGTGACACGAGGGTTCGTCAACAGTACAACTGAACTGTGAAGGTGAAACGTGTTCGTTTTCATGCGGCCACAGTGCTGGGTGCTGCTGCCGTGTGCTCATTTGTTCATGACAAGGCAGTAGTCAGAGATACAATACATGAGCAGGAATACCGAGCCCTGTGACCCGATTGTGCTCTTGAAGCAGATGAGCCTCTCTCCGTGCGCATTCACTTCTTCTTTTGGAATGGTTGCTAGTGCAAGCGCTGGCTCAGTCATGTGGGTCGGCAAGGGCTGCCGTGGTGTGTTCTGCTGCGCTGGTCGTTTTGTTTCGTGCGGCAGCAAGGGCGAGCGGGGAAGGCAGCATTGCGGATGCAACACCACAAAATCATGCGCGCCTGTAACGCGTGCTTGGCCTGACCAGCGGGAGCATGGCATTTCGGACCATGACGTGTTTGGTGCTGAGGACAACCGGTTGAGTCTCGGAGCATGGCAACGCGCTCGGGCAACAAGAGCGGTGCGAATTCCGTGCTATCGTAGCCAGACATTCGACAGCGCCATGGCCGCAGACTCTGCACTTCCACCACGAATGTGGACACAGCGTGGCTGCGGCGGCTTCTTCTGCTGCGGGGGTGCATTGGTTCGCTGCTCATCTACCGCACGTTATCGGCAGGAGTGCTCGTGCTTGCCGTCACCAGATGCCGGTAAGACGGCACAGCAGCTAACGCATGCCACCACGTTCAATAATCTGACCGAGTTGCGAGACGAGACTTCCATCTACCAGCATTACGTGCAGCCTCCCGCGTTTGACGCTGCGTTGCGACGCGTGTCCTCCCCCGTCGCCGAGGGCGACTGTATCGAGGTGCTCCACGTCTTCTACATGTACGATCGTCGCACTGACGCGGCGTGGCTCTACCCCTTAACGGGCACCGGCGTGTACTTAAAAATAGGCCGAGTACTCCATTTCGCCGAACACTTCGAGTTCAACCGTCGGTTCAATCGCTCGGCTACGGCAGGCGTCCCTTGTTCCCTCGCCAACAAGTGCCGATTCGTCTCGTCGGGCGCCGTCCACGAAGCTCGGGCTGAGGGGTGGCAGATGGTTCACTTCACTCGGCACACACAGGATTTGGCCGACGTGCGTCACGGGACGCCGGTGCCCAAGACTGAGCTCATGGACTTGCGCCCGGCCTTGTCCTTCGAGCCTGGGACACGGCCTTCGATGTACTATGCTGACCCGGCTTGCACTCGCGCGTGCGAAGTGGTCGCACATCGCGCAGCGGCCCTCCGCTGCAAGCCAGAGTGGCTCCCTATCGAACCGTCAGTGCAAATCATGGACTGAGATCGTCGACCCAAGCCCCAAGAGTTTGCGCGCCCAAGAGTGTGCGACCAAGAGAGCGTCGTTCATTGATCGTCCATTGACCGCCCACGGGACAGCCATAGGGCCGCATCTCAGGCGCCATCCGCATCCCACGCGGCCACGCGGCGCGGTTAAATGTCCGAATGGCAATCTATGGCCGGGAGCGCCGTAAACGCCGTACGAGGTATGTGCTCTCACAGGCAACAGGTAGTTTAGTATAATCGGGGTTAGACTTTGACGACCGCGGGACCGTACACCCATGTCTCTTGTCTGCACCACGCCATTTACACGCCATACGCCCATAGCCATACCGCAAATTCTGCCGGGATGCGATGATGCATAACAGTCGTCGGCTTGTGTGAGTCAGAGGAGACGTTCTCTCCTCAGAGACTGACACGAGAGACGCACGGAGTCGTCTTGACATTGGACTAAAATTACACATGATAAATGGCGAAACACATGATTGCATGCTCCTCATTTCTAACTTTCTAAGTTTGGAGCTCCTGACGTTCCCTTTTGAGCGAGCACTCGCGATGTCTCTCATCTGCGATGTTGCGGAGCAGACTAGCTCAACTCCGTGCGTATTCCAACGCAGTTTTGGTTGCCGCGTCGGAGATGACGGGGTACGACAACTGTGGATCCGCCATGGATGTCGTGGGACGTTCGACTGTGATGGGAAACGCGTGCTTTGTACAAGACCAAGAGCCCTTCCGAGAGCTGATGAGGTGCATCATTGTTCATGCGAACGCTCGTTCCTAGACACGCTTCCGGGCGGAGTTTGCGTTCGTGGAGGGCATACACTCAGCAGCTCAGTTGCATTCTGGCACTTTATCCATGGTCAAGATGTTCAACACATGGACTAGACGATATATGGACTTCTACCTTGCCCTCTTCGATCTACCTGTTCGAATTGGCACACGTTGCAGTGGCATGCCGAGTAATTGGCTTGTAAAGACATATCCACGGTTTGACATGACGATCATGCGACGTGACAATATTGAAGAGTTCAAGCATGCGGACAACAGCTCGATTGCTGCCATGTGTGAGCACATCCCGTCATTGCATATGGTCGCCGCTGCGCGTCGCTATGCCCGGCCTCGCACCCAGAGGCCGTTGCAGATCGTGTTTGTACATCGCAACGCCACAGCCGAGTCGACCCCTGAAGGGACAGTCCGAGGCATCAAGAACGTGGAGGAGGTAGTCGTTGATTTGAAGTGCTTGGCGAGAGGACGAGGAGCGATCCTCAAGCAGGTGGTCTTGGAGCGCTTGCCACCGCTCGCGCAGGTGGACCTACTCCTGGAGACCGACGTGCTCATCTCGTACCACGGCTCGGGACTCGGCGGTGGTCACGTATGGATGCCTCCCGGGGGAGTCGTCGTCGAGATCTTGCCACATAAGTTTGACTACTGCGTCGTGGCTACCTGTGTGGCACACTCTGGCAAAGCCCACTTCTTGGTGACCACGGCAGCCACACGGCTGGCAAGGAGGTGGAAGCCTGGGGGATGGCATACCAGGGCTTGGGGGCCGCCTGGTCTCCGCAAGGTCCACTTGCCGTCGACCTTGCTCACCATGCTCAGCCTTGCTCTTGCGGTTCCAAAGGAGATCACACCGCGCGAGGCCATTCAAACTGCGGCTGCGCACCTGTGCACGGAATCTGTCGGCAGAGGGCGCAAGGATGCTATTGGCATGAGGCGCAACGAGACGTGTAGACTCGCTTGCCAAGGCAAAAGCCTTCAAGTCTGGGAGGTTTCGAAGCAAACTGGGAACCGTCACGACGAGCCGCACGCGCAGAGACCTGCTATCGAGACTTACTACGTACGAGCTAACACAACGTACATCGATGTACCCACGATAACAACGTACGCACACACGAAGAAGAAAGATCGTATCCGCGAAGACCGAAGTATACGTTGAAGCGTTACCTAGAGACAGTCTAAGAGTATCGTCTATCGACGTCGGGTAGTCTACCGTAGTACGCCCTTCAACCCTTAAATGAATTTTATGACGATTAAATACGTATCAAGAGGGCGGGGGTGACGTTTCGATTTGGCTACCCTCCTTGATGTCTATCAGCCGGCGAGGCGGCGGCCGCCCGCTTCGCGCCGCACCCGAGCGGGCTGAGCGGCGGCCAGGGCTTAGGCAACGTCGCCGGCGCGCGGATGCAGGCTGGCTGGCCCTTTCGGAAGCTGGGCCCATCACGGCGCCCACAGCCGTGGCTGCCGCTGCTGCTGCTGCTGCTGCGCGTGTGGCTCGCTACGCGCACTCCTTCCCCTCCGCCGCCCCAGGCATCGCGCCCGTCACGGCGCGTGTGGCTCGCTACGCGCACTTCTTCCCATCCGCCGACCCAGTCATCGCGCCCGTCACGGCGTCGCGAAGGTTGTTGGTGCCGTTTGCCCATAACGCCCTTTCGCTTGGGCGAGGGTACGTCTTCGCCTTCCTCCTTTCGCTTGGGCGAGGGTACGTCTTCGCCTTCCTCTGGTGTTCGACCTCGAAACACGCGCGGCACGCGGAGGCGCCAGTCTGGCTTCGAGAGCCGTTGTGGCTGCGGCGGCTCGGCGGGCGGCGGCGGCAGCGGCGGCGGGCCGTTGGGCGTCTCATCGGCGGCGTCTGTCGGCGCCGTAGGCGGTGCGCCCTCGGGAGGGGCGAGCGCCGTGATGGGCGCCGTCGCGGGTCGCCATCGGCGACTGCTGTGTGCGCGGAGATCTCGGATGTGATCTCGGATACTATCTCGGAGATTCCAACCTCGGACCAAGCTCGAGCGCGCGCTGGGCTGGGGCGGTTGCCCCGCCAGCGCCGTCGCGGGCGCCAGCTCGGGAGCGGCCTGTGGCGGCCGAGGCGCCTCCATCTCTGCCTCGCTCGGCGGCATCAGCTCGTCGCCTGGGCCGTTAAACGCGGCTCCGCGGGGCCCATGAGGCGAGGCGCCTTGGCCGTGAGGGCCGTGAGGCGCGGCGCCTGGGCCGTTAGGGCCCTTAGGGCGGCCGTCAGGGCCGTTAGGCGTGGCGCCTTCGTCTGGCGGCGGCGCTAACGGCCGCCCTAACGGCCGCCCCAACGGCCCTAACGGCGTGGCGCCTTCGTCGTGCGGCGGCGCGCGCGGCGCTTGCGGCGAGAGCCAGCTCGGCAGCTCGAGCGGCGCACGGGGAGGCCAGCGCAGCTCGCCCGTGCGTCCGCGCAGCCTCTCCTGCTGCTCGAGCAACCGCTGTCGCATCTGCTGCCGCAGCTTCTCAAGACCACTCGCCTTCTCCATCCTCGACTTTTCAGCAGTCCAGGCGCGCACCGCCTCCACATCGAGCCACGAGGTGGTCTGCTTGAGCGCTGCCTTGGTGATGAGCGAGTACACCGGACCGGGTACCCACCCTCGGAGTTGAGTCACGCACGAGTAGTACACGCGGCACTCCTCCGGGCCGCGCGGCTGAACGTACCAGTAGCCGACCGTGTCATCCAAGTCCGAGCGCCGGTCGTAGTCGAGGCGGAAGGTCATGCAGCGATCCGCGGGCGAGTATATGTGCTCGAGGTAGTACGTAAACTTCACGTGCAGCGCCGAGATGTCATAACGCGTCTTGATCGTGCGCAGGCCCGTGCTCGCGTCCTCAGACATTGAGTAGGTCGCCGTGCTGTCAACGCCCTTGACCATCGCCGGGTACGCGTCGATGTCCAAGATCTTGCGCGTAATCACGCTGGGAGGCGCGCGCACGTCCTTAACCATGATCAGCCGGCGCGCGACGCCATCCTCCTGCACGATCGCTTGCATGAGCGCCTCACCCGCAAGCAGCCGCTGCTCGTCGCCGTGCGATAGCAAGATCGAGGGTGGGCCAATCTCGTACGGCGGCAGCTTCCCCCGATGGAAGTGACGCATCCGTGGGTCATGGGCCGCCGTGCCGGCGACGGAGCACAGTAGAAGGAGTTTGCGCCAAAGCGTGCCCCTCGCCATGCTCGCCTATCCTTCGCCAAGCGCCGAACGAACCCACGACGCCGCCCGCCACTCCAGCCGATTTCAAGTTTCGTCGGAGATGCTCGAGATCGTCTCCGGACGCTTGTGCCGCACGTGGAAGACCCCCTTTCCGTGCAATGTCTTCGTCAGCAGTCGCCGATCTACAGACGGTTTCGCAAACAACTCTACCATATGAACGACAAACTCTGAACTTCACGACTTTTGGGGCCAAACCGCGCGCGGTGCGACCCGCGAGCCTCAGGCTTTCGTTTTTTGACATGGGACACAAGCGCTTCGGCGTCCTGACACGCCCGTCGGGAACGGCCTTATCCTCGCCGACAGCGAGTGAGCCCAAGCTGAAGAAGTCCCCAAAATCCCCCAAGACTCCCAAGCGCCCCAAGTCCCCCAAGGGTAAACGATCGGGATCGCCAAGGAAGGGGGGTCTCACCGATAGGCAGTCAGGCACAGCGGTGCTGCACATCATTGCGAGCGACGAGGACAGACCTCTGTCCCCCTCTACGAGCGAGCCCGAGGCAACGGGCGCGCCCGTTCCTTCAGGCGCGACATCGTTGGCGGCGCGCTTGGCGCGCAGGCGGTTGGAGCGCTCGGAGGCACTGCATTCCCTTGTTGCTGAGCAGCTGTCAGTGGCCGACAGCGAACAAGGCAGCGACGAGATCTCTGAGCGTGCGAGTGCGCGCGAGCTGCTCGACGACGTCTTCGGGACGAGCCTGCGAGATGCTTGGGACGCAGAGACTCCGCGATACTCCTACCGGCGGCACGGGGCTGCCGAGGCGGGCGATGAGGGTGTGAGGAGCGCGGCGGGCGATGCGCTTGACGCCGCCGCCGCCTCATCCTCCGCCGCCGCCCCCTCGACCAATAGGAAGCGCGCGGTCGCCAAGCGTGTGACCAAGCCGCCTGCGGAACCCGAGTATGAGCAGAACGTTCCGTGGATGGAGGATTCGGATGGCCGGCGGACGGCCAAGCAGGAATGGGTCGAGGATCAAATGAAGCTCACCCTCGAGCTGCAACGGCAGTACGGCCTGCCCATCAGCAAGTAGCCATGCGATTGGTTCCTCACAGAGACGACGCGGGGGAGTGTGGACCACATCTTTTCCGTGTCACTCAGGGACGAGATTATTCAGTGAGCGCCTACTATTTAATACGGACGGTGTGTGTCGTACCGAGGAGCGATTGCGAATGATTACTGCTTTCAATCGAAACCGGGTTTCGCACGTCCGAGTATTCACAGCCAATTCACACGAAAGCAATGGCGAGCGTCAGCAGGTGGCCAGCAATCAATAGCCGCTTTCACACTCGCGAGTCTGGCCGCCGCCCAAGCGGAGGCACTATTTGCTTGTAAATGTCGAGCAAGAAGGCCACAGCAGCGACGAAGCCTGCAAATTCGAAGGCCACAGCAGCGGCGAAGCCTGCCATTCTGACTTCGCCACCAGCGGTCCAGGACGGCAAGTCTTCGCCTCCGGCGGCGGCCCAGAGCAGCCCGACGGCGTCCAAGCCGACGGCCACCGCCGTGGCGAAGCCTAAGCCTAGCTTGGCCGCGGTGGTGAAGGCCGCCACGCGAAAGCACGACCCGAATGAGAGCGCGCCTCGCGTGCTGATTGAGCGCAGGGAGCTGCAGTCGCTGCACGCGGAGAAGAGCCGGCTCTTCTCGCGCATCGACGAAGAGAATGCCTTGAGCCGTCAGCTGCAGAGCGACGTACGCGAGCGCGAGGAGCTGCTGGCCGCTGTACGCGTCGAGCTGGCGCAGGTGCGCGAGGTTGCGGCGCGGCAGGAGCAGCTCCGGTGCGAGGAGCGCGACCGGGCATCCGCCGAGGCGGCGGCCGCCAAGGAGCGTGCGAACGCCGCCAACGAGGCGCGCGCGGCCGCGGAGGCGGAGATGCGCTCGATCCGCGAGCAGTCCAAGGTGGCCGAGGCCGAGGCGCGTCGCTCGAGCGAGGCCCTCATTCGAGCCACCGAGATGCTCCACTCGTCACAGAACGAGGCGCGGCGCCTCGAAGCCTCGAGCCTCGCGATGCAGCGCGAGCTCCGGGACGAGCTCGCGCGAGAACGCGAGCGCGCGGCCGCCGCCGAGGCTCGGCAGCGCGAGATGGAGTCCGAGCGCGAGGCCGCGCAGCGCGAGCGCGAGGCCGCGCAGCGCGAGCGCGCGGCGCTCAGCGAGCGACTCGCAGCCACCGCCTCTGAGGCCAAGGGTCTCGTCGAATCCGTCAAACGGTCCGAGGAGCTCCATCGCCACGTGGCCGAGGAACGAGATCGGACGAGACTGCGCGCCGAGGCGGCGGACGCGCGCGCCGCGGAGATGGCCAAGGCGCGCAGCTTGGCGCAGGAGACGGTCGCGCTGCTGCAGGTGCGTGTGGCGGCGCTTGAGGCGGAAGGCGTGGCGGCGCTCGAGGCGGCGCGTTATGCAGCCGAGCGGCTCCGCTCGGAGACAGGCGAGCTGCGCACCCGATGCGAGTACGCGGAGCTGCAGGCCAAGGAGCTCGAGCAGCAGCGGCGCGCGACGGCGGAGCGGTTCGAGCTCGAGCGTGCCGAACGGTTGCGGATAGAGCTCTTGATGCGGCGGTCGGAGGAGAAGCTCCTTGAAGAGCAAGTCCGCGCCGCGGTGGCCGAGGAGCGCTGGCAGCCGCTGGTGCGTTTGACGAGGACCACTCATGATGGCTCATGATTGCCGCTGAGTGCCGCTGAGTGCCTCGAATTGCCTCCTTCATCAGGTGCGCCAGCGCGACGAGGCGTTGCGTGAACGGAGCCGCGCCGCGCGCGCGCTCAATGCGCTGCACGCAGAGAAGCGCGAGCTCCAATGGGCCCTCGGCGACCTACGCACCTCGCCCCTGCGCGCGTGGGAGTCGCCCAGCACGGCGCGGGACGCGCCCAACACGGCGCCGAGCGCGTATCCGAGCGCGGCGGGCGCGCGCGCCGCGTTGGGCGCGGGTCTGGGGATGCCCGTCACGGCGCCGCGCAGCACCGCAAGCTTCGCGAGCAGCCCCTTTGGGCACTCCGCGAGCATATTAGGCAATCCGCCTGCCTCGTTTGGAAGGACCTCCACGCCAAGCGCCGTGGCGAGCGCGTACGCTCATGCGGCGAGCGCCGCCTTGGGCGCCACGAGCTACTCGTGCGGCGGCAGCGTCGGGGCAAGTCGCGGCGCCGGCGACGTCTTGGGCGGATGGCGCGGCGCGGCAGGGGCTTCAGCGGCGGCGACGGCGACGGCGACGACGGCGCGCGAGGCAACGTCGGCTCCGCCCAACTGGCAGCACGCTGAGACGTCGCTGGCCTTTTCCGAGGGCCACGTCGTGCTGCGCTCCCCGGGTGCCTTGGGGAGCGAGATGGCACCGAGATTGCACCGAGATGGCACCGGTGCCTTGGGGAGTGAGCAGCAGCTCACGTCGCGCGACAACACAGAGGTGGCAAAGGAGGCGCTCGCAGCGGCGAAGACACCGAGCACACCGCCGAGCGTCAGCTTGGGCGACGGCGAGGCTGAGGTCAGCTTGGGCGACGGCGAGGCTGAGTGAAGCCACGTCCATGAGCAGCCGAGCGAGATGCCGCATGTGCTGCTGTGAAGTTGGTAGCTCGAAGCTGCGTTTTTCGTTTTGAGCGTGCGATTTTATCATACTGTCTACCGATGTGACCACATCCAACGTTCCAAAAGACATCATCTACGCTAAAAGGTCGCCCCAAGAGACTGTTTGGCGAGAGCTGATCGACGAGGCGACTGCTGCACCGTGTCGAGTTGAGCCGTCAAGCGAGCCAGCTGCGCCTCCTCCGCAGAGCACCACTCTTCAAACTCCTGGAGCTCGGTCTTCTTGGCCGCCGCCGCCGCCGCCTCCCTCCGCTGCTGCATCTGGAGCTCGAATTTCGATGGTGTCGGCTGCGTGAGTGGATACACGTTCGTGTGCCGCACGCTGGCAGGTGGCTGCCATCGTCGTGGCTCTCTCTCGGCAGCAGGCCTTGAGAGCCGTTCGTCTGACATCGCCGTCTATTCACGGCGCGTCGTCACAAGGACCAGAGCTGTGTCTGTTCAAAGGCTCGATTGGAATCTTGGAAACACACGAGAGTACGTGTACAGCAACCTGTTCACAACAAACATGCAAGGATTCCCTTGGAACTCGAGAAGAACACCCCGGGCTGCTCAAGGAGCGCGCGTTCCGCGAGCTGCGGCCTCCTGAGCTGCGGCGCAGCTCCGAGAGAAAATGGCTGACGATTCGGCCAGTGAGCCCAAGCCTCCGGGCTCAGTGACGAAAAAGGGAGGAGAGGCTTGGTGAGTCCGCTCTCACGCGTGCCTTGAACACGTGATACACAGCCGACCGCCGCACGCCTTCCTCCACCGGCCACAGGTTTATCGAGATCTCACGCGACTACGAGAAGCGGCGCGCCGCTCTGAAAGATTTTGCGGCGAAGGATGGCGACGGATGGGTGCCCAAGCACTTAGCAGAATCCTATCGCACGGCGGCGGATAGGATGCGCAAGACGTGGCGCAGCCACAGCGGCATGAGCCCAGGCCGGGACGGCTCCCTGCGCAGCGCCTTCACCTTCGATGAAGACGGGCGCGGCGATGAGGAGGAGGCGCCGCCGCCCGCCGACAATGTGGGCGATGAGGAGCTCATGGCGATGATGCAGTCGCGATGGGTCGAGGTGGAGTGCTTGCTGCGCGTGCAGCTGCGCACCCCAGATGCGCTCTCCGAGGCGCGCCGTCGCGTGCTGGCGTCGCTGCGCTTTGACGAGGGCGTGGCGGCGCAGGCGGCGAGCAGTCATCAGCTCAAGGGTACCATCTTCCAGGCGCTCCTCGCCTTCGCCGACGGGCGTGCCGAGTCGACGGCGGCGTCCGTAGCGTGCGGGGTCGGCGATGCGGAGTGGGCGGAATTGGCCATGGGAGCCGACGCACTGCGCAAGCTCGTGCGGATCAAGGTCCAGGTGTGAAGGCACCTGTGTGTGAAGGCACCTGTGAAGGCACCTGTGATGCACCTCTGATAGACCTCCGATGCACTTCTGATGAACCTCTGATGGCCCTTTGCTGAGGCGTTGTTGTTGATACAGGATGACAACGACCTCAAGGCGGCGAACCTCGCTCTCAAGTCGTGCGCTGAGTTCTTCGACAATCTCGCAGTCTACGCACGGCGCCATGGTCTCGACGAAACAGAGGTGCTGCCGAAGCTCGAGTTCCGTTGAGACGAGGGACCATCTGAGACGTCGGGCGGCGCGGGTCCGCGGGTCCCCGCCGGCCGACGGCGCGCGCGCGACGGCGCGACGGCGCGAGCAGCCACCTCCCTAAAACCGTCGATTACCGCCACCAACCTCTCCGATGATCACCATCATCATCACCGGCGCGCGCCAGGTGCCAATAGCCAACGTCATCATCACGTCCGGACCCAGCTGTCCGGACAGCACCACCGTCGCTCCTCCACAAGACCACCAGTTTATGTGTTTTAATGAACATGCAGTGATGCCGGTGGCATGGCGCTGCCGGTACCGCCCGGGTGCAACATAGAGACGTGCGAAGATATCAAACGTAACCGTACCGGTACCGGGTATTCGCATTCACACGAAGACCCCGATGGGCGGCGACAGCGAGGCCAAGGCCGAGGCGAATCCGTCCGTGACCGCGCTCCTGCGGGTGCGCATGGCGTGCTCCGCGCTGTGCGCCTTCGTGCGCAAACGGCTCGCGTGGCTCGTGGCCGTCGCCGCGCTGCTGAGCAACGTGCTCGTCTACCGGAAAATGTCCTTCAGATGCCCGGCAATGCACCTGTGCGTGCCCAACCATGTAGGCGGCAGCCCGTCGTCCGCCACACCGTACATTGAGTACTCCGAAGTGACGAGCAGCGCCGCCATCTACCGCGTATCGGCGCTCCTCAAGACGGTGCAGACGCCATACCAGCTCGTGCAGGTGTACGAGACGTTTTTCTTCGGCAAGATCCTGACCATTGATGGTGCGCTCATGATCACCGAGCGCGACGAGTCCAACTATCACGAGAGCCTTGTGCACACGACGCTCGCGTACCTGCCCGAGGCGCGGCGGGTGCTGGTCGTGGGTGGCGGCGACGGCGGCACCGTGACGCAACTCGTGAAGTACCCTAACCTCGTCGAGGTCGTATGGGTCGAGATCGACGAGGTGGTGATCCAATTCGCCAAGGATTTCTTCCCACGCCAAGCCCGCGCGCTCCAAGACCCGCGCGTGCGCCTGGTCGTTCAGAACGCCGCCACGTTTGTGCAGGAGGCGCGATATCCAATAACAGGCGTCAACAATGGCACCTTCGATGCCATCCTGATCGACTCCACCGACTTCAACGCGGCCCAGCCGCTCTTCACGGGCAACTTCTACGCCGACTGCAAGGCGCTACTCGCGCCGCGTGGAGTGCTCGCCTTCAACCTGGATTCGCCGCAGTGGGGGCAGGTGCGCGTGGCGTCAGGCGCGGATCAAATGAGCCGGCTGTTTCGTCATGCCTATGTCTTCCAGGTGTACCAGCCTACCTACGCCTCGGGACACTACTCGTTCATGATGGCCTCTGACCAGATCCACCCCTTCCAGACGAAGCTGGACTGGGAGGCCTGGGAGCGAAAGCGGATCCAGACCAAGTACTACAACCCTGATGTGCACTACGCGTCCTTTCTGCTGCCCACGCAGCTCCAGACTGTGCTGCCTGGCGTACCGCGGCTGCATCAGCTCGCCCCCACACTCTTCCCCAACTATGCCGTGCCCGGAGTGTTGCAGTGGCCAGTGCGAAGCAGTAGTGAGTAGAAGCAGCCATAACGCATGTACGCATGGCGAAGCAACGCTGTACGCTCCCGCCATGGCTCCCGCGCGGGCAAACGAAAAGATTCCCCGAATTCAGATTAGCAGTTTGCACGGTTCGGCGCTCGAGCTCGGACGCACCCGTCGCGGCGCGTCACCGTTTCTCGACTCCGTTTCGGGACCGATTTAATCGCGATGTTTCATAGATCCGCAGGCGCCGTCCGCCGACCGCACGATGCGATCGGTCGTATACCAACGACAGCGGCACACGCTAACACACGTCGTAACATCACGCAGGTTGATTGACCGGTCGAATTCGCCACCGGGCGCGACTCGTGACCGACACGCACCGACCCCCGTACAGCGGACTACAGAAGAAGATGCTCACGCGGCTCCCAGGTGCTGGTTCCTACTCCCTGAGTGTGCTCCAAACGCAGTTATATGCAAAGTGCCCTTCTACGTGACCTGTCCATGTTCCGTTCCGTCCAAAGTGCCCTCACGGCAAGCACACATGCCACCTGCGGAAGCACAACTGGCAGCCTTCCGCCCACATACCGCGCTGAAGGGGTGCTCATTGCATCTCCACCTCCGCGACCTTCTCCACCTTCGCGACTGTCTCCACTGGGATGCTGGTCGTCGCTGCGACTGGCGCGTCCTCGGCGATGTTGCGGAGCAGATTGCCAACCTTGAAGAGCCACCACGGAAGGGCGAAAAAGTTGAGCATCAAGCACGTGATGATGACACTGTTCGTGGATCCACGCCAGTTGACGAAGCGCGTGACCTCGAAGGAAAAGTCAAGGACGCAGAAGAAGGCCACGACCAGCCCAAACCGGCCTACGTCCTTGGGGACCGTCGTGCTGCCCACACCGAGCCAGGCCGCGATGAGCATCGCAAACAAGAGGAAGATGTCATCCATGGCAAACAGCCAGAGCGAACGGGACTGCACGACGATGTAGGTCATCTCGAGATTCTGTGCCGCGGTGATGCCACCATACTGGACTTCGTCCATAGCACTGCCATAGTCGCCGGCAGCGTCAGCGTCTGGACCAGGTGGGCTGAGCACTCTCCACGAGCTGGTAATCCATTCCGTCACCTGCGACGTGCCAATTTCAGAGACGAATTCCACCACGGTCAGCGCGGCCGTGAAGACGAACGCGAAGACGATGGAGTTGCCCGTGGTGACCTGTGCGTCGCCATGGCCAAGATCGAGCAATTTGGCGAGGGCCGCCACCGGTGCGATGCTGAAGAACCAGCCCGCGATCGCGAAGGCCTGGCCGCATAGCAGGTTACCGCTGGCTTTGTGGCGCTGCTCCCAAACTTCGCGGAGCCGCGAGTCATCGAAGCGGTACTGGAAGCCGCAGTCCGTAAGTGAAGGATCGCCAAGGTTGACCGTATTGTACACCACCGTGCCGTTCGTGCCGTTACTGGCGACAACCACCGTGTTGTTCGGACACGTTAAGTCCGCGTAGGAGTCAAAGCTCAAGCCAATGCCGCCGTGTCCGTTTTCAAGCCCGCGGCCAACTGAGAATAGGAGCGCTCCAAAAGCAAAGCACATGGACGCGAGGTTCGCCTGGAAGGCGACAAAGCGAAGAGCTGCCTTCTCGTCCACTTTCGACATGGCAGCTCGCGCGCGCGGGGAGGGTGCAGTTCGAGAACGGCGGGTGGCTTCCTCGTTACCGGTAGGGACCTCCTCCTGCCCTGCGCGCCAAATCGAACGAAACGCAATGGCGATGTCTACAGATCGCCACTGTGCACTTCGAATCTTCAGGCGTCGTCACGGTCGTAAAGTGTAAAACAAGCGACTTCTCGAGTTAACGAATTGGATGAAACTCTTTCCTAAAAAATCCGAAATTCAATTTTCAAAAGCAGCGGCTGTGCCCGTGGGCTGCTGGGCGGCAGAATATTCTAGGTCGAGAAACCAGTTCCATGCAAATCTCCTTCGATTTGAGCCGCGAGCTCGTCATTGCCCTCTGGGCTGAATTCCTCGGGACCTTCATCTTCCAATTCTTCGGTGGTACCGAGCAGGTTGGTCCCGTCAACGGCGTGGTCCTCACGGTGTGCATCTTCATGACCGCAAAGTATTCGGGCGGAAACTTGAATCCGGCGGTGTCGGCGGGGCTCTGCCTGACTGGTATTCTGCCGCCGTTCAAGGCTGGGCTCTACGCTGTCGCGCAGATATCGGGCTCCATTGCCGCGGCCTTTCTCGCCGCTTTCATTGATCTTGATGAAAACCTGGACGCAGCAGGCCTCGACAACTGGGGAGAATACAAGATGCCATACCTTATTCCGCCCGGCTGCCACCGGACGCTGCCCGACCGCGTACGTGGCTCTGTGTTCGTGCTCGAGATGCTCGGAACGTTCGTGCTGGTGGCCACCGTCCACGCCGTGGCAGTCGCCAAGCCTGGCTTCGGCGACCACGCCCCGTTTGCCATCGGTACGTGGCAAGTGACCAAACGCCGCCGGACCACCCGATCCCTTCTCACATCCCTTATGACGCTCCGGGATTCGATGCCACGCTGCAGGTCTCGCGATCGTTGTAGTCGTTGGCGGCGCTGGCCACATTACGGGCGGTTTCTTCAACCCGGCGCGCTTCATCGGCCCTGCCCTCGTCTTCGGCTGCGATCTGCACAACGCGTGGCTCTACCTGATTGCGCAGCTTCTCGGCGGCGCACTCGCCTCCCTCAATCATACACGCATCCTCGAGAAGCTCACGCCCGCGCCACCACTCGCCAAGTCGGAAGTCGTTGTGGAGGTGCTGTAAGGGCAGCCGACGAGGCCGGACTCGCTAAGATATGTTGAGGTCACGCCGGCGTGCGGGCTTGAGCTGTCGACTGCACGAAGGGACAGGGGGTAGGTTCCAACAATTGGCTCATGCATGCAACGGGGCACTTGCATGCAACGGGGCACTGTGCATATGTGCGCAAGATCATGTCGTGTGATGCAGGGAACGGGGCAGGTGGACCGGGGGCAGCTGGTTGCTCGGCAGCTTGGCGCCTTCGGCACGTGTGTGAATCCTCTACACACCACATTTGGTTGAGAGGTTGACGGCTCGAGGGTCAAGGGTGTAGGCGCGTTTTTCTTTCCGTCTAGATTCAGAGTTTTGCGCAAGCATTTTGAGCGGGCGCGCAAGCATTTTGAATGCCGCCCGCTGTCCCTGACGCCTTTTTTATTCATGTGAATGGGTGGAAGCCAGGAACGTAAAGATGTTGACCGACCAGAACGACATGGCGCTCATCAACGCCCTGCGACTTCTTGCCCGAGAAAAACAGGAAGCGGCTGGGCTGGCTGGTCCGGATGCAACCCAAGACCGAGCTGCCCATGCGCTACACATGACACGTTACGCCTCACTCGTGCGCGCAGGCGCGGAGCGGCTCAGGCCACCCACCGTGCTCGCGGCCGACGACGTGCACATGACGTCTCCGCGCACCCGGCTCATCGCCAATAGCCTGGCCTCGCGGCCGGCGACTTCGCGCTTGCAGAAGCCCATCGCGATATCGCGTCCGCTCTCGGCGCTCACCGCACGTCCATCGCTTTGCGAGTCCTCTATCTATCGGAACTTGGCCGGCAGCACGGCCAGCAGCGCGCTGCCGACGCCGGCAAAGCTTCGTCGGGGCCAGCGCGATCCCACAGATGCGAAGGAGCTCACCGACACGCTCACGATGAGCCTGTGCTCGGCGTCAGATTTGACATCGAGTGCGACGCTGCAGTACTCGCGGGCTGAGGCTGAGGGCGGCGCCCGCGGCGCCGGCGCGACCACAGTGAATGGCACGCCCTTCGGTGCGCCGTCATCGGCGTCGGCATCGGCGGCGCGCCAACCGCTGTCGCTGGCGCCGCCGAAGCCGTATTCGGTCGTGATGGCCTCCTGGCGCGAAGCCAACCAGACCGGCGACGAGCAGGTGCGCGCAGCCTTGGACGAGCTAGCCGCCACCGAAGAGAAGAAGCTCCTTGCGACCAAACGGCGCCTCGACGCGCTGCGTGAGCTCGCCGACGAGCGCCAGGCGGAGAAGAGGCTTTTGGAGCGCGAGTTCGAGGCCCTCAAGGAACGTCTCTTTGGCATGGGTGAGATGACAAGTGCCACTGATGACCTCGGATGACCTCGGATGATCTCTGATGGCCTCGGATGACCTCTGATGACCTCTGAGTGCCTCTCTCATCAGGCGTCGACCTGTCGGCCACCGTCGACGAACGAGGAGAGGCCGAGGCGCGGTGCGAGGTGGCCTTGGAAGAGCTCATGAGTGTGGAGTCGGACTGTGCGACACTCATCTTCATGGAGGAGCGTCTGCGGCAGTATCGGCCGCACTACCCTCGAAAGCTCACGTACCTCCGCTCAAGCATACTCGAGGTCAACGAACGGCTCGAAAAGACGATCGTGGACAGTGAGCTCGCGCTCGCGTCCGCGGAGCAATGGAAGGCGCGGCGGATGGCGGAGCACGTGCGCTTGAGAGCTCAGTCCGAGGAGCACGCGCGGCTGCGCAAGGAGCGCGCGGCCCAATTGCACGAAGCCGGCTCAGCGCGCCGTAAGAGGGCGATGGAACTGGTCGGCGCTGGAAATGGGAACATCATGGTCGGCGAGGCGACGACCGAGCGGCAGCGCGATGATCTCGGACAGGTAGTGGCCTTGGATAACGAAGCGCTCGAGTTCAACGTGACGGGCGAGGTAGCGAGGGCGGCCAAGCGGGCGGAACAAAACTACTATGACGCGAGCGTGCGCGTGGACTCAGCGCTGCGCGATTCGGGAGCGGCAGTGACCATCGCCCGAGCAGAGAAGCTCGAGCACGAGCGCGGCTCGATTAGTCTTCGCACCGCGTTTGAGAAGATTGCGCTCGCGTGCGACGCGCCCGCAGCTCATGCGGCGCCCTTCAGCGCGCGCATGGCGCACGCGCTGCAGTACATTATGGACCAGCTCGAAGCACGAGAGACGTTTGAGGGGGTTGAGAGGGACCGCGTGGCCCTCATGGAACGGTCCAAGGAGAAGATCATACGGCTGCAGCTCGATTTGGCGAGCGTCCGCGAGACGGGCGATGCGGCACGCGCCGAGTTTGACGAAACCCTCGACGCGGTCGCAGCGCGCATCTCGGCGGCAGAGGCGCGCTGCCGCGAGGCGCGCCGGGGGGTCGAGCGCGTTGAGGGGGTCGCCCTCGGGGCTGTCGCCTCCCTCGAGGCCTCGGCCGAAGTGCTCTCGAATCCCGTCGTGTGCAACCAGTTGCCCGACAAGGTGCGCGGTGCGGTGCTTCAGCGCACTCGGCAGCTGCTCGAGGTGCGCCGAGCGATGGAGAAGCTGCGCGCGCGCGAGACCGCTCCCGAGAAGACGGCGCGCTTTGCGGGCATCGAGCTCGGTGACTTGAAGCGGGAGGGCCATTCGCTCGACCAAGCTACAGGTAGCAGCAGCGATGGCGGCGGCGGCGGCGGTGGCGCAGACTGTCGCGACACTCGCTCCGATGGCGGCTCAGTGATGGGGCCGCTGCGTCCGAATCCCCCGAAGCGCGCCCGATCGAATTGCTCGCAGTCAACGGTCGCTTCCTTTGCGTCGACGGCCGCGTCCTTGGCACTCGAGCAGACGCTCCCAGTCGAATCTTCGCGATCTTCGAGGCCCCAGCTCCGACGCCAAAAGTCGTCGGGGGCTAGCGACGGCAAGGCGAGCCTGAGCGTGCCATCGGACGGCAGTGCCATGACGTTCATCACACCGGCGCTCGCGGAGCTGCTCGGTATCAAACTGAGCGACGGCGACGAAGAGGGCACAGGCGTCGTCGACGGAGACGCGCAATCGGCCTCTGGGCCGACTAGACGTCGTCTGAGCTCGACCATCAGTCCGAGCAAAGCGCAGGCCACCAGCGGCGGCGCCAAGGGGGTAGATGCCGCCGCTGGGCCATCTGGCCAGCTCAAGAAGGTGAAGCTCTCGATGACGATGCCTCTGATGATCTCTGATTGCCTCTCTCATCTGGCCAGCTCAAGAAGGCGAAGCTCTCGATGAGTGCCCTCAAGATGGTCGAACCTGAGTGCATGCTGATTGCATGCTGATGGCCCTCCCTGATTGCATGCAGGTGAAGCTCTCGATGAGTGACCTCAAGATGGTCGAGGCCGTCATGTATGCCTCCGTCAACGAGAGTGCGCTGTGCGCGCTCATTCTGTCGATGGGCTGGGATGCTGACCAGATGGCCCAGCTGCGTCCGGAGCGCGCCCCTAGCCTGGAGGAGCCCAGTGCACGCGCCCGCAACAACCGCATCCCGCACCTGAGATTGCACGAGCTGCAACGGAATGGAGGGGCGATCTCGCCCACCCAGCTGCCCGAGATCTCACCAGACGCCAAATACAGCGCCCACGAGCTCAAGGCCTTTCAGGCGACCCTGCGCGCCGAGACTGCGGCCACAGCGGCACAGGAGGCCAGGTGGCTCGAGGCGGAGGCGGCGGCGGAGGCGGCGGCGGAGGCGGCGGCGGAGTACACCGAAGAGCCGGAGCCGGACAACGGCCAGTCCATTGGCAGCAGCAGCAGCGCCGCCGTGCGCGCACCGGCCTCTGCCAGTTGGCAATACTCGGATCCCAAGCTGACGGATGCGCAGAAAAGGGCCCTTCTCGTGCCGATCGACACGGACGCCTCGAGCGGCTCGCTAGAGGCTCGCATGGCCTTCAAGCTACGCGAGTACAGCGTGCTGCGCGCCGAGCTCGGGGTGGCCGAGGCCAATAGGCGAGCCTCTCTCTCGCCCGAGCGCCGCACGCGCAGCAATCGGACCTCCAAGGAGGAGACGGGCGCTCTGCCAGGCGAGGCGCCGCCCGTCGCTGCGCCCTCGGCCGCCGGTGCTCAGGACGACGCGAATGGCGCCGTCGCGGGCGCCAGGATCCCCGTGCCGCCGGGCGGCACCGCGTCAGAGCGCCGTCGTGGGCGCCTCACCTCGATCGGCAGCCCTCGAGCTCTACCGACCGCCTCCGCACCCCCGCGGCGCCCTTTGCGCGCCACGCCGGAGAGAGGCGCCGCAGCGGGCGCCCCGCCACAGAGGCCAGCGGGTATCGGGGGGGGGCGGCCGCGCAGCCAGCAGACTCCCCGTGGACGCAAAGACGGGGACTGAGAGGATGGTGCGCGGCGGTTCGAATTGTCAAATGGAAGAGAGCGGCAGGAGCGGGACGCCCGGGCGTGACGCCGTCGCCGACCCATCGCGCTTCTTACGCGCATGTGTACCCGGTACGGCATGTGCCCATGCGAAGGATGCGACCAGTGACCCGGATGCCGGTGCGTCCACGTCACGTCGAGAAAGTGGTCATGCCTATGGCGTGATGCGGCGCGGGATAAGAAAACATGTTTTGACGATCATAGACCAGTTCGACACCCCGAGCGTCCTCATACACACGAGCGAGCTTGTACTCGCGCGCGACGTGTTACGCCAGCGGCCGTGCGCGAGCGCCGACCCGACCCGCTGCGCCCACGCACATCACACGGCCAGCCGTGGCCCGTGCCACTGTATAAGGAGGGGCCGCCAAGTGCAGAAGTTCATCGAAGAACCCATCTTGCAGAAGTTCATCTCCGATCGGAGTGCCCTGTTCAAGTTCACTCACCCTCGCCCGCACTTCCCGCGACCCGTTTGAAATCTGCCATGTTCGTCTGCGCTAGGCCCGCACCCCACAGCTTGATGCCCGAGAGCGCCGTCGAGTCCTCGGCGCCCTGGTTGGCGTGGATGAAGAGGGTCAGCCGGTCGACGTTCTGGAACTTGACGAATTTGAGCTCTAAACGCTCGCCAAGCTGCTCCGCACTCAGCTCAATCTCCTGATCCGCCACCTGTAGTTGACAGAAGCGTTCGCCGCAGTTGTGCAAGCGCGAGTCGGGGCAAGCACGTCAGCAACTTCCCAACGGGGTGATGGGAACTCTTGAGCATGAGCACGCACCATGGACTCGCCGTCGCTGCAGTCCATTGACGGCTTGTTCACAAAGAGCTTCAAGCTCTTGGGCGCGCGGCCGTCGGCCGGGGCCTTGATGGCAATGGAGTGCACCTTCACCTTGGCCTTGAATGCAATTGATATTAGCAGCTGCTCGTCGGCATCCGACTCGACGATCATCAACTCCTGGTCACGAAGGCCTTGCTTGAGTAGAGACCCGACGGCGTCTGTCTTGGTTGCGTTCAACACCTCACAACCACTCCAATGGATGGACTCGAGCAGATCTTCCATCGCGGCCGCGCCGTAGGCGGCGGGAGGTTGCGGAGCGGGAGCCGCCGGCCCGGAACTCGCCGCCGAGGCGACCTGCTTGGACATGGCCGCGATCGGTACCGGTAAATCCCGAAAATCCCTTTTCGCACCGTGAAGTTCATAGTTATACCCGTTGTCGATTCGCGCTGTCAATTCGAGCGGCTTTCGCGTCGCATGTTTTGCGGCGGGAGAGAACCGCACCCGCCATACCAATGCCAGCGACCAGAGCAGCAAACACGCCGCCGATGTCGGCATACGAGGCGCAGCGGCTCGCGACGATCAGCCAGAACCGCGCCGTGCTCGAGAGCCTCGGCTTGCTCGACGCTGTGGCGAGCATGAAAGAGGCGGGCTCGTCGGGCACCAAGCAGCAAAATAATGGCCGGAGGAAGCCGCCGAAGCGCGCGGCGAGGCCGATGAGCGTGCCTGCGCGCCCGGAGTCGGAGCGCTCCAGGATTCTCGCCGACATGGCCGCCAAGCAGGCGAAGGAGGAGGCTGATCGGCGCAAGGCCGAGGAGGCGGCCGCGGAGGCGCGCCGTGAGGTGCAGCGGAAACAGCGCTTGAAGCGCGAGGCCATCGAGCAGCGCGAGCGCGAGCGCGCGGCGCGAGAGCGCGTGAAGCGCGAGGCCGAGCGCAAGGCGCGCCAGCAGCTCGTCGCGCAGGCGCGACGCGAGCGCGACGCGGAGATGCGAGCGCTGCGCGCCGAGCGCGCCGAGCAGCAGAAGCGGGCACGGCAGGAGGCAAGAGCCGAGCGGGATGCGGCGACGGCGGCGGTGCTCGAGCAGGTCAAGGCGCGCAAGAGCTCGCTACGCACCGCGGATGATGCGAGCCTCGAGAGCGCCCTGCAGCGGCGCGCCGCCCTCGAGAAGGCCGTCGAACAACGCGCTCGGCTGCGCGGTAGCTCTCAAGGTAGCTCCCGCGGAGGCCGCCTGGCAGCCGCTGCTGTGGCCGAGGGCGTCGAGGTGTTTTGGCACGTGCCGGGCATGTGCGACTCGCCCGGGTGCATGTTCCCGAACCACCACCTCGGCCCATGCTCTCATGAGATCGTCAAACCCGGCTCGCGCCGCGCCTCGTCGATCGGCATCAACTATTGCGAGCCGGACGAGACGGACCTCAATCGTGAGTATGGCCTTCTCAAGCCGTATCGGCGGGGCGAGGGGGCGGACGAGGCGAAGCCGGCGCCGAAGAAGGCGAAGCCCGCGCCGCTCGCGGCTGATCGGATGCTTGCCACGGGCCACGTGTATATTGGCAGAAGGGTCGCTCGACTCTTCGGTCGACGGCTGGTGCTCGGCACGATCGTGCGCTGGCTGCCTGGATGCAAGGCAAGCGGCGCGCCGGCCCTCTTCCGCGCCATTCATGACGATGGAGATGAGGAGGACCTCGAGGAGGCGGAGGTTGCGGACGCGCGTGGGGACTATGAAACCCTGGCACCGAGGGAGACGCGCTGGCTCAAGGTGCGCTGCTTGTCATCGAAGCGCCTTCGGATTGCCTTCGGATTGCCTTCGGATTGCCTCATGGTCCTCTCTGATCGCCTCTCTGGCCGCAGGTCGGCCACCGCGCGCTGCAGCAGCGCGTGTGTCGTCTCTTCGAGGGAGCGCGCGTGTACGGTACCGTGGTCAAGTGGCTGCCGCCTGACCTTTCCGAAGGCGATCCTTCGCTCTTTTTGGTGCGACACGACGACGGCGACAGGGAGGAGCTCGAGCAGAACGAGCTCGAGACGGCGCTCACGGCCTTCAGCGAGGCCGCGGCCGCCGAAGGCGTCGGCCCCTCGGCCGGCGCACCCGAGGTGTGGCGTCTCGAAGGCCATCGGTTCGTGGGCAGCCGAGTGGCGCGCCCGTTTGACGGTGCGCGCGGGGGAGTGCAGTTCGCGCTCGCGACGATCATCAAGTGGCTGCCGGCCGGGGAGAACCCCGAGACGGAGCCGGCTCTGTTCCGGGCCGTGCACGACGACGCGGACGAGGAGGACTTGGTGGAAGCCGAGGTGGAGGAGGGGCTTGCCTGTTTTGGCAGGCTCGCTATGGAGCGAGCCGAGTGGCGTCCAGATGGGCACAAGTTCGTAGGCGCCAAGATCGCGCGTCGCTTCGGCAAGCGCACCGTGCTCGCACGCATCTCCAAATGGCTCCCGGCCGACGAAACTGACGGCGAGCCGGCCCTCTTCCGCGCGGTCCACGACGATGGAGATGAGGAGGACCTCGAGGAGGCAGAGGCGGCACAGGCGATCGCCATGTACCAAGCGATGCCTGAGCGTCGCACGACGCGCGTCTCGGCCGCCTGAGGCGCCGCGCAGATCGCAGACCTCAGATCTCAGATTGATTGCCCCCGTCCATACTGTGGAGCCTACACGAGAGGGCCGATGCTGCGGGTCGATATCCATCAAGATTGTATCTTGACGTCGCCACGGACGGGCGTGGCACGTACCCGTCCTCCCTCGAGGACGATACAGCACCCCTTCTCGTGCGGCTACGACTCGTCCGCCGTGAGTAGAATATCGTTTCCCAAGCCATGTAGCAGTCGCAGATATGTCGTCCCCGCTCGTGTACGGATCGTTTGGTACTGATCGTTCGGTACGGGCGCATGTCCATATATCTATCAAAATAACGCGACATGGGCCGAGAGGCCATCCGGAAGGGCATCCTGGAGGGCACCCTGTACCAGGACATGGGCAACACGTCTGCCCCAGACCAAGGAGGCCATGACCAAACGCATGAATGGACGTGTAAGCGGCGCTGGGGCGGAATGGAGCGCGGCGCGCGCGCGCGGACACGGGTGCCATCACCGGTGCCTTGCGTCCGGAAGCAATACTTATACTACGGTGACATTCACAGAATCTTCACACCGACGCGGACACTGCGTCTACTCGACCTCTCGACAATGAAGGCTCGTATGGTCATCGCATTAGAGCTTGGAGTATCAATCGAAGAGTTGGACCCAGAAAATCAGTACTCCGGTGGCACATCGACAAGTTACGCGTCACCGTACTAGCAAAAAAGGGGGCAACATGGGTATTGGGGGAATTTTCAATACGAGAAAAGGGAATTTTCAATACGAGATAAGTCTCTTTTTGTACTTAACCACTCTGAGCGACATCGTTGATTAAGTGGTCAGAAAGTCACAATCCTGCAAATGCAAGCACGTCTGTACCGCCGCCTCACACGCTCATGGTGCCATTGGTGCTGCAAGCGCGCGGCGATGAAGGACATGTTCAAGCTGCGTGACGGGCCGATCGACTGGTACTTCTGCGACCCGTGGGCTGTGGCGGCGGCCTCGGCTTTTTTTCGCTTCTTTTTTCGTGAAAAATAAAAAGGGGAGAAAATAGCCGACGCAGTCCGGCCGACGCAATTAGTGGTGTGTTTTTTGGAACATATGTTAGCCCAACATGGCGCTCGGGACACGTGCTCGGGTTTATTTGCGCCGTGGTGGCAAGGGCGTGGTGGGCACGTGCTCGGGTTTTTAATTTTGTCCGAGATCCTACTATTGAGATATCATGTGTCGGCGAGGGACAATGATAATATGATATCCCCGCCGCCGCCGCCACCACCTTCGCTGTTCGTACAGCCGCTGCCCCTGCCGTTGTCGCCCTTACCGCCGCCGCCCTTGCCGCCGCCGCCTTTGCCGCCACAGCCCTCACCACCACCGCCTTCGCCGCCGCTGTGGCTCCTCGCCGCTACCTCGCCGCCGCACGCTCCTACCACCACTGCAGCCGCCATCGCCACCATCGATAGCATCGCCTCCGCCGCCGATAGCACCGCTGCCGCAGCCATCACCGCCGCCATCGCTGCCGCCTCTGCCATCTCCGCCTCGGTCAGGCACGTGCGTGTGCCTGAGCCCTAATAAATTTAGCACGTTACATGCATGTAATTCCTCAAAGAGGATGACCCTGACAGTGTACCATGGTGCATTGTGATCCCCTGAGTGTGCTCTACACGTCTCACGTGGGTATGTCGCATGCTGTCAGATCGTGACGTTTCAAAAAGTCGATTTTTTGAGCTGACCCCTCTATTAGTGAACCTCTATGTTCGTGCTTCTCGTTTCACTTACTAGTAAAAACGCGGTAACCCGACGGCGGCGGGCGCTTTAAATCAATTTGGCTAGCCAACCAGTCAGCGCTGCGCTGAGTGGCCGGTTCGCTCGGTTTCCCGAGCGAACCTTCCCCCATTACTTATTTTCGGATTACCTTCGTATCTCAAAAAAAACCAAACGGTCGTCGCACCTTGTCATCCCACGCGGAGCGGCGACTTTGGGAAAGTTTAAAGGCCCACGTCACGCCCTCATTCCGCAAGCCTCGTCTGGGCCCAGACGAATCATGGCCTTTGTGCGCGTCGCTGCCGGGCTCCCTGGCGGCTTCATTCGCGCTCGGGTCGGCCCGTTTGAGCTTTAAGGCGACGCCCGTGGTCGATGCCGATCACGGCGAGAGCGAATCGCGAAGCCGGCGACGCCGAGGCCGGTGCTGCGGCCTCTGGGAACAGCACAAGGGCAACGGTGTCGCACTCGAAGGCATCTGCGCGGCTTGCCGCGCACGGAGCATCCGCCGCAGCCAGCTGGTGGGCTGAGGCGCCGCATTCTCGGGGCAGTGGGCTCAACGCGTCGGCGATCAGCTCGTCGCAGAACCAGATGTGACTGCAGCACGGCCCCCAGCGCACGACGCGCAGGACAGCAGATGGCTCCAGGACAGCGCAGATAGCGTCGCATGGGCGGCTCACGGCATGCCGGAGTCGCCCCGTGAGATATCCCGACCGGGCTGATGATCGGAGAGCATCACTCTTCTTGCGTAGGGGAGCACTGTGCATGCTCGCGTGTGTCGTACAGGGCATCTCGTGTGCATAATGTAGGTTTCCGTACTGCAGTGTGCGTCATACGTCGACCACTCTTCATCTTAGGATCGCACACCACTCTATAGGGGATACATTACCGAGAACAGGCGAGAGAATGTGTTTTGGATCTCGAATTGTGGAGCTGTGTGGCCAAATGGTTCACGGGTCGATATTCGAGGCGAAGTCCGATTTCGATACACATCTCCAAGGATCGCGAGAGAGCACATAGCTGGAGGGCCATAGATCGAGTCTAGGGACTATATGGACTCAAACAACGCCATTCAATGTCGCTCTGCATAGCCCTAGTACCAGAATGCGACCAAAACGCGACCCTCACAGGCCGTTCTCGGGGTCACACTGTGACATCTGAGTGGCGACAGTGACTTGAGATGGCGTGATTCTCTGTGCTGTATGAGTCCATATGATCCCTAGACTCGATCAAAGGCCCTCCAGCTATGTGCTGTCTCGCGATCCTTGGAGATGTGCATCGAAATTGACCTTGGACGATAAGTAGGTCGACATTCGAGACGAAGCCGGATTTCGATGCACATCTCCAAAGATTGCGAGACAGCACATAGCTGGAGGGCCAAAACTCAAGTCTAGGGACTATATGGACTCATACAACACCGAGAATCACGCCATCACAAATCACTATGCATGGCCAAGTACCAAAATGCGACCAAAACGCGACCTCACAGGCCGTACTCGGGGTCACACTGTGACATCTGAGTGGCGACAGTGACTTGGGATGGCGTGATACTCTGTGCTGTATGAGTCCATATAGTCCCTAGACTCGATCTATGGCCCTCCAGCTATGTGCTGTCTCGCGATCTTTGGAGATGTGCATCGAAATCCGACTTCGCCTCGAATATCGACCCGTGAACCATTTGGCCACACAGCTCCACAATTCGAGCTCCAAAACACATTCTCTCGCCTGTTCTCGGTAATGTATCCCCTATAGAGTGGTGTGCGATCCTAAGATAAAGAGTGGTCGACGTATGACGCACACTGCAGTACGGAAACCTACATGATGCACACAAGATGCCCTGTACGACACATGCGAGTATGCACAGTGCTCCCCTACGCAAGAAGAGTGATGCTCTCCGATCATCAGCCCGGTCGGGATATCTCACGGGGCGACTCCGGCATGCCGTGAGCCGCCCATGCGACGCTATCTGCGCTGTCCTGGAGCCATCTGCTGTCCTGCGCGTCGTGCGCTGGGGGCGTGCTGCAGCCACATCTGGTTCTGCGACGAGCTGATCGCCGACGCGTTGAGCCCACTGCTCCGATGATGCGGCGCCTCAGCTTACCAGCTGGCTGCGGCGGATGCTCCGTGCGCGGCAAGCCGCGCAGATGCCTTCAGGATAGCGTCAACCGTGGCACTCGCGTGCGCCACCACCCTCGTCCTCGTCCGACGGCGAGAAGACGCTTCTCATCACGCAGTGGCAGCGAGTAGACCGTCGGGGCGCGGGGGCGGCGCCGGCGCGCTCGCGGTGCCCGCCTGGCCCTCCATGGCCCGGCCTGGCGCGAGGGCGCGCAGCGGAGAGGCGTGGGAAAAGAGCCTTTTTTCGGGTCGAAGGATTGAGCGTGACGTGGGCCTTTAAAGGCCCACGTCACGCCCTCAGTCCGCAAGCCTCGTCTGGGCCCAGACGAATCATGGCCTTTGTGCGCGTCGCTGCCGGGCTCCCTGGCGGCTTCATTCGCGCTCGGGTCGGCCCGTTTGGGCTTTGAGGCGACGCCCGTGGTCGATGCCGATCACGGCGAGAGCGAATCGCGAAGCCGGCGACGCCGAGGCCGGTGCTGCGGCCTCTGGGAACAGCACAAGGGCAACGGTGTCGCACTCGAAGGCATCTGCGCGGCTTGCCGCGCACGGAGCATCCGCCGCAGCCAGCTGGTAAGCTGAGGCGCCGCATTCTCGGGGCAGTGGGCTCAACGCGTCGGCGATCAGCTCGTCGCAGAACCGGATGTGGCAGCAGCACGGCCCGTGTCGCACGACGCGCAGGACAGCAGATGGCTCCAGGACAGCGCAGATAGCGTCGCATGGGCGGCTCACGGCATGCCGGAGTCGCCTCGTGAGATATCGCGACCGGGCTGATGATCGGAGAGCATCACTCTTCTTGCGTAGGGGAGCACTGTGCATGCTCGCGTGTGTCGTACCGGGCATCTTGTGTGCATCATGTAGGTTTCCGTACTGAAGTGTGCGTCATACGTCGTCCACTCTTTAACTTAGGATCGCACACCACTCTATAAGAGACACACCATCGATAACAGGCGAGAGAACGTGTTTTGGAGCTCGAATTGTGGAGCTGTGTGGCCAAATGGTTGACAGGTCGATATTCGAGGCGAAGCCGGATTTCGATGCACATCTCCAAAGATCGCGAGACAGCACATAGCTGGAGGGCCATAGATCGAGTCTAGGGACTATATGGAGTCGTACAGGACAGAAAATCACGCCATCTCAAGTCACTGTCGCCACTCAGATGTCACATTGTGACCCCGAGAACGGCCTGTGAGGTCGCGTTTTGGTCGCATTTCGGTACTAGGGCCATGCAAAGCGACTTGTGATGGCGTGATTATCTGTGTTGTATGACTCCATATAGTCCCTAGACTCGATCTAGGGCCCTCCAGCTATGTGCTGTCTCGCGATCTTTGGAGATGTGCATCGAAATCCGGCCTCGGCTCGAATGTCGACCTACTTATCGTCCAAGGTCAATTTCGATGCACATCTCCAAAGATCGCGAGACAGCACATAGCTGGAGGGCCATAGATCGAGTCTAGGGACTATATGGAGTCATACAGCACAGAGAACCACACCATCTCAAGTCACTGTCGCCACTCAGATGTCACAGTGTGACCCCAAGTACGGCCTGTGAGGTCGCGTTTTGGTCGCATTTCGGTACTAGGGCCATGCAGAGTGACTTGGGATGGCGTGATTTTCTGTGTTGTATGACTCCATATAGTCCCTAGACTCGATCCATGGCCCTCCAGCTATGTGCTGTCTCGCGATCTTTGGAGATGTGCATCGAAATCCGGCTTCGCCTCGAATATCGACCTGTCAACCATTAGGCCACACAGCTCCACAATTCGAGCTCCAAAACACATTCTCTTGCCTGTTATCAATGGTGTGTCTCTTATAGAGTGGTGTGCGATCCTAAGTTAAAGAGTGGACGACGTATGACGCACACTTCAGTACGGAAACCTACATGATGCACACAAGATGCCCGGTACGACACACGCGAGACCGCACAGTGCTCCACTACGCAAGAAGAGTGATGCTCTCCGATCATCAGCCCGGTCGCGATATCTCACGAGGCGACTCCGGCATGCCGTGAGCCGCCCATGCGACGCTATCTGCGCTGTCCTGGAGCCATCTGCTGTCCTGCGCGTCGTGCGACACGGGCCGTGCTGCTGCCACATCCGGTTCTGCGACGAGCTGATCGCCGACGCGTTGAGCCCACTGCCCCGAGAATGCGGCGCCTCAGCTTACCAGCTGGCTGCGGCGGATGCTCCGTGCGCGGCAAGCCGCGCAGATGCCTTCAGGATAGCGTCAACCGTGGCACTCGCGTGCGCCACCACCCTCGTCCTCGTCCGACGGCGAGAAGCCGCTTCTCATCACGCAGTGGCAGCGAGTGGACCGTCGGGGCGCGGGGGCGGCGCCGGCGCGCTCGCGGTGCCCGCATGGCCCTCCATGGCCCGGCCTGGCGCGAGGGCGCGCAGCGGAGAGGCGTGTGCAAAAGAGCCTTTTTTCGGGTCGTTCGCCAGAGCGTGACGTGGGCCTTTAAGCGAAAATTAAGTCTTCCAGACGAACCCGATTTGAAAAGGCGCTAATACATTTGGTGCTGAATGTCCCGAGCTCTTTGTTGGAACCTGAATTTCGCGCGTAAAAAATGCCAGGCCCCGTGCCCAAGCTGTGCCCAAACTGTGAATGCGCAATTTCACAGCGAATACGGTTTGTTTGTTTCGAAAATCCCTTTGGCGCACCACGCATGGCGAAGAAGCGCAGTCGGATCGCGCGTGGGCGAGCGCTTGCCGAGCGGCGGT
>Ga0210246_100199_pt1 | contig 53259 bp, 27 predicted proteins | sample ChrtobMetaP3_8mM_FD_155469 | JGI IMG/M metagenome (GOLD analysis project Ga0210246, IMG submission 155469) | Chrysochromulina tobin associated microbial communities from unialgal haptophyte culture, Seattle, Washington, United States - P3_8mM | ecosystem: Host-associated > Algae > Haptophytes >...
GTGCGTATACGCTGCGGGTGCGTATACGCACCAGGGTGCGTATACGCGGGTGGGTGTGTATACGCGAGCGCTGGGTGCATTTACGCAGCGGGTGCGTACACGCACCCGGGTGCGTATACGCGGCTAGATACGTTTACGCGAGCGGTAGTACGTATACACAGCGGGTGCGTATACGTACCCCCTCGCGTATACACAGGTTTCTGCGTATACGCACCCCCGACCGCGTAAACGCAGGAAACGACAAACCGTAATGCGGCGCCCCCGCCCGCGCCCCCCCGCGCCGCATCCCCCGGGCCGGGTCCCCCGCGACCGAGTAGTAATCGAATGATTCCTCCCGCGCGGCCCGGCGCCCGCCGGTAAGCAGGCGGGCGTTGTTTTGTTGGCGGGTTGACTCGAACCGCGAAGAACCGCGTCCAACACATTCCGTTTTACCTACTTGCACAAAGCCACAAATAGACAAACGGACAAACCTGAAACCACTACGGCCACAAGACCGACAAAGTGAATGTGGTCAGCGGTAAAAAGCAGCCACACATGACCTCCGGACGGACAAGGCGGCTGAACGTAATCGTAAAACCGATACCGAAAACCCGACGCGCCACCCAGAGCTCCGCAGCTCGAGGCATCCGATGGAACTCGGTGCTCTCACTGTCCTCTCGGTGTGGCGGCTACCGTACGTAAGTGTATAGGTACAAATAGGTAGCAAGTATACGTATCATCGGGGATAATTTCCGGTGATTCCAAGTCCGGTCGACCGGGACAGAGACCGGCCGTACGGTCGGGTAGACACAAATATACAGGATCCTCTCAGTATGCCCTCAGTTCGGTTGACTCACGCCGTGGTCGCGCGTCCCCTCTTTTACCCTTATCTGTCCGCGCGGGGCGCGAGTCCGGGTTGCGGTTGGCCGCCACGCGCCCGTCTCTCTCCGGAGTCAGTCACCAGTCAAGTCAGCGACCGCTTGCTTGACGGTTATTCCGGCGAGCTCATCAAGCGAAGTGGTCGCAGATGAGGACGAGCAGGAAGCAGCGTGCGAGAGCTCGTACTTATCTGGCTGATTCTCAAGTACGGCGCGGAGCTCAACGAGCTTCTGATGATGATCCATCAGGCCACGGATCGCCACTTCTTCGTCATCATTGTCGAGTCCCTGCACCCGACATGGCTCGCCTTGCGCGCAACAATCTAATGCGAGCGTCGCGAGATCTTCATCTTGGCTGCAAATCATCCTCGCACCTACCTTATCAAAGTGGTAATCGATCTGGTCGAGCATTGCCTCAAGCTTCACGGGCACATTCTCTCCATCGATCGATCGTTTCGCCGCTTCCATCCTCTGCGCATGTTTGAGCATGTGATAGCGGCAGGTCTCCCGCACCTCACGATTTTCCACCAGCGTCGGTAGCGGTATGCCCCGGAAAAATCCTGGGTTTTGCCACTGTAAATCCCTCGGAATTCGGCAGCGGATGGCTTGGAACGTGTCGTACTTGATGCGGATTTCAAAGAGGGCGGTGTGATCGAAAATGGGCTCCTGCGGGTGCCGGACCGCGTCCTCATCATCGATCACGTCGCCATGTACACCACAGAGCGCTGGCTTTGCATCTTTACCGAGATTGGCGCGCTTCGGCACCGGCTGCTCGCCGCTCGTCGAGTTCTTGTAGCCGGTGACACGGAAGATGCGCAAGACTATCCATCCGACCAGGTCCTGCTTCTTGCGCCGCTCCTCGTCGTCCTCCTGCTGTGGCAGAAGTGCCGGCAAGCTCGCAGAAGTGCCGGCACCACGTGAGGCGACGGATTTCATTTGCCGAGCCTTCTTGGAAGTACGCACATCTGAACAGCTATCGACCTCCGTATCGAATGGCGCTGGCGCAAAGCGCATCGCCCGACTCTGCGTCGGGTTCTTGTAGTAACCATGTACAATGAGTGTGCGGGCTGCCTTTGATGGGTTCTTGCCCCACCACATGTAATGATCGAAATCCTCTAGCGCGGGTTCCTGGCCTTTATCGATAAAAACGTAGAACCCATACTCTGCAGTGGGTGCCGTCACGACCTGATACACCTGCGCGACGAATTCATGATCTGGAACTGCTGCATAGAAACGGCGATAGCCACGGCCTGTCTGCGTGGTCGCAAGATCGCGGAGCGGTTCTGAATGGAGCGGGACCATGGGCTCAAGCTGGCCATCCTTCCAGCGGACACCGAGTGCTGCCGTAAACTGGCAGCCTTCCGCTTCATAAGCTAACGCTCGCTGCCACTCGGGGTCGTTCTCGGCAAACTGTCCTTTCATCTGCAAAGTGAGACACGGGTCGGAGACGTTTAGAGAGGCGGTCGCGCGGGAATCGCGAGATCGCGACTTCCCGCGCACTCGCCCTGATTGGCACATGTTGGCACCCGCCGCGACTCTGTGGTCACACCTTCCTAGGTTCCTCCGTAGTTCTCTCCAGCAGAACTTCTCGCGCCCGGGCGGGCGCGGCATTCGAGTCCATGTTACTGTTTTCTAGCCCCGAAGGCCGAAGGGCCCTACTATGCGCTGAGGCATTTTCCCTGATTGCGAGATTCACATATGTCGTTGCAAAAGACACCCTCACACCGAGAAAGAAAGCGTTATACTGTTAACACGCGGAAAACACGCCCCGCCCTCGCCTATCATCTACGGCGTGGAGCCCACACATCCTGTTGGAGGATGTGTGGGCTCCACGTGCTCTCGCTGCTGCGTGCCACCTGTTGACCTCTCACGAGAACGCGGAACCCGACGAACGGCTCTGGCCTTGCAAGCACTCGGCGGCCTCGTTGATCTTTGAGGCAACGTAAGGGGAGCCGCCACGGTCAGGATGGTTGAGCATCATGATCTTGCGGTGCGCCTCCTTGATCTGCTGTTTTGAGCTTCGCTCGCTGTGGGATCGAGGAGACAGGAGCGATGCATAGCTGCTGAGCTCGGGCCGAATGCAGGTCAAGGCGAATGCAACTAAAGGTGCCTTGGAACGCGGTGCCGTCCTCAGAGGAGAGCGAGGGACGCAGGGAGTTGTCGCGCGTGCGCGGCGCACCTGATGCCTAATATCTTACCCGCCTCGTTCCGCGACATAGTTGCCTCGAAGCCGCCGTCTGTGCTCCGGCCCATGGCCTGCGTTACGAAGTCTGGCACCTTGAACGCGTGGCCCATGCCGCGAAAGCCAGCCGCTGCCGCGCCGAGCTGCCGCTTCAGCTCCGGGTTGGCCTTGGCCGACTCCGCCACCATGAGTGCGCCGCGAGCCGCATACGCCGCCGCAGCCACGCCGCAACCGATGAGGAAAGGGGTCGCCATGTCGCGCGTGTGGGTACGTGAAGAAAGTGCTTGCAGAAACACGTGCGCTGAAAGTTGTTTTGCGTTGTGCCGGGCGCTACACGTTATGGAGAACACTTACCACCATAGACCCCGAAAAGAAAGCAAGCACTAATTAGCTTGCTTGCTTACCACTCAGGCTCAGACTGAGACTCTCATCTACCACCAGGTCGCGATGTGGATGATGCGCCAACTCCCGTGGCTCCCGACGTCCCGAGCGTGTCGTGTGAATTTATGGGTCCCCCGATGACCAGATTGTGCAGATTGTGTGTGGTTCTGAGATTGGAAGCGCGTGTCTACTACAGAACACGACCATGTACAAGACCCTAGGACCGAGAAACATCCATGACCGACGCCAACATAGTACGGCGCAGATAACGCGGGTACTCGGTAAAGCGTGAGGAGCTGCGACGACCTCGGCATGGCGGCATCTCCGCTTCTCGGACTGCACGGAACTGCAACTTCTCTATCCTGCATCTGACCGTTCCGTGCATCCCCACTGGAGCCGGGTCCTCATCTATCTCCATCGTCGTCCCAATCATCATCTACGAAGTTCTCGTCTGCCCGTAGCGACCGTGAATGTGAATGTGAGTCGTGGCGGTCGCGCGCCTCCTCGGCGCGCACCATGACGCCTCCGTCGGGTCTCGCGTCGCGCCGCCCTTCGTCGCCATAGCCGTACTCGTCGTAGCCGCCGCGATGGTCGCCATCGCCGTCCAGCAGCTGATGCGGCGCCTGTCTCTCGCCGCCATCGTCGTCGTCGTACTCACCTCTGTCGTACGCATCATCGATGTAAGGCGGCCCGGCAGCGCGCGGTGCGATTGGCCCGTTGGGGCTCCGTTCCTCCGACTGTGAATGTGAATGTGAATGCGGTGTGAATGTGAATGGGCTCCGTTCCTCCGACTCAAAGCCGCTCGCCCGGTGTGAGGCCGCTCGCGACGACGCCTGCTCGCGCGCCAGTTGCCGTCGATGCTCAGCGGCTTGCACGGCTGCTTCATAATCGTCGTCGACGCCCTCCTCCTCGTCGCTCGACATCATGGCCGCCAGGTCGGGCAGCGGGCCGCCCGGCACGCGCGGCGCCGCTCGCACGTGGCTCTCGTGCAGCCGCGCCGGGCTGTCCCGACTCGCCTGGGCTAGCACCGAGTGCGTTCCCGCATTGAAGCCGTGGCCGCCGTCGCCGCCGTCGCCCTCGCCCACGCCGCCGTCGTCGTCATCATCATCATCCTCAGAGAGGAGCTCGACAGTGCAGACCTCGTCGGCGGAGATCTCGTCGCCCGCTGCGTACGCGTCTGCAGCATGCTTCAGGCTCGAGTGCTCATTGGAGTGCTCATTGCGCCGACGTTGGCTGCGAACGCTCGCTCGCCGCCCCGAGCTGCCATACAGACCGTCCGCGCCTTCCTGGTTCTCGTCCTCGTCGGTGAGGTGCGACGCCGTGCCGCCCCCGCCACCGGCACGCACCTCAGGCTCATCATCTGGCAGATTCGTAGCCCAAGGGCCGCGACTGCTTTTGGTTCCCTCGTCGGGCTCATCACGCGAGCCCGAGCGATCAGCGGCCGACGCGCGGCCCTCGTTGCGGTCGTTGCGGCGCCTGGCCGGGGCTGGCGTCACGCTGCTGTCGCTCGGTACGGCGCTCGGCTGGCTCGGCACGCTCGGTACGGCGCTCTCAGCTGAGCTCGGGTCGAGTGGAGACCGGGGCGCGCCGCCAGCGCCAGCGCCGTCTCGAGCGCCTCGTCGGGAAGCAGGGGTGCTCCGGCGTGGGGGCGATGCGGGCGGGCGCGGCATGTAAGCGCCGTCTCGAGCGCCCTCATTCTCCTCGGCGGCTCGCGGGGAGGTGCGACGATCGTCGAGCTCGCCGTCGCTCGTCCTGCGCCGCCGCTCGTCGTGCTTGCCGTCCTCCGCCGCCGCTGGCCGTCGGCCATCGCCGTCCTCGTCGGCGGCTGGCGCGCGCGCTAGCTCGGCGGCGCGACGCGCGCGACGGGACTGCGCGGCTTCAGCTTGACGATCGAAATGTGAAGCGCCGTCTTGAGCGCTCGGTTCGGCGCCCTCGGAGCGATCCATCGCGGTCCAAGGCCCGCTCACCTTCTCCTCGTCGGCAGTTGGCGGGCGCGGCGGCGCGGTAGCGCCTCGGGCACCGCGTGCCTGCGTGACGTCCGCGGAGCGCTCAGTGTAAGTCTCTTCATCCATGGGAGGCACAGCGCCTGCGCCCGGCACAGCGCCTGCGCCCCGTGTGGCGATGGTGGCCACACGCACAATCTGCCCATTCTTCTCGCGCCACAGCCGCGAGTGATGGATCAAACCGGCGATCCACCGGTTGCGGTCGGCCAGGCTGTCGGCGCGCACGGTGAGGTGCACCGGCGGGCACGAGATGACGAAGCAGAAGCCACCCCAGCTGAAATCTCCTTCGGCCGGCGTCACCTTCGCCACGTCGCACAGCGGCAGCACCACTTTGGGACGAGCCACCTCATTCTTGGCGTACGAAAACGTGCCACGAGCCTCGTCGACGGAGAAGTAGCGCTTCGCCCACTGACCACCGAGCCGGTTCGCGTGCTGGTGGCGTTTGCCGAGCCAGCCACGCAGCGAGTTGGGTTGCCCGGCGTAGGCGAGCGGCGGCGACGGCGGTGTCGGCAGCGGTGAGGCTGCTTCCGCTGCTGCTGCTGATTCTGCTGCTGATTCTGCTGCTGCTGCTGCTGCTGCTGCTGCTGCTGCTGCTGCTGCTGCTGCTGCTGCTGCTGCTGACGACGACGACGGTGATGACAATGATGATGATGAGAGCTGCTGCGTCGCCTCGTCGTCCCGGTTCTCTTCGCGCGGCTTGGAGGACGAGGCAGCTCCGCTGGTGCGCAATGCAGGCGCACCGTCGTCGTCGTCGTCCCACGTCGATCGCCTGGGCTTCTCGCGGCGCCTCGTGAAGGACGCGCTGCGAAACACCTTGCTGAGCGTGGACTTCCGACTGCTCGCCTGGCCACTGCCTGCGCCGTGGCCGTCTGGCTCGCCGCGGCCGTCGTCAGGCGGCACCTCCTTGTCACGAAGGTTCCTGCCTTGGGCTGCGGCCTCATCGCGCTGCCAATGTGGGACCGGCGAAAAGGGGTCCCACATGCCAGGAAAAGAGGCCGCGAAAGGCCGGCGCAAGAAGGTAAGCCCGACCAGAACAAAACAAACAGCCGGCCGTGAAACTTGAGTTGTCTTGACTTCACAGCTACAGGAGCGGGATGGTGATTTGGGTAGAACTTATCGTCGCTTTCGATTACCGCTCAAATGTCGTCCACGCCATCGGCCTCAGCGGCAGTCAGGCCCGCCCTGGCGCCCGCCACGCCCTCGGCGATGGTGGCCACCAACCCGGTCTTTCAGCTCCTCAAGTCGCTCAACGTCGACCCGGTCGCCTCGACGGCGCTGCTCGAGCGCCTGCAACGGCGGATGGACGAGCGCGCAGCAGGTGAGCACGGGATCGAGCAGTGTGCCCCGCATGCGTGTCGGGCGGGTAATGTGCTGCGACCTCTGCACGCGAGGCTGACGCTCCCGCGTTCGCAACCCCCTCGCGCGTCCCCGCAGAGGCCGACGCGCCGCTCGACGAGGTGCGCACCCGAATCGCCACACTTGAGGCCAAGCTGCTCGGACTCTCGCACGATCTGCAGCAACGCCGGCGCACGCTCCCAGGCTGGCTCGCGCAGCGGCACGAGGAGCGGAGTCGCTCTGCCGTGGACGGCATGCTCGCCGAGGCCGCAGCGCTCGCTGCTGCGGACGCAAAGGAGAGCACCACTGCAGCGGCGGCCGGTCAGTTGGCGCATGCGACTCCAGCGGCGCTGCCCATCGGGGCCGTCCTCGGCGCGGCGATGGCGGCCGGCAAGAGCAATACCGAGATCCAGCAGGTCCTGAGCGAGGCTGAACAGCTCGTCGCAACTCTGCGGGACGTGCACGCAAGCACGGCCCGGCCGACCTCGACCGACCTGGCCATCGCCTTCCAGAATAAAGAGAACGCGGGAGTGGTCGGCCTGTTGCGCCGGCGGCTCGCAACGACCGCCGCGGAAGACTGTGAGCCCGCCAGCAAGGCGCAGCGTTTCTGATGAGCTGGGGCTGCACGCGGGCGCTCCAGAGAGCGGAGAGAAATGCTCGTGAGGCCGTTGGCGCTCGACGGGCTCAAGGACGGGCTCGAATCTGAGGAACAGCGTGCAGCTACAGGATGGTGACGTAGGAACTACTACCATACTACGTGTGGAGCTGCAGTGTTCGCCTGCAGCTCACACAATCTGATACCTTGTACCATGTCCATGACATTGGGACACGCACATTGCAATTGATGAAGTGATTGTGCGTGAGGCGCCATCTGGGGGCACTGCATGACGTGTACTAGAAGTGGTGTGCGCAGCTAGAGGAGTTTTCCGTTCACCAAAACTCTTCACGGAGCCATGGACAGTCGTCCGACGACGGTTTCAACTCGACGTCTCGAAAAACGCAATGTCAATGGAATCGCGTCGGTCGGTCTTTTCGTCGGTCGGTCTGGGGAGCCACTAGGCGAACGCCATATGGCAAGTTCTGGTCGAGATTCTCCCGCAGACGAGCCGAGCAGCCCAGGAGGTGCCAGCACCCGAGGGCAGGATATACCACATTGGGACCTTAGGTTAGGCACAGTGAGCAAAGGCTCTGCCGCCGCCTCGTTGAGCCTGCCCGACCTCAGGGTTGTCGAGAGACGCAACCTTGCTTATGCGGAGTCCTGGCGGCAACAAGTACATGGGCATGCGGCCGCGCAAGCTCACACGGCAAAGCTAGCGGAACGGCGCAAGCATGAGGCGAAGGTGTTGGCTGAAATCAGGGAGTTACGAGCGCCGGCGATCCTCGGCATCACCCGCAGCAACACCTCGGAATCGCTCTCTGAGCTCACGCCTGTGTCGGTGAAATCCATGCATGCAGACTGCTTGCGACGCGAGGAGTATACCCGACGTCTCCAGCAGGCACTCAAAGAAGAAGTGCTCGCCGCCGATCGCGCCGAGACGCTCGCATTCCTCAAGAGGGAGGCGCTGTTCCGCGTTCGTTCGAACAAGGAGCAGCAGGCGGAGGAGTTGCGGCGCAAGCGCCTGATTGAGTACGAGCGCGGGGACCTGGGGCGCGCAGCGGAATTGAAGCGGCGTTCGAAGGAGAAGGCGGCCATTGAGGCTCAGAAGCAGGCCGAAGCTGCGCAGCTCGAGCAGATCTGCACCCAGCGGCGCGCAGCCAAGGAGGCAGCGGAGAAGATGGAGGAGGAAAAGGCGCTCAAGAAGCAAAAGGAGAGGAAGCAGGCGGACGAAGAAAAGAGGCGGTTGCAACGAGAGCAGCAGTATTACATGGAGCGCTGCAAATATTGGACGCTAGCTAAGAAGCTGAAGAAGTCGTGGCAGCACGCCGAAGCACTCATCTTACGTCACGAAGACAACTTCCAGGCCCATATTCTCAAGTACAACATGCAGGACCATATTCTTGCATCGGCTCCGTTCATTATTGATGAAGGGCCAAGCCGCTCTGACAAGTACGGGGCGGATGCGGATGACGAGTTGGCAAGTCAGACAGCTCCGCAAAATGACCCTTTGGCCAGCACGTCCATGTCATCGATTGCGCGTTCCATCTTTGCTGAGGCCGAAGTTGGAGTCCCGGAAGCCGAGCTGGCACGGCTGCGCACAAAGGTTGAAACCGCGCGGAGACGAGCGGCCGCTGCAAAGAAAGCCTACGAAACTGCGAGGTATGAGTCAATGAGCGAAGAAGAACGTCTTTTGGCTGCCGCTGCGGAGTAGTAAGACTCTTCTCATGAAGATTCAGGTGCCTTCCTAATTAAGGTTGCATCCTCTTCCACCTTGCGCCGCACGTTTGGCGCTGTACGGGCCCTGCCCGATCTTCACGCCGAGTATGAGACGTGAGAGGAGTCCATTGGCGTATCTCCCCTCCGCGGGCCGGCGGCCGCGATGGCGACGATCAAACCAAAGTCGATCGTGCGTACCCCGGTCGGTCCGGTCGCGTGCGTTCGTGTCGAAGTGCAAGCTAAGGTCTCTCTCCGCTTCGACTGGTGCTCTGCTCCTCTGTGTAGTATTACTCTGTACGTGTACACACACGACCTGTCTGGTGTCTGAGGGCACCCGCACGGTTCACGCATCACGGTAACAAACGGACCGGGGACCGGGGCACCCCGCCGGGGCCGCGCCGGCTCCGCATGTTTGACCGCCAAATCGTATCGCAGCTTTAGTATAGTCCTCCATTATTTTTCCGTTCCTCTCCCCTTGCCGCCGACGCTGCTTCCGCGCACGTCTCCATAAAGGGAAGCTCCTTTGCGTCCGCAGCGGCGACCTGCTGCGTGACACAGAAACGCGCGTCGCCTCCCTTGCAACTCGCTCAGGCTGCCATGTCGGCGACCTCCATCGGCACGCCGGGCGGCGCATCTGAGGGCAGTGGCAGGGCCGGTGCCACCCCTGACGAATCCCCTGACGAATCCCCATCCTGTGGCGGCGCTGCCTCGCTCAGTGACACCTCCATGGCCTCGCCCGCCTCGCCCGCCTCGCCCGCCTCGCCCGCCTCGCCCGCCTCGCCCGCCGCCTCGTCCTCGCCGAGCGTCGCCTCCATCCCCTCATCCTCCTCGTGGGCGTCGTCGTGGGCTCCCTCGCTCGTCGGAGTTTCCTTTCCGCTCCCCTTGCCGCCGCCCGCCTTGCGCACGTTGATCGTCTTCGGGGCAGCCTCCTTACCGGGAAGATCCGACACATCGTTCTCGACGATGGCGGCGCGCTCGAGTTGCGCCCTCACATCGGCGAGCGTCTCGGCGCCGATGCGCCACACCGAGAGCGCGCCCTTGTGCGGCACGGGTGTCTCGAGGCGCGCGACTGCGTCGACGACGTTGCACACGGGGCCGAAAGCCCACGGCTCGCCGGCACACTGCTCGAGAGCGAGCGCGTGCGAGACGCGGATGGCGCCAACGATGGCGCCGTGCGGCAGGCCGGCCTCAGTCGGCATGCCAGGCACCGCCGCGATGAGGGCATGCTGCGACTCGTGCGCGCTCGTCTTGTTGCCGGTGTGGAGCGCATACCAGCCAGGCTGCATCCGGAAGTGCCTGTTCTCGACGCGCTTGGCTCCGCATAGCAAGGCGTATGTCAGCTGCGCACCCCGCAGCGTGAGTCCATGAGTGACCTCGGCCGGCGTCGCCGCGCCGACCGGCGTCGAGGACGAGGCCGTGCTCGCGGGCGCCGGGGGGCTGGGCAGGCGCGGCACGGTCGTGGCCGCCGCCCCGGTCGGCGCGATCACAGTCGGCGTCGGGCGCGTCGTGTCGAGCACGGTGGTGGCCGCCACGACCGTAGCAGTTGCGAGCATGGCAGTCGGCGCGGGCGCTGTGGCGAGCACGCCTGCGGCAGGCACCGCCGTGCCCGCGGAGGCCGCGAGCATCGGGCCTGCGAGCGTGGGGGGGACGGCGAGCGCGGCCGGGGCCGCACGAGGCGCGGGCGGCGCGACCGACTGCGGAGCCAGGGCTGGGGCCGCGTACGTATTCATAAACGGGTTGGCGTGGCCAGGCAGCGCCGAAGGAGCGAAGCGCGCGTAGAGCCCGGGCATCGACACGGCGAGAGCGGGTGGCGCGTGCGACGACGCTGCCACGGATGGCGCGAGCGTGGCGCCGGCGGGCGCGCCGGCGAGTTGGGGCGGCGCCATGCTCATGTGCATCGCGAGAGGCATGCCGGTGGCCGTGGGCAACCCGGCGAGAGGCAACCCGAGCCCTGGCGCTGCCCCGCCGAGCCGGGCAGCATGGCTCGCCGCGGCCGCTTGGAATGCCCGCGCCTGGGCGGCGGCGGCAGGATGCATCGCCGCCGCCTGCGCCGCCGCCTGCGCCGCCGCGGTGGCCGCGGCTCCCCGAGCGGCTGCAGCATTCATTGCAGCGTCGGCGCACACCGGACCGCCCGTGGCGCCGGCCGCGCCGGGGCCGCTCGAGACGGCGCTCGAGGTGGCGGCCAGGCACGCAGCGGCCATCCGGGCCATGGCGGCTGTGTGCTGCGCCGCCGTCTGGATGACGCCCCCGCTCGGTTGGGAGGGCGCCGTCGTGGGCGCAGGGGCCGGTAGATGTGGCGCCGTCGTGTGCATGTTGGCCGGTAGGGTGGGCGCCGTCATGGGCACGTTGGCCGGAAGGGCGGGCGCCGTCGTGGGCACGTTGGTCGGTAGTGAGGGCGCCGTCGTGGGCGGACGCGCCGCGAGGCTGCCAGCCGCGTGCGACGCCAGCGAGATGGCTGTCGGTGGCGGCAGCCCTGCTAAGGGAGGTGCTTTGAAGCTAGGCGCGAACGGCGCGGCGGGCGCGGCGGGCGCGGCGGGCGCGGACGGCGCGGACGGCGCGCCGATGTGCGAAAGCGGCTCCTGTGGGGAAACCCTGGTGATGGGCGAGGTGAGAAGGAAGGTGATGTCCAGGAGAGGTACGCCGGACTTGGGCAGCGCGCCGTACCCCCCCGAGGCGAAGTCATTCGAGGCCACTTTGATGAGCGACTGGCGGCCGGTGGCGGTGCCGTACTCTTTCCACAGCCGCTCATCCTCCTCGTCGAGCCCCAGCGGCGCACCGCTCGGAGCATCCGTGCCAGCGCCGCCAGCGTCCTCGCCGATGCCGGTCGACCCAGGCGCGTCGGCTCCGCCCTTGCCCCCCTGCTTACGCTGCTTCTTGATGTCCTTCTCAGCCTGCTTCTCCTCCGCCTTGCGCTTCTTCTCCTCCTCCTTCTTGACGGTCTTCTCCTCCTCACGCTTCCGCTTCTCCTCTGCACGCGACACGCGCGCCGCCTCCGCCTTGGCTGCGCGCTTCGCCTCTTTCTGCTGAGCTGCCGCCGCCGCCGCAGCCGCCACCGCCGCTGCGAATGCTGGGTTGCCCGGCAACGGCAGCTCAGCGCCTGTGGGGAACCCCTGCCCTGTGGGGAACCCCTGCCCTGTGGGGAACCCCTGCCCTGTGGGGAACCCCTGCCCTGTGGGGAACCCCTGCCCTGTGGGGAACCCCTGCCCCTGCGCCGCGGCGCCCGCGGCAAGCGCCGCAGCGAGCGACGCGGACAGCGCGAGAGGGAGCGCGCCGGGAGCATGGGGCACCATGATGCCCTGCTGTGCTGCTGCGTGTGCCGCGGCGGCCGCGGCCGCGGCGGCAACGGCCGCATGCGGTCCGACGGGTTGCATCAGCGAAAAGGGCGCTGGCGCCGCCCGCGCCGCCGCCGCCACAGCTGCGGCCGCCGCCATGGCTTGGTCACGAACGGCCGCCGACGCCTTGTCGCGCGCGGCCGCTTCGCGCGCCGCCGACGTGACGGCGGCGGCGGCCGAGGCCCCGAGTCCGGGGTCGGGCTCGCTCGAGAAGGCGGAGCTGGCGGCGGCGGCGGCCACGGCGGAGGCGACGCGCGTCACGGGCGCGTCTTCGCACGGCGACGTGTCACTCGAGCGCTCCTCGCATAGCAATGCATGCGCCTGCGCCGCGCCGCCGTGTTGCTGCGAGGAGCTGTCCGCTTCGATCGGCGTGGATGCGGGCGGCTCGGCGTCCGCGCATGCGAGGCACACGTCGAGGTCGCACACGCGGCACATCCAGCGCGGCTGGCGCACCGCGAGCGTCCATGCGCACCGGCCGTCACAGCGCAGTCCCGGCTCGCCGCCCTCGACGAGCTCCATTTGATGACCACTCTTGCAGAAGCGCGCCGCGTGGGCAGCCGAAGTCCGGCGTGCACGCGGCGTCTCCTGCGAGAGGCTCGTCTTGAGTGGCACGGGCACGGCCGACGAGGACGCTGCGGGCGCGGGCGTCGACGCGGGCTGCTTGGGCGGCTTGGCCTCAGGCTTGAGCGCCGCGGGCGCGGGCGTCGACGCAGGTTGCTTGGGCGGCCTGGCGGCCGACGAGGGCGGCCCGATGGTCGCGGCCGGTGCCTTGCTTGAGCTCTTAGGGGGGTCCGCTTTCGCGGGGGCGGGGGCGGCCGCCGGCGGGGCGGCGGGTTTGGTCAGCGGCGGCGCGACACGCAGCGACGGGCCGCGGATGATGCGCTCGCCGAGGCGGTAGATGCTGCCCGATTGGGTGATCACGTACGTGGAGAAACGGTTGCCCTCGGGCACGATGCTCGTGTCCATCGCATCGCCGTCCTTGAAGCCCTTCTTGCCGTACACGCGGCCCGAGACGCTGCCGTCCGCATTGAACTCCCACTGGTGCAGGATTGGATGCTTGTGCAGGTCGGGTGGCTCGGGCGGCTCGGGCGGCTCGGGCGCGGCGGGCGGCTTCGGCGACTCGGGCACGGCGGCCGGCGGTGCGGCCGCGCTCTCGACGCTGCTCTCTGCGCCCGCGTCGACGCCCGACAACTTCAGCGTTATAATCTCGTACGACAACATTATAGCGTCGCCCGACAACTTCTGCCCCTCGACACGAGCCTGACCTAGGCGGCGTGCATTGCCGGCGCGAAGAGGAAGTTTCACAGTGAACAACTCACCAAAAAACTATCCTAATCTGCCCACTCCTCGATCCCGTCAGGGCAGCATCTACTGCGTAGACCCGAATCGAAACACCCTATTCACAGCCAATGACTAGCCAATGACATTCGCGCGACGGGTAGCGACAATGCCGGCCTTCCTGGTCTTGGCCGCACCTCCTTCCACGTCCGCGACATCCAAGTGTGTGATCACGGACAAGGAGGTGCGCATCGTCACTGGGCGCGAGACCCGAGCGGCGCCGTTTACTTGCAATCGAGTCCTCACAATGGCCGCTGACCTGAGCACCGCGGCCGTGGCTCCGCTGGTGGAGGCGCTGCTCGCTCGGCGGCAGACTGGCGCCCATAATGATGCGGCCATCTTCTGCTTCGACGACGATGGCGCTGCTACCTCGGAGCTAGTCAGCAGCGCGGTCGGCTACATTCTCGGGAGGCCGTCCCGCTCCGCGCGCCTGGAGTTGGTCGTGTCGGCACTGGCGGTCGATTCTTGCACCTCGCCGTCGCGCGAGACCGTGATCGACCTGCTCTCTCCGGTGAATGCGGGCCGTGACCCGCGTGCCGCCGACGGCGCCGCGCCGCTCGAGGTGCGCCTCACGTCGCGGGAGCGTGGCGCGCGGCTGCTGCTGGCCGCCGCCAGCAGCCGCCCGCCGCATTCGTGTGTCGTGCTACGGCTCATGATGCGCCCCGCGGAGCTGCCACGGTCCGGGTCGTCCGCCGCGGGCGCCGAGCACCCTGGCGCCGGCGCACTACTCGCGCGGCTGCACCTGGTGCTCCTTCCGCCCACCGAAACGATCTCGAGCGGTGGCGGCGCCGTCGCCTTTGGCCACCTGGTGGGCGCCGTCTCGGCCCTCTCGCTCGCTCGGCAGTCCCTCGCCCCCTCTCTCCGGAACAGCAAGCTGTTGCTGCTGCTGCGTGACGTGCTCCGGCCGGCTGTCGAACCGGCCCCGGCCGTCGGCAAGGGCGCCCGCGGCCCTGCGCTGGCGAAACCGCCGCCGCCGCCGCCGCCGCCGCCGCTGGTGGTGGTGGTCGCGAGCGTTTCGCAGGACGCGGAGCACGCCGCGCATGCATTGACCACGCTCAAGCTGGCCAGCCGGCTCGCTGGTACGAGCGGGCGTAGCCTCGCCGGCGAGCCCATGCCGCCGGCTACGGACGCGAGCGCGCCGCTGCAGCCGCCCTTGCCGCCGTCGCATCCACTGCCGCCACTGGCGCCCGAGGTCGCCGAGCCCCCGCCGCCATCGGCCGCCGCGGCTCCGCTTGCAACGGCCGCCCAGGGGCACGGCGTCGCAGCAGTGCCCGCCGCAGCGCCACCCGCAGCGCCTGCCGCAGCGCCTGCCGCAGCGCCCGACGCCGCAGCGCCACCCGAGTACCTCGACATGCCGCTCGACGCGTGGGCAAAGCTCTCCCAAGAGACCTTACTGGGGTGCCGCGCACAGCCACCCGCGCCGACGGCGGTCGCGGGTGCGCCGAGGGAGGGCGAGATGTGGGCGGGGGTGGCGCTGGCAGAGGAGCTCACGATGGCGCTACACGAGGTTAGCGCGACCGTCGCTGCCACTGCCGCCACCGTCGCGGCCGCAGCCGCATCCGTCGCAACCCCTGCCTCGCGGCCCGCTGCTGCGCTGGTGCCCCCGCCTGTGCCACAGCCTCCACCACTGCCAGCGCCGCCGCAGCCGCTGCCGACGACGGCCGGGTGGCCAACGGCCCGAGACGCCCGAAACGGCGCGGTCGCGTCAGCGTCGCTCTCGACGAGGGAAGGCGCTGTCGTGAGCGCTCACGGCAGCGCTCGGCTAGCGGCTGTCGAGGCGCGCGAGGCGGATGCCGCGGCTCGAGAGACGAGCGCGGCCGAGCGCGCCGCAGTGGCCGAGGCGGCGGCGGCCGAGGCGGCGGCCGCCATGGCAGCGGCGCGTATAGCCGAGTCTGCGGCGGCGTCGCGGGCGGCCGAGTGTGCGCGGCGAGAGCACGACCTCAACTGCCGAGAGAGCGAAGCGAGTGCGCGTGAGGCCGCTCTTGAGGCGCGTGAGGCGGCGGCCGGGCGGCGTGAGGCGGCGCTCGAGGCGCAAAGCGCGGCGCACGCGACGGCGCTCGCGTCGCAGCACGCGTCCATCGAACGAAATCTGCAGAGCCTCCATTCACAGGAGGAGACGGTGCGTGCGCAGCTGCTCGCCATGCGCGCGGAGGCGAGCACTCTCGAGGCGCGGCGGGACGAAACCGAGCGCGCGCTTCAGGCGCGGCGGGACGAGATCGAGCAGCGGGCCGCGCAGGTGGCGGCGCAGGCCGCGGATGCGGCCGAGGCGGGCGAGAGGCTACGGCGCGAGCGGCACGAGGCGCAAAGGGCGGTTGAGGTTTGGCGGCGGGAGCAGGCCGAACACAAGCAGCAGCTGCAGCAGGAGGAGCAGCAGAGGCAGCAGCAGCAGAGGCAGCAGGACGACGAGCGCGCCCTGGAGAGCCAAAAGGAGCGGGCCGAGGCGGCCGAGGCTCGCGAGGCCGCGGCCGCGCTGCGCGTGCGCGTGCGCGAGTGCGAAGCGCAGCTCGCGTCGTGGGCGGAGCAGCACTCGGTGCTCGTGGGCCAGATCGAGGCGAGATCGAGCCAGATCGCGGAGCTCACGCACCGGCTCGAGAAGCAGGGCGAGCAGCTGGTCACGCAGAGCAAACAGCTCTCAACGCAGAGCGAGCTGCTGCTCGAGGCCACGCAGCGCGCGCACGCGCACGCCGCCCAGAGGGAAGCGCAGGGCCAGCTGCTGGCCGTGCAGTCGCGCCGGCTACTCGAGCAGCAGCAGCAACTCGAGGCGCTCCACACACTCGAAGGAGAGCTATGGAAGCAGACGGAGGCGCTCGCTGCGGCACGCGCGGCGGCCAGTGCCTGCTCCGATGCCAGCGCTCACAACAGCGCTCTCAACAGTGGCACCTCCAACCGAGCCGCCTCCGATGCCTCCTCCTCCGTTGCCGTCGCCTCCGCTGCGGCCGCCTCCCCCGACGCCGCGGCGGCGATGACGGCAGTGATGCAGCGGCAAGCGGCGCTGCTTGCTCGCGAGGCCGCTGTTGCCGAGCGAGAGGGCGCCCTTATGGCGCGGCACGCGGCGGCCGAGTCCGAGTGGTCGGCAAGGCAGGATGCACTCCGTTCGGAGCTGACGGCGCGTCGGTCAGAGCTCGAGGCAGAGCTGTCTCTGCGCCATGCCCATCAGACGAGCGTCGAAGCCGAGGCGGCGGCGAGGCAGGCCGAGGCGGCGGCGAGGCAGGCACGCGAGCTTGGATGCCTCGCAGACGAAGCCGAGGAGCTACGCCGACGCGAGGCGGTGTGGAGATCGCAGGTCGAAGCGCTACGCTTGCAGCTGGCGGCCGCACGGGAAGCGGCCGCCACCGCCGCCGTCGCCGCCGCAGCTTCCGCTGCGCCTGAGGCCGCCGCGCTGGCCGCACGGAGCGCGGCCGCCACCGCCGCCGTCGCCGCCGTGCTGGACAGTGAGACAGCCGTGGCGCTGCGGCCGCGCTACCCCTTGGAGGCGGCGGCCCCGCCGGACGCGCACGCGGAGCACGAGCTGCCGTTGAAAACCGCCTTTGCCGCGCCGAGCGTAGTCAAGCCACTCATCGAGCAGGCGAGTGTCGTTAATTGCCTCCTGATGGCCTCCTGATGGCCTCCTGATGGCCTCTGATGGCCTCTGATTGCCTCTGAGGCGCTCATCGAGCAGGCACGCATAGTCCTCTGATTGCCTCCTGATTGCCACTGATTGCCCCTGATTGCCTCTGAGTGCCTCTGATTGCCTCTGATTGCCTCTGATTGCCTCTGATTGCCTCCATCAGGCACGCATAGTCTTCGAGCGGCAGCACGCGCCGCAGCTGCTGCTGACGGCCTTGCATGCCGAGGCCGAGCGCATAGGCGGGCGCCTCACCCAGCTCTACGTGTGGTCCGAGACGCGCGAGGCCACCCTGCGCGCCATGGCCAGCCAGCAGGTCAGCGCGGCGCGTGCTGCCCTCGAGCGACAGCATGCGGAGCTCGCGCACTTCCGTGGCGAGGCGGAGTCGTGGCACACGGTCGCGGAGCAGCTGGCGGCCGAGCAGCGCGACGACTGCATCCACCGTGCCCTCGCGGGCGTGCGTGGCCTGCGGCTTCACGCGGCACTTCAAGCTTGGCGCTGGACAGCCTGGAAGCTAGACGTTGGGCGGTAGAATAGATCTTGAAACACTGAGGTTAGTCAGAAGTCACTGTCAGGTCCGCCAACAGCAACACCGAACACGCATGGATCTAGTCGTCGAAAAAGATAGCGCTTTTCATTTGAGAGCGACATGATGACTTCCACGCGCGGAGCAGGTGAGGTGAGCGACCTACGTAGTGCAAGAGAGATGAGCGTACTTCGTACTAAAGAGTAGAGTCGCTCCCCAGCGAAATCAAGCACAACCTGGCTCGGGGATCCCCAATTAGTGAACGGGGCGGCGGATATGTATAATTTTCGCTATACTCAAAAAGCTTGGGGTTACTGGTTACTGGTCAGTTCAGGTAACCGCGACGAAACTTACTGTCTGGGACGCGGCCGAGGAAAGCCGAGGGAGGGGCCCCTTTGGGAAAGCGAGCGTGGCCGCGGAACGCGAGCGGAAGAATGCGTTCGTCGCACTCCTCCCGGAGCCCCGACCATGGACATGGGCGGCGCACCTTCCGACTCTGCTCCTACCGCTAAGCGTGGGCGCGCGCACGATACCCCTTCAGACCTCGACTCTGCTCTAGATAGCCTCGTCGTCAAGCTGGGCGCAACAACGCACGACGACCACGACACTCTTGTTGCTGTTTTGGTCGATGTGCTGCATGTGGAGCCAGAAATCGCGACGTTCTATCTTGAGGCTAGTAACTGGAATCCCAGTGAAGCGGTCGAGCTGCTTATGCAGCAAACTGCTGGCGGCGAAGTTGTCCAAGCGCTCGCGGATTCTGGGGTTTCCAAGCGCTCGCGGCCAATGCCAGTGTTAGTCAACGGCCTGCCCGACGGGTGGGCGGCGCGCGTGAGCGCGGCGGGCACGATCGTCTTCGAGCATCTTGCCACGGGCTACGAGCAAAGCACCATTCCCCCAGGCTTCCAAGCCGGTGCCTCCTCGAATGAGAAAGCGGACGAGGGTTCGGTGAGCTCTGAGGTCCTCTTAGGAGCTCCTCTGATGACCCCTGAGGAGCAATCTCAGTATGACGCGTGGAATCCATCTGACCAGCAGGTGGAGAGTGAGTGGGCGCAGCTGATGAGCAACGTGCCACCTGAGGGGAAAGAAAAAGCCCTGGACTTCGATCGTTCGCCATATGAGGTCAGAAAGCGGATGGTGTGGGAAGTGCGCAAGGTCCGCACCGCGCACGACGAGCCCGATCCACGCGTGGGCGTGGAGGAATCCTCTTGAATGTCTGATTATTTGCGGGCATTCTGATAGAAAATGGCCTAGTTGCGGTGTATGGATACGCCAAGACATGGGAGGCGTGGCGAATTGCGGAGGGGTTCGAACCCGAGTCATGGTTCGCATTGAACTCGAACCCCCCTAAGAAGGCAACAACCAACCAAACAAGGCTGCTGGTGAGGTGATTGCGAGAGGAGCGGAAGCTGTCCAAGCCGATCAGCTCCTGGCGATAGGAGAGGCTGTGGCAACCGTGGGAAGAAGTGAGAATGCGTGAATGGGTTGCACATCGCACGTGTCCGAAGATCCCGGGTCTATGAAGGAACGAAGAAGTGCTTGAAGTGAATTCTTGCAAGGGGCCCTTGATTCTTGAGTAAAACCCATCGGGGCGTAGACTCCGTGTACTTGACCTTTTCGACATGGATGCGCCGTGGGACCTCAAAAAATATTGGAATGCTATTTTGAAAGCGAAAACAGGGCCTTCACTCTCGTCTGACGAGTCTCTGCGGTGACTCAGATAGAACTGTGGTCTGTGCACTCTGGGCTTCACAACGGCTGTACGCACGAGTGACAATGAATATGGGGGATGATTGCGCACGCTCGGCATGTGTGCTCTGGAAAGGTCGTCTCGAGAATCCACCGCCGCCCTCCCTCTCGTCACGGTAGCCCCCCATTACCGGGGATTGACGCCGGCGAGCGCCGAGAGGTGTGCGCCGACATTCTCCGCCAGGCCGGCTCTCGAGACAGTGTAGCCACTCTCCGTGTCGCGTGTCGCCTCGTAGTTGCCGTACCCACCCTCGAGGACGGAGACGACCTTGCCTGGGCAACAGATGGCGGCCACGCTCACGAGCTGCTCGGTGGCCCATTCAAAGTCCGCCGCGCTCAAGTCGAGTCCCTGGTGGTACTTCTCCTTGTCGTCGAGCTTCGAGTTCCCGATGTCGCCAAGCCCGCCGTCGAATCCGGACGAGAGCAGCAATAGGTCGGGTCCGAAGGCGCGCAAGGCGGGAAGCACGCGCTGCGGAGACGGCCGAGCGCGAGGCATGAGTCGCAATTCCGAGGTCATCAGTGATCGTCAGAGCGAGGCATGAGTCGCAATTCCGAGGTCATCAGAGAGATCATCAGAGCGGTCCTCAGAGGCACTCAGCTCACCTGCGAAAAGGCCGAGCGCCACTCGGCGCGCCCACAGCCCCAACAGGCGCACTTGGGCGACGCCCCTGGCGCAGAGCCTCCGAGGATAACTGAGGGCCGCCCGCCGCCCCCCTTGCCGATGGCGCTCTTGCGCCACAGCGGTGCGACGGGCACATTGAGCACGTTGGCGCTGAGGTCGTCGGCCGCGCCGGAGCCCGGGTAGAAGGCGCCAAACGAGGCGTCGCCTGGGTCGTAGAGATGAATGGAGCAGAAGAAGAGGGCGTTGGGCGGCAGTGAGTGTGCCCGGTGCAGCGCGCGCACGATCTCTTCGGAGCCGTCGCCGTGGTGCACGTCGAAATCGACGATCGCGACGCGCGGTACGCGCAGCGGGCCCTGGAGCGCGTGGGCCGCCCCCACCATGACCGAGTTGAAGACGCAGAAGCCACACGAGGTGGAGCCTGGGATGAGCCCTTGGACGCCCGCGTGGTGCCCGGGCGGGCGTACGACGCACAGCGCGTTGCGGCAGTTGCCGCGCATCACCTCGTCGATGGCGCGGCACACGGCGCCCGCCGCGCGCCGCGCCGCTGCATACGAGCCAGCCGAGAGGCGCGTGTCGCACGTGCGCGGGTCCTTGAGGGCCTCGAATTTGGCTCCGCGTGCGAGCTGCACCATGGGTGTGAGGGGCATGGGCGAGGGCGGCGGATGGCCGTTGGCCGCATTCTTTTGCATGAGCAGCGCCGCGGACTGCACCATCTGAATGTACGCGGGCTCGTGCACGCGCTGCAAAGCCTCGTGGGTCGCGGGCTCGAAATTGCACAGCTCCGTCACCTCAAAAGGCGGCAGCTCCCAAGTAACGGGTGTGCCGGCGCGCGTGTGGTGGCTGCCGCCCGCGCCCGCGCCGCCCCCGCCGTGCCCGCCGCCTGCGCCGCCTGCGCCCGCTGCCGCGTCGCTCGCCGTTGCCGTGGCTGCCTGGGACGGCGAGTGCCGAGCACCCTCTCGGGCGCCTTCCCGAGCACTCGGCCGGCGCGACACACCGCCCTCGGCCAGCGTGCTCGGGAGGGCGCCCGGCGAGCTGCCCGGGACGGCGCCGATTCCTATCGCCGCGGCGGCCGCCTCCCTGACCGCCGCCGCCGCCGCCGCCTCCTCGCGCCCTAGTCGCCCAAAGCTGCTCGCGGAGGCGCCAGCGCTGACGGCCGCGGCGGCGGCGGCGCTGACGGCAGCGGCGGCGGCGGTGGGCGGCACTGGTGGGTGGGGCTGCGAGGCATGCACGTAAGTGAGGATGGCTTCGAGGCGCAGCGGATGCTCCTGGTGCAGGTCGCCCGTCTCGTGCAGCATGCAGTCGGGGTGGTGCAGCACGAGCGTCCGCGCGCTCGGTACCGCTTCGAGCAGCGCCCGCCGGAGCTGCATGCGGTGCTGCCGGTTGACTCGCTTCAGCGGCATGCCCGCCACGTCGAGCGGCGTGAGGAAGTCCCTATTGCGCTCAAGGACGGCCTTGGGATCGCCATGCTCGCCCACGAGCAGCTTCGCACACTCGAGACGCCCGAATCGCGCCGCCCGATGCAGCGCTGTCTCACCCTCGAACGAGCGCTGCGTCACCGCCGCCCCCATCCGGAGCATCGGCACGAGTACATTCGAATGGCCGAGCGCGGCGGCCCAGTGCAGCGGCGTGTAGCCCTCCTTGTCGCCGCGCAGCACGTCCGCGCCGTGCTCGAGCAGCAGCTCGACGAGCGCCAGCCGCTTGTCCTCCTTGTCAAGCGCCGACGCCTTGTGCAGCGGAGTGAAGCCATGCTCTTCGATCGGGTCGATGGCGTGTCCCTCCTCGAGCAGCGCGCGCGCCTGAGCGACCTGGCCCATGCACACGGCATTATGCAGCTCGGTTGGGTTATTCATGCGCACGTTCGCGGGCGTGCGCGGCAACGGCGGCGAGTTGGCCTCCTCGATGATGCTCGTGTCGACAACAAGCAGAGGTGGGCGCAGGTTCAGGGCACTTGCCTGCCGCTTGCTCGGGCTCGTGGGCACCTTGAAGACGTCCGTGCTATTTTGCGGGGACGGCCGTTTGACGCCCGAAGCGCTCGCCGTCATCGCAGTGTTTTCAATCGGAAGGGGCTCCAGAAGAGCGGATGCTTCAGCGTGTGCCGGATCCTGTTGTGAAGAAGACGCGAGCGAGGCCTCCGAGTTTCGGCTGCTGATGGCTCGAACCTCGTCGACGGTGGTCTCGGTTTCGGTCTCGAGCGGCGTTAGAAGCGGCTCGAGCGGTGCCAATTTCGACCGAAGCGCGGCGTTCCCCGCCATCGAGTCACCCATCGCAACCCACCTTTGTGATCAGCTCCGCTTTTGGGGGGGGGACGGGGGGAGGCGGGACCGGGGAGAGTAATGTGGGGTTCGCTGCTCCCGCCGATGTCCGGGTAGCTGAGGGAGAGTGAGTGAGTGAGTCATTGAGACACAAACACACCGTAGTACAGGTCGAGAAACCTTTTGGTCACCCAATCACTCACTCACTCACGATGGCATTTGGCGAGCAATAATATGACTCGCCGCTTTTGGAGTCTTTACCGGTAAGCTCCCCCCGGGTGTCTTTTTACCGGTAAGCAAAGAATTCCTCATGCGACAAGGGCATCACATCTTGCTCGTCGCCGCGGCCTGCGCCGAGCCACTCTTCAACGAAATCGTGCTCGGCTTGTTCGCAGAGGGGAGTATGCCTTCCGGCAGCATCATCGACGCAGGAGCCAACACTGGAGTAGAGACCTGCCTCTACGCTGCGGCATCACCCAATCGTACAGTGCACGCCATGGATCCACTACAGCGCAACATCGACTCGGTCAGACGCACAAGCGCCCAACAGCGGCTGCAGAACGTCCAGCCGCTGCTCGGTGGCCTTGGTGCTGAGCGAAGCACTTTCCATGTACCTCCATCGAAAATGCGTCGAGCCGGCCAACAGATTTCAATTGCTTCACTTGATCTGGGTGCGAGCCCTTTGGGCGCAAAGCGCGACTCGGTGGGCGTAATGAACATTGTGAAACTGAATACCTCCGGCCAGGAGTTTGACGTCTGGACAGTTGATGAGCTATTTGCAACCAATTGGACAGGTGAACGCCTTGGTTTCGCCCACTGGGACACTGAGGGCAATGAGCTCGACGTCTTGCGCGGAGCTGTACGCACGTTGAAGCGTGATTTGCCCGTGTTTTCGGTCGAGTGTGCGGTGCACAAGAGTCCTGCTTATACGACCAGGTTGCTGCAATTCATTGCCAGCCTAGGCTACCAAACGCTCCTTGTCGAGGAAGAGGCAGGCATTCCGCTGGATGTACGCAACCTACTGAACCTACCGCTGTACGTGCAGCATTTGCGCGGCCCTGGTCCAAATAACGAGACGGGCTCGATTGCTATCGAGGCTCCAGAATATCACGGCCATGCGAGGAGACGCTGGCCATCCTCATGGTCATCCTCGCCCACTTTGGAGGCCCATCTCAAGTCAGGGCGACTCATTCCAGTGAACGCAACGTCCATCTTTGAGCACGCCTATCCGTGCTGCTCGGCTGGAGGCGACTGTTGTAAGAGTGCGCGACAGTGCTGTATGAACCAACACGTCCCCAACAGGCTAGCTCCGTACGCGGGTGGCAAGAACTCCGGGTGACGGTGGCGGTGGCGAAGGTGGTGCAGGCGGTGGCGAAGGTGGTTCTGGTGGTGCTTGTGTGCCGCCGCCCTCGCCGCCGCCCTCGCCGCCGCCCTCGCCGCCGCCCTCGCCGCCGCCTGACCGCCGCCCTCGCCGCCGTCCGCGACGTAGCGTACATGTAGCCTCACTACGCTATAATGGCTACACCACTGCAGTCTACCGACTTCGGCGACTTATGCTGCATCGCGGCGCATGCGCCATGCGATGGTGGATCTCGCGCGGCGCGGGCGCGGGCGTCCGCGTGTGACTGTCGAGGCTGTGCGACCACGTGTGAGCTGTGACCGGACGTGGGCGACATATATCAACACCGTCACCGAGCGGTCCGAGTGCTGCTGGTGCTGCTGGAAGCGCAAGCCACCGCTACCATGTGGAGATTCATTTTAGCCCTCACGCATCGCAGTAGAATTTTCTGAAACTACAGGTCAGTTTTTGTACATGTCCGTCGGCCCTCTTCCAGTGTTCACAATCACATGCTATTTGCTCGTGTGGCCGCAAGCGATTACCGCCTTAGCCGTCTCGCCGCGCACTCGCTGCGCGTGTCCGTACCTTGCTTGCCAGCAGGATCAGATCGGCAACGTCTGCGTGCAAGCCCGGGGGCATGAGAGGAGCCATGACAGGTGTCTGACCAACCGATTGGCGTAGTTGCGGACGCCTAGTGAGCGGGAGCTCTGCCACATTTGACAAGTCCGCCAGACCCCCATCGCCCTGTTGACGCATCCTCGAACTGAGTGCAGTTCGAGGTCTCATCGCATGCGCCCGAAGAAGATGCCGGGTAAAGGCTGCTTCGGTCGCCTCCAGCTCTTTGCCGCTGACAAGGGATGGAGAGTGTGGGATTTCGCACCGCTCGTCGGCCCAGGCTGCCTGCTCTGAGGTCTCTGGCTTCAAGGAGCACCTGTGATGGATCAACGGCTGGTCGGCCTGATCCAGCGCGTCAAGCTCAATGTGCCCTCCGTCGCTATCTCTTGTCGTCGTGGTATCCTCTGCACGAGCACCTTGCAGAAGCGACTCACCTCCGCCGTTGAGTGTAGCTACGTGTAGGCCAGCTTGGGCCCAGGGCACTCGTCGCCCGCGCCGCCGTGTGGATCTCAGTCGAGGTGGACGCTTGCTGCTCTCTTCAAGTTCCAGTTGCTGAAGTGCTGCCTCCACGTCTCTGCGCGCCCACTGCGGGCCGCGATTCATCGGAACATCTGCATCTGCTTGCCAACTACGCGGCCCTCCAAACGCCTGCTGCTCTGCAGCCCTTGCGTCCAGTCCGAGCTGCATTCTGAGCTCGTGCTTGGCAAGCTGCCCCTCGTCCCATGAACGAGCGGACGCGTATGCCGTAGCGGGCCGTGTTGAGGGCCGTGTACTCGGAGTGAGGCCCGGGGCAAGCAGAGCTGCCAGTGCAGGCATAACCTGCGACGCTCGAGGAGACGGTGCGAGCTGCCCTGCTCCCCGGCGTGCTGACGACGGGGGGCGAGGAGCTAATGGCCGCGGTCGCCACTCGCGATCTATCAAGGATGTGGCGGGCATCTGTGCAGGCAAGTAGGTGGCGGCGACTGCAGACGGGGGCGGGGAAAATGCACGCCGGCGACCGAAGCCATCGCCATCCATATCCTCTGTGTGCCACCGTTGCATGGGCGTAGCAGTGACGGAAGGAAGAAAGAACTGCCGGGCTGGAGCGTCAGAGATCCTCGCGCTGTGAGGCGGTGTGCTGGTAGGACGGGTAGAGGACGCTTTCGCAATACTTGCCATGCCAGCCGAGCATTGGTTGACAAGCCGCTCTCGAGCTGCGCCGTGGATGCCGCTGCCATGCCGCAGCACCTCCCGGAGGGCACGTGGCGACAGCCCAGACCAATCTGCGCGCCCGCCAAGCGGTGGCACCCCATCCCACACAGATGGTTTGGGGCGACTTGCCTCCTCTGCTTTGCGGGCCGCCTCCTGTTGCATTTGGCGAGCGATCTCCTCGTCCTCTTCCTCTGCAGTCTTGGCCATGAGGTTGCCCATCTTCTGACGCACTGCCGCCTGTGCCGCTGCCATCACAGCTTCCTCCTCGCGACGAAGCTCCTCAGTGAGCTCAGCCTCGAGCCGTTTAGCGGTCTCGATGGACGTGCGGTTGCTCAGCATGGACATGTGCGAGACCAACGAAGCTTTGGTCAGCGCTGAGAAAGCCTCAGCTTCTTGCTTCTCAGCCACCTCCAAGGCAACCTCGTACGCAACGCTGTCAGCCCCCTCGTAAATCTGGCTCAGGTGGAGATCCATCGCAATCGACTGAATAGCCTCTGACAGCCGAGCTTCGTGCTCCTCCACGGCCATCTGCGTCACTTGCTCTTCCATGGATGTGAAAGCGGCAGCCAAGATCTCCGTCGACTCGTAGTTCACTTGCCGAGCCTCCGCATACATTGCGTCTTCCCGTGCCTTGTACAGAAAGCACACGGCTAGCAAGACCCTCGACGTGGCGTCTGAATAGGTGACGATTTCGGCCTCGCGCTTATCCTCCTTATCCTTGTCCAGAAATGTCCTTTTAAGCAGCTTCTTCATGGTCTCCAACGCATACTGCTTTATTTCGTCCTCGCGCTCCTTGAGCATCTGCGCAACGAGGAACATCGCCCGGGCCCTCCCGAACGCCACAACTTCGGCTTCTCGCTTCTGTCGAGCTGCCTCGCGTCGGTCGTCCTCAGCCTTGTCAGCAATACACGAGTCCAGCAGCGATGCGATGGTATCTACGCTCAAGTTGACAACCTCTTCTTCTCGCCGACGCACTTCGGCAGCCTGCCTGCCGACTTGCATGCCCTTGACACCGAACAAAGCACCCGCATGGATTTGCTTGAGCCTCTTCCTCGCCTGTGCCTTCTTCTCTGCGGCAATCTTGGCAGCCTCCTCCGCAGCACACTGCTCAGCCACGGTCTCCGCAATCGAGTGAAGTGCATCAGTCAACGCGTGCTCAGCTGCAACGCGCTCCTCAGCGAGCATTTTGCGATCGACCTTGCCCCTCTGGTTGGCCTGCAGCGTAGTAGACGCCTTATGCTTTGCGGCTGCCTCTTCCGCCGCCTGCAGGCGCATCGCGTCGACTCGGGCACGATCGGCCTTGCCGCGATGATGCGCCTGCAACTTCGTGGCGGCCCTTCCCTCCGCTGCTGCCTGGTTCCTAGCCAGCATTTGCATCTCTTGCGCGACTTTGTTCTTCCGTGCCTCGGCCGCCGCAGCGTGAGCCTTGTTCATGGCCTGCTGAAGGGCGCGTCTTTCTTCATAGTAGAACCGAGCCATGCAGCCTCGACACATTTTCTGGATCCGCGTGGCCGCCCTGCACTCGGCAGCAGCCCTCTTGTGCTCCGCTTCGACATGTGCTCTCAATGCTGCCGCTTCGCGACGCGCCGCTTTGCAGCGCGACGCGCACTGCAACGTCAGGGCCGCCTTCTCGGCCGCCGCCTTCTCGGCCGCCGCCTTCTCGGCTGCTACCTTCTCGGCCGCCGCCGCCTCGGCCGCGGCCCTTTCGACCGCCGCCTTCTCGGCCGCCGCCTTCTCGGCCGCCTCCTTCTCGGCCGCCGCCTTCTCGGCCGCTGCCTTCTCGGCTGCCGCCTTCTCGGCCGCCGCCGCCTCGGCCGCCGCCGCCTTGGCCGCCGCCGCCTCGGCCGCCGCCGCCTCGGCTGCTGCCTTCTCATCTTCCGCCTTCTTGCGCTCCATCTCGGCTTGGTGCTTAGCAGCATCGGTGCTTGCGGCCCGCCTTGCTGCCTCCGCCTCCATGGCCAACTTGACTGGCTGCTCCTCCACTCCTACCTCGGCTACAGCGGACTCGGCGATGGAGATGGCAGCGGCGGCGACGGCGGCAGGCTTGGAGGTGGTGGAGATGGTGGTGGGCTTGGAGGCGGCGGCGAGGGGGGCGGCAATGGCGGAGGTGGCCATGGTGGAGGCGACGGCGGTGGTGGCGAGGGCGGTGGTGGCGACGGCGGTGGTGGCGGGGGCAGAGGCGACGGCGGTGGTGGCGAGGGCGGTGGGGACGGAGGTGGCGGCGGGGAAGGCGGCGGAGGTGAGGGCGGCGGGCTGGGTGTCGGAGGTGAGGGCGGGGGCGAGGGCGGCGGGAGCGGTGAGGACGGCGGTGACGGGGGTGGTGGTGAGGGCGATGGAAGTGACTGAGGAGGCGATGGCGGCGGCGGGGACGGGGACGGAGTTGGGGACCGAGGCGGCGAGCTGGGCGGCGGGGAAGGCGGCGGACTCGGCGATGGGGATGACGGCAGTGGCGATGGCGGCGGGCTTGGAGGTGGCGGTGATGGTGGTGGGCTCGGAGGCGGCGGCGAGGGGGGCGGCAATGGCGGTGGAGGCGGTGGTGGAGGCGACGGCGGAGGTGGCGAGGGAGGCGGTCTGTACCAGCTTTGAAGACGATTGGCCCGTGTCTGCTGCATGGGCCACGGCTGTGACAGATGGGTCGTCGGCCTGCTGCAGTCTGGTGACGGTAGCAGGGACGATAGAGGCGGCGGTGGCGGCGGCGGCGGCGGTGACGGTGGTGGGGGCGACGGCGGAGAGGCCGTTCGCTGTCAGGATCGCTGCCTGTGATGCCCGTCTCCTTGTCGACAGCGGGTCGGCAACTTGCATGATCTCGACGCCGGTGCCATACCCCAGAGCCAGCTGCTGTTCGAGCTTCTGCTGCCGTTGCGCTGTGAAGGAGCGGTACTCGTGCGACTCCTCGAGTGTGGCTGCTGTGGCGTCCGAGAGTCGTACGGTCGACGCCGCTCCGGGCAGCAATCCCGAGGATGGCGAGCTGGCGTCGAGCGCAGCAATTGTGGGGAAGAGCGCGAGCAGGTTGATGAGCGTCCCCTTCGCATAGTGCGCCACTAGGAGGTCCTCATTGTTGACCAGGGCTTGGAAATCGTGGAGAGCACCAAGTGCAAGGAGCGTCATTGACCACGGGTAGTCGTTGGACACGTTCAGACACAAACCTGCGGCGTATGTGAGCACCAAGCTGGCGGCCAAGCCGTCCGAAGGCGGCACGCGCAGGCAACGAACGACAGCTTCGCCGACGTCACCGGCCAGGAGCTCGCGCTTTGTCTCGGAACTCGAGGCGTCGAGCGAGTCGGAGCACAAATTGGCCAAGCAGAGGAGCATCGCCTGCATACTGTGCTCATCGTTAAAATCGTTGAGAAGTATGGCCAGGTGCCGCACTGCACCGCCCTCTCGCAGTGCACGCCCAACCGCCGTGCCCTCCTCTTGCGTGCAATCGTTCAAAATTTCGGATAGGTCCAGCAGGGCGATCAGCCTATTGGCTGGCGACAGCGAGTACAGCCCACTCGCCGCCTCCATCGCCACAGCCACCATTGGCGACTGCTGCACTTGGTCGCTGAGCAGGTGCGCGATTTGCTCGGTCTGCTGCGCCAATTGCCTCTCAAGAAGGGTCACCTTGGCGGCTAGCTCCGCCGCTCTCTCCCGCTCGCTAACGGCGTGGAGTTCATTTTCCTCGAGCGAGCGACGCTCCTGCTCGGTGAGGACGGTGTTGAGGGCAACCTCTTTTTCCTCGAGCGATCGACGCAAGGCAGAAATGTCGTCGATAAGCATGAACCGTGAGGCTGCGCTCAAATCTCCAGACTTTTTAGACGTTTACGTTGCTCTCGGCCACAACCGACAAAATGCATGCATGAGTGTTGGTCTTGGAGTTACAGATATCGAAAAGTCGCCATCTTTTCCTTTAGGATATCACGCAGGTCGCCGCGTCAGTGACCTAGCCGGCGGACGCACTTTAACGAGCTGCCGCGGCGTGCAGCGGCTTGGCCAGCGCCGCGAGCTAGTTGGCGTGGAGGATCACCCTCTGCTCCTCGCTCGGCGAGCCTAGCGACGGCGGCAGAGCATGCGGCAGGAGAGCAGCCGTCCCCGCTTTGCGCGGCTGTGCAAACTCGCACATGGACGTGCGCATTGCCGCGCTCTCCGACGTCGCCGCCGGCGTCGCGTGCTCGCCGTCCCCGCTGCTGCCCGGCGTCCACTCGTTGTCCTCCGCCGTGCAGTCAAAGTGCTCCGAGCAGTTCCAGACCACGTGCAGCGCCGCGTGCATCGCCGCCCCCCTCTCCTTCTTCGAGAGGTTTTGCCAGAGCTTCGGGCCCTGCGCCTCGACCCGCTGCCTCACTTTGGGATCGACGGGCACTGAGCATCGCTGCAAGCCGCACTCGCAAGGGCACGCGCACCGTGCATCGCACTCGCCGTAGCGTGCCCAGCAAAGCCGGCGCCGCAGGGAGAGCCGATGGTAAGTGACAAGCTGGCCTTTGAAGCTCTCGAACTCAAGTGTCTGCCGGTTGGCGTTGTTGACCACGTACCCTCCCGGTAGCAGCAGCAGTCGCACCCCCACTGCCCGAGCGCACGCACCGACTGCCGTGTCCCCATAGGGAGCATCGAAGCACAATTGGTGCCGGAGGCCGTGCACCACGCGACGCATGGCCGCGTCGCTGAGCACGTACGCCGGCCCCCCTGCGTGGTGCTTGACGATCGGCGGGTGGCCGTGCTGCTCTGTCCAATTCTTATAGTGGCAGAGCCCGTTACCGCAGAGGGGTGCTCTCCCGCGGGCTCCGCCGACGAGCAGCGGCTCGCTCGCATTGAGCATCGAGAGCACGCGCACGAGGCGCTCGACGAAGACAAACGAGTCGTCGTCGCACACCACCCACCAGCGCGCACCGCGCCCGCTCCGGTACATGACCACAAGCATCTCAAGCACCTTCTGGGCAATGTACGGTGAGCGCGAGCCAGGAGTCTCGAGCTTGGCCGACTCGGGCAGCGCCGAGACGTACCCTGTTGCATTGTCGGCCATCTGGAACTCAGCAAAGATCCGGTGCCGCGCACCCTGGAGCGCCAACGTGCGGCTTGCCACACGTGCCCGTGACGTGAGCAGCCTCCTTGTCGTGAGCACACCAAAGAAGACGTCCTCCTTGCTCAGCGGCGCGGCTGCCGGCGGGCAGGTTGGCCACGAAGCGAATCGAGAGTGCCTGCAGTATGCGTCCACACCCTGGAAGTAGTGCAGCTTGGAGGTGTATTCAGGTACTGCTACAGAACCCAGCGGTCCCCACACGTCTTTTGAGATTGAGTCGTGGCATCGCACAGCCACCGGCGGCTGATAGCGGTATATCGCCTCGGGAGGCTGCTGCAGCATCGCTGCGGGAAGCGTGCCCCTTTCTGGTTGATAGGACTCCGCGCACCTAAGTCTTGCGGCTTGCGGGCCCTGTGGGCGCATCGTGCACGCCAGTCGGCGATGCTATGTCGGCTCAACCGAGCCCCTTTCGGGCAGCACACGGCACTTTTGCCTTGATTGGCACCAATCACGGCACACGCAATGCAGATATGTAGACGTCGATGCGCATGACGACGCGCTCAAAAAACAGCCGACGAAAAGCAAGCGCGCATCTCTTCAACTTCTACCGATTTTCAAGACGCATGCATGCAATGCCGGGGCGGACTCGAACCCCCAAGCAAGTAACTACATGTATCTCCTTGTCCCTTGCCTCATGTGCGAAAAAATCTCAGGATTCTGCAGTCCGCCTCGTCGCATGTGTCTTGACAGTTTTCACTTTTTTTCGACTTGCATAACCCGATCATGAACCCGATAGTGGATAGAGCGGAGGTTCTAGAGCGTCAGCATTGTTCGGCTGACTTTTGAGCGTACGCGGTACGGCAGGCGGCTGGGTAGGTACTTTTGCGACCGTGTTGTTTTGAGCAAAGAGCTAGCTCATCATTTGACCCCCCACAGTCAGTCCTCGAACTTACACTTCTACTCGTATGAGTACATGATTGTAACTTCACCACGAGTACATGATTGTACCTTCACCGCCCTCAGTAGTCCTCATCGTCGTCATCTCCCGTGTCGTAATCGTGGCGTCCTCTCCCGTGGTCATCGGAGCGCCGGCCATTCGCAGTCTGGCGCTGCGCCTCCGAGAAGAGGCGGAGCATGTCCTCATCGCCGTCCTCATCGTCGAGCATCGCGTCGCCCACGTCGTCCTCTCCTGTATCGCCCTCATCCGGGTCGTGCGTCGCTTGTGAGATCTCGTGCAGCAGGTCGGCGACGCTGTCCTTGGCGGCACACACGACCGACTCGATCCCCTCGCGCGGCGCGCGGTCGAAGCACACCTGGCACACGTCCCACGTGCACTCGATGCACGAGAACGCCGTCGGGCTGAATTTGCACCCGGGTCCACGCACGTTACAGTATCGATGCTGATGGCAAGGCTCGAGCGGGTGCGGATGGAGCGAGGGCACGAGAATATCTTTGGGCGCGGCAGCAGCAAGGGCCTTTCGAGCCTCACGCTCCGCCTCCTCCTCCTCCTCCTCCTCGCTCTCCTCCTCCTCCTCACCCTCGTCGCCCTCCTCTCCGTTGAGCTCGGCATCGGCAGATTCGGCAGATTCGGCAGCCCCACGCTTCGGACCGGCGCCGTCCCTAGCCGCTGCCGCCGGCAACGCCACTGGACAGCCCTCTAAGCTCGGTCCCGAGCTCGGCGCCGAGCTGCGCCCATTGCTACGGCTGGTGAGCTCGGCGTGCAGCGCCATCGCGGCCTTGCCGCCGATGCGCCGCAGTGCATCGACAGCCGATTCGGCGCCCTGCGGCGCGGCATATGGGTCGGCGCCACGCTCGAGCAACAGCAGTGCCACGTCGTGGAGCCCCTTGACGCATGCAGTCCAGAGGGCTGTGCGCCGTGTTGAGCTGCTCGTGTTCACCTTGGCGCCGGCGTCCAGTAGCAGCCGGCAGGCCTCGAGGTGACCGCCCGCCACGGCGCTGTGCAGCACCGTGAAGCCGCTCGAGATGCCACGACGGCGCGCGAGGTCCGCCTTCGCACTCGTACCGAGGAGCCGTTGGAGCAGTGGTAGGCCCATCGCGCCCGCGAAGGCGCATGCATGCGCGAGAGTCTCGCCAAAGGGGGCGGCTGCCTCGTCCCGAGGGCACACGATGCCCTCGGCGTCGCGCAGACGCCACTTGGCGCACATCTCGATCTGAGGAGCATCGAGCTTCTGCGCGAGGGTCTTGAGGGCCGCCTGGTCGCGCGCCTGCAGCGCGGCCCAGAGGTCTGTTCCCGCCTCGAGGCCCCGCTTCACCATCGCACTGAGACGGGAGCGCACGGCGGTCGTGGACGCAAACGGCGCATCGGCGTGGGCGGCGGAGAGCGTCGGCTGCAGAAAGCTCGGCGTCGAGGCGATGGTGTCCTCGATCAGGAGGCTGTGGAGCACCTCATGTTCCTTGCGCACCTGAGGAGGGAGGCAATCATGGTGAGGGAGGCAATCACGAGGCGCGCGAGAGCTCCTTTGCGCACCTGCTCGCTATCTAGCACGAGCGCGTGCACGGCCACCGAGCGCACGTACACGAACGCGTCCGAGTACTGATCAGCTTCTTTGGTCCAAAAGAGCGCGAGCCGCCGCTTGATCGCATGTTGGCCGTCCTTGCACAGCTCCGGGATGCCTTTGACCGTGGACGCGAGTCGACCATCGACGTAGGTGAGCATCACGCCCGCCGCGGTGTCCACGCTCGCCGAGATGGTGAACCACTCATCAAGGCGGATCTGCGGGCTGCTCGCGTCTCCGTAGCAGTCGTGCGCGCCCAGCCGACCCGACCCTCCGTGATGCGAGGTGATCCGCAGCTGGGAAGGGAGATCACCCTCCTGCAGCTTGGACCACGTGTCGAAGCCCGCGGTCGAGGTCAGGTGCTTCGGCAGCTCCACCGTGAACTTGACCTGCATCGTCACTGTGAATTGGTTGAGGTGGTCGCCGCCACCGTTCTTGCTAAAGGGGACGCGCGCGACCAAGAAGCTCTGGTGCGGCAGCCGCAGGCAGGGCACGCGCGCCTCGCCCTGGCGCACGTAGCGCACCTTGCCACGCCCTTCGAGACCAATCGGGAGCCCGTCCGCGTGCCCCTCCTTGCCGCGCGCGCAGTCGTAGTAGCAGCTGTGGCGCGTCACCAGGTATGGCGGCTTGCCCGGCTTGCGCGTGGAGCGCAGCCAGTGGAAGTCCGCCATGACCGCCTGCTCGCGCTGGCGCGCCTCCCGTTCGATCTCGATCAGCTTGAGCTGCCGCTTGAACTCCTTCTCCACCTCCGCCTCCTCCAGGTCCATTTGCAGCGACAGGTCCGAGAGCACGGCGGACCCCTTGGGGGCGACGCGGCTGAGCTGGCGCACGAGCGCCGGCGTCGACGGATCGACCGGTAGCGCCGTGCTGGGCAGCTCCCCATCGGCCTCGGCCGCAGCGCCCTCGAGGAGTGCAAAACTCGCCGCCTCCTCATCGGGCGGGCAGAGGAGCTCCATGAAGTTGTTGTACGTGACGTGGTCTTCGCGGCTCACCGAGCGCACGAAAAAGAGGACCTCCGCTGGCTCCACAGGGATGCGCAGCCACTCGAAGGCTCCGTACACCTCCGCCAGCGTGAGCATGCCCGTGCGAGAGTAGTCGAACTTGAGGAACGCGTCGTGCAGCAGCAGGCCGCGCTTCCGGATGGCCTCGCGCGTGCGCGCCACCTGGGCGCGCAGCTTGAGCATCGACCACTCGTCCTCGAGGGTGAAGAGCTTCGCGAGCGGCGTCGCCTCCCAATTCTTCCGAAGACGCCGGCGGCACGCGACGACCATCGCGAAGAAGAGGCGGCGCGTGACGGGCTTCGCCGGGATGGACCTCAGCAGCACGTTGAGCTCATCCGGCTTGAAGTGCATCGTCGAGTCGATGAATCGGAAGCAATTGTAGCTCACGCTCGCTTGGTAGCGTGGCGGGATCGGGAAGTTGTCGCTCGCGTCGAAGACGGCGTCGCCCGCCGGCAAGCAGCGCAGCGCGAGCGCGACGTCCGCGCCCTCGACGAGCGCGCGCCCCTGGCGCATGTGCATGATCGCTCGCACCGTCTCGGCCTCGGCGAGCGAGAGCAGCACAAAGTAACGGCCCTTGTCAGTGCGCCGGTACCGACCCGACGTGAGCACGTCGTGCAGCACGTCGTAGGAGAGCTCCTCGCCGTGCTCGGCGAGCAGGTCGTCGAGCTCCGCCTCGGAGAGCTGAAGGTCCTCAGCAGAGCGCAGCACCTCGCGCAGCTCGGCGCGATCGAAGCTGCCCGAGCAGTCCAGGTCGAGCAGGCGCAGCGCCGACTGCAGCCGCGCCTTTTGCGCGTCGCTCATGCTGTCGTTGCGCGTGGGCAGCGGCGCGAGCTGCGAGACGGAGGGTACCCACTCGAGCACCATGACTGCATTCTTGAGCCGACGCTCGCCCACCCATTCGAGATTGAAGTGGTTACGGCTCATGCACAGGTACTGTGGGAAGGGCAGCGGCGTGCGCGCGTGCAGCTTGAACGACGAGGCCGCGTAGAAGCTGCCGTCTTTGAAGGGCGCCGGCACGGGCACGCTCGCCTCGGCGGCGCTGCTCGCTTCGACGAGCCCGGGAGATCGCGCCTCGCCCAGCGTACAGAAGGCCCATCGCATGGGCTCCTCATTGTCACGCAGGTACGCCATGTCCACGTAGCGCTCCATCTCGATCTCGCGCTCCTGCTCCTGCTCCTGCTCCTTCTCCTGCTCCTGCTCCTTGCTCTGCTCAGTCTGCATCGACGAGAGCCCGACCGCGTCGGTCACCATGCTTAGGATCAGGTCGCGCCGCTCGGCGTCGCGCCCCGTGTGAATGAGACGCGCCCACTGCTCAGCACGCTTGGTGAGCAGGCGCACGAGCGGCTCCTGCACGGGCGGCCTCTCGAGGATGCTCGTATCCACCTCCTCGATGAACGCCGACAGAGCGTCGTTGAGCCGATGGCGGATCGTCTCCGTCTTCTCACGCATAATCGGCGGTGGCGCGGCCGGCGAGCGCGCCAGCTGGGCTAGCTGGGCGTCCGCCAAGTCCGGATCCGCCGACGGCACATCGTCGTTGAGCCCTATAGCCCGAGATCGCTTCGACGCCACTCCCTCGGCCTCGAGCAAGTCCGCGAGCTCGGACGCCTCGTAGAAGATCCTTGAGTTGTGCTTGCGCAGCCCCCGCTCCGCGCCCAGCTGCAGGTACTTGCCTAACCTCTCGAGGTCACGCAACCCGATGGCGAGTCGGAGGCTCTCCTCTGCATCCGCGCGCGGTCCGAGCTGCTCGTACCAAGGGAAGAGGCTCCACGGCTCATTGACGGGGAACAGGTCGCTCGGGATGCCGTGGTCGGATGCGGCTTTGAGGGCCTCCTCATGCTTCTCCTCGACGGACCTCTCCTGGTCGCGCTGCAGCCGCGCCAACTGCCGTTGCTTCTCCCTCAGCCGCAGTTTGTACGGCTCCACCTGCGAGCTGGCCTCATAGAGCGCCACGACGGCGCGCACCCAGCGGAGCAGCCACGCCTCCGTCGGCGAGAGGCCTTCGGGAGTGACCAGCACGGGCATCGCCCCGTCCTCCCCCGGCTCGCCTTTCGCGACCGTCTCACTCGTCTTCCCCTTTTGCGTCTTCTTCACGCCGGCCTCTTGCACGATTGTCCGGCCAGGCTCAACTTTGTCCTCCTTCTTCTCCTTCTTCTTCTTCTTCTCCTTCTTCTCCTTCTTCTCCTCCTTCTCCTCCTTCTCCTCCTCCTCCTCCTCCTCCTCCTCTTCCTCCTCCCCCTCCTCCTCCTCCTCCTCTTCCTCCTCCTCCTCCTCCTCCTCCTCCTCCTCCTCCTTCTCCTCCTCCTTCTCCTCCTCCTCCTCCTCCTCCTCCTCCTCCTCCTCTTCCTCCTCCTCCTCCTCTTCCTTTTCTTCCTCCTCCTTTGCTTCCTTCTCCTCCTTCGCCTTCTCGTGCGCTTCCGGCGGGTCCTCTGCCACCAATACAGCCAATGCCCCCGCCACAATACGCCTCGCTGCGGCCGCCGCCACCTCTTCGGCGTCGCCCTCCTCGCCCTCCTTGCCACCCTCGTCGTCCTCGTCGTCCTCGTCATCCTCGTCGTCCGCCTCGCCCTCCTCACCCTCCTCGTTCATCGTGAGGATCTCTGAGGTCTCGACCTCGCCCTCGTGGAACCACCATGTGTCGCCATCGGCAAAGCGCACCAGATACGGCACTTCGCTTCCATCGTCGTGCTCGAGCTTGCCTGGCTGCCCTATCCAACGCTCCGCCTCATCGTCGCGTGTCGCCACAACGACGACCGTGTCGCCCGGCTCGGGGCGCTCCCCAGCCTTGCGGCTGCGAGCCTCGCCTGCCTCCTCGTCGATCGCGTCGAGCTGGTTGCACACCTTGAGCATCGCCTCACCCTTGAGCGTCTCGCGCACCTTGCCCACCATGGCGCTCGTCACCTGGCTCACGTCGAAGCTGCTCAAGAGCTTCGGATCTCGCAGCACCCTGAGCACCTTGCGCGCACTGCTCTGCGCCGCCGCGAGTGAGATCGCCACACGCTCGTCGCCCTTGGACCTATGGAGCACCCACAGGAGTGCCTCGTGCGTGAGCGTGGCGCCCAGGTCCTTGGCCGCCTGTGCCACCGAGTGCATGAGCGCGAGCGAGAAGGGCGAGTCCGCACTCGAATCATCGAGCTGCTTCGTGATGGCCGCGAGTTGCTCCTTCGCCTTCTTGGCTGCGGTGCGCTTCGCGATGAGGCCGCTCTTGGTGCGGTAGAGCTCGCTCACGAGATTCGCCCACTTGTGCCACGAGGTGAGCAGGTACGAGTGCTGGATCGTCGAGTGGTGGATGCCCTCGATCAGCTGACTGAATTTGGTCCACTCGGCCTCGGTGACATCGGGCGCCGGCTTGATCGTCTCGGAGGCCGTGTCATTGACCGCCTCGCGAATCTTGCCAACGAGCTCGTTGAAGATCTTGCTCGCCTCCTCGATGATCTCGCTGGTGCTCCGCGTCTCCCCCTGGGAGCCGCCCGACTGGAGCATCGACGGCTTTGAGATCCAGATGGTCGCCTTGAGCAGCGAGGTGGCCGCGTTCTGTGCGGCATGCGATTCCGACGCGCGCCCCTGCGGCGACATGATCATCGCCATGTGCCCGGGCACTTCGCTGCTCGAGTACGTGAAGTCACTGTTCCGGATCGAGTCTTGCAGGGTAGGCACGGCCTTGACTGCGTCCTTCAACCCCTGGTCCATCAGGCTCACGAACTTCTTGAGCGTGTTCGCCTGCTCTTGCAGCCGGACGACCTCCTGGTCCTCTTCCACCTTGTCGGCTACCGTGGTGGGATCGAGCGCCTCGAACTTACCCGCCATGAGCAACGCGCCCCTGAGGTCATCCTCGATCGTATGCATGCCGTGCAGATCGCACAGGCACTCGCATGCCGCCTGCATCACCGGCGTGCATGCATTCTGCTCGCGCGCGATCGACTCCTCCGCCGATACAGCCTCAAAGTTGACCAGTGCCGTCACCCACTCGCGCAACGCGGTCGCGAGCACCGATTGCTCTGATTGCACTCTGAGTGCGTCTGAAGGAAGCGCCGTCGTGAGCGGATCGGACGAGCGGCCGCCGCTCAGAAACTTGCGAAGCCGTGCGCGCGCCGTCGGCGGCACGTGCATCTTGTTGAAGCCGAGCAGCCGCTCGCGGAACGCCTCCGCACCACGCGCCATGAGCCGCGTCTGCACCGCTGACACGTCGGCTTTGAGGCTGAAGAGGACACCCACAGCTTCGAGGCCCTCTCGAAGATCGACGCTCAGCTCGGCGTTCGTCGCATCGGACGCGGTGCGAAGCTGCTCGAGGCTGGCCGCATCGATCGCCCTCAGCTTCTCGCGCGCCTCCTCGACGGCCTTCTCGACTGCGGCGAGGTCGGCGCGCAGCTTGGGCGGCAGATCGGCATCTTGCTCAGTGGTGAACTCCTCAAACTCGCGCAGCCGCATGTGCTTGATCAGCTGCGCCGTGCAGCGCTCGAGCCGCGCGACGACGCCCTTACGCAGCCTCTTCTCGAGCGTGATGAGCTGCTTGCGCTCCTTCTCGATCAGTTTCGTCAGCTCGAGCTGGTGCTTGTTCTCCTGCTGCTTGTCGTTAAGGGCCGTCTGGCACCGGTAGGCGAGCTTCATGTGCTGCTTGCCGTCGCGCGTGATGGTGGATCCATCCATATGCAGCAGCACCACCGCATCCTTCTCCTCGTTCACCTCAAACAAGTGGCGCAGCTGCTCACGCCGCAGCGCGTGCGTGAAGGGCAACGAGAGCCAGGGCATATGGCGGAAGCTCGTGGCGAACTCGGAGGGCGTCTGCGCCGCCGTTAGATAGATAACCTCGAAGAGACCCGTCGATTGCTCTTCGCACCCAAAGTGGGAGTACGCCTGCTGCATCGCGCGCATGAGCTCCTCGTCCTTCGTCTTCCCCTCAAAGTAGAGGACGAGGCTCTTATTGGACAGGTGCTCGCGGCTCACCTGATGAAGAATGCAATCAGAGGTCATCAGAGGCCATCAGAGGCCATTATGCGTTTGCGGCTCACCTTGCCCAGCCGGTTGGACACGTACGCCTCGCCCAGCTTCTCCTGCATGAAGCCCGCCACGCACTCGGGCCGCACCTTGAAGTGCTCCTTGCCCTCGAGGAGTTGCATCCACGCATTCTGACGCCATAACGTGGCGAGGTTCTGCGCGCACAGCTGGTCGAACTGAACGCGCTCAGTGCGCATGCTGTTGATCGTGAGCCACGCGGCCACGTCCTGAAGCAGCTGGCCCTGGGGCGTGGAGTGCGAGACGACGCGCGAGACGACGGCGACCGAGGGGATGGAGGCGGCCGTTGAGGGGGCGGAGGCGGCCGCCGACGGTGCAGCCTCGAACATGGGATCCTTGGCACCGCCGCCGTCGACACCGCCGCCGTCGACATTGCCGCCGTCGACACCGCCGCTGCTGCCGCTGCCGGCGCCGGCGGGCCTTGCCTTGCCTTGCCTTGCCTTGCTGAGCTGTCGTTTCATGAGCTGCTGCACCTCGGGGATGACGAGCATCGTGATCGTCTGCCCCTTGGCGATGCCGCGCATACGGTACGCACCCTGCGCGATGATGAGGGACGCAATCAGACGCAATCAGAGGCGATCGGTCGTATGCGCTCACCAAGGTCCCGGCGCGAGGTCACGGAACACCATGAGGGCCAATCAACGGTCATCAGCGGCCCTCACCTGCGCGAGGTCACGGAACACCATGTCCTTTCCGAGCGTGAGGGCCGCGGCCGCGTTGAGCGTATGTTTGATGTCCATGCCCGTCGTGTGGATCTGGTCGTAGAAGGCGAAGCGGTTCTCGACGGCGATGCCGCACTGTGAAAGCTTGAGCACGCGCCCAGTCGCCTTGACCAGGATCACCTTCTCGTCGCTCTCATCGAGGAAGACGACGCCCTCGCACCTGATAAGGGATGCACGCGCTCGCCATCAGAGGCCATCAAGGACCATCAAGGACCATCAAAGACCATCAGGGGATCGCAATCTCAATCGCAATCTCGCACCAGCGACCCAAGCCCAGATCGAGCAGCCGTTGCGCGACGCCCTTGTTGCCCAGGCCGGTGATGAGCGCGCCCGTGTCGATGAGCGCATGGAAGCGCGGCTCCGCATTCGCGACCCGCTCGAGGAGCGAATCGACAGTCCAACCGCTCTCGACGAACTCGACGCACATGCACAGCTCGTCCGTGAGCACGTGAAGCATCTGCCCATCCGAGCCCTCCTCGTACCTAATTAGGGAGGCACTCGCATGCAATTAGGGGCAGTCCGGGGCGATCCGGGGCAGTCCGAGGCCATCAGAGTACCTAATTAGGGAGGCACTCGCATGCAATCAGGGGCAGTCCGGGGCGATCCGGGGCAGTCCGAGGCCATCAGAGTACCTAATTAGGGAGGCACTCGCATGCAATTAGGGGCAGTCCGGGGCGATCCGGGGCAGTCCGAGGCCATCAGAGGCCCATCGGAGGCCCTCGGGGCCCTCCACATACCCACAACGCCCGAGGTCGAGTGGGAGCAGGTCGGATGGCGTGCCGCTGAAGCCCACGCGCGAGGGGAAGAGCATCGCGCCGCCGAGCTCCTGCCCCGAGGCTGAGAGCTTAATGTGCTGGTGCTGCGTGTAGGTCGGGAAGACGACCTGCTCTAAATACCAATGGATGGCCATCGGTAGCTTGCGCAGCAGCTCGAAGAGGCGGGTCACCTGCTCCTCGTTGCTCTGCTTGAGCAGCCAGAGAGGGACGACAAGATCATCCTCGGGTACCGCGTCGCGCGTCGTACCGGGCGGTCCGTCCTCCTCCTCGTTGTTCGAGCTGCGCGTGGCCGCCGCCGTGCGCTTGTGGTCGATCTCCTTTGTGCTCCCCTTGATGCGCCCGCCCGCCTGCTCCACCCACGTGTTGTACATGAGGGACGAAACTCGCAGCCGGTAAGGGCCCGCCTCGGCCTCGAAATTGGAGCGGAGCAACGGCATCAGGTCCTCCTCAAAGTCGGAGCGGCGCAGCCCCTCGTACCTGATGAGGCAGGTACTCACACGCAATCAGAGGCCTTCAGGGCTCATACAGACCCTTATCAGGGGCCAGCACAGCACAGCCAGCACAGGCAGCCGCCCCTCGTACCGGTAGGCGAGCACCGTGAGGCCGATGATGATGTCCGGGTGCGCGAACTCAGACGCTGTCGAGGGTACGTCCTTGCCGACGAAGGGGATCGCGAGCTTCAGGCGAGATCGCGGCGTGTGGGGATCGAGCTTCTGCTGCTTCTGCATCTCGCTCATCGAGAGCAGTCCAAACGACACTCGATCAATCTTCTGCAGGCAGTGGGGCAAGAAAGTGTTGAGCCATTCCTCGGTCAGGTTGATCAGCTGCATCGCCTTCGTCGTGAGCTCGTTGAGCTTGAGCTTCAAATTGAGCAGCGCATGCAGCCGCAGCTGCGCGTATGCGGCCGTGCCCTTGGCTGGTGACGTGTACTGCACCCCGCGTATCTTACCGGTAATGCCGCTGCTCGGCGCCGCATCGGGCGCCTCGACCGAGGACGCGCCACTTGCCTTGCGTGCGCGGGCGAGTGCCCCTTGATTGCGCGTGGCGCTCGTGACCAACGGGTCGGCGCTCAACTCGGCGCTCATCTCGGCCTCTTGTGCGGCGACCGCCTCCTCGACGGCCTCGCCCCAATCGAGCCCAATGAGCGGCGTGTAGTCGTGCGTGATGTAGGCGAGCATGTGCTCGGACTGCAGCCCGCTCACATGGTTGGCCTCGAGCCACAGAAGCATCCACTGCGCCATCGGGAGCATCATCGAGCGCTTGTACCACTCCTCGTTGAGCAGCGTCAGGTGCGGCGAGCGCTGGAGCGTGTGCTCCGCGTAGCCCTGCTCGATGACACCGTTGAGCTGCGCGAACGAGATCGAGCGAGATCGAACGAGATCGATCAGAGGGGAATCGAGGGCACACACTGATGAGGGAGATCCAGGGAGATCGAGATCGCACCTCTTCGAGGATCGACCTGGCGCGCGCCGACTGCTCAAAGTTGACCGACATCGACTTGCGTTCGGCGTAGAAGACGGCATCGCAGCAATGGATCGCACACTGCCAGCGCTGCGGGCTCACGTCGAGAGCGTGCTTCTTGCCGATTGGGAAGTTGAGCTCGCTTTTGAGGGGATGCAGCAGCAGGTCCACCTCATCCATAATGAGGCACGAGGAGCGGTACACTGTGATCACCTCGAGCAGGGCGCGCAGATCCACCTCCATGCTCGGGTGCTGCTTGCGCCGTGTGTCACGCAGCACATCCATCTTCTCGAGCAGCTTGAGCTGGATGGACTTGACGGTGGAGGCGGTGCACAGCACGACGCCGCGGTTACGGCGCGCCTCGATGAGCTTCTCGACGGTGCCCCATCCGAGCTCACTTGAGCGTTCGAAGACGAGCGTGAACACGCGCTTGCGCATGATCGCCGAGAAGGTGGCGCGCAGCGTCGCCTTCGATTGCTCGAGGAGCGCCTGCGGCATCGTCTGGAGCACGAGCATCTCGCCGTCGCCGAGCATGAGCGCGAGCATAGGGCCAACCACCGTCGTCTTGCCGCCGCCCATGAGCATTTGCTTGACGAGCGGCTGCCCCTTGCGTACCGCGCCCACAAACTCCTGGATCAAGTGTACCTGCGTCTGGCGCAGCAGGATGTTGTGCGTGAACTCGAAGAGCAGGAATCGCGGGTCGTACTGCAGGCGCATGCCCTCGGACGACAACGCGCCATCCGCAGCGCTCGGCGGGCTCGACGCCTCGACGTAGTAGCGGCGTGCGAGCAGCTGGTCGGCGAGCGTCGCGCTCTTGAGCATCAGCGCCGAGATGAGCTGCTCGGTCGCACCGGCCGTGAGCGCCGCCGACGACTCGTGCGCCGCCGTCTCGAGCAGCTTGAGCAGCCCACGCGCTTCGCTCATGCACCGGTTGATCTGGCCCACGCGATTCGCATGCAGGATCACCGCGACCGCTAGGTCGAGCAACTCATCCGCCTCCTTCTCGCTCACGTACGGGTTGGCCGAGCGCAGGTCAGACACGCCCGTCGAGGAGACGAGTAAGCAGAAGAGGTACTCTGTGCTCACACTCGCCTCTTGGCCGGCGAGCTGACGAAGCTGAAACGTGCGACGGCGCAGCTCGTCGTGTGACGAACCCTCGAGTGGCACGGCCGTTGCGCGCTTGACCAAGATGGGCAACGCATCGCGCACCACGGCCGCGTCCTTGTCGCGCAGCTCGGCGAGCTCGGCGAGGAGCGCACGCACCTGGGCGGTCATCAGAGGCCATCAGAGGTCGTCAGAGGTCATCAGAGGTCATCAGAGGTCATCAAGCGGTGAGCGCAAGCACCTGGGCGGTCGCCTCGGTGCGCGCGCCGCCATCCGCGCCGCGCACAACAGCCTCGGCGTCGCGAAGGAAGAGGCATCGGGGCGCCGTCGCGCCGTTACTCTTCTTGGCGAAGACTTCGGTGTCGGCGGCGAGCCGGCTGAGCATATCGATTGCGACCTTTGAACGAGCCTCTGGGTGCTGCGACACGTCAAAGCCGAGCGCCGAGCTCACCTCGGGCTCGCCGAGCTCCGATCTCGCGAGCCGCGTGACGAAACGCTCGAGCCCGAGCGCCTGCAACGGCGCCGAGCAGAAGTGGAGCATCTCTTCCTCGGTCGTACTCGGCGGCAGCTCGCGCCGGGTGAACGGATCGACGGGCGGCTTGCGCTCCTTGCGAGCGAGCTTGAGGAGGTCTTCAAACGCCTCGGGAGAGATCAGATGTCCATTCGGCAGCTTCATCACCTGAGGACGGGGGCAATCAGTGGTTATCAGCAGAGGCCATCATGCCAGCTTGACGAGATCCGGTGCAAGAGTCTCTCACCGTCTCGCCCTCTTCAAAGTCGCACAGCGTGATCGGGCACGCCTCATTGAAGCCCGACCCTTTGAAGTACTTGAGGCTCGAGCAGCTGTTCACGGGGCGCACTTGGCGCGACTGACACGAGAGGTCGGTCACCGACGAGCGCTGCAAGGCGTCTTGCCCGAGCAGCACGCCATGGAAGACGCTCTCGCGCATCGTCTCGAGAAGCGCTTGTTCTCTGTCGCTGAGCTCCTCGCACACGCTGCCGTCCTTATGCATCTGGCGTAGCAGCCGCAGCTGCTCGAGGTGCTCAATCTCCTCGCTCGTCTGCTCCTCTACTTCTTTGGCCACGCTGTCGAGGTCGTACGTTCCGCCGCTGCCGCCGCCGCCGCCGCCATAGCTGCCGCCATAGCTGCCGCCGACGCCCCCATAGCCGCTGCCGCTTCCGCCGCCGCCGCCGCCGGGGCGGCTGGGACCGTAAGTGATCGGCAATGAGGGGCCGATAATCTCGATCTCGCCACCGAAAGTGACGCCGCCGCCCCCGCGCGCTCCTCCTCCGCCGCCCCCATAGCCGCCGCCGCCGCCCCCATAGCCGCCGCCGCCGCCGCCGTAGTAGCCGCCGTAGGATCCCCACATGCGCTCCTGGGCAAGAGCGTCGACGCGCCGCCGCCGAATGACGCGCATCACCTCCGCCTTTGCGGGCGAGGGTGCCTCGGCGACGACGAGCTGAACCTCGTTTAAAATCGCGCGCAGGAGCGTCGCTAGAGGAGTCCGTGGCTCTTCGGGTGTCGCCACACCGCAGAAGACGTCGCGCCGCTTGGTGACGCGATCGTCGACGAATTTGGGCAGGAGCACACCGAGAGAGGGGCAGCGCGCCATCGAGAGGCAGATCGAATTGAGCAACGAGGGTTCGTCAAACTCGAGGAAGGAGAGGAGCATGGTCGCGAAGCTCGTGGAGCACGAGACGCTCGAGTGGAAGCCTGCAAACAGGCCGGGCCGGCACTTGGTCGCGTCCGTGAAGAGGCAGTGGAGTGTGAGGAAACCACCCGCCGGTAGCGAGAACTTGCGGTTCGACGGTGGGTTCTTTTCGTTCAGGGTGCCGAGAAGCTCAAGCATGCCCTCGAGGTAAAAGGAGCGCTCAAACTTGAAGTTCATAATGAGGTCCTCAAGCAGTGTCTCGAGCTCCTGAGGATGAAGGATACGACCAGAGGCGATCAGTGGCGATCAGTGGCGACCAGAGGCGATCAGAGGCGATCAGAGGCGATCAGAGGCGATCAGTGGCGATCAGTGGCGATCGGCGGCGATCGGAGGCACTCACCTCAGGCGTCGCATGCAGCACGGTCGGATGCCACTTGTACACCCAACTGCTCCGGCTCTCTGCCGCGCGCTTGGGCAGCTCGATGGAACACGAGGGCACGGGTGTCATCGGCAGCGCGCCGCTCAGGCTGCCGTCCAGGCTGCGCGCATGCACGACGCGAGCGCGCAGCGCGGCACGCCGGTTCTTGCACATGGTCACGCCGAGTGCCGTGTAATTCTCCGGTGTGTATCGCTTGTCGGCCACGTCGCAAATGCACTTCTTGAGGAGAGTGAGCTCCTCTTCGGGCGCCAGCAGGCAGTCCGCCGAAACATGCTCGAGGCGCAACAGGTAGCCCGCCATCTCGCGCGACAAGTCCCAAGGCAGCTTCAGGGGTGCATCTAGCATGACGAGCGAGATCTTGAGACGAGCGGCGAAGGCGTCCGGATGCTTATCAGGGGACACCTTGGAGCATGTCGTAAATGCAAGGATCTCCGCTTCCTCCTTGGTGAGCGCCGAGTCAGTCCCCACCGTGTCCACCAGGCGCACGACCGCCTTGTACTGCCGATTGAGGTAGCGGAGCAGCAGCAGGTAGAGCGCCGAGGCGAGCGTGGTCGAGTACAAGAAGGAGAGCGACACGTGCACCGGGTACATGTAGTAGGGATGCTCGAGCTGATCGTACCATTTACGGCTGGAGCGGTCTAGCACGAGCTCGGTGCTAAACGGCACCGAGTCGACCGCCGGCCGGCAGGGTGGCCATGCGGGCACGAGCACCGAGAGCTCGTCGTTCGAGTTGCTCAGCAGCAGCGAGTGCGGGATGCCTGCAAGCATCGAGCTCGCCTCGTTGCGTTGGTTGGTGATGAACAGGTCGGCATGGTCGACCGAGTAGAGCCGCACGGACCCATGGACCTCTCGCGCTTCAAAGGTCAGCTTGAGGCGCGGGAGCGACACCAAATGCAGGTCGGATTGCGTGACCGCCTCAGGCGTGTGCAGCCGCGCCATTTCGTCGTACCTGGCCCACGCAAGCACGTGCGAGAGCGATTCGACGCGCGCCATCACCGTCGCGAGAGAGTACAAGTACGAGTCCGGGGGCGCATGCAGCAGGTCGAGCAGCACGAGCTCCTCGTCATCGAAATCCACACCCTCAACAGGTGTGGACGGCACCACTGCCGCACTCGCCCCTGTCGCACTCGCCACTGCCGCACTCGCCCCTGCCGCTGCAGCCGGGCTGCCCTCTTGCCCGGGCGCTCTCGAACCCGACGCCGGCGTCGGCACCGCCCCCCCTTCGCTCCCCTCAGCCCTGTTGCTCTCCTTGGTCTCTTCATCGTCGAGCAACGCAACGAGAGCGTCGAGCAGTGCAGGGATCACGATCTTGGAGAGCCGATGCCGGCGGCGCCTCCGCTGGAACGGCACGAGGTTGACGAGACCGAGAAGCTCCTTGATGCGCTCGAGATCGCGCGAGATCGCCGGCTCGGAGCCCGCGCCGAAGGAGTGCTTGCCCAGCCTCTGCAGCAGCCGCGTGACGCCACCGCACACGGCAAAGCTCGACTCGAAGGGATGCGAGAGGAGCCCATGCTCCTTGGTGAACGTGTCGAGCAACGCAAGCGCATCGTGCGTCGCCTTCCGCTGGCGCTCCAGCCGGCTGCGGAGCAAGCGCAGCACGACCGCACGCGCCGGCGCGAGCAGCGAATCGCCGCGGCGCACTTGCTCGAAGCGGCCGCCGTGCACGGCCACGTGCCCCCCCACGCCCAGGTTGACAAAGATGACGTCGTGGCATTTGGCTGGGTCGCGCGGGTAGCCGCGCAGATGGTCCTTCTCATCCTGCCAGAACGTGTACTTCTCGAGCAGCGTAGTGGGCAGGAGCCCAAAGAGCAGCCGTGAAGGCATGTACGTCTCGTCGCCGAAGGAGAGGTTCTCGGGCACAGCTGCCTCCCGCGTGATCACCGCCGACGGGCCCGCCTCCGGCACGTCGTACGGGTTGCCAGCCTCGTGCCGCGCCCACTGGGGCCACGGCGCACGTCGGTGCTCGGTCGACGGCTGCATCTCGTGCAGGCAGATGCGTGCATCGCTCGTGTAGATGAGCGAGCGGTAGTGGCGCCGGCCGTGCGACTCGAGCCGATAGACATGGACCATGCGGCGTGCACGGTACACAAAGACCTCGATCCAGGCGCCGGACTGCGACGGCTGCTTGCCCACGAGGTACGCGAGCTGCGCGTCCTCCGGTAACGGCTCCTCCGGTAGGAAGAGCTGTAATGGTTGCGGCTGCATCATGTACGTCTGACGAACCGGCTCGAGCACCGCGGGCAGCCAGGCCTTCTCAGAGGGGAAGAGCTCCTGCGGATAGTAGGCGCGCCAGTGCTCAAGCACGGCCATCTTCATGTCGCGGTCCCATTGGGAGATTGCGTGCGCTCGTCCGACGAGCCGGTAGACCTCGCGATGCGACGTCTGCTCGGTCAAGCACGCCTGCATCGCCACGTCCCCAAACACGGTCGTCACGTCGTCCATCTCGGCGACGCCCTGCTTGAGCGCCTGCGGATGGCTCGCCATGAGCGTGATCTGCGTCACTTGCACATCGAAGACCATCGCGTCGTCCGGCTCCTTGAGCATGGTGGGGATCGGCTCAATCAGCCCATGGCGCGGCCGGCGGCTGCGGCTCGAGTGCACGGCAAAGCGCCCCTGGTTGCTCCCCTCAGCGAGGTATCCCCAGCGCTGCGCCACTTCGTCCTTGGGCGCGAGCATCGCGCCGCTGCCCTCGGAGATGCGCACGACCGCCGTCATCACCGCATCCAGCTCGCGCTGCGTCGCCGACGTCCGCAGCCAGCCTACCACCCTGCGCCGCACCACATGCATCGCCTCGTACAGCTCAGTCTCTGGCACCCGCCACGCGTCGTATGAGGGCGCCCCATCCCATACGTCGAGCAGCTCCTTGTTCCACTGATGCCGTGTCGCTAAGAAGGCCATGCCGCACACGAGCGTCGAGACGAGCGGCTCGCACAGCTCCGCCGCCGTCACGTTGCGCAGCATGAGCACCAGGTGCGAGTGCACGACGCACATGTGGCGCACGTTCTCGTCGAGGATCTCGTCGTCCTCTTCGACGAGTGCCGTGTCCAGCTCCCGAGAGAGCTTGTGATACCAGCCACTCAGCAGCGGTCGCAACTCCTCGAGAAGCACCTTGCGCAGGCTCATGCGAGCGGCGACGAGCTGCTCGCGCACGCGTGCGGGCACGCCGAGCTGCCGAAAGGGCTTGCCGCGGATCGAATCGTGCGAGCCCGCATCGTACTGGATGAGAAAGGACACGTAGTTCTCAAAGCGAGAGGCCAGGCGCACTACGTACAGGATCACGGTGGTGGTGGACGCCTTGAACGTGCCCGTGTCGAGGTCGGTCGCCTGGTGCGCGAGCTTGAGCACGCCCTCGACGAGCGTCTTGGGCGAGTGCATCAGCTCGTTGAGCAGCATATGGTGCGCTGTGCCGAGCAGCTCGGGCGCCGAGGTGGGCACATCCACCGGCTCGAGCTCGGCCGAGTGCTTCGGTAGAAACGTGCCAGGCTCGAAGAGCACCGCGTCAAAGAGGGCCTGCAGCTTGGGGGCCTGCAGCAGGTGGATGCGGTCCTCGGACGCGAAGAAGGAGATGACGAGCGGGATGCGCAGGTAGGGGACCGTCAGGTAGCTGAGCAGCAGCTCGGCATCGTGCTGGCCGAGCGCCTTGGCAGCCGCGTTCTGATCGGGAGATGCGAGCTCGCCAAAGTCAGGCAGGTCCCACATGTGCAGCAGGTCGTCCTCACCCTCGACGCGCGAAGGGCGCGTGTACTCATTCGGGTCGGCGAGGGAGGCGAACCGCGTGGTGGGCACTTCTTCACCGCGCTTGACCCGCGGCTTGGCAGAGAGCAGCTCGAGGTCACCGCCGGGCAGCTTGAAGCCACCCACGAAAAAGGTCTGCTCGGGCTGGTGGTAGAAGAAGAGGAGCTGCGCCTGACGCTGCGTGTACGCGGCTTTTTTAGGAAACGCGGAGATCTGCGGGTTGAGGAAGAATTTGAAGTAGAAGGCGATGTCGCGGAAGCAGCGGAACTCGGGGTAGTTTTTGATCACGAGGTGATCAATGTCGCGGATATACTCGGCCACGTTGTTAATGTCGGCCGGGAAGGCGAGGTCCTGCGCGATCTGGCGCAGCCACTTGACCGTCTGCAGCTCGAGCGCGCCCGTGTTCTCCCATGCGTAGATCTGGGGCAGCGAGCTCTGCGCGTCGAAGTAGTCGAGCACGCACGCGCGCGCCGTATTGAGCTCGGGCGTGTGTACCGGTACATGGCTCGACTGCTTGGCGAGCGCGCCGCTGCCGATCGTGAAGCCCTTATGCTCGTGCGTGCCGCGCAGGTGCAGGCACACGCGGGAAGGCTCGTCAGTCGCGATCTGGCGCATGACCACGTCCGCGACGGCCGCGATGCACGCGGGCACGACCATTCGGACTGCATCGAGCGAGCGCGTGTGGTCGAGGGAGAGCACCGAGGCTGCAAAGTGCTCGAGGATGCGTTGGAGGAGCAGCAGGATGCCCAGCTGCTGGTCGTACAGCAGCGGCGTGCGCCAAAGGCACTGCTGTGGGAAGACGGCCCCGACCTTGTCGCCCTCGGGCTTAGGCATCGGGAGCACGCACGTGAACGTGTGCTGGATGAGGCCGACCTTGAGGAAGTTCGTGTTGAGCACCGAGTGCGCCTGCACCGCCGTCTGCGTGCACAGCATGTCGCACGTGCGCAGCGCGGAGATTGCCTCCTCGAGCGTGGTCGCTGCCTGCGGCTGGCGCAGAAAGTCGAGCGGCTTGTACTTGGGCAGGTCGAACACCTGCCCCGGGTCGATGGGGGAGAGGCGCAACAGCCGATCGAATAGCGGGTGCAGGTGAGGCGTCTCCTTGGGCGCGGATCCGCTCCATGGGAAGGCGCGCGCGTGCCGGCGCAGCAGCCGCACGCCATCCGTCGAGATCAGCCTCCCGCTCGGCTCGAGGAGCACGAGGCAAGGGATCGAGCCCACTTGGTAGAGCTGTGAGAGGATCGCGGGAAGCTGCCCGCCGAAGGGGAGGGCTGGCCACGGCTGCGTCGCGCGGTATGAGTGGTACTCGTCCTCGGTATGGTCCTGCGGCACCAGCACAATCTCGAGCATCTTGCCGCGCGCGCGCAGCGCCTTGTACGCTGCCGCGAGCAGCGGCGTCGTCTGCACGCACGGCGAGCACCAGGAGGCCGAGAAGTAGAGTCCGAGTACCTCGATGCCCTTGATCACCACCGCAGGGTGGCTCTCTCCGCCCTCGATCGCGGGCAGTAGCATCGGGCCGAGCAGGTGCTCGAGCGAGGGACGGCCGAGATGAGCGTCGGCGGCAGACAGGATGAGCGGCGGCGGCGCTGGCTCGTCCATACGGCCACCGCGCTTCTTGATGAGCTCGTCGAGCTCGGCAATCTCGTGCGAGATGGTGCCCATCTGAGCGAGTCCAATCAGCTGCTGCGAGCCGAGTTTGGCGGCCTTGTACGCGAGCTGCCGCTTGGCCAAGTCAAGCACCATCCGCTCCGCGTCGCCGAGACCCATGACGAAGCGCAGATCGTTCTGCGCGAGCCGAAACATTTGGTGGCGCAGGAGCAGCGAGATGATGCGGCACTCGTCGGCACCGACGCCGGAGCGCTCGAGGAGGTAGCGCAGCGCGTGCCGGCAGCAGCCGTAGTGGCCCGAATTCGAACGGCGCAGCGTGCGCGGGGGCGGCTGCGGGATGCCGCGCTCTTCGGCGGCGGCTTGCCAGCGTGCGAGGCCGCGGTCGAGCGAGGTACCTGCCAAAAAAGGCAGGCACACCTCGTAGAGCGTCTCGAGGCCGCCGCGCTTGAGACGGCCCGCCGACATCGCCTCGGGGTCGTCAATGTTCATCCCAAACCAAAGCACCACCCAAAACGCCTCATCGCCGAGCCGTTCCACAGGCACGTCGCCGAGCTCAAGGCAGGTGCGGTACTTGATCTTGGGCGGGTTGGTACCGTCAGCCGGGTGGAATTCGCTGCCGCGCGAGGTCGAGTTGACCACTGTGAACGTGCACGTGAACGCATATGGATGGACGCCGCGCCGCACGATGAGCAGCAGCGGGCTATCGCCGTTGTCGTACGGCACCATCATCACGCACCCCGGATCGAGGTCGTCGAACGCCTTTGCCAGAGCCGAGAAGAACGAGCGCTCCTGCCCTTGCCCATCGCGCGCGTGCGCGAGCTTGTGGGCGAGCTTTCGCGTGTCCTTGAGCTGGGAGCACGCGGTGTTGAGCGCCGAACGTGCAGTATGCGACAACTTGGAAGCGAGGTCGCCCGCCTTGAGCATCTCGTCAAGCGTGAGCGTGAGCACCTCGATCGAGATGTGCATCTCCGACTCCTCGAAGGCGGTGCCGGCGATGAAGGGGTCGGCGAACTCGGCGGCAAATGCGGGATGCAGCCAGACGGGTGGCGGCTTCGCGTACAGGTCCTGCAGGCACAGCTTGCTCGCACGGCTCTTATCAGCCGCACTGCTCAATTCCGCCTCCTCATCAGCTGAGCGCACCTTGTGCAGCTCCTCACTGATCTCATCCTGTCGCCACACCTTCGAGGTGATGCGCAAGTACTTGATGGCAAGGCCGCGCACCGCGGCCTCCGCAACACCACCCTCGCCACCCGCGAAGAGCGCGATGAACTGCGGGTCGAGCACAAACTTCTCCTGCAGCTGCGGCTTCGGCCCCGCTGCCGCGTCCTCCTCCTTGGGCTTGCCCTCGTTGTCCTTCTCCTTCTCCTTCTCCTCCTTCTTCTCGGGCGGCTTGGGCGCCTCGATCTTGACGGCCGCGCACAGCCGCCCGTTGACGAAGGTGTTAAGCTCGCCAGGCTTTCGCGTGATCACGAGCCAACACCAGCGCTCCGCGCGCACCGCCGCCTCCGCCGTGCCCATGTCATTGAGTGCGCCGACGCCTCCGTTCTTAAAGATCGAGACGTTCTCGACCTTCTCGCCGGGTGGCGGCGGCGCGCCGCCGCTGAAGATGGGCACCGTGGCGCTCGGCATCGCGTCGAGCCGCACCGCGAGAACCATCGTGAAGTTGTGCAACCGTCCGTCCTCCTCAAGCACCCATGGCGTCGCACTCAGGCTGACCTTCAAAAAGGCTCCCTCGGGCACAAGTAGCGCGTACGACCCATCTTCTTGCTCTTCGTACGTGACATCGCCGCCTACGACTTGCACGCCCTCGGGCAGCTCGAGCTTTGGCTTCTGCACCGGCGGTAGCTCGCCCTGGTCGTGCCCGCCGCCGGGTGAGGTGGCGGCCGCCGCCATGGCCGAAGAGGCGCTGCCGCCGCCGCTCTCCCTTGGGGTACGGAAATCAGCCACGAGGTCTACCTTGGACGCGGCACCGAGCGACATGAACCGCGTGTCCAAACCAACGTCCTTGGCCGCTTTGGAGGCCTTGTCCAACGAGGCCTTTTCTGCCTGCGTCACCTTGCCCTTGCCACCGCCGCCGCTCGGCCCCTTTGTCTGCAGGTCGTCGTCGTCACTCCACATGTCGAGCAAATTGAGGGCCTCTTCGAGCTCGTCTTCGTCGAGCATGAGCGCGCCCTGCCCGCCGCTCAGCCTCGCCAACTTGGCTTGCTTCTTGCCGAACTTGGTCTCCGTCAGATCATCAAAGCCTGTGAGCTGATCAGGTTCTCGTGCCTCAAACCTGGGAGCACCGCTGTCGCCGCGGCCGGAACGAGCACCGCTGCCGCCGCGACCCTGGCCTTTGCCAAAGGCGCCGCCGCTTCCGGCGCGAGCTCCTGCGCGAACCATTCCCTGGCGTCGTGCCGCGGAAAGCCCGGGGAGTTTCGCCTCGTCCGAAGGAAATGCTTAATACAAGCTTAGGCGAATCGAATGCGGCCCGCTCGGCCACTTAGTCGGATCGAATGCTCGGCCGTGACCGGGCACTTACCCGTTGGATGGTTCTCACCATCACGTGTTAGTGTGTGCCCCCTGAGTGTGGCCCTTGCCCCTTTGTGGCCCCTGGAGCGTGGCACCG